>Ga0157378_10004075_pt1 | contig 12909 bp, 9 predicted proteins | sample M65metaG_FD_115309 | JGI IMG/M metagenome (GOLD analysis project Ga0157378, IMG submission 115309) | Miscanthus rhizosphere microbial communities from Kellogg Biological Station, Michigan, USA - M6-5 metaG | ecosystem: Host-associated > Plants > Roots > Rhizosphere > Soil | place: USA: Michigan...
CCCATGAGAGTTTATCCCGCCAGGCGCATCGTGCTGCAGAGAAGCGGGGCCGCAGCTCACGCCAGAGTTCTGCAAACGCGGCGGTAATAACCAAGGGCGCGGGCGGATTGCGGGAAGCGGGACGCAAGGGGGCAAATACCCGTCGTAGAAGCCGGAGGTCCTGAGTACCGAGAAAAACGATTTTGGAAACTAAACCGATTTCATTTGGAATGGAGGACAAGAATGGCGAGCGAACGCCAGAAAACAGCAGCGCGTAGAAATATCAAAAAGACGGCTGGGTCCGCGAAAAGAAAGCGCACGATCGCCCACTTGCCAAAAGCAACGCGAACGGCGCTGGGAAAACAGGGCGCAAAATCGCGGCGACATTCTTAAAACTTAAAGCTGACTGCACTTCTTTATTTGGGCACGGTGCTTCTACTTGCTATGCCACAGCGCGAATCGTTCGGGACAAACAACCAGCGGCATTATCCATTTGACATTTCGAACGGCGAGTCGTATTCCTCTCACAGAAGTAGCATTTGCAGGATAGTTTCTCCAGTGCTCTAATGGCAAAGCCGGTGGAATGTCGCGAACACTCAATCCGGCAACATTCCAAAAACTCCAACACGTACCAGGACCGTGCTGAGGCAAGATTCTCAGCCCGAGCAGAATTCTAGCGGATGGCTCACCCTGATCCCTTTCCCATCATGAAATCGCCATGGGCGATCCCAATATACGATTTCTAGTTCACTTTGGCTGAGTTGTAGAAATTTGCGAAGGTTTTTAATTCGCTCGGCTAACGCGAGTGGAGTTTTCGATTCTCGCCTCTTGCGACGCACAACCTCTCAAATCAATTTCCAACTGGGCCGGGCAAGAAATGACGATAGTTATAAATCAACTTCTATAGAACGAAAGAGAAGACATGAGTGATCCGCTAGCTATCTACCCCAGCCAAATGATCATCATCGAGCTTATCGAAGCCATGAAGGATAAATGCACGGGAGAACCGCTCGGAGCGTTTGCTGCTGCGATCCTCCCGGAGATTCAAGCTGATAGAGAAGTCCTGCACAATTTAGCCGAACAGGTGGGCTCCGGGTCCAGCCAATTGAAAGAGATGGCCGCATGGCTCGCCGAAAAAGTGGCGCGCCTGAAGCTTGGTGGTGGCCCCGCAGATCGCCTAGGCACGTTCGAAGTGTTGGAATTTCTGGAAATCGGAATCCACGGGAAGTGACTTCGAACGTTGTCCATCGTTGCCCCCGTCGACTCGCGTTTGCGTGGAACCAGTTCCGGCTGGAAATGGCGGAAATCGCCCTGAAAAAGAATCCTGAAACGCGTCGCGCTTCCCAGCTAGTCGTCATTTGTGCCCATTTCAACCTGCTAGTTATATGTGGACTTGTGCCTGTAGACGTGGCAAACAACATTCACAAGAAATATTTTCAGAAACCTCTAAATCAGTACTCCATCAGTTTTCATCATTCTAAGAAGCGTATCTACCACGAACTTCATTCTCAAATACCCCATTTTCCTTATGTTTTTTGCATCGTGCAAACCTGCAAACTGTCAGAAGAAAAGTTAAGTTGAGGGTCAAATGCGTATCGCACAAGTCGCTCCGCTATTTGAAAGTGTGCCTCCGTTCCATTATGGCGGAACAGAGCGCATGGTCTCCTGGCTCACCGAGGAGTTGGTTCAGCAGGGGAATGACGTAACTCTGTTTGCCAGCGGTGATTCTCGCACTAGCGCTCGCCTACGGTCTTGTTGTCAAAGAAGCCTTAGGTCCGATAGCTCATGCAAGGATGCCCTAGCCCACCACGTCGCCATGGTCGAGAAGGTAACGCAATCGGCCAAAGAATTTGATATTGTTCACTTTCACATCGATTATCTCCATTTCCCGACGAGCCGTGCACACGAATTTAACCAGATTTCGACGCTCCACGGCCGGCTCGATCTTCCGGACCTCATTCCTATTTACGAAGAGTTTTCCGAAATGCCGGTGGTTTCCATTTCTCACGCGCAGCGAGCCCCCCTGCCGGGAATAAATTGGATCGGAAATGTTTATCATGGAGCTCCTGCAAATCTTTTTTCTTTCCAGCGCAACCGCGGCAATTATCTGGCATTTCTAGGGCGAGTCTCGCCGGAGAAGAGGCTGGATCGAGCCATTGAGATCGCCATTCGTGCAGGCGTTCCGTTAAAAGTAGCCGCCAAAATAGATCGCGCCGACACCGATTATTTCAACAATGAAATTAAGTCGCTCTTGAGCCATCCACTAATCCAATTTATTGGAGAGATTGGAGACTCGGAAAAGAATGCTTTTCTCGGAAATGCTTCGGCATGTCTCATGCCGATTGACTGGCCGGAACCTTTCGGTATTAATATGATTGAATCAATGGCGTGTGGGACCCCGGTGATCGCGTATCGTCATGGGTCGGTGCCGGAAATTATCACCACTGGCGTTAACGGGTTTGTTGTGGAAACGATCGACGAGGCCGTTGAAGCGGTACATCGTGTGCCCGGCCTGTCGCGTGTTTCGTGTCGCGATAGTTTTGAGCAACGATTTACTGCGGCTCGCATGGCTTCAGATTATCTTCGACTGTATGAGGCCACATTGTCGAGCCAGACTCCGGAGGAAATATTCATGCCAACGCACACAGAACAAGAAGATCTGCCGTCCATCTCCTAGGAAGAATTTGAGTTCATGGAAGAAATCATCAGAATCAACGATGAATTTTATGTATTGGCAGGTTCCTCTCTAGCCGATGATCGCACTCGAGTATTGAAGTATGGCGATACCTTCGGCGTCTTCAATCGTTTCGGTGATATTGAAACTATCGGACTTGGAGAGCACGGCATCTATCACGAGGGAACACGCTATCTTTCGAGGTTTGTCCTGCGACTGGGCAATGAAACGCCACAACTTCTTCGATCAACCATCCGCGATGATAATGCATTAATGACGGTGGATGCGATGAACGTCGATCTTTCCGAGGACCGCTTACTGATCGTTCCGCGGGGATCTCTTCACGTGTTCCGGTCGAAATTTCTTCATGCCGGCGCTTGCTATGAGCATATCCGAGTATTCAACTACAGTCTCAATCCGGTCAAAACTTTTATTGGTTTTGATTTTGAAGCCGACTACAAGGATATTTTTGAAGTTCGAGGAATGCAGCGGAAAAGACGCGGCAAAGCTTTTCCGGCAAGTATTGAAGGCAATTGCGTGTTGCTTTCTTATAAAGGGCTGGATGCAGTCGAACGCAGGACGCGGATCGAATTTTCCGAGAAATCCTCTCGGCTGACGGAGAAGAGTGCTCGTTTTGAGTTCGCACTGCAACCCAGGTCCGAGTCCTCTCTGTTTATCACCACGTCTTTCGAAAAGGATGACCGCCAGGCAGAGGTGACCTTTTTCGATACCGCTTTAAATCAGTCCACTAAAGAATTTCAAAATGTCGGGCTGAGCAGCACTCAGGTCGTCTCTATGGACGCGAGGTTCAATGCCTGGTTGGCGCGTTCGGCAGCCGATCTGCGAATGTTGCTGGTTGGCAATCCCGAAGCGGACTATCCCTACGCCGGAGTACCCTGGTTCAGCTCCGTTTTTGGAAGGGATGGCATACTGACCGCGATGGAATGCTTATGGTTGGCGCCGTGCGTCGCAAAAAGTGTGCTGAAGTTTCTGGCGGAGACTCAGGCGACAGAGTTTGATCCGGAACGGGAGGCGGAGCCAGGAAAAATCGTCCACGAGATGCGACGGGGTGAAATGGCCGCACTCCAGGAAATTCCGTTCGGCCGCTACTATGGAAGTGTCGACGCTACTCCGTTGTTCGTTATGCTAGCCGGAGCTTATCTAGAGCGCACCGACGATCATAAATTTGTTCAGACGATCTGGCCGAACGTAATGGCCGCGCTTAATTGGATTGATCAGTATGGAGATGTGGACCGAGATGGACTTGTAGAATATCAACGCATGTCGTCCACAGGGCTCATCCAACAGGGATGGAAAGACTCGCACGACTCAATCTTCTATTCAGACGGAACGCTCGCGGAACATCCGATCGCGTTATGCGAGGTGCAAGGTTATGTTTACGCGGCGAAGCAGGCGGGAGCAAGCCTCGCTCGAACTTTCGGGCAGGCCGTACTCGCTGAATCTCTTACCCGGCAAAGTCTCTTACTACGCGAACAATTCGATCGCCAGTTCTGGGATGATGAAATAAATAATTACGTAATCGCCTTGGACGGCGCAAAAACAAAATGCAAAGTGCAGTCATCGAATCCGGGCCATTGCTTGTTCACGGGAATTGCAACTGAGGATCGCGCCGCCCGCATCGCTGAATCGTTGCTAAGCGACGAGCTTTTCTGCGGCTGGGGAATCCGTACACTTGCCAGCAACGAAGTACGTTATAACCCTATGTCCTACCATAACGGATCCGTTTGGCCGCATGATAATGCTTTAGCCGCTCGAGGATTAGCGCGCTACGGATTTCACGGCGAGGCGGCGAGAATATTTTCAGGGCTTCTGGAGGCTAGCTCGTTCATGGAGGCGCACCGCTTACCGGAACTATTTTGTGGCTTTCACCGCCGCTCACAATCCGAAGCACCTACTCTGTATCCCGTCGCCTGCTCCCCGCAGGCTTGGGCTGCAGGTTCCATTTATCTTCTATTGGAAGCCTGTCTTGGGCTAACGGTTAATTCAAGAGAACAATACGTGCGTTTCGATTCCCGTGTCGTCCCGGACTTCTTGCACGGAACGACGATTGAGGGCCTTAGGGTTGGAGAAGCTGAGTTGGATTTGATCGTCAAGAAGGACGGAGTCCAACTCAAGGCAGAAGTACTTCGGCAACGGGGCGAAGTCAAAGTCAATTTTGCGCCCGTTGGATGAAAGAATACTCCGATTCGCACATTCTGAACGATGCTTTAAATGAAACGCCGTTCGAGGACATCAGGCTCGCCAAAATCAAGTCTACCGCTAAATACTTATAATTGTCGTGGTGCTATACCACACTTTTGATCGTAGTGGCCAGGCGGGTATAGGCGATGCCTTTCTTCGACGCCGGTTTCCGCTGGTATGACCTCCAAAGCCGGCCATAAGTGCTGCCTCGGCTCCTTAGGTCCGTATTCCGAAAAATGAAACGGCGTTTTGCCTCTACACGCAAGCTTGATCGGTGAATACCCGACTCTGCCCATATTCCTGTGCCTATCCTCACTGGCAAATTAACTGGTCAGCTCGGAATGGTTAGTGGGCGAGGTGGAGGTGTTGTCCAAGAACAGCACTCAAAACAAAGGCGGCCTCGCTGCCCCCTCTCGGCTGAGGCCCTTTGACGAGGATGACGATGAAATCATCAACAGTCGTCATTGAAACTCCCAAAGGATCTCGGAACAAATATGCGTTTGATCTGGCTCTGAAAGCCTTCACGCTCAAGAAAGTCCTTCCGGCAGGAATGGTGTTTCCTCACAATTTTGGTTTTGTTCCCCCTAGTCCTTATGGATGAGCCTGCGTTTCCCGGCTGCTTTTTGCATTGGCGGTTGATTGGGATCATAGAAGGTGAGCAAAAGGCGGTCCATAATTTTAGACTCGGTGTTGTCGAGCGTGCGGCTATGGATGCCCGAGTCGCATCAATTTGATTGACCGTCTTGCGCCCAGAGTCCGAAATCTTTTCCGACGCCTCAGCGGCCGTTTCTTTCATGTCTGTTTCATGCGTGCCGCAGTTCCCGTACCTCCTCCGGATGTCCACCCACATCGTCTCGATCGAATTGATTATCCATCCGTGGAATTTAAAGCCTGGTCCGGCCACTGCCGTTTCGTTTATCCAGTGCGCGTCGACTGGTCGGATGGAAAAGTAACACCCGCGCAGGAGTGTGTGAAATCCGACAGAAACATTGAGCGCCGGCTGCCAATTCCGAATCCTGCCCGAAAAACTTTACGCTCACGGTGTACCCTTCGTGAGTGTGGCGCGGTCCGTCCTGACGAAAAATCCGGACATCAGCGAAGACCGTGGTGAAAACGGATTCCAAAGTGGAGTTGCTCACGGCGCTGGCGGACGCGCAATAGACTCAAGACAAAAACGGGGCGAGTTCGGCGGATTCCAAAAATCCCGTGCCCGAAGCGATCAGCCTGGGCATCTCCCCCGACACGGATTTATGGCTGAAGGTGCGCATCGACGACAAAAAAGGCTGGATCCATTCCAAAGAAGATTTCCAGGCGCTGAGATTGCCGGAAGATGAATAGAGCGAAGCCGTGCGGGAAGCGAGAAACAACTTGCGCTTGAAGAATCATCCGTCGTCGACGTTTAACCTCGAAAACAAGCAGCCTACACTCTTCATTATCGTGAGGATACCTTGTTTTGCCGATGGTGCGTCGTCTCACGTTTTGTTTAAGGTAGTCAAGCCCGCCTCACATGAGCTGATCGCTACCCGCAGTTGGCAGGAAGATCGCGGCGAAAGAAAAGAACGGACCGCCCCTTTCCTACACTGATTAAGGACTCCGGAAATGAAGCGCAACAAATCGCCAGAATCTTCCCTCGCGAAAACGTCCTCCAGGCCGATCTCGTTTGCCAAAGTTAAGGGTGGAGAGACACACCAGCAGTCTGCTCCGGCCGACGTGCCCATCACAACTAATCAGGGTCTGCCAATTTCCGATAACCAAAACTCCCTGCGTGCCGGAACGCGCGGCCCCACGATGCTGGAAGATTTCATCCTACGCGAGAAAATCACTCATTTCGATCATGAGCGCACGCCCGAACGGATCGTTCATGCGCGAGGAACGGGGGCACATGGTTATTTCCAGCCCTATCGCTCGATGAAAAAAGTGACCAAGGCCGCTTTTCTTTCCAACCCTGCTGTCAAGACGCCTGTCTTCGTCCGCTTTTCGACGGTCGCCGGGGAACGCGGCTCCTCGGATCTGGCCCGCGACGTCCGGGGCTTCGCGGTCAAGTTCTTTACCTCGGAGGGCAACTTCGACCTCGTGGGCAATAACATTCCCGTCTTCTTCATTCAGGACGCCATCAAATTTCCAGACCTGATCCATTCCGTAAAGATCGAACCCGATCGCGGCTTCCCACAAGCGGCAACCGCGCACGACACGTTTTGGGATTTCATCTCGCTGATGCCCGAGTCCATGCACATGGTCATGTGGATCATGTCCGATCGCACCATTCCCCGATCCTTCCGCATGATGGAGGGTTTTGGGGTTCACACATTTCGCCTGGTCAACGAGTCGGGCGGCATCAAGTTCGTGAAATTCCATTGGCGGCCGAAGCTTGGAAATAGCGCCGTCCTGTGGGATGAAGCCCTGAAAATCAATGGCGCCGATCCCGATTTCCATCGCCGGGATTTGTGGGAGGCCATTGCAGAAGGCGATTTCCCCGAGTTCGAATTGGGCCTTCAGATCTTCGACCAGAAAACGGCCGACGAATTTGAATTCGATGTTCTGGACGCCACGAAAATCATTCCTGAAGAAAGGGTGCCTCTCGAAATGGTCGGGAAGATGGTCCTCGACCGCAATCCGGATAATTTTTTCGCCGAAACGGAACAAGTTGCGTTCTGCCCGAGCCACATCGTCCCCGGAATCGATTTCTCCGAGGATCCGCTCCTGCAGGGGCGCCTGTTTTCTTATCTCGATACGCAACTCAGCCGTCTGGGCGGCCCCAATTTCCATCAATTGCCGATTAATGCGCCAAAATGCCCGTTCCACAATTTGCAGCGCGACGGCATACACCAGATGAACGTCTTCAAAGGTCGCGTTAGCTACGAACCGAACTCGCTCGATCCATCCGCCCCGCGCGAATCGCAGGACCGCGGTTTTCATTCTTCGGCGCGCCCGGTGGAGGGAGCAATCGGTCGCGTACGTTCCGAATCGTTTTCAGATCATTACTCCCAGGCGCGGCTCTTCTACCGCTCCATCACGCCGGCCGAGCGGAAGCATATGTCCAATGCGCTGACCTTTGAACTTTCAAAAGTCGAGACCGAGGCGATCCGATTGCGAATGCTCGGGCACCTGATGGTGATCGATGAATCCCTGGGAGAAGCCGTCAGTTCGGCTCTTGGAGCGGAGGGGAAAGCGCAAAAAATCACACCGGCCAAAAACCCGATCGATCTGGAGCCTAGCCCCGCGCTCCGACTCTACGACAAAAGGAAACCCACGCTCGACGGCCGCAAAGTAGGTCTACTGTTGGGGGCCGGCTTTGATCCTAAATTGAAAAATGACCTGGTGGCGCGTATTGAAAAAGAGGGTGCGAAAGCGGCCATCATCACCGGCAGAATTCAGGGCGAGCAGGACGCGCAGGGCCGCGCCGTTCCCGGCCAGATTGCCTTAAGCGGATCTCCGTCCGTCCTGTTTGACGCTGTGGCGGTGCTCGCCGGCAAAGGTGGCGACGATGCGCTCGCCAACGATCCAAATGCGATCGCGTTTGTGATGGATGCGGTGCGGCATTGTAAGGCCGTCGGCTTCGCGGGTATCCCTTTGCTCGCCGGAAAATCCGGACTCAAAACAGGCCCCGGAATCGTCGACCTTGCCAGTGAGTCGAAGATTGGGGATTTGATTTCCGCAGCTCGCCAGGGACGATTCTGGGAGCGGGAAGAAGAAAAGTAGTGCTGTGCGGTAGAGGAGGTCGCCTGCTTCGGCTTCCTCCTTCCGCCTCTTGAATTTGCTTTGTCAGAAAATTAAATAACTAAAAGGATTGGGAGGTCAAAATGAAAGCCCTTGTTTACGAAGGCCCCCGCAACGTCAAAGTAAAAAATGTTCCCGACGCCAAGATGGAGAAACCCACCGATGCCCTGGTGAAAGTCACGACGACAAATATATGCGGTTCCGACCTGCACATGTACGAAGGGCGCACGAATGTAGAGAAAGGAAAGATTCTCGGCCATGAAAATCTGGGTGAAGTCATGGAAGTTGGAAAAAGCGTCTCTCGCGTAAAGGTGGGCGATCTGGTGTGTCTCCCATTCAACGTCAGCTGCGGCTATTGCGAGAACTGCGAGCGCGGCTACACCAGCGCGTGTCTGGAAGTAAATCCCGGTAAGACCGGCGGCGCGTATGGCTATGCCGGGATGGGTCCGTACGAAGGCGGACAGGCGGAATTTCTGCGGGTTCCTTTTGCGGACTTTAATTGCCTGGTGCTGCCTGAAGGAGCCGAGGAAAAACAAAACGACTATGTGATGCTGGCCGACATCTGGCCTACCGGATACCACGCCACGGAACTCGCGGCCGTAATGCCCGGAGAGTCCGTCGTCGTTTACGGAGCGGGTCCAGTCGGACTTTTTGCCGCGTATTCCGCAATCATCAAAGGCGCAAGTCAGGTGATGGTCGTTGATCGCTTGCAGGATCGCCTGGCGCTGGCCAGAAAAATTGGAGCCACGCCAATCGACGATTCGGAATCGTCCCCGGTCGATCAGGTCCTTGAACTCACGGATGGGAAGGGAGCGGACACGGGCTGTGAATGCGTGGGTTATCAGGCGCACGACGTGAAAGGCCACGAACATCCCAACATGACCATGAACAATCTCGTCTCGTCGGTTCGTCCAACGGGCCGCTTGGGCATCGTCGGCGTTTTTCCAACGGAGGATCCAAAAAGCCCTGATTCCCTGGAAAAAGAGGGACAGATCGCATTCGATATAGGCAATTTTTTTGACAAGGGTTTGACTATGGGTTCGGGCCAGTGCAACGTGAAGAAATACAATCGCCGACTTTCCAAATTGATCGAGACGGGTAAAGCCAAGCCGTCATTTCTGGTGTCGCACGAGTTGGGCTTGGAAGAAGCTGAGGACGCCTATAAACATTTTGACGCTCGCGAAAATGGCTGGACCAAGGTAGTTCTCAAGCCGGCAGCTGCGAGCAAAGGCGAGCGTAGCAGAAAGGCCACGGCACGGTAGGCCTCCGGTAGGGCAGGCTGAGCCTGTCCTACCCAAGCTCTTCCGAGGATCGATTCATGCGCGCTTTTGTCGAAATGGCGGACGCGGTCGGCGCGACAACCAAAAAACTGGAAAAGCTGCGACTCATCTCCCAATTCTTTAAGTCTGCCGATCTCGGCGATGCGGAGCTCGCTGCGCGCTTTCTCTCCGCTCACGTATTCCCGCGGCACGATGAGCGGACCTTGGGCGTCGGAGGCGCGAACCTGTCGCGCGTGATTGCCGAGGCGGTGGGCAAGTCCGGCGAGAGCCTGGGCGCGGCGTACCGTTCGCACGGCGACCTCGGCGACATGGCCGAAGACCTCCTCTCGCGCACCGGCCACGAAGGCGATCTTTCGCTCCTCGGAGTTTCCCTTCTGTTTAAAGGTCTTGCGGAAGCCAAAGGCCAGGCGGAAAAATCGGACTTGCTTATTAGCGCCTTTGCACGCTCGAGCCCCGGCGACGTTAAATATATCGTCAAAATCATCACCGGTGATTTGCGTATCGGATCAAAGGAAAGCCTGGTCGAGGAAGCCATCGCGAAAACGTATGAACGTCCGCTGGCCGCAGTGCGCCGCGCAAATATGATGACCGGGGACATCGGAGAAACGCTGAAGCTGGCGGCGGAAGATAGACTGGCGCGCGCCGTGGTGCGCTTGTTTCATCCACTAGGCTTCATGCTGGCGGCGCCGGTCGAAACGGCCGATGATCTTTTCGAGAGTGATGTGTCTAGCTCGGCCGCGCTGCTCGTGGAAGAAAAGTACGACGGCATTCGTGCGCAGGTACACACCGACGGAGGCAAAGTGCGGATTTTTTCGCGCACACTGGACGAGGTCACCGAATTCCCAGAACTCGCGCCTCAAATGGCGGAGTTGCCGGGCGAACTGATTCTGGACGGAGAAATTCTGGCCTGGAACGGCACACGGCCCATGCCTTTCACGGAACTGCAGAAGCGACTCGGCCGAAAACGCGTGGACGAGAATCTGCAGCGTGAGATTCCGGTGACGTTCGTGGCCTTTGACACCCTGTATCAGGACGGCGAACTGGTACTGGACGAGCCGCTCATCCGGCGCAAAGCGCGCCTCGATGCGATTTTCGCAAATGCCCCAGCGGCACTGCGCGTCGCCGGTCGCACTGAATGCCGAACCGCCGAAGAAGTCCGCGCGGCGTTTCGCGCTGCGCTAACCGCGGGTCACGAAGGCATTGTGGCCAAAGCCGCGGATTCGCCCTACACGCCCGGACGCCGCGGCGGTTACTGGTTCAAGCTGAAAGAGCCCTTCGCGACTCTCGATGTGGTCGTCACGGCCGTGGAGTACGGCCACGGAAAGCGCCACGAGGTCCTTTCGGATTACACCTTCGCCGTGCGCGACGGAGACAAATTGTTAAATATCGGCAAAGCCTATTCCGGCTTAACCGACGCCGAGATTCGCGAGTACACCGACTATTTTCTGCAGCACACCATCGAGGATCACGGCTACCGCCGAACCGTCGAGCCCACCGTCGTTCTGGAAGTGGCTTTCAACAATATCCAGAAGTCGGCCCGGCACAGCAGCGGCTATGCACTGCGGTTCCCGAGGATTGTTCGCATCCGTAGGGACAAGCCGGCTTCCGAGATCGACACGCTCGCTCACGTCGCAAAATTATTTACACGCCAGGGAGCCATTCCGGAACCGGAGGCCCCTGCCGCCGTTGGGAGCGATGAGCCCAAAAGCCGCTAGGGAAAGGGCTTCCGTCAAAGCGCGCACGCCGCTGACCAACAGCAGCATCGCGGAACTGCTGGCCATCGAAGCCGAATCCGCGCGCGCTCCCCTAAACAAAGCCTTTCGCCGCGCCGCGCGCCGCTCTATCCTATGGCCGGAGGAAGCCGCAGGCATTTTCAATGATGGTCGCTCTCTGACCGAATTGCCCGGAGTTGGTCCGTATCTCGAAAAAGTCATCCGGGGATGGATCGAAAATCCGCAAAAGCTTCCCGGTCCGCCTCCCGAAGTCCGGCGCGGTTTTTTTACATTATCCAAAGCACGGGAAATTCTTGCCCGAAAACCCGCGTGGCTGCGAAAACCGCGTGGCGACCTGCAAATGCACACCGAATGGAGCGACGGGTCCGGATCGATTGCGGAAATGGCGGAAGCCGCCGTCCAGCGCGGCTACGAATTCATCGCCATCACCGATCACTCCAAAGGATTGAAAATCGCCAGCGGGATCGATGAAGCCGAATTGCGCAAGCAGGCGCTGGAGATCGAATCGGTCAACGAAACGCTTCGCAACCAGGGGCACACTACCCGCGTTTTGCGTTCCGTGGAACTCAACCTCAATCCCAGCGGCAAAGGGGACATGGACGAAAGCGCGCTCGCGGAATTGGATATTGTCCTCGGCTGTTTTCACTCGTCGTTGCGACGCAAGGAAGACCAGACCGAACGTTATCTCGAAGCGCTGCGTAATCCGTCCATCCAAATTCTGGGACATCCGCGCGGCCGTATTTACAACTACCGCCTGGGACTCACGGCCAACTGGCCTCGAGTATTCGATCTCGCCGCCAGCCTGGACAAGGCCGTGGAGATTGATTGCTACCCGGATCGCCAGGATTTAAGCCAGGACCTCGTGCTTCTCGCGCGAAAAGCAGGATGCCGCATTTCGTTGGGCACCGATGCACATGGACCTTCGCAACTCGCATTCAATGAATTTGGCCTGGCGTCGGCAGCGCAAGCGAGTGTCCCGCGCGACCGTATCTTAAATTTCATGACCGCCCCGGAACTATTGGAATGGGTCAGCAGCGTGCGTCACATCGCCTCACATTCGACAAACCGACTTAAGTTTCAACCGCGACGAACGCGTAAACCAAACACCGGATGGAGCCGCAATCCGCGGTGTGACACGATGTCATAGATGGGGACGTGCCGGTTTCGTCGGAGCAATGCGGAAATTCAATGATGACAAGTGAACGAATGCCGGCGCACGCCCACCGGAACGAGGACCTTCACGGCAATGTGCCCGACAGTTGCCCGGTTTCCCTGCTCCTGGTCGACGTTCTGAACGATCTTGATTTCCCGGACAATACCGAAC
>Ga0157378_10004079_pt1 | contig 12905 bp, 8 predicted proteins | sample M65metaG_FD_115309 | JGI IMG/M metagenome (GOLD analysis project Ga0157378, IMG submission 115309) | Miscanthus rhizosphere microbial communities from Kellogg Biological Station, Michigan, USA - M6-5 metaG | ecosystem: Host-associated > Plants > Roots > Rhizosphere > Soil | place: USA: Michigan...
GCCAGCGCTGTCGTCTGGCCAATGAAAAACGTCTGCGCGTCAAACAGTTTCTCATTCGTGCGCGGCACGGGCGCGTAGGAACCGTCAGGCTGCAACTCACGCGCTTTCACATTGTCGCGAAGGTACGCGGACAGCAGCACGCTCTTCAAATGGTGTTTCAGCGCCAAATCGGAAACGGGCGCAACCACTTCGATGCGATGCTTCAAATTACGCGCCATCCAGTCCGCACTGCCGATGTAAACCTCTTCGTCACCGCCGTTTGCAAAGTAGAAAACGCGACTGTGTTCGAGAAACCGGCCGATGATGTTGCGCACGGTTATGTTTTCCGACAAGCCCGCCACACCCGGTCGCAGCATGCAAATCCCGCGAACAATCAGATCGATTTTCACTCCCGCGTTTGAAGCTTCATACAGCTTTTCGATCATCTGCTTGTCAGCCAGCCGGTTGATCTTTGCCAGAACGTAGGCCTGCTCGCCGGCGCGCGCGTGATCGATCTCGCGGTCGATGAGTGCATTCATTTTCTCGCGCAGGTTGACGGGCGCGATCAGCAGTTTGCGATATTCCGTTTGCCGCGAGCAGCCGGTTAGGTAGTTGAAAAGTTCGGTCGCGTCCGCGCCGATGTCATCGTCCGCGGTAAACATGCCGAGGTCCGTGTATGTGCAGGAAGTGGTCGGATTGTAATTGCCCGAAGCGATGTGGACGTAGCGTTTGAGAGAATCGCCTTCGCGCCTGACCACGAGCGTAACTTTGCCGTGGGTCTTCAAACCCAGAATCCCGTAAACAACGTGCACGCCGGCTTCGTCCAGCTTTCGCGCCCACTCGATGTTGTGCTCTTCATCAAACCGCGCCTTGAGCTCAATCAGCGCGGTGACCTGTTTGCCTTTTTCCGCGGCGCGAATCAGCGCCGGCGGAATTGGCGACTCGGGACCGGTGCGGTACAGACAAATCTTGATCGCAACCACGTCATCGTCGTCGACGGCATCGTTGATGAAACTGGTGACGCTGTCGTACGAGTCGTACGGGTGATGCATCAGCAAATCGCGCTGTTTGAGAGTTTCAAAAATCGACTCTTTGCCGTGCCCTGGCGGCGGCGTCGGACAGAAAGGCTCGTCCTTCAGATCGGGTCGATTCAATTCGTAAAGCGACATGAAATCCTGCAAGTTGAGCGGGCCGTCAATCACGTAAACGTCGTCGACAGTGAGGCTTAGCGACTCAGTCAAATACGCAATCATTTCCTGTGGCATGCCGGCGGAGACTTCCAAGCGCACTGGCGTGCCAAAACGTCGCTGTCGCAGTTCCTGCTGAATCACACGCAGAAGATCCTCAGCTTCGTCCTCGCGAATGTCGATGTCGGCATCGCGCGTGACGCGGAAGCGATGGCAGTCGCCCGTAATCATTCCCGGGAACAGCGAAGCGATATTTGCCTCAATCAGTTCCTCGAGCAGCACGAAAGTCGTCCCTGATTTTCTTACTGGAACCAGACGCGGCGCTGTCGGTGGCACCTTGATGCGAACAAAGCGCGGCTGGTGCCGGTGTTTCGGATCCGCCGACGAGTGACCCGCGGGAGCTTCGACCATCAAACCGAGGTTCAGACTGAGCGGAGAAATGTAGGGAAACGGATGACTTTGATCCACGGCGAGCGGCGTCAGGATCGGAAAGATCTTCTCCATGAAGTAACTGCGCAGCGCGTCTTGTTCGCCAGTTTCCAATTCGTCATACGCCACCACGCGGATGCCGGCCGCCGCGAGTTTAGGAAGAATTTCTTCACGCAGGCAGCTGGTCTGATCGGCGAGCATCGGCAGTACTGTGTCACGGATTTCCTGAAGTTGTTCCTGCGGCGTCATGCCGTCAAGCGACAACTCCGTCACGCTTCCTTCCAATTCCTCTTTCAGCCCGGACACGCGAATCATGAAAAACTCATCGAGGTTCGCCGAGAAAATGGCCAAAAATTTCAAGCGTTCGAGGATTGGATTACTCGCCTCGAGCCCTTCGTCCAGCACGCGCCGGTGAAACGCGAGCAAACTCAGCTCACGATTGAAGAACAGGCGAGTGGCGCCGGCGGCCGTCGGGAGCAGAGCCGGCAACCGGGCAGGTTGAGGGCGTAAATGTAAAGCAGGTTCTGTTTCGAGGGCAGTTGACATAAGTGTTTCCAGTTCTTGAAATAGGGGAGAGCGGTTAACGAAGCTTCATTTCGACCACGGAGTCTTTCTAAAATTCGGGGAGACGCGCGCGCACAACGTCTAAGTTCTCAAGCCACGTTCTGCAACGGTCGTTCCCAACCACGTATTTCGCAGTTTCGCGCCAGTTTCTTCGAAGCGGCGAACCATTCGCGGGGTTTCCGTGCGTCAATTTCTCAACAGAATGATTGCAAAAACAGCACCGGTGTACTGAATCAGTGCTGCAGATCGTCCGCGAGTTTGAATGAGGTTTGAGACGTGCGCGGCGGATTTATGAAACTTCGGACTGACACGAGCGTTTTCAGATACGCGGCACAACCCCGGACGAGGGCGGCGCATCTTTATTTGGACCGCGGCAATCCGGTGGAATAGTTCACCATTTTGCCGTCTAATTGTAGTGTGACAAGGTTTGACACCCCGGAAAATCGTGTGATAACCTCCGGGATGACTTGGCTTCGTTTTTAGCAGTCATTTGGGCACATCCAACCCACTTAAAATGCTGAGAAGCTTTGACCTCGCGTAAAATTTTTGGATGCCGCTTGGCGACAGACCCCGGTTGAGATCGGTCTGCAAACGCACAGACAATTTCAAAGGAGACCGAAAGACTGATGACAACGAGCCGCCTGACTTTGATAGCGCGAATTACGCTATTTGCGGTGCTCGTTGCGCCGGCTGCCGGTGTTTATGGACAGATTCCGGGTGGTTCGTCCGCCCGCGATATTCCGACGGCCGTGCAACAATCTGACCAGGCGGTTTCCAGAGTCATCGCCGTCGCTGAAGACCACTTCCGAAAAGGCAAACTGAATCTCGAAGACAACAAGCGCGATCAGGCTCGTGACGAGTTTGACCGCGCGGTCGACTCCATCCTCGAATCCGGTCTCGACGTCCGGGCCAGCCAACGGTTGAATGATTATTATCTGAAACTCGTCGAGAGCATTTATCGCGAAGAGGTGCCGCTGAATCGCGCGCCCGCCGCGGCAGGTGTTACCGAGTTGGTTGCGCAAAACGGCAACTCTGGAACGCAGCAACAACCTGAACCACAGATCGGATTTCGTGATCAAACCTTTGAGCCGTCGCCGCTTGATGAACTCAGCAGACTCGTCTTGACGCCCGCTGAGACAGAGGTGACTGACGATGACATGCTGGCGCTGGCGCAAGCCAAAGAGAAGATAAACTTTGCCTTCCAAATTAACCCACTGATTCAAGGTTTCATCAACCATTACCAGGGTCGCGGTCGCGGCACGATGGAATCGGGACTGCGCAAGTCTGGTCAGTTTATGAGGTTGGCGCGACAGATTTTCAAAGAAGAGGGCGTGCCGGTTGACATCGCGTGGTTGGGTCAGGTGGAAAGCGCCTGGAAGGTCAAGGCGATGTCGTGGGCGTCAGCTTCCGGTTTGTGGCAGTTTGTTCCGAGCACCGGTCGAAGGTTTGGCTTGCGGCAAACGGCGTGGATGGATGAACGCAATAGTTACGAGCAGGCAACTCGCGCCGCAGCGAAGTATTTGAAGTTTCTCGCCAATCGTTACAACGGTAACTGGGAACTGGCGATGGCCGCTTATAACACCGGCGAAGGCAATATCGACCGCGCAATTTCCCGCGCCGGCACCGCAAATTTCTGGGCCGCTTATCCGTACGTTGCGCAGGAAACGCGCAACTACGTGCCGAACATTCTGGCTACGATCGTGATTGCGAAGAACCCGGAAAAATATGGCTTCAAGGGTATTCGTCCGGAAGCGCCGATGGCGTATGACGTGGTGCAGGTGCAAAACGCGACGAGTTTGCAGCTCGTAGCCGAAGCGACCGATAGCAACGTTGATTACCTTCGCAGTCTCAATCCGGAACTCAAGCGAGACGTGACGCCGCGCGGCGAGGCCTACAATGTGCGCGTGCCCGGCGGCAAAGGAAAGCAGTTTCACGCTCTGCTCAAACGCATTCCGGCAGAGAACCGCGAGACAGCGCGCGTGATTTCGGTGGCGCCCGGCGAGGACCTGCAGAACGTCGCCACGCGCACCGGCGTCAGCCTGGCCCAGTTACAGGCAATGAATACCGGCGTCGATCTCAAGTCGACCAACAAACTTGTGGCTCCAAAAAGTTACGTTCGCCAGACAATGTATCGCCGCTCTACTTCGCCGGAAGCAGTCGGCGGCGGCTTCACGAGAGTTCGCGCGCGCGGCGGCGACACGATCGCTAGTATCGCGGCGGCGCGGAAACTCGATCCAAATGATGTGTCCCGCTTAAACGGCATTCAGCCGCAAGTCAAGCTTCGCGCCGGACAAGAAATCAAGTTGCCCGCCACGGCACCCGCTGCGCCGTCGCGTCGCCACTGATGCGGTTTTGAAATCTTAACGCGTCTGCTTCGTTGTCACCCACAACGAGCAAGTTCTATCCGAGCGCGCTTTCGATGTACTCGCAATCGCGCTCGATTCGTTTTCACCCTTCGTCGACTCCGCTTCCTTTAATTCATCTCCGCTGGCTATGCGACCCGGCCGAAACCCGAGGTCGCAGAGGAAGCACCTCCATGCTCTTTCGCACGCTCTCCGCAGCGGTTTATGGCATCAACGCCGACCTCGTCGATATCGAAGTGGATCTCACGCCGCAGCGCAGCGAGGCAGACTCGCCGCCATCGGTGACCATTGTTGGTTTGCCTGATGCTGCCGTGCGCGAATCGCGCGAACGCATTCGTGCTGCGATCAGCAACTGCGGCTTCTTCTTTCCGTTTCAGAAAGTCACGATCAATCTCGCGCCGGCAGACGTGCGCAAGGAAGGCGCCAGTTTCGATCTACCGATCGCGCTGGGCATCCTCGGCGCGAACGGCGACCTTGCCGAAGAGAACAGTTTGATTAACGTTCTCTGCGTCGGCGAACTGTCGCTTGACGGCCGCGTGCGCCCGATCAAAGGCGCACTGCCAATCGCGATCCTCGCGCGCGAGGCGCTCGTCAAACACTTGATTCTGCCGGACGAAAACGCGAAAGAAGCGGCAGTGGTCGCAGGCGTCAACGTCTATCCGGTCGCGGATTTGCGCAGCGCGGTCGAGCTCGTGGCAGCGTTGCGTTCTGCAGATCCGCCGAAGCCGTTGACGATCGACCCGGCTGGAGTTCTCCTGCGGACGGACCACTACAACGTCGACTTTCGCGAAGTGCGCGGGCAATTGTCCGTGAAGCGCGCGCTGGAAGTTGCCAGCGCCGGATCGCACAACATCCTGCTGATCGGGCCGCCGGGTTCAGGCAAGACGATGCTCGCGAAACGTCTGCCGACGATTCTGCCGCCGCTAGAGTTTGAAGCCGCGTTGGAACTGACAAAGATTCATTCGGTTGCCGGACTCACTGGGCGAGCGGGTTTGGTCACTGAACGCCCGTTTCGGTCGCCGCATCACACAATCAGCGACGCTGGGCTGATCGGCGGCGGCGCGGTTCCGCGTCCCGGCGAAGTTTCGCTGGCGCATCAGGGCGTCTTGTTTCTCGACGAGCTGCCGGAGTTTGACCGGAGCGTTTTGGAAGTTTTGCGTCAACCGCTCGAGGACCAGCGCGTGACGATCAGCCGGGCGGCGATGTCGCTGACGTTTCCCGCATCGTTCATGCTCGCGGCGGCAATGAACCCGTGTCCCTGCGGTTTCTGGAACGACCCGACGCGCGAATGTCGCTGCACGCCGCTCCAGATTCAGCGCTACGTCGGTCGCATCTCGGGGCCGCTCCTCGATCGCATCGATATTCACATCGACGTGCCGGCGGTGAAGTTTCGCGATCTGACCGGCGACGCGCCTCCCGAAACTGACGACTCCGCGACAATTCGTGAACGCGTGATCGTCGCACGCGACAAACAGCGAGAACGCCTCGCAAACGAAAAAATCTTCTCTAACTCGGAAATGACGCCCCGCATGATTCGTCGTTACTGTCGCATCGACTCCGAAAGCGAGCAGATGTTGGAACTGGCGATGACGCGGCTCGGGCTCTCCGCGCGCGCTTACGACCGCATCCTGAAAGTCAGCCGCACCATCGCCGACCTGGAAGGCACCGACGAAATTCGCTCCGCGCACGTCGCCGAAGCGGTCGGCTATCGTTCACTCGACCGCACTTACTGGACCTGAGCGCCTTCGTTGAGCAGGTTCCGGAGTTTGCGGCCGGACTTGTCAGCGCGCGCGTATGACCGTATCCTGAGCGTCAGTCGCACAACTACAGATTTGGCCGGTTCGAGGCAAAGCCAGTCGCGTCAGCGGCCGGCGCGGTTGGTGTCGTCACTGATCGCACCCGATCCGGGCTCAAATCGTAGTTTTAGGGGAGTTGCGGCTGGGGAAATTCAATATCTTGGGTCGGGTAAGGCAACGACGCGCTCAAAGCGCCGCATCACACCCGCGTTGAGGGCGACCACATGCCTCGCAATACCCGCAGGGAATGTCGAGGAAGAGTTGCCGCTCTTTGAAACATGCGGACTCGTGATAATCGTGGCGAACCAGAGCTGAAGGTGTAGTTCTTCGTGGCTTTGCCCAAATAACGAACACGTGACCGCAGCCGAAACCGAGACGCAGCAGGAAACCGATTACGAGTTGGCGCAAAAGGCCGCTCAGGGCGACATGGCCGCCTTTGAGCAACTTTACCAGCGACACAATCGGCGGGTTTACTCGCTCTGCTTGCGAATGACCAGCAACGTCTCGGAGGCTGAAGACCTCGCACAGGAAGTCTTCATTCAGCTCTTTAGAAAAATTGGAAGCTTTCGTGGAGAGTCGGCCTTCACTACCTGGCTGCACCGGTTGACTGTTAACCAGGTCTTGATGCATTTTCGCAAACGCGGCGTCAAGATGGAGCAGACCACGGATGACGGTGAGACGCCGATACAGATAGTTAAGGGCACGGAAAATCCGAATGCGATGCCGGTGGTGGATCGCATTGCGCTCGATAAGGCTATTGATCAATTGCCTCCCGGCTACCGCACGGTCTTCACCTTGCACGATATTGAGGGACACGAACACGAAGAGATAGCCCGGATGTTGGGTTGTTCAGTTGGGACTTCCAAATCACAACTGCACAAGGCCCGAATGAAATTGCGCGGACTTTTGAGGCAACAGAAGACGAAAGACTAGCTTCCAACTTGGCAGCATCCCCGGGTTTCATCCCCTGAAACCGTAGCGGTCCGGGACGAAGGCAGTCCGAAACAAAGCTTTGAACGCAGTCTCCCCTTGATTGCTTGAAAACCAAATTGCCACGCTGCGCCCTGGGTTAGCCTGGCAGCGAAAAACGGTGGCGGGTTTAGAGGTTACTAAGACAATGAACTGCGAGAAGTGTCAGAATCTGATTAGCGATTTTCTTGATGGCGCCTTAAGTCACGAGGATCAAAGAACGCTCAGTTCGCATTTGGAAGAGTGTCTCGACTGTGCGGACGTTCGTGACGATCTGCAATCGATCGTCGGCTTCTGCCGTTCGAATCGGGGCGACTACGCCGCGCCGCCAAACGAACGCGCGTTGTGGCTGCGCATTCGGAACGTGATTGAAGCGGGCGCGAGTTCCGTGGCCGTGGCCGGCGCCACGGGCCAGGAAAAGTCGCCGCGGAAATCGTGGAGCAACTGGCTGGGCCGGAGTTGGGAACTTTCGTTCCCGCAACTCGTCGCGTCAGTCGCCGCGATCGTTTTGGTCGTTTCGCTTTCCACCGTAGTTGGTTTGCGTCGCTGGCAAGGCGGCGGAAAGATAAACGCTGCAGTGGCGAGTAACGATTTGAAACTCGCCGCAGCGGACGTTCGCGATCGCGTGGCGAAGCAGCAACAGTTGATCTCTTACTGGAACCAGCGGGTGGAATACAACAAGGCGCGTTGGAGTCCCGAGATGCGCGAGACCTTCGATCGCAACTTGAAAGTGATCGACGAAACGGTCAACGCTTCAATTGACACTTTGGCGCAGAATCCGCAGGATGAAGTCTCCGAAGAGATGCTGAACACCGCGCTCAATGAGAAACTTTCGCTGTTGAAAGAATTTGCCGAGCTCTAATCACAACCGGAAATTTTCCGGTTGCGTTCGCAAGCTGTAGTTAGTGAAGATTGAAGGAATCTAAGGTTGTCGAATAGCCCCACGTTCACGAGAATGCGAGTCTGGCCCGCACGATTTGAAATTCCCCGCGCCCGTTTCTTTAGGAAAGCGCTACCGTTCGCGTCAGTCCTCGCGTCTCTTCTTATTGTCGCCGCGTTCAGCATGACTACCGCTGTGGCTCAGCAGCGGATGTCGAAACGCTATCCGGCTGGCAAAAACGTCCGCATCGAACTCAAAAACATTTCCGGTACGATCGAAGTCGTCTCGTGGAATCGCGACGAGATCAAACTCACCGCCACGTTTGAATCGCCCAAGGCCAACATCTCGCCGCGCCAAACCGGCGACGCGCTGATCGTCGACGTGATGGCCGACAATCGTGGCCGCGCCGACGTTGGCAACGTGAATTTCAAACTCGAAGTGCCGGTCAATTCTTCAGTGGATTTGGAAACCAAACGCGGACAGATTACCGTCACGAATATTCACGGCGACCTCGTGCGAGCGCATGTTTCGCTCGAAGGAGACATCGAACTCAGCGGCATCACCGCCGCTCAGGTCTATGCCCAAAACACGATTGGCAACATTTTCTTCGACGGCGAATTTTCGCGCGGCGGCACTTACCGCTTTCAATCGAGCAAGGGCGACATAACCATACGCATCCCGGCAAACTCCGCTTTCAATCTTGAAGCGGCCGCGCCAAACCGGAAGATCACGCTGAACGAGTTTTGGAATGAGCGGCTCACGAACAAAGACGGTCGCAAGATTCAGGGCGATGTCGTTGACGGACGTTCGAAAGTCGTCGTCACAAACTTTCAGGGCAGCATCACGTTCATGCGTCGTTAACCAGCAGTTTTCATCAGCAGAGATGTCGCGGGCGCTTTTGATCAAGTCGATTGAAGCGCCCGTTTTGATTTGTGCGATTCGGTCTTTCTCTGTGTTACCTTTGTGTCCTTCGTGTCGCTAGTGGTGACTCTCCCCTTAGTATGAACTGACTACGGGACACGAGATCACAGAAGACGCACTGAGACTCTCAAATTCGATCACAGGTAACTAATGAAATCTTTGTCAGCTGCCGCCCTCGTCCTGATGCTCCTGTCCGTTTCGTTTCCGATCGCAGTTTCAGCGCAGAAGAAAACTCCCGAACCGCCGAAGGCCCCGCAGCTAGTGCGCAACACCACCAGACACGAGGTGTTTCGCCTGGGTTACGGCAGCACGCTGACTGTCGTCGGCGCTCCGACCGGTTCGATCACGATCGAGGGTTGGTCGCGCAGCGAAGTCGACATCGTTGCGGAGATCCAGCTTCGCGCCAACACCGAAGCAGAATTGGACCAACTCGCCGCGGTCAACACTTTCGGAATCGACGAAGACATGAATCACGTCCGCGTGCTGACCACAGGCACCCACGACAAGGCGTTCATGCGCGTGGCCGCGAAAAAGTTTCCGAAAGCGCTTCTTGGTTTGCCCTGGAAAATTGACTACCGCATTCGTGTGCCGCAGGCCGTGGACCTGGACATCAATGCCGGGCGTGGACCGGTTACCATTACGAGTGTCGACGGCAACATCAGGCTCTCGGCTTCGGAGAGCGAGACGAAGCTGCAACTCTCAAGCGGGACGCTGTCCGCAATTGTAGGCGTCGGCAAAGTGAATTTGAGCATTCCGGCGAGAAGCTGGCGGGGCGTCGGCGGGGAAGTGCGTGTCGGCGCCGGCGAAATAACGTTTGAACTACTGCCCGGATTCAACTGCGACCTCAACGCCGACATTCTGCGCTCGGGTCAAATCACGGATACGTTTGGCGGTCTGGCGCCGCGCGAGAAGCCGGGCATAACGCCGCAGACCGTGAAAGCGCGCGTCGGTGCCGGCGGCGCCTTCTTCCAACTCACTGTCGGGGAGGGCGCGATCGTGATCAAGAAACAAACGGTGGACGGTAAAGAGTGAAAGGTGAAAGCAAAGCCAGAAGTGCTTCCTCTTCACCTTTCACTTTTCACTTTCTCCTTTTCATCGTATCCTCTCGTCTCACACCATGAGCATCAAATCAGACAACTGGATTCGTCGCATGGCGACCGAGTTCAAGATGATCGAGCCGTTTGAACCCGGCCAGGTTAAAGAACTCGACGGCCGCAGAATCGTTTCGTACGGCACTTCGAGCTACGGCTACGACATTCGTTGCGCGGACGAATTCAAACTCTTCACGAACATCAACAGCACCATCGTTGACCCGAAAGAATTCGACGAGAAAAACTTTGTCGACGTGAAGGCCGACTCGGTAATCATCCCGCCCAACAGTTTCGCCCTGGCCCGCACTCTCGAGTATTTTCGTATCCCCAGAAACGTCCTCACCATCTGTCTCGGCAAGAGCACCTACGCGCGCTGCGGGATTCTCGTCAACGTCACTCCTTTCGAACCCGAGTGGGAAGGCTATGTGACCCTCGAGTTTTCAAACACCACACCGTTGCCCGCGAAGATTTACGCGAACGAAGGCGTCGCCCAGGTTCTGTTTTTCGAATCGGACGAAGTCTGCGAAACGTCTTACAAAGATCGCGGCGGCAAGTATCAGGGCCAGCACGGCGTCACCCTGCCGAAGATGTAGTAAGTAATTCCCTATACCGAACAAGACACTTGTTAGGCGATATGCGGCGACAGCCGATGGTTTTAGTTGCCGGAGGTTAGCGTTTTCGGGGTTGAGGCTTGCGGATGATGCTGCGTCTGCGTGGGATCGTTGGTGTCCGGGCGGCGAGGAGATCCGGATAGCGGCTTTTGATTATCGAAGTAAGTAGTTCGTTGTGGTTGAAGCCGAGCAAGCGCGCGGCGATCGAGATTTTGCCTTCGGCGGCTTTCAACGCCAGTTCGATAAAACGCTTCTCCGGTTGGCGCAGCTCGTGTTTGAGAGAAAAATCCGCCCAGGGTTGGGCGAAGTTGCCGCGCGAGTCTCGACCTCGCAACGCCACGATCTCTACAGCGTCAGGTGTGATCAAAGCGTCCGCTGGCGCTGCGGCAATTGTTTCATCGACCAGAGCTGCCAGAGTCTTCATCCCGTCTTTCAGAAACAAACGGCCCATCGCGCCCAGCGCTTCAGCACTGAAGGTGATCTGTTTCTGCCGGCGTCGCTGCGCGTCGGCGACAAGATTCTGAACGGCCAACATCTGTTCCTGATCATCGAGCGCGTTGTCGGCGGTCTCGGACGCCGAAACTATGTGACGGTTGCTCGGGGCGTCTGCGGTGTCGGCCGACGAGGACGACGAAGCGGTTTCCGTTTGCGCGTCCAACACTTGCCGCGCTGCCTGGCGCAAACGCACGAGGGTCTCCGGGTGTTGCGAACGAGCGAGCAGCGTATCGGCTCGCTGGTAACTGGCGCGTAGTTCCGCGACGCTCAGTTGTGCCGGCAGTTCTTCCATCAGTGTGAGCAGCGCCATACCCGCGTTCTCAACGTTACCTGCTTGCTCGGCAATCTCCGCGGCCCGCTCAAGCGCACGCTGCGCTTCGGTTGCGCGACCGAGACGCGCCAAAGCGGTGCCGCGCGTGGTCATCGCTTCGGCCAGCAGCGCGAGTTCGTCCGTCCGCTCAAAAACCGCACAGGCTGCTGCTGCTGTCTCTTCTGCTCGTGAAAAAAGTCCCTGCGCGAGAAAGACGCGCGCCCGCGTCTCGTCCACGCTCGCGGCGTCGACGGCATTTTTCGGACCGGAATACGATGCGCGCGCGCGATCGAGATGTTCGTGCGCCTCGGTAAATCTGCCCAGTGTGTAGAAGAGCAGACCAAGATTGTTTTCAACGCGCGATCGGTATCGCGTGTGCCCGGCAAGTTCAAAATGGAAACTGGCGGCCGTGAATTCGACGAGCGCGCGGTCAATGTAGTCGGCGCGGTTCTCGCTTGAGCCAAGCGATTGAAAGTTGTAAGCAAGTTCGTTATGAAAACGACCTTTGAGCGCGTGGTTGTTGCTCGCGTCAAAGAGTGGGGCGGCGTCGAGCAGGATGCGAAGTGAATCGCTGAATCTGGTTGCCGAGCTTTCGACGAGAGCATTGCGGAGCAGTGCCAGCAGCCGCAATTCGCTGCCGTCTTCGTCGAGACCCTCGATTACCTGCTGCAGCAGGACGCGCGCTTCATCAAACGCTCCTTCTCGCCAGTAACAGAAGGCGAGTTCAGTGCGCGCTTCCGCAGCCCTCAGCACGCTTCCCGCCTGTTCGAAACGCGATAGACTCTCCCCGATGAGGTCCTTTGCCGCTTCCTGCGCGCCCCCGGCTTGCTTGAGGTTCCCGAGCCAACCCGTCAAAGTTCCTGAGCGCAGCAAAAGTTCAGCGGCTGCTTCGTCCTCCAATCCGGCAACGTCAGGGCGTTCGCCGACGCGTCGCCAAAACGGCGTCAACAATTCACGCGCCGATTCGTAGTCACCGGTGTCCTCTAACTCCTTCGCGAGACGGCAGCGCAGCAACACGCGTTCGTCGCGAGAGAGCGTTTCTTCGTCTCGCAGCGCGCTCGAAAATTGTGCGTTTTTGAGTTCGTCCATCCGTCAATCCGCAACGCGAGGATACGGGCGCGAGGCAGCGTTTTCAAGGTTGAAGAAAGCGCTGCCGCACGCGTGGACGAAAGGTGTGCGGTCTCGCTGTTGCCGAGACCGTCCGGTTCTGCGCTTCGTTTTCCGGGTCACTTCGAATCGATCGGCAGCCGTGGATCTGATCGCGACCACGATGGCGACGACTTAAAGCCGGAATCTGAAGTTATGCAGAA
>Ga0157378_10004083_pt1 | contig 12900 bp, 5 predicted proteins | sample M65metaG_FD_115309 | JGI IMG/M metagenome (GOLD analysis project Ga0157378, IMG submission 115309) | Miscanthus rhizosphere microbial communities from Kellogg Biological Station, Michigan, USA - M6-5 metaG | ecosystem: Host-associated > Plants > Roots > Rhizosphere > Soil | place: USA: Michigan...
CTCCCGGCGTCCATGAAATGGCGTCGTAGCCCTTCTCGGAGGCTTCTCTAAGCATTCGTTTAAAACTGGCATCTTGCCAGTTCTTTTGAAGAGGCATTGCAGGAACACCTTTATCGACAGCAGAATGAGATCGAGCTTCAAGTCTCTTACGTGCTAATAGAATTGCATCTTCGGGTGTATCGACTTCATTCTCGCCTCGCTCGTCTCCAGGATAAGTCTTATTCACGTTCGTTACAAATCGTCCATCATCGCGATTCGTGACTTCAAAGTATCCGTCCTTCTCTGTTGCTACAAGATCCGCTTTCTTTGGATCGAGTCGGATTCCCATCTTCCTAGAGGCTTGGTGAAGATCAGACTGAATTTCCTCTACGTGCAACCCCCTCGCCGTATCCCTCCCCTCCGATTTGAGCCTTTCGTAAAGGTCGGGATACTGCTCCCTAATTGACTCTATCGGTATATCTCTGTCGTTCATGCGGATGTGGGCTAGTACGTTGGGCTCGTCCCAGTGGGGGGAACGGTACGCTGGCCCCATGTCTGGCTCTGCGCGTCCAGCTACTGAACGCTCGTAGGCCATCGCTGCTTCGCCTTCATTGGTATATTCGCGCCCCTCTGGAGTCTTCCGCCATTCCTCGAAGCCAGTTGGCTTCGCCAGCTTCCTCTCTGGCAGTGTCAAAAGCAGCTCTCGTTGATTTTTTCCACCCGGACTCGTGTACTGCGCGTAGCGAACCTCCTTCTGCGCCCCTAGCCTGCGCTCTGCTATGCCAGTGGCTTGCTCAATGTTACGGGCAGTTCCAACTTCGTGCGCAGCATCTAATCGAGCCAGTGCTTCTTTCAGTGCCTCGTCTGGATCGCCGCTGTGAAATCTTTCTTTGGTATCATCGAATCTACTATCTGCTCCTTCTTTAATTAAACTCCAAAATCCTCTATCGTTCTGAAGTCTATACCCTTCAGGAAGTTCTGTTAGCGGAAGCCGGTCCATGATAACATAAGGAGCCGCAGTTCCAGTCGTAGATGGCACCACGTACAGCGTCCTACCGTCAGGGGAAGTGGCCTTGCGGATGGGCTCTGGCTTACCAACCCATCGCGGCCAGTTCGCCTGAAGATCGGGATTCCGTGCAATATAATCTTCAGCTTCCTTCGAGTTGATCTGCTCCCACTTCACTCCAGACTCCTCTCCATGCCACACATCCTTGATCTGTATCTGGTTCTCGGGTTTCGCTAAGTGTTCGAGCATCTCTTTCTTAGTTACAGGTTCGCCAGCGTTTGCCTTCTGCTTTAGGAATTCATTCGTGCTGGTCCATTCAAGCTCGTCCCTGCTTAGTCCTGCCTTGTCGAGCATCTTGCGCAGTTCCAAGGCTGGCATCTTGTTCGACATCTTTAGCTTGATCTGGCGCTCCAGTGGACTGAACCAAACCGGGGCTGGCTTTGTCAGGGCATCCCACGCGGCTTCGAGATGAGGCTTCACGTTGTCGCCGAGACGCTTGACCATGTCCCTTGACCAGTCTTCGAAGTTCGCTGCGCCAGACTTGGCTGCTTTGTATACGTCCCATCCTACGGTTACCGCTGTGTCGTAGAAAGACTGGACGGGGTTCATGCTTAAGGTATTACCCGTCAGGTTCTGTCGCAAGCGTTCTCTGGACTTACGAACCGTCTCTGGCTCTTCTGCTTGCGCGTTTGGTTCTTCTGGAAGAATCCGCTCCTGACCTTCCATTCCTTGACCTACGGCCTCTTTCGCTGCTTTTTCACCAATATACCCTTCAGCGTCCTGTATATTCTTCCATGACTGCGGGAAATGCTTTTGAAGCTCTACGTCTGATAAATCTGACAGTGTTCTTGCATTGGGATTCACTCGCCTTACGTCGGCAGCAGTGGGGTGTACGTCGCTTAGTAATCCTACGTCGGGCCAGTCTATTTCAGGCACCTTACTCAATGCCAATCTGTCCACGCCGCCCCGCACCCTTGAGTTCCCCGTCTCGCCGAAGGGACTCTGGATGATTTTCGTTTGCGCATCGGAGGTAAGTACCATCAGCTTCTCGCCGCCAGGGAACCTGCCGACAACTATATAGTTCTCGTTGAATTTCCCGACCCTGTATTTCAGTACCGCGCTCGGCTGCTTTTCTGTCGCCGCGTCTACGCCCCGTACCGTTCCGGCCATCTGGACGGGGTCTTTGAATTCGATGCCCATCGACTTGAATGCTTCATGGCGTTGACGAGCATCTAATCCTGCTCGCTCCATCTCTCGATGTATGTCGGGCATCTGCTCTGCTGGAATATCGTCTACTGCATTGCGATGAATAGCATAGTCCCTGCCCGTCTCTGGGTTTCTGACATGTAGCCCCTGCGGGGGAGCATCTGCTAGAACTTCGAGGGGCTTGCCTGTGCGTCTGTCGTAAACAACTCCAGTGGATTCCTGTCCGTACTTGCGGCGTAATGCTTCGCCCACTTGCTGCGGAGAACGAGTTGTAGTGAGCGGGGATGCTTTCGCCTTTATCTGCTCTGGGCGGAAAGCGATATAGGAATCTTTAGCGTTTGGAAACTGTCTTTGGAAATCTGCGTCTGTTAAATCATCGTAATTAGCTATATCCTCGCCACTAACTCCCTCGCGACGATTAAGATAGACCACCCCGTCGTAACCATGGGCTTCTATCGCGGCTTGCAGGAACGGAGTTAGCTCGGGCCGTCCTTCTAATTCGACAGCTTTTTCATATTGCCGCTCATCGAGAATTCCTCTATCTACCAATTCGCCAGTTAGGCCGCTCCCCTCGAAATCTCCGTGATCGACTAGGCGCAGAGGATTCTTAATGGAAAGATGAACTGGAATCGTTCGTGTTCGACCAGCCATCGAGCTCGCCTGTTGCCGTGTTCCAAAATGCGCTCCTAGCTCCGAGTTCGTTGTATTAAAAGATGAGAATTCCTCGGGAGCCGTAGTTGAATGGTAAAATTGCTTTGGCTGTCCCTGTGTGTCTGTTATTACATTTTCCACGGCCCCACGGGCAGGTTCCTGAACCATCTCTTGCGGCAGTCTTTCAGAAGGAGGCGTAGTGCCCGCTTGGGCTTCTGCCTCCAAGTTGGAAGTCGGACGTCCTGCGGGCGGAAGAATACTTGCCGAGACTTCATCTGCGAATGTCACACCTTCGGGAAGCTTTGCTTCTAATGATTCTTCTGGAAGAATTGTAAAACGTTTAATCTTTACTGTATCGAGAATTTCACTTGGCTTAACGCCAATGCGACTATATTCGCCCCCTTCGTAATCTGGCGTCCAGTCTAAATCCGTCGCCGCTCTCTTGGCTATATGTATATAACCATCTTTCTCATGGCTATAGTACCCTACTGAATCAACTAGATCGTCTAACGACCGACCGGCGTACCAGTAATCGCCCGGTTTTGCACCTTCATCAGCAGTACTCCAGCGTACGAGAAAGACATCGCTTGGGCCAAGTGTGTAATCTTTTCCTTGAAAAGAACTTGCGTAGGAGTTTCGCATGTCATTACCAACAATGCGAGCTGCTTGACCTTCAGGTACCGGCTCTGTTAAGTGCTCTTCTGTTCGATCCCCCTTGTATACTTCAGGCGCTCCCTCTTTCCAGAACCAATGATACCCCTTGCCTGATGTCGCTGGCTGAACGTCTGTCGTTGTATCGGGATGCGAATCGGTGAATCGCTTCGCTGCCGCCATTGCCTTCTCTTGGGTCGAGTAAGGAGTTGGAATATCCCTGCGCCATTCGGGTTTTTCACGCACTGCCCATGCGGGGTCGATGTCCTCCAGCTTCCCGTCCTCGCGCCATACTTGCAGCTTGCCTTCAGGGGTCTGCCCCCTCACGTCGAGAGGCTCTCCGCTGCCCTTCAGGTAAACCCTCCCCGCTGGCTCTTCTACGAGGGTCTTTGCCAGCGGATAGGTATTTCCGGTCCGGGGATTCTTTACTACCCATCCATTGCCTTCTTCGCGTACTGCGAGCAGTGGAAGACCTGTGTCGCGATGGCGTACGATTCGGGCAGCTTCGATTGGCTTAGGAGTAACTGCTTCTGGTTGTGCTCCGGGCTGTACCTGTAAATCTGCTGGAATGCGAGTTTCTGGAACATTGCCTACTGCGTCGAGGTTTGGCCGAGTGTAAGACTGTGCGGGTTGCTGCGCTACTTGTCCTTCTGGTCCTGCTGCAAATGGACCTACTGGCTGCTGTGTGGCTGCTTTACCGCGCATGAACTCAGTTACTACCTCAGGAGGCGCTGGCGGGAGCTGAAATAATTGCTGCTTGGCTTCCATTACGTGCCGTTGTTTCAACTGCTCACCTCGCGCTTCTGCGATACTGTGCGCCAGGCTCATGATAGCACCCGTAATAAATTGATCCAAGTCCTTTGCGTTAGGCATCCGCCCGTGAAGCAGCGGTTCCGCTCCGGCAAATCCTATGCCGCTTGTCGCAGCCCTAATCATTGGACCAAGTATCGCCATGCTTGCAAGGCCGCCTGAAGCGCCTGTCAGAAGACCCCCCGCTTCCATAAGCGCAAACTTGACCTCGCTCTCTAATGATCCTCTTAATCTCCTTTCAAAACCATAGGATGTTTCATCTGGCTGGCGCTCCATGAGTGGCATTCCCGCCGCAGTCAATGCTATTGCCATCGGACCACCCAGTAGTCCGGCTACTACAACCGGCGCTACGCTTCCCGCCATAGCGCCGTATTTTGCGCCTTGCGTTGTGTATTTCTCACCTTCGGCCTGTCCTGCGAGTACGGGATCGACGTATCCAAGGGATACACCTTTAAGAAATGCCTCCTGTTCCTGACTTAGATTTCGCGCCAATTCTTCTGGAAGAAGCGGAGTCGCTGAACTTAGTCCCGGCATCATCGGAATCGCTGCGCGGGCTGCTTTGTCCGCCCAAGACGCTCGTTCCGCTGCAATGTCTCTTTCTAGATTCGCTTTCTGCTCTTCTTCGGCGGGGGCAGTGTACCGCGAGTACTGAGCCTTGATCGCTGGCGGAATCACGAATCCGAAAGATGGCCGGCCTGTCGGCCCTTTCTTTATCCCCTCCAGTATCTTTTGTATTCCAAGCGACGTGTTGCGGGGGTCGGTGCCTTGGAAGAACCTCCCCACGGGGGATTGACCCTGCTCCTGCATGAAACGCTGCGCGGCTTCGGGGGTGAATCCCGCCGCCGAAGTAGCCGAGCCGTAAAGACCTTGAAGGAATTGCTGCTCGGTCACTCCCGCTTTGAGCTTTGCCTTGCCATCCGGCCCAATGTCGACCAAGTCACCGAGGTCTGCTTGGTATACCTGCGACTTGAAAGCATCCGGTCCCGCACCTTCTTGCTCAGTCAGTGGGCGGCCTATCGGCATCGGTTTTGCAGGGGGCTGCGGGCCTACCGTGAAATCAACTGGCTGGCTTAATGGCTGCTCTGCGGGAACCGATTTCAGCGTGACTGGCTGGTCTTCTCCAGTCTGTTGCTGCAGAAGCCTCTGCCCGCCAAGGTCTTGAAGTAGCCCACTTGCCCGTGCGCCGTCTGGCGTATCTGACTCGTCGTCTGCAAAACTGACACCTTCCGGAAGAACACCTATTGGCTGCGCTTCCTGTTGGCCTATCGCCCCCTGCTGTCCCGTGGGCTGCAAATGCCAATGCGGCCCGCTGGACCAGCTTTCCGTTCCATCCGACTTCGTTGCCGCCAGCCCGAACTTGTTAAGGTTATTATCCATCCATGAAAGATGCTCGGACTTGAGGTCTTTTACGCGTACATCGAATGCATCCTGCTTGGCGGCAGTGCGGTGCATCGGGTTATTCACCATGTCGCCTGTTACTTCTAATGGGCGACCGAATTGGTTCTGGAAAGCAGTCTTGAATCTAAAGAAGGGTGACTGCTCTTCGTCGTCTGCGAAAGAGACTCCTGATGGAAGTTGCGGTCCGGCTTGTTGACCTGAATCTGGATTTATAAATGGATCAGGGTATGGCATTTTCTACTTGCTAATTCTTCCAGAAGAATCGAACTGTAAATTTCCGAAACGAGGGCCGCAATCTTTGCTTAACTTATCTATAGTAATAGATTAACGTTAAGACACGTCTCTAAGCGCCTCTGTTTGTCCAAGACATATCATAGCATGTTAATAGTCTGAAAGTCAAGAGAATTCTTTTCAAGTCCTATTTTCTTTTCAGAATAATTCTTCTGGAAGAAATCGCTTGCTTTATTATTTAGTCTGCATTATACTTCGAGACATGAAAACAAAAACATTGAAGGAAATTGCGGCAATGTCGATAGGCGTCGATTCCGCGAAAGAGATGGTGCGACTGATTAACGCGGTAACGGATTCCCGTCTTCGCGATGCTTACTGTCGCTTGCTATCGGGGCGAATATCTCAGATGAACACGCCTGATCTCAGGAAGATAAAACGCTTTATTCAGGATCAATCACGTAGGACAAAGTAGCAGGTTACTTCCAATTGATCCTGTAAGTACCATCGGGATTCAGCCCGACTATCGTGCCTGTTTTCCCGCCCATCCCTTTGACCGTTCTTCCGACGTTAGGATCGTTTACCCTAGTTCCGCTCGCTCCCGCGCTGGCCTGCTTCTGCTGTGCGTACTTGTCGCGCACTGCTTGTACCTTTGATTTGTACTCAGCTTGCTGCTCTTCCATGGGGCGGGAATCGGGGCCAAACATCGAGGGCTTCTGAATCGACTTGACCTCCTTCTCTTCGGCATCGGAAAGAGCTTTTAATTGCTGCTGCGAAAGACGTTGAGCACCTTGACCTAAGCGGGCGCGACCCTGAGATTCCATTTCTTTGTTATGCGCTTGCTTATTCGCCTCAGTCGTTGCAGCGGAAGATGTGACTCCTGTAGGTTTTACCTCGTTTGTTTTTAGGTTCAGTGTGTTAATACCGAAGTTCTTGTCGACCACTGTCTTAATCATTCCCGGCAAGAACTTGGGATCGATCTCTTCGGCATTAGGAATGCCTGCACGCTGAGCCATCTCGATCAAAGCATCGGGATCGGAATTTAGTGCGCCGCTGTTGTATGCCTTGATGAAGTTCTCGAAGGGAACGTTGGCGTACTTAGCCTTACGCTGCTCTGCTAGAGCTTTACGCGAATCAATTAGACTGGAAGAGTTCGCTTGCTGAACACCGAGTCTTCCCATCGCCAGTGCGTTCACGTAATCGCGGTTCAGCGAAGTAGGGCTTTTTAAGCCAGTGATAGGATCGATTCCAGTCAGGCCCTCTAGCTCCTTCGCACGTTCCAGTTGTCCATGTCGCCCCTGCTGTTCATACTGAGCAGCTTGAGCCATTCCGGGAAGCTGAGCACGATGCCATGCACGGTTAGCCATGCTCGGATCGACTCCTCCAAGAACAGCTCCGCCCAAGCCTCCCATGAGAAGCCCCTTGCCTATTCCGGCCAAATGAGCACGAAGGCCATGTACGTTCTCGGGAACGGCAGCATTTGCTTCAAGGAACCTTTGCTCGACTGGGCCGGGTGACATTAACTGCTGTAACTGCTGCGCTTTCGCTAAGTACTCGGGCGGAATTGGTTCGCCCATGCCACCGACATTACTTCCCTGTAAGCCAGCCATGATTCCAGCACGTGCACCAGCTTGCGGGTCAGCCATGGGATTAGGATCGAATCCCTGTGGCATTGAAGGAGGTATGCCCGACAATCCAGGAGGCATGGCGTTCTGCTGGCCGTACACAGACGGATCGTAAGCCTGAAACTGTGTGGCTTGGGGTAGCTTTGCACCTGCAAGCTGAGGGTCGTATGATTCGTAAGGATAAGGCATTGCGATGTCCTTCTTCTGGAAGAATTCAACCACCGAGTGCAATGACGCGCTTCTGGAGATTAATAATGGCGTCTTGAACAGACTGCGGAATGTAATAAAGCGGATGGAGTGTGATTGGCGTGCCTATCGCATGCACGACAGCGGCGGTATCCTGCTGTCCCCGACTAAGCGCTTTTATCTGATCTTTATTAAGTCTGCTTTGAAAGTAAATTAACTCATCTTCACAGACAGCATAGCCCTTCATCGGCGCTCCTGTCGCATCTACTACATATAAAACCTCATCTTCGCTATCGCTCAGTTCTTCAGCAAGCGAGGTCGAGATTACCTGCATACCGAGAAATAACGTGGCGGACGAGTCTTCTGCGCCGTCACCCGCATGACTGCCGAAATTCGATTGAAGCGGTATGTCTGGCATTAGTTAGCATCCGGATATCGACTTACGGGGTACGAAGTAATACCCTCGTAGTCGATGAGTTTTGCCGAACCAAATGTCTCGGCATCGTAGTTGGGAGTTCCACCATCGCCCGTAGAACGTGGAAGGTCGACAAAATAGGACAATGCGCTCAAGCCGTCTGAGCCACTATCTCGGTATAGGTTCCTGAAGCGTATCGCGGCAGCTTCCGAGTGACCCGAAGGTGCGGGGTATGCGTAACCGAGACCGCTTACGATGGGTACAAGTCCCGAGTCGTTCTTTAGCGTTCCGGCTATGTTTTCTCTACGCGACTGTATTTGAAAATGCGTAAGCGAAAAAGCATTCTCGTCTGTGGGCGGCAATACTTCGAACTTAATCTGGTCGGTCACCCCATCAAGGTACCACCTGAAGGGCACAGGAGATGCTACGTTTGCAAAGTTGGCGGCTTCAAGAGCAGATGCATAACCTATCGAGCCGTTTACCAATAAGTAACCTACGCTACCGCTTGGCGCGGTCCCATACGCGACATCGACAGTCAGTGTTTTTGTTCCGGCATTGTAAGCAGTCACCTTCCGTATCTTGTCAACATTGGCGTTCGAGGGAATATAGATGGTGTAGCCCTTGTAAAAATCAGTCACTGCACTTGCACCACTGTCCAGTACTACGGTGGTGGTCGTATGACCAGTGCCCGATTTGGTGGATCTGTCGCCCGCAACTCCAATTCTATGTATGTCGTAGGCAAGGGAACCAGAAGGAGCGCTTGTGAATGCAGTGTCTACTGTACATGTTCTCGTGCTGCCCACGTAAGCAGTGATAGTACGCCATCTGTCGGTGGCCGGTGTCGAAGTTCCAGGACTCGTAATCTGTAGCGCCATCCCGACGTAGAAGTTATTTATCGCGCTTGCGCCTGAATCTAATACAAATGTCGTCGTGGTATGACCGCTGCCCGATGTAAGAGAAGCCCTAGCTAGTCCCTCGGGATGTGTCGGCACTGCCGTACCAATGATGTCTTGAAGTGGACGTGAAAAGCCGTGCTGGTCTGTACTGGCCGACCATGCGCTGTAAGATCCCCCGCTGAACTGGTTATGCGCACGGAAGTAAACGTAGAAGGTCGTGGTCAGCGGGTCTTGGTAACTCAAGTTGAACGTGGGATTCTGTCCGTACTTGATGACCAGAACGCCTGCACTACCTACAGAGGGATTACCAGCAGGGGGATTGTTCGGCCCTTGGCTCGAAAGTATTACTTGATAATCATCGAGCGTGAAGAAGTGGTCTGCGGGGAAAGGACATGCGATGTCGATCTTGCTATGGCGCTCGCTTACGGTCGGCCCAGTGGTGCCAGTGTCGGGATTCGTAGCAAGTGTAGGAGCCGCCGTGTCGGCAGGAGCATCTGTAGGATCACCAGCAGCGAAGCTCGAACGTGTGAAAGTAACCTGCGCTCCGCCTATTGCGGTTATTACAACTTGTAGATCGTAAGTATTCGAGGGCTTGAATCGTGCCCCATCTTCTATCACGACCGACTGCGCTCCTGTGGGTAAAAGCTCGTTGTGCTTCAGCGTGAATTTGTCAATGAAGAGCACGTAAGAGCCAGAACCCTCGGATGTTAGCTTACGGAATACTTTCACATTCTTTAGAGCAACGGGAGTAGCTGGCTGCGTGAAGTTTACGGTCATCTTCGCAGCCTTCGAAGTATAAGGAGGAGTTGTGGTATCTATCGAAAGACTAAGACTCGTTAGAAGCGTAGGATCGACTGAGTACCCACCTGCCGAAACAGTACATGGCGCTCCCGTGCTGATCGACTTATCATTTCCGATCCACGAGATATTAGCAACCCAACTTACCTGATCGCCGGGGATGTATCCTGTCTGTGTTATGTCTACGTAACCACGATTCGCTACACCTCCTATCACTGTCGGATCTGTCTGTGTTAGCTCTGCTCCAATTAAGACGTGCGGGATGTGTTTATTCGCAAAGCTTCCAGACTTAGCGACAATGACTACCGTGTCCACATTCGACGCACCCCATGTCTGCGCAGCTCCTGTTGTAGTTAATGGAGCCCAGACGCGATAGGTAATGACTGCGCGATAGTCAAGATTGGGATCAAGAGCATTGGCTGCAATTCCACCTCCTGATCCTATTGCTGTACAATTAGGATCAGATGGGACTCCGAACAGCGGTCCTAGTGTAAAGATCGTTCCAGCGAAGTAGTCTGTGTCATTACGAGGAGAATCAGGAAAATCGACAGCAGGATTCTGGGTGCGCGAACCGTCCGCTGCGATGGAGACGAGCTTGATGCAGCCATACTTCTTTCCTGCGAACAGGGGTATAGGAAAGTCAAAATCAAAGACGGCAGGCGTGGGCGCGGGAATCTCTATGTCGGCGGAATTGATCCTCCATGTTACAGTCACGCCAACGCCAGTCCCGGTAAACTCCTCTAGTACGACTTTAAGCTTGGTCGTGGTCGACGGTACCGCGCATCTGAGCGTGACTATTACCCTGCCATTCTTTCCGGGCTTTGTAGCGATGGGCCACGGGCCTATGGGTGTCAGGTCGGAGGGATTTCCAGAGCCAGCAGTTGCTCCCGCTTGTTGTTCCAGCTTCTCGATGCGAGACGTTACGTCTTCGATTAAATTCTGAGTCTCGGGGTACGAGATATTTGTAATGTCGCCCATAATTCTTCTGGAAGAATTCTACTGCCGTACGGGGTGCTTATTGTACCCTACCTCAACACCATACAACTCGCGTCCCCCACTGTCCGTTCCGGAAAGTCCTACTCCAAACGTCTTTACATTTTGCAAATCCAAGTGATGGAAGGTTCCGTGATTTGCAGCAGCTACAAGATTAGCACCGCCTACCGCTGGCGTAACGATGTCGAGATCACGATAGATGTCCATCCTGCAAGACGCTCCCGCGCCTATCATTGCTCTTGCTCCGATAATCGTCTTCCCGAAGCTGTCGCCTTGCATTTGAGTTACTAATGTCCACGATGTTCCGCTTCCTGTTTCTGGGGTGTAAAGATTTCCTGAAGCATCGCTGATCAATGCCCTATTCGCTGCTGAAACATCCATGACTGCTGTCACGATATTCGCGGGCATGGTCATTGGGAGGTTCCATTCACCGTTCCATCTGTTGTAGGAAATCCCTACCGAGCCGTTGATGAACCATACACAATCTCTTGGGCCATCGTAGCAAACTACTATGTTCTGATTTGCACTGTATCCATTTGCGTCGAAGAACTTGAAGACAGGAGCAGCGAACCTGCTTGCTTGCTCTCCGGGGTCTGTCGCTACTCCGCTTAGATATGATCCGGCAGCGGATGAATCTTTTACAGGGCGTCCGATCCAAGCATAAATTTCATCTCCGATAACACATATCTGATTCGCAGAAGGAACTCCAGTGTTCGGCCACTTGGGTCTTATATTCAGGGGGCTCGTCGTCGACTGTCCCGCCGTGACGACATCTATCGAGCGAGATGTACAAACAAGAACACCACCCTCGACTCCGCTTCCCTTGACTGCCGTGATGGGTGCACCGCTAGGTGTAAAGACAACAAACCGCGCCGGATAAGCTTCCGGGCGGTTAGGGTAGGATGGCGACATTCCGGCTCCGCCATAGCATCCTGCTGCTACTATAACAGAGTTGATTGCGAAACAGAAAGTGCAGGGAGGAGGTAGACTGAAGTCGAAAGGTGCTAAGTCGCCAAGCTGCGCGTCTATCCATCCGGGAGTTGCGTCTCCGGGAACTTGTATTACGTACCCATTAACGAAGTTTACTTTTAACTCATCGTAGAGATGAAAGTAAGGGCCAATGCTTCCGAAGCCTCTCTTTGTAGCGTAGATACCAACTCGGTCAGCGGCAGAGTCTATTGAGGGGATAGGGCTAACGACTTTGATACCATGATTCGTTACCGAGATTACATTCGACGGTGGACCTATCGATGACTCGCCGCCTGTCGCATGTCTTATCGCGGTAATCGCTATCGAGTAAGCTCCGTTGTTATGTCCTCCTGCTCCGCTGTCTGCGATGACTGCACTGCCCGGAATATGTAAACCAGCAGCTACAGTAGGAGCTGTGCCTAGCCAGATCGTTACCGTTCCGCCCTGAACCGGACCAAGTAATGTGCCTCCTACGATTGCATTTCCAGCCCCTGCGAAAAAGTACACTCCCGCACCAAACGCCTGAGTGATACTTCCGCCGCCTGTTAATCCCCCGAAAGTTCCCGCTACGTTTAGTAGAGGATTTACGCCTCCGCTACTTAATACCGATCCCCCGAAGCCCTTGGATGTAGTAAAAAGCCCTTGTCCGCGATTCCAGAGATTCTGTCCAGCAACGACACAGTCCGGCATCCCCATTGCCAGTGCGGTTGTCGGCCAGTACCCTCGCGGCCATATAAATCTAGCAAGTGGTTCACGCTCTGGCATCTCATTTTCTTCTGGAAGAATTCACTTGACTAAATCTTCGACTTACTCCATAATGCTATCACGATCAAAAAGGAGATCGAGACGATGATAGAGTCAAAGAGAATAATCTCGCATGATCCAAAATACGCTGCAAATGAAAACGATCATCTCGTTATCCGCTTACCCGAGTTCCCATTTGACGATATCGAGATCGTTATATGCGATGGGCGCATGATTATCCATTCGCAGCGACCGCTCGATGTAAAGCTCCAGATCGGGAGTATTACGAAAAGGCAGGAGATCGTTATTCAGCCACCCGTTTGTTCTTAGCGGGAATGATGCTTA
>Ga0157378_10004086_pt1 | contig 12893 bp, 13 predicted proteins | sample M65metaG_FD_115309 | JGI IMG/M metagenome (GOLD analysis project Ga0157378, IMG submission 115309) | Miscanthus rhizosphere microbial communities from Kellogg Biological Station, Michigan, USA - M6-5 metaG | ecosystem: Host-associated > Plants > Roots > Rhizosphere > Soil | place: USA: Michigan...
CGAGGAGTCCAACCAGCGCACCCGCCAGGACATCACCCGAGCCTGAGGTGGCGAGTCCGACATCTCCCTCGTCGTAGCGGAAGACTTCGCCGTACGGCGCCGCGATGAGAGTCTCGGATCCTTTGAGAACGACGACGACGTTGAGATCCTGAGCGACGCTCACGGCGATGCCGCGCGGGTCACGATTGATTGTCTCAGGTGTCTCGCCGGTGATCCTTGCCATCTCGTCGATGTTTGGCGTTATGACCACGCGCGTCTCATCGGTGAACCGGTAGCGCCCGCCGCGAAGCGCGCCGAGCGCGAGCGCGTCGATCACCAGTGGCTGGTCGGTGATGCGGTGCAGGGCTTCGTCCATGAAGCCGCGGATCGCATCGTCGTTCATCATCCCGGGGCCGATCAGAGTCGCGTCCGATTCTTTCGAGCAATCTCCAGCGCGACTCCCGCTCTTTCTGTCGAGGAATCCATCCCCGGATTCGGGAAGCTGATAGACGCGCGCTTCGGGTAGTGCCACACCGAGCGATATCGCCGCGCTGCGGGGCGCACCGAGCTGGATCTTGCCGACGCCGACGCGCAACGCCGACGTGGCGGCCAGCAAAGGCGCGCCGGGAATTTCGGTGGCGCCGCCTATGACAAGGGCGACTCCGCGATCGTTCTTGTCGCCCGCTTCGCCAGGCTTGGGGAGATGCCAGCGGCGAAGGAGCGAAGCCGTTATGGCGACCGGCCGTTTGTTAACTCGCGCCAACTTTCACGTCCGGCTCGGACGTCACCGGCGCACCCGCTTCCTCGAGGGGCGCGACGAAGTTGAACAGCTTGAGACGCAGATTGCCGCGAGGGCCAAGTGACTCGTCGTGCTCATATGACGTGACGCCGCAGTTTGCGATCTCTGCTTTTTTGTCGATCGCCAGCAGCTCCGCCTCGGTGAGGTGCTCGAGGATGTAGCGCATGCACAGCACGACGACGGCGTGGCAGACTATCAGCACTCGCTGGCCGCAGTACTCGCGGGATATCATCTCGGTTGCGCTGCGCAGCCTGAGAATGACGTCGCACCAGCTTTCGCCGCCCGGCGGCCGGTGATAGAACTTGCCGAGCAGCCGCCGGAACTCGGCCTGGTCCGGGAATTGTTCTCTGACGCCGACAGCGGTAAGCCGGTCGAGGATTCCAAACTCTTTTTCGCGGAATCGCTCGTCAACGATGAGGGAGTAGGAATCTTCGCGCATGCCGGCGGTTTTGACGATGAGGCCGGCGGTGTGCCTGGCGCGGAGATAAGGCGAAGTCAGTACGATGTTCGGTCGCTCGTTATCGGGAAGGGCGCCAATCCAGCGTCCGAGGGCGGTGGCCTGCCTTTGTCCGAGCTGGGAGAGGGGGACGTCGACGTCGCGGATGTCGATGTCGATCATGCGCTCACCGGCTTCGACTGCGGCATCGCGCGCGACGTTGCCCGCCGATTCCCCGTGACGCACGATGTACAGGCGATCTGGCCAGATCTGATTCGATTTCACAGGCCGTTAGAGGTCAAGGAGCGTACCATTTCAGAACGATCAAGTCCCGACCAGCACGACCCCGACTGGCCGCGCTATCCGGAGACAATTCTACGCTTTTCGTTCGAGCCGGCGCTGGAAATAGACCTGCGCGCCGTCCCGTCTGAAGACGCGCTGTCACGGTTGCAGGCGGCGGGGTTCGGAGCTCCGTTCGCGGTACTGACCGCGTTCGACCCTCGTGGCCAGGACTTGTCGCGCGCGCAGAACGAGGAGCGCAAGCGCGATCTGGACCGGCGTCTCGAGCAGCTTGGCTACCAGTTCGTCGACGTGGATGCCTGTTCGCCGGATCGCTCTCACTGCGAATGCAGCGTCGCCGTGGTCATGGGACAGGCGGCCGCGATCGATCTCGCTCGCGAGCTGGAGCAGGTCGCCATTTTCTGGTTCGATGGAAAACAATTCTGGATCATGGGCGCCATCGTCAAGGCCGACCCACTGATGTTGCCGCGCAGCTCCTAGCCAGAGCGATGGCGAAAAAAAACCTGCCCACACTTGGGGCAGGTTTTTTTTTGAGTGCAGAGACTTTTCTAGATGAGAGGCTTGTACCTGTAGCCGTACGCGCCGCCCTTGGTCGAGCTGAGCTTGAAGGTTCCCGTCGATTTCGCGGCTACCGGACCGACCGTCGCAGTCTGGGTGTCGATGACAGCTCCACTCTTGTCGACGAACTCGACGCTCAGGTTGTACGTCTTTGACGACGTGCCGCGATTCTCGATGGTTCCGGCGAGGGTCGTGGCATCAGCCCGGCGGGTGAACTCGTTGACCGACAGCTTCACCGTGGCGTTCTCGGACTTGTTGTTGAAGTAAACGAGCGAGTCCGTGTAGATCTTCTGCAGCTTCTTGTCCTTCGTCCCCTTGTACAGTCCCTGGTACGCGAACGCGTAGAGGAGAGGATTGTCCGGATTGCTGGGATCCATGGCGACGAGCTTGTCGATCAGCGGAAACGCCTTCGAGTACTCGTTGTTCTGGATGTAGGTGGCGGCGAGGTTGTTGACTGCATCGCGCGAGTAGGGATTCTGCGCCAGCGCCGCGTCGAACAGCTTGGTGGCATCGGCCTGGTGACCGTTGCGAGTGGCGACGACCCCGGCATGAACCAGAGACAACTCGCCGTACTTGGAAGGATTCGCCAGCATCGGGGCGTAGAGCGTGGGCACCGATGCGCTGTCTCCCGCCGCGACGTACATGCGCGATGCGTTGTCGATCGCATCGGCAAGGAGCAGATCATTGCCCGCGACGGCGATGTAGTCAGTCCATGGCTTGATGGCTTCCTTGGCTGCTGCGCGCTTGGCCGCTCCGGTCGCCGCATCAGCCTTCTCAGCCGACGCTGCTGCCAGCTCGTACATGGTTTTCGAGCGAACGTCGGCGTAGATCGTATCGGTGCCGGCCGCCTCGAGGGTCTGCTTCCAGTAGTTGCTGGCGCCCGTGAAATCCTTCTTCTGGCGCGCAATGGAGCCGAGCACCGAGTACGCGTAAGGCGCCTTGCGGTCGAGAACGAGGGCGCGCTTCGCCAGGATTTCGGCGGAATCGAGCTGGCCCGCGTTGAGCGAGTTGATCGCGCTGTTGAGTGTGTTGAGCCACGGCTTCTGCTGACGCCACTGGGTAATTACCGTCTCGCACTCGGGCATCGCCTTTTCGACGATCGTGAATGCGGAGTCTGCGCCGGTGAAGAGATCGACTGTCCCCGTCGGATTCGTCGTCATTCCGAGGGTCGAGCGCGGAACTACGGCCTGAGCGTTCGGCTGCATCAGGTAAATGATGTACGCTTCTCCGCGCATATAATTTCGCGCGGCGGGATTGTCAGTGCCGTTGTCCACGAGCTTCAGTGCATCCGCCAGATCGCGCGTCGGGTTTCCTTTTTCCGACGCAGCGATGGCTCGCGTCATCGAGAACTGCGCCCTGGCGAGATCGCCTTTTATGTTGGCGGTGGGGTCACAGGTCGTTCCGGCCTGCGCCATCAGCGGTGAGGCGAAAGCTGCGCTGATCGACAACGCGCCCGCGATTCCATTCAGGATTGCTTTCATCAAGGATCTCCCTGATCTGTCTATTGAGAGGAGGGTGGGGAGTTGGGTGGTCCCATTGGAGCCAAAATTACGTCCAGATAATATACCGCCCAGCATTCTTCGTTCCTGCGGAATGCCCCTAGATTGTCGACTTTCCGGCCTCCTTTACCAGCTGGAGGGCGCGCAACGCGTGCGCCTCGGTCGTGTGAATGTTCCCGATCGCGATTCGAAGCGCGTAACTGCCGTGGACGCGGGTGTGGGAGAGATAGACTTGCCGATCGGCCAGCAGCGCTTCCAGTACCCGGGCGTTGTGATCGTCGAGAGCCCGCCCGCTCAATCCAGCGGGTCGATGCCGGAACACAACCGTCGAGAAGTTCACTTCTGCCATTCGCTCCAGCTCAGGGTCCGCGTCGATTTCCTCGACGAGCCGGCGGGCAATCCTCATGTGCTCTGCAACCAGTGAGCGCAGGCCATCGACCCCGAAGCTGCGAATCACAAACCATAACTTGAGCGCGCGAAACCTGCGACCGAGAGCTATCCCATAATCCATCAGATTCGTCACGCTATCGGCGTCGCTCACTACCAGGTAATCCGGTATGTGGCGAAAGGCGCGCTTGAGCAGGTCCGGCCGCTGGGTGAAGAGCGCCGAGCAATCCATCGGCGTGAAGAGCCACTTGTGCGGATTCACCACCAGTGAGTCAGCGCGCTCGCAACCGTCCAGAATCCAGCGCATCTCCGGCAGGATCGCCGCGATTCCGCCGTAGGACGCATCGACGTGCAGCCACATCTGGTGCTCGCGGCAGATGCCGGCAATCGCCGGCACGAAATCGATCGCCGTCGTCGAAGTCGTTCCCACGGTGGCTACGACGGCCAGCGGCACTCGTCCCGCCCGTCGATCGTTCTCGACTGCGGCGCTCAACGCAGAAATGTCCATCCGTTGCGCCGCATCGGTCGGAATCTTTCGCAGCGAATCGAGCCCGAAGCCGAGCGTCATCACCGCCTTGTCGACACTCGAATGCGCTTCTTCCGAGCAATAGACGACGAGCTTTGGCAGATCTGCCCGTCCGGACATCCCTTCCTCGCGCAGCCGGAGCTCCGGATGAAGCTCGCGCGCGGCGGCGAGCGCATACAGCGTGTTGGATGACGCGGTATCCCCGATGACGCCGAAAAATCCGGGCGGCAGGCCGATCATCTGGCGGAGCCAGTCGAGCGTCAGCTGCTCGAGCTCGGTGGCGGCGGGACTCGTCCGCCACAACATCGCGTTGACGTTGAGTGCCGCCGCCAGAGTCTCGCCGAGCACCCCCGCGCCCGTCGCGGAGTTGGCGAAGTAGGCCATGAAGTCGGGGTGATTCCAATGTGTGTTGGCCGGGACGATGATCTTCTGAAAATCCGCGAGGATCTGATCCATCGGCTCGGCGGTCTCGGGCGGGGAGTCCGGCAGCGCATCGCGGACATCACCGGGGCGCACTGCCGGCAGCACCGGCCACTTCTCCGGTGATTCCAGGTAGTCGGCGATCCAGTCGATGACGGCGTAGCCGTACTTCCGGAAATCCGACGGCGACATGTCCTGCACCGGAGGCGCAGGCATTGGTGCAGGCTGGTGGCCCATCGGCACAAATATAGAGCGCCCGATGCGCGCCGCCGCCGCACGCGGAGCGTCATATATTGGGCAATGGCGCGTAATCCGGTGGTTCTCATCCACGGATACTCCGACGAGGGCGCGTCCTTCAGGGTGTGGGAGCGCATTCTGGAGGAGCGCGGCTACGATGTCGCGATGATACACGCCTGCACCTACCGCTCGCTCACCAATGAAGTGAGCATCAAGGACATCGCCGAGGGCTTCGACCGTGCGTTGAGGATCCGCGCCGGGCTCGACGCGGACGAGCCATTCGACGCGATCGTCCACTCTACCGGCATGCTGGTGATTCGCGCCTGGCTCACGGTGTACGCGGGTCGACGTGATCGTCTCAAGCACCTCATCGCCCTCGCGCCGGCGACCTTCGGCTCACCCCTCGCACACAAAGGACGCAGCTGGCTCGGCGCGTTGTTCAAGGGCAATCGGCACCTCGGCCCCGATTTCCTCGAAGCAGGTGACAGGATTCTGGACGGCCTCGAGCTCGGCAGCCGCTACACCTGGGATCTGGCCCATCTCGACCTGCTCGGCGACGAGACCTTCTACGGACCGACCAGACGAACGCCCTACGCGTTCGTCTTCGCCGGCAATCAGGGTTACGGCGGATTGCGGCAGTTGTTCGACGAGCCGGGCACGGACGGCACAGTCAGGTGGGCGTCCTGTCCGCTCAACACCCGCAAGATCGTTCTCGATCTCACGCGCGATCCGGAGCGCGAAGGCTCGGAGAAACGAATATCGGTCGCCGACTGGAAGAACGTGGACATCCCGTTGATTCCGATCGACGGAAAAAACCACGGCAGCATTCTCACCGATCCGGGCGACGAGCTGGCGGGCCTGGTGGACAGCGCGCTGCAGGTATCCAGCGCGCCGACTTTCGCCCAGTGGATCGAGGACGCCACCAAACGCACTCAGAAGGCCCGCGCAAAGATGGATGAGTGGCAGCAATTCGTGGTACGCGCGCTCGACGAGCGTGGCGATCCGATTCCCGATTACAACATCCAGCTATTCAGGCGCGGCAGCGGCGCGGCGGGCGACAACGGCATCCATCAGTTCGACCTCGATGTCCACACCTACAAGGGCGACTCGAGTTTGCGTTGCTTTCACGTGAAGCTCGCCGACCTCGATTACAAGAAGCTTCCCAACCTGTGGGTCCGCGTCATAGCGTCTTCCGGGTCGCAGCTAGTCGGATACCAGGGCTATGGCAGCGAGAAGCTGCCGGACTCGCCCGCCCTCAATCGGGAAGCAAAATGGGACGCGGCACTCAATATTTCCTCGCTACCGGCCGATACAGGGATAAAATTCTTTTATCCATTCACGACGACACTGATCGAGCTGCGGATGAATCGCGAGCCGCTACCACTCATTGGCAAGAATGAAATCGTCTGGTTCTAGCGCATTTGGTCGAAAAGCGGTCGCGCATCTCAGGAAAGTCGATCCCGCGCTGGCGCAGGTGATCGACAAGATCGGCCCGTACAAAGGCTGGCAAGCCAGCAACGGTACGCATTTCGACGCTGTCTGCCGGTCGATCGTCTTCCAGCAGCTCTCTGGCAAAGCGGCCGGCACGATTCACGGACGCTTTCAGGGATTGTACGGTGGTCGCACTCCGCTGCCAGACGAACTGGCGACGACATCGGACGAAAAACTTCGCGCCGTCGGCTTGTCGCGGCAGAAGTCGGCGTACCTGAAGGACCTCGGCGCGCGAGTGACAGCCGGACAGCTGCCGATCGAGACGCTGCACGAGCTGACGGACGAGGAAGTGATCTCGGCGCTCACCCAGGTCAAAGGCATCGGCCGCTGGACGGCGCAAATGTTTCTGATGTTCCGTCTCGGCAGGCCTGACGTGCTGCCCGATCTGGATCTCGGAGTTCAGAAGGGGATTCAGCGTACTTATCGCTTGCGGAAACTGCCGACACCCGAGAGAGTAAAGAAAATTGGCGCCAAGTGGGCGCCGTATCGTACGGTGGCGTCGTGGTACATGTGGAGGCTGCTCGACGCGCCAACTACGGTCCCACGCTCGGGAGGAAAATAGGTGCTGCATACGCTTGCATCGATCGACCACTTCGCGATCCGTGATTTGCAGGAAAGGATCGCGGAGATCGGTATGATCATGATGTCGACGATACCCGCCGAGCTGGCCAACGCAGAATCCCGCGCCTATGAGGGAGCGTTATCGCGGTGTCGTGTAGTGCTGGCCGCGATTTTCGGTGAGCCGGAGGAGCGACCCTTCGACGTCAAATTCTGGGACGGCTCGATCGATCGCGGAAACAATCCGCGTTCACCGTTCACGTTCGTCCTCACTCGGCCGGCGGCGCTGCGGCGCATGCTGCTGCCACCGAGCGAGCTGTCGATCGTCGAATCGTATTTGAGCGGTGACGTCGAGATCGAAGGCAGCATGGAGGCGGCGTCGAACCTGGCCGACATGATCGGTAACCGTTTGCGCTCGCCGATGAAGATTGCCAGCCTGGCCGCTCTCGTATTGCAGCTTCCCGGAGAGGCCGACGACGATCTGGCCGACGCGCGCTTTCCGGAACGTGCCCGCAAGCTGGGGCCGCGGCACACACCCGTGCGCGATGCGGCCGCGATTCAGTTTCATTACGACGTCGGAAACGACTTCTACAAGCTCTGGCTGGATCGCCGGATGGTCTATTCCTGCGCGTATTTCCGCACGCCCGACGAGACGCTCGAGGACGCCCAGGAAGCGAAGCTGGATCTGATCTGTCGGAAGCTTCGACTCCACCCGGGCGAGAAATTCCTCGACATCGGCTGCGGTTGGGGCGGCCTCATCATGCACGCCGCGCAGAACTATGGCGTCGATGCGACGGGGATAACGCTGAGCGAGAATCAGGCAGCGCTGGCGCGCGAGCGCATCGACGCTGCCGGTCTCAGCGACCGCTGCCGGGTGGAAATTCGCGACTACCGCACACTGGAGAGCGACGCCTACGACAAAATCGCCAGCGTGGGGATGATAGAACACGTCGGTCTCAGCCATCTTCCTGTCTACTTCGAATCGGCGTATAGGGCCCTCAAGCCGGGGGGCCTGTTCCTCAATCACGGGATCGTGAGCCTCGGCGAAGCTCGCCCACGCTCCACGAGCCAAAAGATTTTCAGAAAGTTCTGGAAAGCAGATGCATTCATCGACACCTACGTCTTTCCCGACGCGAAGCTGACCGCGACTGATGACGTCATCGCGGCGGCGGAAGCCTCGGGATTCGAGGTGCGCGATGTGGAGAGCCTGCGCGAGCACTATGCGATGACGCTGCGTTACTGGGTGAGGTCGCTCGAGGAGAAGAGTCCGGAAGCCCAGGCGCTGGTGGGCAATCACACCTATCGGGTGTGGCGGCTCTACATGGCGGCGTCGGCAAATGCGTTTGCCAAGGCGGCGATCAATATCGTCCAGAGCCTGCTGGCGAAACCGGATGCGAGTGGAAAGTCGAACATTCCCCTCACACGTGAAGACATCTACAGCGGTCTGACGGCGAGCTCGACGGAATCGCGGACAGCTTGAAGGCCAGGATTCTGCTGGGCGCTGTCGGCGCCGCGATCGCGTGCGCGGCGCCTCCTCCTCCGCCCCCGCCACCGCCGCCAGTTGTAGTGGGGCCGCCGACTGATACGGTCCGCGTTCCCATCAACGATCTGTCTACCGGCACCTATTTCGGAAAGCCGGGCGGCCTCTATCCGAGTGGCCTCAATGTGCCGCCACCCGTTCAGGATTCAGCGGCGAGATCCCGCCGCAACACGATCAAAGCGCTGGATGTAAACGGCGACGAGAGCCCGTTCGGGAAATACGTCCTGCTGTCGATCGGCGGAGGCGACGCAACGGAGGAGTGGTGCTCGAAGGGGTCGGGCCCGCCGTGCGCGTCGTGGTCGTTCATGGGCCGCGCCGCGCTTGATCCGACTGTGAATCGGTATTCGCTGGTAATCGTGAACGGCGCCGCCGATGGTCAGGACGCTCCGTCGTGGACTTTGCCGACATCATCGAGTTACGAGCGGATCAAGATTGCGAGATTGGCGCCGCTGGGCCTGAGCGAAAACCAGGTGGAGATCGTGTGGCTGAAGGTGGCGGATCCACGCCCAACGGTCTCGTTGCCGGCGGACAGCGCCGATGCGTACGCGTTTCTGGCAAATCTCGGCGCCGTCGTGCGCGCGCTGAGGGTTCGCTATCCCAACCTGCAGCTGGTGTTCATTACCAGTCGCAGCTACGGTGGTTATGGCAGCGGAGGCTGGAATCCGGAGCCGTACGCCTACGAAGAGGGGTTCTCGGTGAAGTGGGCGATCGAGGCGCAGATAAACGAGATGCGTGGCCAGCCGCTGGATCCGCGCGTCGGCTCGTTGAGCAACGCGAAAAAGCTGGCGCCGGTGATGCTGTGGGGTCCCTACATCTGGGCGAATGCGCTGATTCCGCGCAGCGACGGTCTGGTGTGGCAGCTCGCGGATTTCGAAGCCGATGGCCAGCATCCGTCGCAGACCGGCGAGAGTAAAGTTGGCCAGATGCTGCTAGACTTCTTCAAGACCTCGCTTTACACGCGCTGCTGGTTCGTGGCGAATCAGTATTGTCTATAAGGAGCATTTCATGGCAGTAGTTCAATTCGAAGAGCTTCCGGATCACTCGCGTGTCTGGGTCTTTGGGAGCGACAAGACGCTGGATGCAGAGCAGACCAAGACGTTGATGTCCGCAGTAGATCCGTTTCTACAACAGTGGAAAGCACACGGCGAAGAGCTGACGGTCGGCCGCGATTGGCGGGCCGGCAGATTTCTCACGATTGCCGTTGATCAATCGACCGCCGGCGCGTCAGGCTGTTCGATCGATGGACTGTTCCGTACGCTGAAGTCGCTCGAGCCGAAACTTGGCGCGAGCATGGTGACGAGCGGATTGATCTTCTACAAAGACTTTAACGGCGCGGTCCAGTCCGTCAGCCGGGAAGGATTCACCGAGCTTGGCACCAAAGGACAAGTCGGCCCACAAACCCGGGTGTTCGATACGACGGTGACATCACTCGCCGAGTGGCGGGCGCGCTTCGAGCTCGATCTCAAGGAGTCGTGGCACGCCAGGCTGGCCAGGCAGAAGCAAACCGTGTAGGTCAACGCATCGGGTAAAACCCCGGAGGCAACTCATCAACCCAAACGGATGTCCAAGTCAGAAATCCCGAATGTTTGGACTGGACACCGTTTCACCGAGGAGCCTATGAAGTACGCTCGTAAAGCTTCCGCAGTCGCTCTCGCGTTATTTCTGCCGCTTGTGTCGACCCTGGCGCAGACAGCTACGAAAGAGCAGCCGACAGCTCCGAAAGAGGAGCCATCGAAGTGGGCGTTGTCACTTGGGGTCGAGCCCAACAGTCTGAATACCCGAGTTGTGGGCAACCTGACTCGAATCTGGCAAGCTCCAGACAGTCGGTTCAGCCGTCACATTTCCCTGATGTTGGGGGCGGACGCTCCTCGCACCCAAAGCTGGTATGGGTTTGGGTCCGACAGCTGCTCCCCGTGCACGACGAGAACAACAAACAGCTACGCTGGCCTGACTGCGGGTGGCTCGGCTGACTTATTCCATCTGTGGCGGTTCACGCCTTATCTGCAGGGCGGGGCTGGCATGTACTATTCGAAACTCTCGCAAGAACCCGTAAACGGTGTCGTGCTCACTTCGAATCTCAGCTCGTTTTACACCAAGAGCGAATTTTCAGTGGGCCTCAATGCAGGCCTTGGCATCAAGGCGCGCCTCGGTTCCCACGAATTCTTCGTCGAACAACTCGTACATACTTTCGACTTTTACCCAGTCGGGAGGGGAGTCCGTCCGCTCAACTTCGGGATCAGGTTCTGACCAATAAGGCGTGAAGAGTCATACATCGTATCTCACGTTCAACACGAAGAAGCGCCAGGAAATCATCGACATCACCGAGGAAGTCGAGAAATGCCGCGCCGACGCCGGCATCACCGAAGGAATGGTGCTAGTGTCGGCGATGCACATCTCGGCGTCGGTCTTCGTGAACGATCACGAGTCGGGATTGTGGAAGGACATCCTCGATTGGCTGGAAAACAGAATCGCCCCGTGGTCGCCCGATGATTACAGGCACAACAGCGGAACCGGTGAGGACAACGCCGCCGCGCATCTGAGATCGCTCACCGTCGGGCACGAAGTGATCGTCCCGGTGACGAAAGGGAAGCTCGACTTCGGGCCGTGGCAGCGGGTGTTCTACGGCGAATGGGACGGCCAGCGCCCCAAACGCGTGCTGATCAAGGCGATGGGAGAGTAGTCGGGTCCGCCTTCTCCACCGCCGCTTCCGCTCCAACGAAACCGATCTTGCTGTGGGTCCCGTCGCAGAAAGGCTTGATCACCGAGCCACCGCACCGGCACAGCGAGACGCGGGGAAGACCTTCCGGGGTGACCTTCCTCTTTGCCTCGGGAATCTCGATCCCATTGCCCTCGGCATCGACGAGACTGAAATCGCCGATCACCCACAACGGGCCATCCTTTCTGACCAGAATCGTAACGTCCGCCATTTAGCGCTTCCCTGAAAGTTGTGAACCGCCCACAGCAGGCGATGTGGTAACGCTGACACCGAGGTCCCTGAGCAGACCGTCGTGCAAATCGTAGATCCAGCCGTGAACTTCCAGCTGCTGGCCGCGCGACCATGCGTCGCGCACCACGGTGGTCTGACTGACGTTCAGGACCTGCTCGACGACGTTCAGCTCGCAGAGACGGTCGTGTCGCTTCTGCTCCGTTGGGAGCCCATCGAGCTCGGTCTGGTGTTTCCACCTCACATCCTGAACGTGTCGCAGCCAGTTGTCGACGAGACCAAGCCGTTCATCGCGCAACGCTGCGCCGACACCACCGCAACCGTAGTGGCCGCAGACGATGATGTGCTGGACCTTGAGCACCTCGACGGCGAACTGAAGTACGGAGAGACAATTGAGATCGGCGTGGACGACGACGTTGGCGACGTTGCGGTGAACGAACAGCTCGCCTGGCGCCAGCCCGACTATCTCGTTCGCCGGCACCCTGCTGTCCGCGCATCCGATCCACAGATACTGAGGCGCCTGCTGGCTGGATAGTCGGGTGAAAAAGTCGGGATCCTGGCGAGCCATCCTCGTCGCCCAGGCGCGATTGTTCGCGAATAGTTCGTTCAGCAATGAGTTCTCCTAACCAAGGGTTTCCAGGAATCCGCGGCGCCAGCTCGCATACTTGGGTGCCCACTCCAGATCGCGCTTCGCCTTCGCATTCGATCCTCCGCGAACCTGGGTCATCATCGACACTCCGGCCTCACCAATGAGAAGCTCGCCGAGCCAGTGTGGAAGTTTTCGGGGCGGCTTGCCGCCGACGCCTTTGGCAAGCACCGGGAGCCAGGCCGACACCTTCGCCGGCTCGTCATCGACGATGTTGTAGATGCCCGGCGCTCCTTTTGTTACCGCGGCAACGGTCGCGCGCGCGGCGTCACTGAGATGAATGAAAGACCAGACGCCGCCCCCTCCACCCACGAGTGGCAGCTTTCGCTTCTTTACCGCCTTGACGACTGATCCGCCTTTGCCGATCGCGCTCCCCGGTCCGTAGAAATTGCCATAACGAAGTGCGATTCCCTGAAGAGTCGGCACGCTGTGGATCTTGCTTTCCTGATATCGGATCGCGGCCAGCGTTTTGACGAAGCTCTCGTGAGGCTTGGGGTCCAGCGGATCTTCTTCGGTTTTGACCGGCCCACCTTTTCGTGCATACGGCCATCCACGGAAGCTCTGCACGATCAG
>Ga0157378_10004089_pt1 | contig 12890 bp, 14 predicted proteins | sample M65metaG_FD_115309 | JGI IMG/M metagenome (GOLD analysis project Ga0157378, IMG submission 115309) | Miscanthus rhizosphere microbial communities from Kellogg Biological Station, Michigan, USA - M6-5 metaG | ecosystem: Host-associated > Plants > Roots > Rhizosphere > Soil | place: USA: Michigan...
GGCGTCGGGCCAGTGTCGCGCGAGCGTCCAGGCGTTGCCCAGCGGCGCCTGGAGATCGAACCGCCCGTTCACGAGCACGCCCGGGATGCCGGCGAGGCGATCCGCTCCGCGCAGGAGCACGCCGTCGTCTAAGAAGTCATCGTGGCCCACGTAGTGGGTCACGAGCCGTGCGAACCCCAAGGCGAACGCGGGGTCTTCGAAGCGCTCGTCCAGGTCGTCGTTGGGCGGCCACTCAGGTGTAGCCGACTCCCACATGCACCAGGCGAGGGCCGCGTCCCGGCGGATCGCGGGATCGGGATCGAAGAGCATCCGGGCGTAGCCTTGCACGATGTCGCCGCTACGGAGCTTCATGGGCAGCGCGTTGCGCCGTCGCTCCCATTGCGACGGGAACAGCGGTTCGAGCCCATCGCGGAACAGCCAGTCGGCCTCAGACCGTCGCCCAGTCGTCACACCCCACAGGACGATCGCGGCGACGCGCTCGGGACGCTCCTCTGCGTACGCCAGGGTGAGCGTGCTCCCCCACGAGCCGCCGAGCATCACCCACCGGTCGACGCCGAGGTGCTCCCGCAGGAGTTCCATGTCTGCGACCAGCAGCTGTGTGGTGTTGAGCGAGAGGTCGACGTCGGGCTGACTGGCGTGCGGGGTACTGCGCCCGGCGCCACGCTGGTCGAACAACACGATGCGGTACGCGTCGGGGTCGAAGAGCCGGCGATGCCATGGGGTACAGCCGGAGCCCGGACCGCCGTGCACGACCAGGGCAGGCGTGCCCATGGGGTTGCCGCACGTCTCCCAATACACCTGTTGTCCGTCGCCGACATCGAGCATGCCACGTGCGTGCGGCTCGATCGGCGGGTAGAGGGTGGTCATGGCTTGAGGTTTGATGGTCGTTGTCGGCTACGCGTCGGGGAGGCCGAAGCGTACAGCCGGACATGATCGTCATCGGCAGAGATCGACCTACCGAACCGCGTCCGGAGCAAACTCGCGGGTAGTGAGGAGATACCCCGCCTCTTGCAACCCATCTCGAGGCAGGGTATCTCCGATCGGCCTGCTACTTCGAACCAACGATCGAACAGCGATACACCTCGTCCGTCGAGACGAGCGTGATCTGAGGATGCGCCCCGGCCGCAGCTGCGAGGACCTGATCCTCGGACGTGAACTGGTGAGGAGTCACTCCCGCGTTGAAGACGATGAGCACCTGGTGCCACAGGGGGTTGAACCCTTCACCCTGGATGGCATCGATCACCGAAAGGAAGTCCTGCTGCTCGTCCAGGTCGTTCGTGGCGTAGATCGTGTTGACGCCCTTGTTGTTCGCCAACAGCGGGTCAGACGCCGGCACCTCGAACATGTTGACGGTGACTCGGTGACCCTCGTAGAAGACGGGCCTTTGGGTCGACGCACCATTGGGGCTCCCCTGCGCGAGCGCCGCGCCGCCCGTGAGGGCGACGAACAGCCCTCCGATGACGAGGCTGACGCCGATCCTCGATATGACTCTGTTCCGCCGCATGCTGCCCTCCCTTGCACCGAAGCGGGACCATCCCGCACCGTGCATGAGATACGGGCGGTACACATCTTGGTTCGCCGAAACCGATGAATGTTCGGAGGCGACCGATCGAGATCGGCGGACACTCGCCTCTTCGGCTCACATCACATGTTTACCCGGCGGGAGGTTTCCGACCTCATCGAGCCACGCCTGCGCGCTCGAGCGAGCGTCTGGGTCGAACTTCTTGTTCACCTGGAACGCTGAGACCCACGATCCGTGGTCGAGCGACGAAGAGGTGATACGTACGAGAGAAGGCGAACGCGCCTGAGCGTTGGAACGTCACTTCGGGTCGGGAGCGGGGATCCTTCCTCGCACCGGATCGTCGAGCGCTTGCCTGGCCTTCATGCTCGCGACCATATCTCCGAAGGAGAAGGCCCCGACCCAGGCTCGCTCGCGCGCGTGGTCGACGGTGCGACGCCAGAAGTAAAGAGCGACGAACGTGATCGCGACGAGGGCCAAGCCGCCCCAAACCAACGGACCTGACAGCGCGATCACAACGATCACCGCGATCGGTACCCCGATCACGATCAACAACGCTGCGAAGATGTTTCCTCGAAGGGTTTTCGGCCAGTAGGCCATGCCTTGCCTCCTCGTTCTCCAGGAACCGGGAAAGGCAAGGTTGCGAATGATCGCGCGTGCGCCCCGTCTTGGGCGGCTCCACCGATAGGTGGACACATCGAATCTACCAGTATGAGCGTCGGGCTCGACGTGTTTACTACTTCGACACTGCTATGCCATTCCCTTTCGGAAGACTCACTCGCGTGTCCGTGGCCCGTGCTTGTCGACCATCTCCTTCTCGATGCCAACCGAGCGTCGGAGGTCGTCGATGTCTTTGGCGAAGCCGGGCTGATCGCCGCCGAGATGCTCCATGAAGTCTGCCAGTCCATCCGCGACCGCATCGAGCTTCTGGTGGATGGCTTGCTCTGCGCGGTGCTGAGAGTTCTGGAGGAGCGCGACCATCAGGAAGGTAACGATCGTCGTCGCGGTGTTGATCACGAGCTGCCATGTGTCCACGTTCGGGAACAGCCAGAAGGAGGGTGCCCACAACAGAACAAGCAGGACGCACGCCACGAAGAACGGTGCCCGGCTCACGAATCCCGCTGATGCTTCCGCGAACCGGTCGAAGAGTTTCGCCTTCTGCTCAGTCATATCGTCCTCCTGCGCGCTCTGGATGGCTTCGCGTCGCTAGCGTCGCGCAGCTGCATCCGAGATTCGAGCACCTTCTCGGATCTTGCGACCACCCGATCGGGCGATGCCGGAGGGCTTTGACTAGGGTGACCGCATGGATCCCTACGATGGCCCGGCGGTCTTCAGGCAGAGCGGCGCTGATGTCGAAGTTGGTCGGTGTGCGTACGGCACCCACGGCGGGGGGATGGAAGCGGAGGGATGGCACGGGCATTTCGAAGATCCCACGCCCGAACACATCCTCGAAGTCGGAGAAGCCACACTGATCCTCCCCACCGGTGAGCAAGGGGAGATCGTCATCACCGAGTACGCATACCGACTGACCGGATCCGGCCGAGGCACCTTCGAGGGGCGCGGACCGGTGCCCGCCTAGTCATCGGGCGAGCAGCCTCCCCTGCTTGCCGAGGGCGCAGCCCTGCCCCTATCGCAGTGACCTGAACGCCGCTCGGAGTTCCTCAGCGAAGAGCTGCGGTTCCTCCCAAGCGGCGAAATGGCCACCCCTGTCGACCTCGTTGAAGTAGATGTCGACGTTGGGGTACGCGCGGTCCACCCAGCTGCGCGGGGTCCGCCAGATCTCCCCGGGGAACGTGGTGAAGCCGACCGGGATCGACACCGGCGGGACAGCCTGGCCGACCGCACGGACAGTCTCTTGTGCTTCCTCCCAGTACGAGCGCGCAGCGGCAGCCCCGGTGCCCGTCAACCAATACAGCGTGATGTTGTCGACGATGTGTTCCCGGGTGAGACCTCCCGAGGGTTCACCGTCGACGAAGGCGCGGGCGATCTTTTGGTAGCTGTCCGTATCGTGATCCATGATCCAAGCCGCCAGGGCGGCCGGTGAATCCAGCAGGGCGTAGCCGATCGTCTCCGGGCGCGTTGCCTGCTCCACGAAGTATCCAGTGCCGGTCGCATGGAACGCGTCGAGCTGGTCGAGCGCGGCTCGCTCCCCGTCGGTGGGTGGCGATGCGCACAGGGCATCCGCATCGCCCAGCGCTGGCGTCAGCAGATTGGTGTGGATGCCGACCAAGCCGTCGAGCGACAGACGGCCCATCGCATCGGTGACCTGGGAGCCGACGTCGCCACCCTGCGCAACATACCGGGTGTAGCCGAGGCGCCGCATGAGCTCGTGCCAGGCTCGTCCGATGCGGATAGGACCCCAGCCGACCTCGGTCGGTTCGTCGGAGAAGCCGTAGCCGGGGATCGACGGCAGCACGAGGTGGAACGCGTCCTCCTCGTTCCCGCCGTAGGTGGTTGGGTCGGTGAGTGGGCCGATGGTTTCGAGAAGCTCGATGATCGAGCCTGGCCAGCCGTGCGTCATGACCAACGGCAACGCGTTCGCATGGGGCGACCTCACGTGGATGAAGTGGATGTTCAACCCATCGAGCTCGGTCTTGAACTGTGGGAGTGCGTTGAGCCGCTCGGCTACCCGCCCGAAGTCGTACTCGGTCGACCAATAGTGGGCGAGCGCCTGAGCCGCCGCCAACTGCACGCCCTGCGAGCGATCGGCGACGAGTTCCTTGGTCGGCCAACGGGTCGCAGCGATGCGACGACGAAGGTCGTCGATCGCCTCCTCTTTGAAGTCCACCGTGAATGGCCTGACAGTTGTGTCGTCGATGATCGTGACGGGATCGATCGAAGCAGTTTCCTTGTCCACCTCTCGCTCCTTCCTCGGACCACTCGGACCGGATCAGCCAGCACGTGAGTTGCGCGAGACACCGAACATTCAGCCAGCCCGCAGGAACCGGTCCACAGCGCGCGCGACTGCGATCGGACGCTGCAGGGGAAGCCCGTGGCCCGTATGGGCGAACAACCGCAACGTCGCACCCGGGATCCTTGCCGCCAGTAGTCGAGCGTTCTGAACCGGCACGTCGATGTCCTTGCGCCCGGCCATGACGAGCGTTTCGGACCGCAGATCGGGCAGTGCAGCCCAGACGCCGCCGTCGGTCCCGTACCACCCCGCTTCCGCGTCGAGCTGTCTGAGGCCGGTCTCGTAGGCGACCGATTCGCAGCACCCCGGCTGCGAGGAGTACCGGTCCAACCACGCGAGCCCCGCGTTGAGACCCTCGGGCGGGAACAGGAGGGAGAGGATCTCGTCCAACGTCGCCTGGCCGAGAGTGACACGGGCGTCGAGCGCGAGCACGTCGGGGGCTGCTTGCACGGCGTGGGTTCCACCGGGGTCGCTCGACACGAGGACGAGTCGACGAACGAGTTTCGGATGTCGCGCCACGAGGTCCTCGGCGATGAATCCACCAAGCGACCATCCCAGCACGTCGGGGCGCCCGAGGTGAAGCGCGTGGATGACCCCGGCGGTGTCGTCGGCGAGAAGGCCGATCGTCATCGGCTGCGACGGGTCGTCGGTCGAAAAGCCGACGCCGCGGTTGTCGAACTCGATCACACGGTGATGTTCGGCGAGCGTCGCGATCATCAGTGGGTCCCAGACATCCATCGCCGCCCCGCTGCCCTGGATCAACACGAGCGGTCGACCGTGACCGACCTCTCGGTACGCGATGGAGATGTTGCCGACCTGCACCGTATGGACCGATGTGTCCTTCGGCGTCGCGCGAGCAACATTGCCTGCCGAGATCCCGACCACTGCGACCGCCGTTACGACGACTGCCCGAGCGAACGCGTCCTGGTGCCTATCGAGCATCCGCATGAGTCAACCCCCGCTCCCTCGAAGGCCTCACCCTAGTAGGCCGTTTCCTCTTCGGTCAACGAGCGATGCGAAGTCAAGTCCGGGGATCGCGGGCTCCCGCTCCAACTCTGGCCCGCCTCAGCCGCACGAAGTTGCCTGGGGGCTCCGTTGGAAGGGTTCGGCGTCAAGCCCAGCTACGCTTCTGTCCTCATCGCGTGCGCGCGTGGCCAGCGGCGAATGAACTGACGCAGGCTATCCGGCGAGATGTGTGTAGACCCTGCGAACCCGGGTACTCGATGACGATGTTCAAGTGGATCCTCCGAACGCTGCTGTTCGCGGTGGTGGCGTGGGCGTGGCGGACATACCGAGCGCGGCGCGCTGAAGAAAACTCGCTCGCCACGCGGTAGTCGGCGACAGCGGGAGTCCCCCGACAGCGTGGAACGGACGAGAGCACGAGCCGGCGGCTGCAGCACGCCGACGAGCGGGCTCCTGACGTTTGCCTCCGGTTCGGGTCACGAGGGACGATCGGTGGGCGGCGGGTCGTTGCAGTCGCGATGACGCATGCCGCTCTCGGTCAAGGCCGAGCACTGGTTGATGCGCACGCCTCGGACGACCGTGTAGGCGCCCTCGAGCACCACCACGAACAGCCCGCATGCTTGTTCCGGGCTCATCTCGGCCGGCGCCATGTCGACGTCCACGCTGATCCGATACGTGGTCGTGGGGGCGTCGAGGTCGAGTGTGGGTCGCTGGTCCGCCAGCTCCCGTTCGATCCGCATCTGGACCTCCATGCTGCCTCGGGGACGTGAGCGGCAATCGTCGGGCGAGGTGCTCCTCCTGGCTACCCCTCCACCGGGTGACGCGCATCTAGCCGACGCGATGTGCCCAGCAGACCGTCCGCCGCCGTCGTGTGAGAAACGCTTCTGCGGGTACCCACACCCGATGCGCGCCAATGCCATTCGGGAGCTCCCGGGAGGCACTCCCCGGCAACGCCGGGACCGATCACGCACTGCGAGTGGGCTTCTCATCACCCTGCTGCTCGTGTCTGCGGCGTGCACCGGACCGGCGCGGACCACTTCCGCGTACCAAAGCAAGGCCGTCGATACGGCTGACGAGGTCGTGTCCGCATCCCGGACGGTGCTCCTGGCGGCTCAGCTCGGCGACGAAGGGCGCTCGTTCGCGCCGACGATCTCCGTGACCGTGGCAGACGCGGAGACCGACGCCGAGACAGCGCGAGACGCGTTCACCTCCGTCCAGCCGCCCAACGCCGAGTCGGACAACCTTCGGGCCGCGCTCCTGCCCACCGTGCAGGACGCGTGCGATGTGATCGGTGAGGTCCGGATCGCCGCACGCCGCGCAGATGGCGACCTGTCGCAGGTTGCGGCACCGTTGGGACAGCTCGCAGACGAGCTCGACGCGTTCTCGACACGGTACGGGTGAGCGCGTGAAGAAGATGTTTGAGATCTTCCTCGGGATCCTCACCGCCTTCGGTGGCTTCGTGGACATCGGCGACTTGGTCGCGAACAGCGAGACCGGTGCGAGGTTCGGGATGCGCTTGGCATGGGTCGTGGTCGTCGGTGTGATCGGGATCGTCATCTTCGCGGAGATGGCCGGACGTGTCGCAACGATGTCGAAGCGCCCCGTCTTCGACATCGTCCGCGAGCGCCTCGGTGCCCGCTGGGCTTTCGTCAACCTCGGGGCGTCGTTCTTCATCAACCTGCTGACCGTGGCGGCCGAGATCGGCGGCCTCGCGCTGGTGATCGAGCTGGTCACCGGCCTGAACTACCTGCTTTGGGTGCCGCTTCTTGGTATCGCCGTATGGATCGTGTTGTGGAAGCTTCGGTTCTCCCTGATGGAGAAGGTCTTCGGGCTCTCAGGGCTCACGCTGATCGTGACGCTCTTCGCGCTGTGGCGTCTTGATCCGGGATTGCACAGGACGGTACAGACCGTCGGCTTCGCGCCACCGGCGAGCGAAGGGTGGGCGGTGTATGCGTTCTTCGCGATCGCCCTCCTCGGTGCGGCGATGACGCCCTACGAGGTCTTCTTCTTCTCTTCGGGCGCCGTCGAGGATCATTGGACGCCAAAAGATCTCATGGTGAACCGGCTGAACGTCTATATGGGGTTCCCGCTCGGCGGGATCCTCTCCCTCGCGATCATGGGCGCGGCCGCCGTCGTGTTCGAACCGCACGGGGTGAGCCTGTCGCACCTCTCGCAGGTCACCCTTCCCGTCTCGCTCGCGTTCGGCAAGATCGGGCTCGTGTTGCTGCTCTACGGCATGTTCGCGGCGATCTTCAGCGCCGCGCTCGAGACCGCGCTGTCGGCCGGCTACACCATGTCGCAGTTCTTCGGCTGGCAATGGGGCACGTTCGTGAAGCCGAGGGAGGCCGCACGGTTCCATCTCGTCGTCGTGGGCTCGATCGTCGTCGGCGTCCTCATCGCGCTGACGACCATCGATCCGATCCTGATCACGGAATACTCGATCGTGCTCGCGGCCGCAGCGCTACCGCTTACGTACCTGCCGATCTTGATCGTGGCGAACGATCCGATGTACATGAAGGACAAGGTGAACTCGCGGCCGTTGAACGCGATCGCGTTCGTCTTCTTCGTCCTGCTCGTGATCGTATCGGTCGCAACGATCCCGTTGATGATCATCACGAAGGCAGGGGCATGAGGCTCGCGGACCTGATCGACTCGCGTATCGTCGACGCGGACGGCCGAGACATCGGTCGGGTCGGCGACGTGTGGCTCATCCAGGACGGGCCGCCGATCGGCGTGTTCGGCGCCGCCCTGACCGTCGATGCGCTCGTGATCGGTCGCTTCGGCCTCGCCTCGCGGGCCGGCTACGAGCGCGAGGGTGTACGCGGTCCTGCGCCGATCGCCTGGTACCTCCGACGGCGGACCGCGCACCGCCAGGTCGTGCGCTGGAGCGACGTCTTGGCCATCGAGGAGGGTCGCATCCGCCTGCGGCTCCGTGAGGGGGACCTGGGCCGTCCTTCGATAGAAGACGTGCGAACCACGGGGCGGCGCGTGTCCGCAGGCCTGGAGCTGCTCGATCGGCAGCTGGTGGATCCAGACGGGATGATGGCCGGGAAAGTCGACGACCTCGCCATCGAGCTCAAAGATGGCGGCGCCCCGCCGGTCGTGACCGAGATCCTGGCTGGACCGGGAGCGCTGGCAAGGCGGATCGGTGGGACGCCTGGTGCGTGGCTCGCCTCGGTGGACGCACGCCTGCGCGGCGGCTCCCGCGATCCCGCCGCCATCTCGTTCGGCGTCGTTGCGAGGATCGATGATCACGTGACGCTGACGGTCTCCCGCGAAGAGGTCGCCACGTTCGGGTTCGAAGAATGGGTCCGCGACCACGTGATCGAAAAGATCCCCGGCAGCTGAGCTCTCGGCTGGGGCGGGACAAAGGCGAGCCCGAACGCCGCCTGAAGAATCGCAGCGCTCGTCACTCCTCCCCCTTTGTTGTGCGGTCGTCATGCCGTTGTTATGCCCCGCGGCGCTGCCACCGCTCGCCTGCGTCGGAATCGCGACCACACCAACATCGCTCCGATCGCGAGCAGGTCAGCAACCAGCAGCCCAAGGAGGGCGCCGGTCGCGATCAGCCACGTCTCCGCGCCGTGTCCCTGCATGAACTGGGGAAGCCGATGCTCTCCGTGGACGGCGATGACGATTCCGCTGCATGTGTCGACCTTGACGGGTCGCTCGAGATCGCAGATCCGCACCATGGAGCTGGTTACCAACGCAACGACCCCAAGAACTGCTCCGACAAGGGAGGAAAGGGTGAGCACCAGGACGCGTCGTGGGAGTCGTGCCAGCAGAGCGATGACCAGCGCGCATCCGATCGAGATCCAGGCGAGGGTCCACTGGTTCGGGTTCACCCCACCGGATACTCGGTCTCGGAGGACCGAGAGTAAAGGAGGCTATCGGCCTCGATCGCTCCCGTGGTCCGACCGACTTGATCTTCTCCGGTCGCAATCACCGACTCGTCCCACCACGCGCATCAACTCAGTGCTCAACGACGAGGGCTTGGGAAACGAACGGTGATCATCGTGCCCTCGCCCCGAGAACTCGTGATCGAGAATGTGCCCCCGCCGACGTTCGCGCGTTCATGCATCATCCGGATCCCATAGCCGTCGCGGACAGGCGCGTTCACGTCGAAGCCCGTTCCGTTGTCCCGAACCCTCAGCACGACGTCCCCACTCAGATCCTCGGCGATGTCGATCCAGATATCCGTCGGTTCAGCGTGCTTGATCGCGTTCATCACGCCCTCACGAGCGATATGAAACATCAAGAGGGCCATCGGCGTAGGGAGCTCGACCTCATCCGCGCCGTGGTGGAACCGAATGCCGGAATCCCGACCTTCCTCATCGGTGAATGACGACAACGATTCACGAAGACCTGTTGAGTCCGTCATCGAACGACGTCGGCCCCGATCTGTATCTGTCTGGTCCGCGACTTTCCGGAGCATCGCGTCGAGGCGCTCGATGCACCTGTCGCAGAGGTGGATCCCTGGATCAGCGCCGAAATGCTTCATCTGCTTCCGACGTTTCCCGCAGGACGAGCATTTCAGGAGGTTCGCTCTTCTGTTCTTAAGTGATAGACGCCCCATCTCTGCAGGAACCCTCGACCCTTTGGCGGATCCTAGATCCACCCCTTGTCTTGCCCGCCTACTCCATCCCTTCCCGTCTTGTCCGGTCCGGTCCACTCCGGACGCTAGTCCCATCTGCCGGATCCTGCTTCGTGGCGACAAAGGAGGCGTCGAACAGAGACACACCGGACGACCGACGTTCCCGACACGCGGTAGCTCTCAACCTGCGTCGGGCGCCGCATACACGCGCCGTCCATCGGCGAATGTCTGCTCAACGCGGGCCGAGGCGATCTCCTCGACGGGGATCGCGAACAGATCCCGGTCGATCACCGCGAGGTCGGCAGCCTTCCCGATTTCCACCGAGCCGGTTTCGCCCTCGAGGTGATTCACATACGCCGATCCCATCGTGAAGGCGGCCAACGCGGTCGGCAGGTCGAGCCGCTGCTCCGGTAAGAAGACCTTGTCGTTGCCGTTCCCGTATACGTAGTTCGGTGCGGCCGCGCGGTTCACGGCCACGTGGATCTGCTCGATCGGATCCGGGCTCGAGACGGGCCAGTCACTGCCCATCGCAAGCATGGCGCCGGCGCGCACGAGGCTCGCGAACGGGTAGACCCATCGCCACCGCGGTTCGCCGAGGAACGGGATGGTCAGGTCGTCCATCTGCCCCTCGTGCATCGCCCACAGCGGCTGCGCGTTCGCGACGACCCTGAGCGTTCGGAATCGCGGGATGTCGTCGGGATGGATCACCTCGATGTGCGAGATGTGGTGGCGGTGGTCGTTCGGGCCGTTCACGCGCCGCGCGGCTTCGATCGCATCGAGCGCCTCGCGCACCGAGCGGTCACCGATGGAGTGGAAGTGGACCTGGAAGCCTTCCGCATCCAGCCGGGTGACGGCTCCCTTCAACGCTTCGGGCTCGACGAGGGATGGGCCGCGATGATCGGTTGGGACGCCTTCGGCGGCCACGTACGGGTCGATCATCGCCGCAGTGAAGTTCTCGATCACCCCGTCCTGCATGATCTTGACGCTCGTCGCGCGGAAACGATCGAGCCCTTGCGCTCGGGCACGCTTGTTGATCAGTTCCTCGATCTGCTCCTCGCCACGATGGCGTTCCCACCAGAGGGCGCCGACCACCCGGGCTGTCAGCCGGCCGTCCCGCGCGGTCTCGATGTAGGCGGGCAGATTCCAGCCCCATTGATGCGAGTCCACGAGCGCGTCCTGCCACGCCGTGATGCCGAGCGAGTGGAGGTAGCTCTGCGCCGTGAGGAGACCGTCGATCATCTCTCCATGTGTGGGTTCCGGTACCAGTGGGACGACGAGGTCCATCGCGCCCTCATGCAGAGATCCGGTCGGCGTTCCATCCGCGTCGCGCTCGATGCGTCCGTCGTACGGGGCCGGCGTGTCTCTCGTGATCCCGGCCAGTTCGAGCGTGCGGGAGTTCACCCACGCACCGTGCCCGTCGCGATTGGGCAGGAACGCCGGACGGTCGGAGACGAGGCCGTCGAGCGTCTCCGCCCGCGGGTTGCCCCCGGGGAACACGTCGACCGACCAGCCGCCCCCGAGGATCCATGACGCGGTCGGATGCGACGACACATAGGCACGGATCCGGTCGAGGTATGCCTCGAGGCCGTGATCTTGGCTCAGGTCGCATCGGAGTTGCTCGAGGCCGGCGTTGATCGGGTGCACGTGGGCGTCCTGGAACCCGGGAACCAGCATCCGGCCGCCCAGGTCGACGACCTCTGTGCTCGAACCTCGGAGCTCTACGAGGTCATCGCTGGTGCCGAGGGCAACGATCCGGCCATCACGGACGGCCACGGCTTCGGCCCATCTGCGTGCGGCATCAACGGTGTACACCGCGCCGTTCACGAACAGCAGATCGGCCGCGCCACGGTTGTCCATCTCGATCCCTCTCACAACGAGGCCGCCATCCGCCCCGGGCGCGCGAGCATAGTCCAGCCGGCACTCCTCGGACGTTCGTGCGAGAACTCCGACATCGCGCGCGATCTGCGCGCTGCCTCGTCGCCGAGCGTGTTGCGGAATCGGAGTATCGAGCAGGATGGGACGGCCGCTTCATCCTCCAGAGGTCATCGCCCCGAAGACCTGGCCGGAAGGATCCTAAGGCGTGTACCCCACGGCGGCGGCCCAATCGAGATCGACGTGGAGGGTGCCCGAAGCATCAGAGGTGTCCACCGTCACAGTGGACGGCATACGGTTGCCGCTGGGCGACAGGATGGTGGCCGACCCGGTCCAGCCCACGAAGTCTTTGGTGGCGTAAAGCGCTCGGGCAAGCGGTACCTGCTGGAAGTTGTGGGCCTTGATCGCGCTCTGCACCAGGAGGTTGACCGAGTCGAAGGTGTACGGACTCCACAGGCCGGGTGCCGAGTGGAATTTGGCCTCGAACGCGGAAAGGAACGGGGCCGAGCCTGCGAAGTCGGACGGGGCGGGCACGCCGAGGACGGGGCAGTTCTGGACGGCGGGGATCCCAGCGTTGATCACGTAGCCGACCGAGGCCGAGGCGTAGTCGGACAGGCAGTTCGTGCCCGTGCCGGCCTGAAGCATCTGGTCGGCCACCAGGGCGCCCTCGGGGTAATACAGATCGGCATAGACCCCGGTCGGATGGGTTGCTAGGGCCTGAGCCAGCGCTGCCTGGATCACTGCGGGATCGGTGATGGCGCTGGGGATGATCGCGATGTTGGCGGACACGGTGACTCCAGCGGCCTGGAGCCCTGTCACCAGCGAGGTGTCTGCCCCTTGGGTATAGGCGGTGGAGTTGTCATAGACGATGGCCACCGAGGTGTTGTTCTGCCAGGTGGTCAGGGCCTGCACGGCGATCGGCGAAATCTGGTCGTTCATGGGCTGGAGCGTGACGCCGTAGCCTTCGGTCGAGGTCGAGGAGGTCAGACGGATCGGGACCAGCTTGTCCTTGATATAGAGCGGCAAGGTCTGCA
>Ga0157378_10004090_pt1 | contig 12887 bp, 11 predicted proteins | sample M65metaG_FD_115309 | JGI IMG/M metagenome (GOLD analysis project Ga0157378, IMG submission 115309) | Miscanthus rhizosphere microbial communities from Kellogg Biological Station, Michigan, USA - M6-5 metaG | ecosystem: Host-associated > Plants > Roots > Rhizosphere > Soil | place: USA: Michigan...
GAGCACGGCACTGCCGTCGGAGACGACCGCGACCGTGTTCTTCTTGATCGTGTACTCGAAGGCTTTGCTGCGGTCGGCGTGGATGTCCATGCAGACGCGTGCGACGCCGGGCGTGTAGGCCATCGAGAGGTCGTCGCGCGTTTTCACCGGGTACTTGTTGCGCATGTCGATCTTGCCGCCGCGGTGCATCTGCATCGTGCGGTCGACGTAGTCGAGCACCCGCGCGCCCCGGGTCGACCCGATCGCCCGCAGGATCTTCTCCCAGTGGTCGCGGTCGGCGGCGTCGATCGTGAACTCGCGGACCCGTTTCCCCTCCGGCCCGGCGCCGGGCACCAGGTCGACCCCCTGCAGCTGCCCGCCCGCCTCGGCGATCGCCGCGGTCAGGCGCCCCAGCGGCTCCTGCCGCGCGTCGAGCTCGACCCGGATCGTGACGCTGTATTGGGCGCTGACGGCCATGGGCGGCTATCGAATCAGATTGGGGGCGCCGGCTCGGTCCTCGACTGACCCCTACCGTAGGGTTCCGCGACTAATGAGGCTGCGTTGCGCCATCTGTCTTTTGCTGCTGGGAGCGCTCGGTGCGATCGGTGTCGCTCCTGCTGCGGCGGAAACCCCGTTCCCGCCGGGCGGATTCCGGCTACCGGCCAGCAACGGGTACTCGCTGCACGCCCTCGCCTTCGACGGCGACCCCCACGGCGAGCACGACGAGCTGATCCTCTTCGTCGGCCGAAAGGGCGCCGGGGCGACCTACTTCGCGCTGCACCAGGTCGAAGTGACCGAATCGACGATTGCCGCCGACCTCGGCCGCCTCGGCTCGATCGACCTCCACTTCGTCCCCAGCGGCCGCAGCAAGAAGGCGCACCCGCGCTGCGAGCCGCGGCAGTCGATCGAATTCGACCCCGGCTTCTACGAAGGGCGGATCGACTTCGAGGGGGAGGAGGGCTTCACCGCCGTCCACGCGACCCGGGCAGCCGGGGAACTGCAACTCGGGCTGAACCTGATCTGTCCGGGCGGCTCGGTGAACGAAGGCTTCGGAGGGCATGCTCCGGGCGCTCGCCTGCATCTGCGTAGACGCTGGTCTGACGGCAGCGTCGAACTGCAGGCGAGGAAGAACTCGCTCAGCCGACCGACCCGTCTTGAAGCCACGATCGAAGAACACCGGGAGGGCGTGTTCACCTTTCGCTACGTGGCAGCTACCGGGGCTCCTGCGGCTTTCGATTACGACGTTCCTGCGCAGTACGCCCGGCTGGCGCCGCCGTCGCCGTTCTCGGGGACCGCTCGGTTCGAGAGGTCAGGAAAGGGACCTGGCCGCCTCCATGGTGCCCTCAGCGTCGACTTCCCCGGCCGCTCGAGTGTCTCTTTAGCCGGCGCCCGTGGCAGTTTGATCCGCTACGTCGACAACCCGGGCCAAGTGTTCCGGCCGCTCCTGAGTCCTCGACTCGAAAGGATTGCCCGCCGATGAACCTGAAGCCGATCCTCTGCGTCTGCCTCGCCGCCCTGGCCTGCGCCGCTCCGGCGGAGGCATCCTCCCCGGGCCGCCGCCCGTCGCCGCCAGGGCCGAATTCGTCGGCTACGCGGCCGGCTTCCGTTTGCAGGGCACGAACGGCTACGTGGTCGGCATCGGCGCCTACTCCGAACGCCCGGATGGCAGGGGCGAGATCTCCGTCGGGGTCGTTCGTAGGGGCGACAACGGGAGCGGCGCCTTCTACAGGGCTCCCGCGACGGTCTCCGAAGACTTCCTCAGAGCGGACCTCGGCTCGTTCGGCAGGGTCGACCTGGCGATCCACCCCTCCGGCGTCGCGGAAAGGGTCCACATCAAGTGCAGCAAGGAGACCTACCCCTTCGAATCGGGCGAGTACGAAGGGGTCCTCGAATTCGAAGGCGAGGGCGGCTACACGCGCGTCGAGGCAACGCACATCCCTTTCCGGCCACCCTTCACCTCCTTCTGCGGCGAGGGCAGCGGCAAAGGAGAAACGCGAGCTGCCGGCTTGCCGGGGGCGAGGCTGCAGGGCCTCTCCTTCGCGCACGGGCGTCGCCTCTCTTTCCAGGTCAACAAGAACCACCCCCGGCGGGGACGGGTTCCGTTCAGCGCCGAGCTCAGCGAGCGGCACCAAGGGATCCAGATCCACCGTCTGGTCGAAGGCTTCGCTCCAGCCGGCAGCTTCCACTTCGACCCCGACCTGCGCAGCGCCGAGCTCAGCCTCCCGTCTCCGTTCTCCGGCTCCGCCACCCTGAGCCGCCGCCCCAACTCCGTCGTCCCCAGCTGGACCGGCGACCTCAGCCTCGACTTCGTCGGCCACCCCGACGTTCACCTCGCCGGCCCCGGCGTCTTCGTCACCCTGACCCACGCCTGCTTCAGCTACAGCGGCGAATCCGGCTTCGCAGAAACGTGTTGAGCCGCTCGCACCGTTCTCGGTAACCCCAAACACCGCAAAAGACAGCGGGGTAGGGGGCGAGCCAGCAGGCCTGTCGCCTTTGTGGACATATGGGCCACAAAAGCGACACCCCTGACTCGCAGATCGGTGAGATCGCGAAGCGACAGCACGGCGTTGTGAGCTTGCGGCAGCTTGAGGAGGTGGGCCTAACTCGCTATGCGGTAGCTAAGCGGGTGAACAGGGGTCGACTGCACCGCGTCCACCAAGGCGTCTACATCGTGGGTCACCGCGCACCGAATCATCGCGCGCGCTTCATGGCAGCCGTCCTCGCCTGCGGCCCTGGCGCCGTCCTCAGCCACACCTCGGCCGCGGGCCTCTGGGGGCTCCTCAAGCCCGTTGACGGCCCTGTCCACGTCTCGATCTCGACCACCTCCGGCCGCAAGTCTCGCCCCGGGATCCGCCTCCACCGCTGTCCTGCCCTCGCAACATCACGAGAGCCGTCTCCCTCGCCCTCCTACCTGCATCAAGAAGGAAGGCGAGGGAGACGGCTCCTCACCACCCACCGCCACAGCATCCCCGTCACCACGGTCGATCGCACCATTGAGGACCTCCGTCGCACGGCCCTGCTCCCACCGCAGCTGCTCCGCCGCGCCATCCGCCAGGCGGAGCTCAAGGGCCATCACTTCCATGGCCTCGAGAGCGACCGCACTCGCTCCGACCTCGAGTCCCTCTTCCTCGACGTGATCAACCCCCACCGCGACCGCATCCCACCTCCCGAGGTCAACGTCAAGCTCGGCCGCTACGAAGTCGATTTCCTGTGGCGCTCCCAGCGCCTCGTCGTCGAGATCGACTCCTTCACCTATCACCGCGGCTCGGTCGCCTTCCACGACGACCACGCCCGCGACCTCGATCTCCGCAGCGCCGGCTACGCCGTTCTGCGCTTCGATGACGCTCAGCGCGAAAAAGAACCCGGGCCGGTGATCCGGGACGTCGAACGCGAACTGGAGCGCGACGCGCGCTAGCCGTCGGACGACGCCGCGACGACAGGGTGCTCGCCCGTCGGCGAGGGATCGCCCTCGTCGGGCTCGACGTGGAGGCGGGGGAGGATGCGGTCGAGCCAGTCGGGGAACCACCAGGCGCGGGCGCCGAGGAGCTGCATCACCGCCGGGACGAGGGCGGAGCGGATGATCACGGCGTCGATGAAGACCGCTGAGGCGAGGCCGAGGCCGAAGAGTTTGATGATCCGGTCTTCACCGAGCATGAAAGCGGCGAAGACGGTGACCATGATCGCCGCGGCAGCGGTGATCACGCGGCCGGTCAGGGCGAGGCCGCGGGTGACGGCCTCGGAGGCGTCTTGGGTGTGTTCCCACTCCTCGTGGATCCGCGACATCAGGAAGACCTCGTAGTCCATCGAGAGCCCGAAGACGATCGAGAAGAGGAAGATCGGGAAGAAGGAGATGATCGGGCCGGTGCTGTCGACCCCGATCAGGCTCGCGCCCCAGCCCCACTGGAAGACGGCGACGATCAGCCCGAAGGCTGCCCCAATCGAGAGCAGGTTCATCACGATCGCCTTCAGCGGCACCCAGATCGAGCGGAAGACGATCATCAGCAGCAGCGCCGAGAGCAGGACGACGACGCCGATGAAGAGCGGCAGCTTTTCGGAGATTGCGTTGCCGAAGTCCTCGAAGATCGCGTTGACGCCGCCGACGTGAACCTGCGCCCCGGTCGCTTCCTCGACCGGCGGGATCGAGTCTTCGCGGATGCGGTCGAGCAGGTCAGTGGTGTCGGCGCTCTGCGGCGAGGTCGTCGGGTAGAGCTGAAATACGCCGACGGTTTCGTTCGGGTTGAGGGTGACGTCGGTCACCGCTTCGACCCCTTCTTCGCCCTGCAGCTGGTTGTGCAGCTTCTGCAGCGCTTCGTCGTCGCCCTTTGCGGGCAGCGCGGCGGCGATCACGAACGGCCCGTTGAAGCCCGGCCCGAAACCCTCGGCGAGCAGGTCGTAGGCTTCGCGCGTCGTCGTCCCGGCCGGGTCGGTGCCGGCATCGTTGGTGCCGAGCCGCAGCGAGAGCGTCGGGATGCAGAGCGCGATCAGGATCGCTCCCGAGAGCAGGGCGGCGGTCCACGGGCGCCGCTGGATCCGGTTGCTCCAGCGCACCCACCACCCTCCCTCGTCGACGCTGCGGCGACCGCGGCCGAGGCCGGGGATTCGCAGCCGGTCGACGCGCCGGCCGACAATCGTCAGCAGCGCCGGCAGCAGGGTGAGGGCGCTGATCATCGTGAAGAGGACCGCCAAGGCCGCCGCCACCGCAACCCCGTAAAGGAAGCTGAGGCCGAGCAGCATCATCCCCAGCAGGGCGATGATCACCGTGATCGCTGCGAAGAGAACGGCGCGGCCGGAGGTGTCGATCGCCGCGATTGCCGCCTCACGCGGCACGTACCCCTCGTCGAGGCCGTTGCGGAAGCGGGTGAGGATGAAGAGGGCGTAGTCGACCCCGACGCCGAGGCCGATCATGAAGGCAAGCTGCGGCGCGAAGTCGGCGGTGTTGAAGACGTGGGTCCCCAGGGTGATGAAGCTGACCCCGACGCCGAGGGCGAAAAGGGCGGTGATGATCGGCAGACCCATCGCCACCACCGAGCCGAAGGTCAGCAGGAGGACGACGATCGCGGCCAGCAGGCCGACCGCCTCCGAGAAGCCTTCTTCTTCTTCGCTCCGGACTTCCTCGATCGGCGAGCCGCCGAGCTCGATCTGCAGCCCGTCGCCGGCGGCAGCCTGGGCGGTCTCCATCACCCGTTCGGCTTCCTCGAGGTCGAGGTCGGGGCCGGCGACGTCGAATTGGACAGTCGCGTAGGCGATCTTGCCGTCGTCGCTGATCGCGGCGGCGCCGCCGCCCTTGCCGTAGGGGCTGGCGACTTCGCTGACGTGCGGTTCTTCTTCGACTTCGGAGAAGACCCGCTCCATCTTCTTTTCAACCGTGGGCGATTCGACCCCGGCGTCCGCCTTGAAGACGATCTGGGCCGCTTCTCCCGACTGCGCCGGGAACTTCTGTTCCAGCAGGTCGAGCGCTTCCTTGGAATCCGAGTCGGGGAGGCTGAATTCTTCGCTGTAGTCGGCCCCGACGACGCCGGAGATGGCGATCATCCCCACGAGGGCGACGATCCAGCTGATGATCACCGTCTTGCGGTGACCGGTGGTCCAGGTGGCGAAGCGACGCATTGGAGTGGGCAACGTACCAATGGCACCGGCCGCTTGGCGTGAACGTTCTCACGTCGCGCTCGGGGAATAGATTCTTCCTAGATGCCCGAACCCCAAATCGCCCGCTTCCGCCGGGTGGTCAGCTCCGCCTACGCCTCGCTTGAGGCCCGCCGCCAGGAGGTCAACGACCTCAACGTCTTCCCGGTCGCCGACGGCGACACCGGCGACAACATGGCGATGACGATGCGCGCGGTGATGGAAGAGCTCGACCACATCGACGGCCAGGAAGTCGACGAGGTCGGCCGCACCGAGCTGGTCCAGGCCCTGGCCCGGGCGGCGCTGATGGGCGCCCGCGGCAACTCCGGCGTCATCCTCAGCCAGATCGTCCGCGGCGCCGCCGAGGAGCTCGCCTCTCGTCCCGGTGAGCTTATAGATCCGACCCTTGTCGCCGCCGCCTTCGCCAGCGCCGCCGACGCAGCCTACGACTCGGTTCGCGACCCGGCTGAGGGGACGATGCTGACCGTCTTCCGCGAGATGGCCCACTCGCTCTCCCGCCAGCTGGCCCACCTCGACCAGGAGAAGCAGCGGCTCGGAGCCGACGTCTCCGAAGAGGAGCAGGACGCGGTCCTCGCCGAAGTCCTGGAGCGGGCGATCGCCGACGGCGAGCGGGCGGTCGCGAAGACGCCCGAGCAGCTTGAGGTCCTGCGCGAGTCCGGCGTCGTCGACGCCGGCGGGCACGGTCTCGTCCTCATCCTCGCCGGGGTCGTTGCGGGTCTGCGCGGCGACGGCGCCGAGGTGCCGGAGGTCCAGCATCACGAGGCGCCGCGTCGCAGCCTGCCCCACCACGAGGACAGCCGCTACCGCTACTGCACCAACTTCATCGTCTCCGGCAAGGGGCTGCAGAACCGCCAGTTCCTGCCCCGGCTGGAGGGGCTGGGGGACTCGGTCCTCGTGGTCGGCGACGACGTCACCCTCAAGGTCCACGTCCACACCGACGAGCCCGAGGCGGCGGTCGCCGTCTTCGACGGGGTCGGCGAGGTCGCCAACCTCGACGTCGCCGACATGCGCGAGCAGATGGCCGAGCGCGACGCACGCCTCAGCGGCCGCACCGGCGTCGTCGCGGTCGCCGCCGGCGAGGGCCTGCAGCGGCTCTTCGGCGAGCTCGGCGCCCACGTCGTCCCCGGCGGCGAGACGCTCAACCCCTCGACCTACGAGCTGCTGGCCGGGATCCACAGCGTCGCCGCCGAGGAGGTCCTCGTCCTGCCCAGCTCCTCGAATGTCGTCATGGCCGCCGAGCGCGCCTGCGAGCTCTCCGAGAAGCCCGCGCGGGTGGTGCCGGCGACCTCACAGCAGGCGAGCCTGCTGGCCCTGGTCGAGCTCGACCCCGAGGCCTCGCTGAAGGAGAACGCCGAGCGGCTGGGGGAGGCCCTGGAGGGCGTCGCCACCGGCGGCGTCGCCCCCGCCGCCCGCGACGACGCCCAGGGCCGCTTCAAGAAGGGCGACGCGGTCGGCTTCCTCGCCGACGAGATCGTCGCCTGGGGCGGTGCGGGGTCGACTCTCGCCAAGACCCTCGAGCAGCTTGGCGCCGACGCCGAGATCGTCACCCTGATCGCCGGCGAGGGCGCCCCGATCCCGCTCGCCGAGCTCGACAGCCACGTGCCCGACGGGGTCGAGGTCGAGACACACGAGGGGGGACAGCCGAGCTGGTGGTGGCTGCTGGCCGCCCAGTAGTGCGGTCCTTCGGCGGCAAGCGGGAGCTGGGGCGGGCCGAGCTGCTCGACGCCCCCGTCCACTGGCCCCGCCCGAGCGTCCTCGACCAGGGCCTCGGCGCCCTCGAGGGCATCGGCCCCAAAGCCGCCGAAGCCGCCGCCGCAGCCGGCCTTCGCACCATCGGCGACCTCCTCTTCCACATCCCCAGACGCCACCGCGACCTGAGGATCAGACAGCTGGGAGACCTCCAACCGGGCGAGACCGCGACCATCCAAGTAGAGGTGCTGGGACCTCAACCCCGCCCCTTCCGCAAAGGCCGCCTCCGCATGGTCAGCGTCAAAGTCGGAGACGCCTCGGGTCACGTAAGGGCCACGTGGTTCAACCAACCTTGGGTCGCCTCGAAGCTCCTCCCCGGCACGGAGCTTCTGCTCACGGGCAAATACAGCGGCAAAGGCTTCGCCATCCGCGAATGGGAGCACCTCTCCAGCTCTTCTTCTGCGGGTGGCGAGGGCGCCGGGGACCCCGAGCATCCAGCGCAGGGGTCCCCGAACAGCCCTCGACAGGACCCGCAGCCAGCAACCCTGGTCCCTCGGCATTCCTCCCCCGAAACCCTCCGTCCCTCCCAACTCCGCGACTGGGCCGCACAGGCAATCGCACTTTCCCCGAATGCCATCGAGGGCCTCCCCGCAGCCCTCCGCACCCGCCGCCACCTGGCCGCTCTCGGGGACACCTTGAAGACCGTCCACTTCCCGGAGTCCCTGGACGACCTCGACGAGGCCCGCACCCGCCTCCGCTTCGAAGAGCTCTTCCTCCACCAAGCCCTTCTCGCCACCCGCAAGCGCACCCACCGCACCGCCCGTCCCGCCCCTCGCTTCGGCAAGCCCGGCGACCTCGTCGCCCGCTGGCTCGACTCGCTTCCCTTCGAGCCGACCGGCGACCAGCTGAAGGCCTTCGACGAGATCGAGACCGACCTCGACTCCGGCCAGCCGATGCAGCGGCTGCTGATGGGGGAGGTCGGCTCCGGCAAGACGGTCGTCGCGGTCTACTCGATGCTGCGGGCGCTCGAAGCCGGCTACCAGGCGGCGCTGATGGCGCCGACCGAGACTCTGGCCGAGCAGCACGCCATCACCCTCGGCAAGCTGCTGGTGAACGAGCCGATTCCGCTGGCGCTCCTCACTGGATCGACTCCAGCGCCAATCAGGCGCCAGGCCCTGAACCAGCTCGCCAGCGGCGAGCTGGGACTGATCTTGGGGACGCATGCGCTGATCGAGCCGACCGTCCGCTTCGCCCGCCTCGGCCTCGTCGTCGTCGACGAGCAGCACCGCTTCGGCGTCTCCCAGCGGCGGGCGCTGGACGAGAAGGGGGTGGAGGGGATGGCGCCCCACGTCCTCCACATGACCGCGACGCCGATCCCGCGCACGCTCTCGCTGACCGCCTACGGCGACCTCGACACCACCGCCCTGCACGAGCTGCCCGCTGGGCGCCAGCCGATCACGACCAAGCTGGTCGAGGAGCACCAGCGGGGCGAAGCCTTCGAGTTCCTGCGTCGGCGCCTGCGCGAGGGCCGCCAGGCCTTCGTCGTCTGCCCGCTGGTCGGCGAGTCGGAGAAAGTCGCGGGCAAAGCGGCGGCGGTGGAGGCACAGCGGCTGCGCGCCGGCGAGCTGCGCGAGTTCCGCGTCGGCCTTCTGCACGGGCAGATGGCCTCTCCCGAAAAGGCGGAGGCGATGCGCGCCTTCGCCGCTCACGAGACCGACGTCCTCGTCTCGACCACGGTGATCGAGGTCGGGATCGACGTCGGCAACGCGACGGTGATGGTTATCGAGGGGGCCGAGCGCTTCGGCGTCTCCCAGCTGCACCAGCTGCGCGGACGGGTCGGCCGCGGCGAGCACCCGAGCCAGTGCCTGCTCTTCGCCGAAGAGGCGGGTGGGCTGGCGCAGAAGCGGCTGGGGGCGGTGGCGAGCCAGAGCGACGGGTTCAAGCTCGCCGAGGTCGACCTTGAGCTGCGCGGCGAGGGGGAGATCCTCGGCACCCGCCAGTCCGGCCTGCCGCGCTTCGCCGTCGCCAAGCTGCCCGAGGACGGGCCGCTGCTGATCGAGGCGCGCCGGGAGGTGCTTGGGCTGCTGCGGGAGCACGGCTCCCTCGCTGACCCCGCGCTCGGCCCGCTCCTCGACGCCGCCCATCGCCGCTTCGGCACGGGGGCCGCTGACCCGATCCCCCTCTAGCGGCGTTCGTCCTTTGTCGGGAAGAGCCCGATAAAGGACGAACGCCGACTAGGTTTCGCGTGTGCGGGTGATTGCCGGAGAGCTGAAAGGTCAGCGATTGGTCGCGCCCAAAGGGTGGAAGGTGCGGCCGACCTCCGACCGCGTCCGCGAGGCGATCTTCTCCACCCTCGGAGAGCGGGTCGAGGGTGCCGCCGTCCTCGACCTCTACTGCGGCACCGGCGCCCTCGCGATCGAGGCGCTCTCGCGCGGGGCCGAGCGCGCCATTCTCGTCGACCGCGACACCCGGCCCGCCCTCGGCAACGTCCAGCGCCTCGGCCTCGGCGACCGCGCCGAGCTGGTCCGCGCCGACGTCGGTCGCTGGCTGGGCCAGGTTTCGCCTGCTGCATTTGCGGGGAAATTCGACCTCGTCTTTGTGGACGCCCCGTATAAACTCGCCGACCGCGTGGCCGAGGACCTCAACATCCACCTGCCGAAGCTGCTGAGCAGCGGGGGTCGGGCCGTGGTCGAGAGCGGAGCCCGCCGGCCGCTGCGGATCGACTCGCTCGAGTCGCTGCGCCAGCGCCGCTACGGCGCCGCCGACGTCTCCATCTACGCGGAGGCGAACGGATGAGCGAGAAGAACGGGACGGTCGTCTGCCCGGGCTCCTACGACCCGGTCACCAACGGCCACATCGACATCATCACCCGCACCTCCAACGTCTTCGACCGCGTCGTCGTCGGCGTCGTCAACAACCCGGTCCGCAAGGCGAAAACGCTCTTCACCGCCGAGGAGCGGAAGGCGTTCATCGAGGAGGCGACCGCCGACCTCCCCAACGTCGAGGTCCAGATCTTCGCCAACCTCCTGGTCGAGTTCGCCCGCGACAACGATGCGAAGGCGATCGTCAAGGGGCTGCGGGCGATCTCCGACTTCGAGTACGAGTTCGAGATGGCGCAGCTGAACCGCAAGCTCGACCCGGGGATCGAGAGCATCTACGTGATCGCCTCTCCCCACTACAGCTTCCTCTCGTCAACCGGGGTGAAGGAGATGGCCACCTTCGGGGGCGACGTCTCCGACCTCGTTCCGGCCGCCGTCGCGGGTGCGCTGAAAGAACGCCTGGGGGACAGGTAGGCTGTGCAAACCAGTCCGTCCGTATGGGCGTCGCCTTGCAAAAAAACGCTCTTTCAACGCCTTCTTCCCTAAAACCCCCGCATACACGTAGGCTTACGACCTTCATATGGACGTCCTGGTCCTCATAGACAAGCTCGATGACGTAGTTCACAACGCCCGTCCGGTCCCCCTGACGGATCAAGTTCGCGTGGACCGCGAGGAGATCTACGACCTCCTCGACCAGATGCGGGCGACGATCCCCGAGGAGATCAAGCAGGCGCGGTGGATCGTCAAGGAGCGCCAGGAGATGCTGGCTGAGGCCAAACGCGAGGCGGAGCGAATCGTCCGCGAGGCCCGCGAGCAGCAGGCCCGCCTGATCTCCGACGAGGAGGTCACCAAGCAGGCCGAGCGCGCCGCCGACGAGATCGTCGAGGACGCCCGCAACCGCGAGCGGGAAATCCGCCTCGGCGCCGAGGACTACGCCGACGAGATCCTCAACACCCTCGAAGTGAACCTGCAGAAGTTCCTCGCCGCCGTGCAGCGCGGCCGCGACCGCCTCGCCGGTCGCGAGGAGGAACAGCCGCAGCCCGAGCTCGACCAGCAGCCTTAACGGTCTGAGGTCGAGATTCCCGCTGCCCGGATGAGGGCCGAGTGACACTGCGCGCTACGGCCTCTCTCCGAGATTCCGCGTAGCGCCGCTACGCGGAACTCGTATCGAGTCCGTATCGCTTGGTCATCGACCTCCCCGGTCTCGCGCGAATCTCAACCCCAGACCGACTTCAAGAAGTCGGTCACTTCTCGAGGTGCTGGCGAAGGAGGGCTACAACTCGATCAGGTTCGTCTTCGACTTCTCGTTCGGTGAGGTGGATGACGCGGTAGCCGGCTGCTTCCGGGACGAGGTCGGCGACGCGTTCGTTGGGGTTCTCCGGGCCGGTCACTGTTCCGAGATTTGGTGCCCTATAGGGACCCAAAGTGCGGAAGGGCTGCGGCCCGACGGTGGCGGCTACTCGAGTTTCAGGTTCTTCAGCGCTGCCCAGCGGTCGTCGACCGGGGCCTCGTGCTCGTGCGGGTTGTCGTTGAGGCTCTCGCCGCAGACGGGACAGAGGCCGGCGCAGTCGGGGCGGCAGAGGATCCGGGTCGGGAGGGCGAGGATCGTCGCGTCGTGGGCCCAGCGGCCGATGTCGAGCTCGTCGTCGGAGACGTAGGGGCTGCGCAGTTCGGGATCGTCGGTCCCGGCCTGGTCGACCTCGCGCGCCTCGACCTCAAGGTCGAGCACGGCGGGTTCGAGGCAGCGCATGCACGGCCCTTCGAGGTGGACCGGGAAGTTGAGCCGGAAGGCGAAGCCGTTGCTGGGACGGGAGACCTCGAGCCGCACCCGCGGCGCCCAGGGCTCGGGCTTGTAGGTCTGGGCGGCCAGCTCGAAGGGCTCGAGCGCCACCGGCGTCTCCAGCCGCTTGCCCTCGCCGTGGGCGAGCGAGAGGCGGGATAGGTCGATGATCGTCTGCGGCGCCTGTGACATGCTCCCGTCGAGGTTACGAGATGGGCCGATTCGACTGGAAACCCGACACCTACTCGGAGCTGATCCGCTCCGAGATCCCGCGCTACGACGAGCTGCAGGAGCAGGCGATCGCCGCGATCCCCTTCGCGCCCGAGCGGGTGCTGGAGCTGGGGATGGGGACGGGGGAAACGACCCGCCGCCTGATTGAGGCCTACCCCGACAGCTGGGTGATCGGCCTCGACGCCAGCGCCGACATGGTCTTCCGGGCGCGCGAGAACTACGACGACGTGCAGCTGGCGCGGATGGAGGACCCGCTGCCCGAAGGCCCCTGGGACCTGGTGATCGGCGTCCTCTCGATCCACCACCTGCGCGCCGAGCAGAAGCAGAACCTCTTCCGCCAGGTGCGCGGACAGGCGCGCTCGTTCGTGATCGGCGACGTGGTCAAGGCCGATGTCGAGATCGCCTCGATCGACCCCGGCTACGACTTCCCGGAGACCGCCGCCGACCTCGCCGATTGGTGCGGGGGAGAGGTGACCTGGGAGGCCGACGACCTCGCCGTGGTGCGGGCGACGTACTGAAAGCCCTGCACCCGCTACCATCCCGCGACCGATGGCCGTCCCGAAGAAGAGAACTTCCAGCGCCCGCCGCGACAAGCGCCGCGCCCAGCACAAAGCCGGCAAGGCGACGCTGAACAGTTGCCCGCGCTGTCACAGCCCGCGGCTGCCGCATCGCGACTGCCCGACCTGCGGCACCTCCGCCGGACGCGAGGCCGTCGCGCAGCCGATAGCCGACCAGACGGCGCCCCA
>Ga0157378_10004093_pt1 | contig 12881 bp, 12 predicted proteins | sample M65metaG_FD_115309 | JGI IMG/M metagenome (GOLD analysis project Ga0157378, IMG submission 115309) | Miscanthus rhizosphere microbial communities from Kellogg Biological Station, Michigan, USA - M6-5 metaG | ecosystem: Host-associated > Plants > Roots > Rhizosphere > Soil | place: USA: Michigan...
CGAAGGAGGTACACGTCAATACGACGCCACCCTCGGTGTGGAAGGAGGGGCTTTTCTACGAACCACACGGCATCACCTATGACGCCAAGGGCAACCTCCTGGTGACCGAGTTCAACCAATGGGGCCGGGTCAGCCGTCTGACCCGCCAGTAAGGGAGCCAGTTCACCGCAAGGCTTTGACGTCCGCCTCTTTCACCATGCCTTTGAAGCGATTGCCGAAATGGGTTCGGACATAATTCACCACATCGGCGACCTGCTGGTCGGTGAATTGTTCGCCGAACGGCGGCATGCCCTTGTTGCCATTCATGACCATGGTGAGGACATAACCCGAACTGGCAAGCTTGGGGTTGTTTGCCAGCGCCGGATAGGTACCGGCGCCTGTCGCGCCCTTGGCGTCCGCCATGTGGCAGCCCTGACAGACGCCCTGATAGACCGCCTCGCCGCCCTGCATTGCGAACGCGGCACCCCGAAAATCGGGAGTCTTTTGTGCGGCAGCCGGCGCGGCCGCGAGCCCAGCCAGGACCGCAAGACAAGCAAAACTGGGCCTCATGAATTGCGTCATGAATTCACCACCCGGGCATGCAGCCGGCCGATCGCGTCCAATGCCGAAGTCACCGACCCCTCCTGCCATCCAGGCAGGCGCGAAGCGTGCTCGTTGGCCAGCACGATGCGCCCATCCAGGGCGCACAGGTTGTTGTAGTGAACGGCCCTGCTCTCCTCCGTCCAAGTGCCCTGGCAACCCATGGTCCAGGGCACGCGGTGCCAGGCCACCGCCACGCCGTTCTCGAACTCCGACATATATTGCGGATGGATCCGCGAGCCTTGGGACAGGGCATCCTTGATGCGCTCTTCCGGCGGCTTGGAGGCGGCGATATAGGCTGCCCTGCCAAACGTATAAGCGCCCAGGAGAACGCCTTTGCCTTTGGAAAAGTAATCCCACATGGGATAGCCGATAGTGGCGATGGGCATGTCGGTATAAGTGTGCCCGCCATAAATTTGCTCATCCTGCTCCCAGAAGCGCCGCTTGAACTGCAGGCCGATCTTGAGCGCCGCCATATAGGGCACCTGGTCGATCGCCGCCTTCATGGCAGGTCCCACATTCATGGGAATTTGGCTGAGAATGGGCGTGGGAATGGTGCAGACGCACCAATTGGCGGTAGCAGTGCGGGCCTGCGTTCCGCCGCGGCTGTCGACATAGGTGGCGGTAACGCCTTTCCCGTCCTGGCGGATGTTGACCACCTTGCAATTATATTCGATCAGCGGACCAAGCTCCTTGCCCATGGCCTTGCCGATCATCCCCATGCCCCCCTTGGGCTGGAAGATAGCGCTTTGCATTTCGTAGTTTTGAGCCGCCGAAATCGCGGACCACAGGCCCGACTGCAGCACGTCGCTGAGCGCAGAGGGCTCGGACGGCACCGGCACAGAGTTGAGCCCGCCCCCGGGATCGACAGTAAAGCCGCGCCGCATCGAACTGGCGATGCTGGCCTTGTACTGGAAATTCGCGTCCAGCGCTCCCCAATCGCGGAGCGCCATCATCAAGGCCTCGCGATCCTCCTTGTTCACCGCCTGGTCGAGCGCGTTCTGCCTTGTGCTTTTGGCCAAGAGCTCGGCGACATGGCCATGAAAATCGGCTTGGACCTGGCGATAGCGCTGCGGCTTGCCGCCATAAGCCTTGGTGGAATGGACATAGGCGTTGTAGTTCACCTGGGTGAAGGGCTCCAAGGCCACATTCAGCCGATTGGCATAGTGCAAAATTCCGCGATGGTGATACGGCAACCGCCATGGACCGGGGTTGATGTACTGACCGGGGTCGAACTGGACATGCTGGGTCGCTCCGCCCAATTCGGTGAAGGTATCGCCGCCATAAAGCGACCAATTCCGGCCCCCGGGACGGCCGTTATATTCCAGCACGCGCACCTGATAGCCTGCGTCGCGCAGTTCCATTGCCGCGACCATGCCGGCGACACCGGCGCCGAGGATCAGGACCGATGTGCCGGCGGGCGGTGGCGAAAGTTTGATGGGACCCGTAAAGGTGGACCCTTCCGCGTAACCGAGTTCGGTCATGGCGTGATACATCGCGGCGCTGCCGGCCACCACGCCAATCATGCTGAGCAGTGAGCGCCGGCTTGGCGCTGCCCCATTATCGGCCATGTGCGATTTTCCCCTCGGGCCCCATGGGATTTCACGCCCAAAGCGACCGAATTACAATATTGCCTTGGGCGAATTATGCCGCCATGTGAAACATCATGGTCTCGGCAACCAGGCCCGGCCCGAACGACATGGCGCAACCGCGCTGGCCGCTTTTGCCTTCGCCCCGCATCAGGCGATCCAGCACGAACATGACGGTACCCGACGACATGTTGCCGCAATCGTTCAGCACCGAGCGCGAGGCGCCCAGGGCGGCCGGCGGCAGGCCGAACGCCTGCTCCACCGCGTCCAGTACCGTGCGGCCGCCGGGATGGACCGCCCACAATTCGACGTCGTTGGCGCCACCCAACAGGGCCTCGCGTGAGCCGGTCAAGGCAGTGCGGATGGCGCCGGGCACCGCACCGGACAGCACCATGTCGAAGCCTTGCTGGCGAATGTGCCAGCGGATCAGTTCGCTGGTGCCAGGGACCAGCGCGGCACGAAAGGACTCCATCGCCACGCCGCAGGGATCGGCGCTGATAAGGGTCGCGGCACAGCCATCGGCGAATAGCAGGAAGGAGAGGATCTCCTCCATATCGTCGGTTTCCTTCAAGTGCAGGGTGCAAAGTTCAAGATTGACCGCCAGGACGCGGGCATCCGCGTCGGATCGCACGATGTGCCGTGCCAGCTTCAAGCCATTGATGGCGGCATAGCATCCCATGAATCCGACCATGGTGCGCTCGACGGACGGTGACAGCCCGCAACGCTCCACCAAGGCCAGATCTATGCCCGGCGCCGAAAAACCGGTGCAGCTTGTGACGATGATATGCGTGATGCGCGAGCGGTCCTCGCCCGCCAACAGCTCTTCCACCGCCGCGACGGCCAGGCCGGGGGCCCAGGCCTCGTACTTTCGCATCCGTGCGGCCGTGTCGGGGAAATTACCAGGGCGATAAAAGCCATCCACATCCGTTACCGCACCGTTTGGATCGGGTTTGATGAAAGAGTAGCGGTGGGAAATGCCGCTGCGTTCCGCCATGCGGCCGAACAGAGCCTGGCGCCGCTTATCGCCCCGCAGCATCGCCCTGCCGAAGCCGAGAAAGGCATCATGCACGTCATGCGGGGGATTTGCTGTGGCAATACGATTGATGAAGGCTTCAGGCATGGCGTACCTCAGGACGGACGCGATGGCGAGGAAGAGAAGGAAGGCGGGCGGGAGCGCGAGGGGCAGGGTTGAATTCCCGCCCGCCTTAGAGCAGAAGCCGCAGAGAGGAAAGTCACGGCACCTGTTCGTTCTGTTCGAACACGTATGGCGTTCGCATTCGAGATTCATTCCGGTCAACGGGGCCCCGGCAGCAATTTCGTGCACCCGGATTGCTGGAAATCGCCGATGGCATGTCGACCCGAAGTTTGATTCAGGAGGAAGACGCCCCGATCGCCCGCTTTATTCCCGCAAAATTGGATTTGTCCGGCCGCCGCGGGCGTCGGCGGATTTCAGGGCGCCCGGCTCGGATCGCGGCCGCGGGCCGCGCGAATGGCCTGGCCGGCATTCCAGGGGCGGCCTAAGGATTCAGTCATATTTTCAGGAGCTTCCGGCCAACTCTTGCCACCGTCCCAGGGCGGCGGAATAAAATGGAACTGGGCAGCGTCTAGGGGCAATGGGAGACTGCGATAGACTTGAGTCGCCCCAAATTGGCAGTTTCAGAATGCAATGGGCGGTGTCCCGAGATTTTCCGCATAATAATGCGACCCACCACTTAAGGCTGGTTGTCGGTGATAATGTTTCCGCCTGTTCTATTCCGGCCGCAATGAGTTCTGCTCCTGCTTTCGCCGACGCGCTTGTGGCGCAACTTCCCGGCCTCCGGCGTTACGCCATGGCGCTGGTGGGCAACGGCGCGCTGGCGGACGACCTGGTGCAGGACTGTATCGAGCGGGCACTGGGCCAACAGGGCCAGTTGCGTGATCGCGAGCGGATGGGAGCGTGGCTGCGGCGCATCCTCTACCACCTCTATATTGACGAAATCAGGCGCGGCAAAAGGCGCGGCCGCGAACAGGATATAACTGAGTTGGCCGATCAGCTGGAATTGAGCGCGCCGGCGCCGGATAACAGCGCCATGAGGGAATTCCTGCATGCCGTCAGCCGTCTCAGTGTCGAGCATCGCCAAATCCTGTTGCTGGTCAGCGTGGAGGAACTGAGTTATCGCGAAATCGCCGACGAACTCGACATTCCCCTGGGAACCGTGATGTCCCGGCTGGCCAGGGCGCGAGAGCGTTTGCGCGACCTCATCCAGAACGACAGCGCGGAGATCATTTCCCTCCCCGACCGGAAGAAACGCCCGTGAACAATCCGCATTTCATCAGCGACGAAGAGCTGCACGCCTATATCGATGGCGCGCTGGAAGCGGATCGCGCCCAACTGGTGCGGCAGGCGCTCGCCCAAAATCCCGCGCTGGCGGAACGTGTGGCGCTCTTCCAAGCCGACAAGGCCATGTTCAAGACTGTCTATGCGCCGCTGGCGGAGCGTGCACTTCCTCCCGAATGGGAGGCGCGCATCCGGCAGAAGCCGCAAGCCCGCTGGCGCAGGGCTTATGCCATTGCCGCCGTGTTTTTGCTGGTGGCGGTCAGCCCGCTGGCTTGGCGCGCCATCGCGCCCACGCCCAACCTGGATGTGGTCGAGGCGGCGTTGGAGGCCCGTGAGGCATCCAACCAGGGCAGCATCGCAATCGGGGACGGCGGGAATGCTGCCCGCTATGACCCGGCGCTGCGCCTGGCCGTTGCCTCGAATGTGCGCATTCCCGACTTGAGCCGGATGGGCTACAGGCTCCGTGGGCTAAATCTATACGGCAAAGCGGCCGAAATCCTCTACCGGGGACCGCAGGACCAACTCTTCACCCTGTATGTGCGCCGGTCGGATGGCACGGCGCGCTTCGACCAGTTCGAGCGCCGCGGCCTTCGCGTCTGCATTTGGCAGGACGACCAAATCAGCACGGTCATGGCCGGCAATATCTCTGCCGCGGCCATGCAGCGGCTGGCGACTCTCAGCTATACCGGGCTGACGTCTTAGCCATGGCTCTTTGCGGAGCGAGACCCTTACCGCACGGATCGCGCCGACAGCGACTCCGGTGTGAACAGGCTCGCGGGATGCGGCGCGGTTACCTTGTACGCGGCGGGTTCGCCGTTGAACGCAAAGCCATAGGCATAGCCGCCTTCGAGCAAGTCATAGACGAACTGGCTGCCCACAATCATCGCCGGCACATCCGGCATCAGGTACATGGTGGCTTGCCCGAACTTCCACAGGCGCCCTTTTTCATCCCAGGAATCGCTATAGACCGCCATCCAACTGTCTTCGTCCAGATAGAGGCGACGGTGCGCGACGATGTCGTGCGCGCCGGACGCCAGAGTGCCGTCGACCACCCAGACCCGGTGCAGCTCATAGCGCAGGTGATCGGGATTGGCATGGTCGCGGCCCAATATGTCCGTTACCGGACGGGCGTAGAGCCGATTGTTATTGTAGGGGACATACACTTCCTTCTTGCCCAAAAGCTTGAAGGTGTAGCGGTCCAGGCCGCCAAAAAAGACGTAATACTCGTCCAGGCTGACAAAGCCGGCCGCGTCGGCATCCGGCACGTCATAGGATATTCCCGGCGCCTTGCGCACCCGATGTTCTCCCGGCAGCAGTCGCCATGCCGCGAAGCTGTTGCGCCGAATGTTGAGGGGCTGCCAGTTCAGATAGGCTTCGCCCGCGCGCGCGGCCGGGGCCACGGCTTGGTGCAAGGTCTTGAAATAGTAGGGCCCGACAGACTCCGGCGTGGCGCCTTCATAGTAATAAGGAAAGTCCGCAATTTCCTTGTAAGTGCTGGCCTTCTCGGCCGTTCCGCCTGCCGGCACGATATAAGTGCTGACCGTCACTTCACGTGCCGGGCCCCAAAAGGCGAGCAAATGGTTCCACATCGCCTCGAACCCGTTCTTGGGACTCGGATACGGAATGCCGCCGGCGGCCCCTTCCACGCCATAGGCAATTCCCTCGGGCGCGGCATGGGCGCGGGTGGCGTTGCGAAAGATGCTGTCATAGACCCAGGCCGGTGCCGCGGCGGTGCGGTGGGTGGGATAAACGTCCATCCGGTAGTCGGGCTGTTTCGCGAACAAGGCCTTGGCCCCTTCCGGCAGCCTCTCCTCATAGTCGTGAAAATTCCGCGCGGTAATGGAGAAGAGGGGCTTGTCGCCTGCATAGGTGTCCGGGCGGGGCGTCCCGGAGACATATCCCGGCGTCGACGTGGCGCCCCCTGTCCAGGCCGGAATGGTCCCGTCGGCATTTCCGGCCCGTTCGGCGCCGACTGGCGTCAGGCGGGACTTCAATTCCGCCGCCTCCTGGCTGGAAACGACCGCCCAGGCAGGAACGAAGCCAGCCATTACCAGGATGGAAAAAGTCAACAGCGTGGGGGTGCGCATGGCCCGTGCACAGATTAAGCCCTTATTTCAGGGCAAGACAGAAGTGCTATAGCCTAAATCGCGGCTAGCGGCACAGCAAAAAGCGTAACATGGCCCACTTCTCGTCCCGGCTCGCGCTCATTTGCGCGGGATTTCTATCGGCGCTCGGCGGACATGCCGGAGCGGCGGAAATCCATGCCGGCGACGGGGTCGAAATCCGCTGGGACAATACCTTGCGGTATAGCATGGCTTGGCGTCCGCTTGCGCGCAGCGCCGAATTGCTGACCTACATCAACGGAGACGATGGCGACCGCAATTTTGCGCCTGGCCTGGTATCGAACCGTTTCGACCTTTTTTCCGCGCTCGATATCGCGGCTGGCGAATTCGGCGTCCATGCCAGCGCCGCGGCCTGGTATGATACGGCCTATCAAACCAGCACCGCCAACACCTTGCCGGCGACCGACAACAGCACGGCCGCTGCAGGGCACTTCGCGCCCGCGGCGCGCGACCTGCAAGGCCAGCACGTCGAACTTGCAGACGCCTTTGCCTATGGCAATTTCCTTCTTTTCCAAATGCCCATTTCCGTCCGGGCCGGCCGCCAGACCTTGCTAGGCGGCGAAAGCCGCTTCTTCGACGCCAATTCCATCGCGGCAGCGATGGCACCCACGGACTATCTCAAATTTATGACCGACCAGGACGGCTATTCCGGAAACATCTTCCTGCCCGTGACCCAAGCCAACGTGACACTCCAACCCCTGCCCTGGCTTTCCTTGTCCCTGTACGACCAGTTCGAATGGCGTGCCTCCCGCCAACACGCGGACGGCAGCTTTTTGAGCTATGTCGACTATGTCGGAGCGGGAGCAGCCCGCGTTTTCCTGGCGCCGGGCCGCTACCTCAACCTCAGCCCGGACCGTGGACCGGCAAGCGGCCAGTACGGGCTGTCGTTGCACGCCAGCGCTGCCGACACCGACCTGGGATTCTATGCAATGCGTTTTCGCGCCAAGGACCCGCTCGCCGCCTTGGTGCCGGATCCCGCCCTGGCAGGCTACGCAAGCGCGGTCGGCTATTACCGCCTGGTCTATCCCTCAGGCATCAATCTCTACGGCGCCAGCTTCAGCACGGAGTGGGACGGCAGGATTCTTGCCGGCGAGATTTCCGCCCGCACCAAAATGCCGCTTGTCAGCTATGATGCCCGCATTCCGCAAAGCGCCGCGCCCACCCGGGTCCCTTACTACGCCAGGGGCGACACCCTGCACGCCCAGCTTTCCCTGGTCACCGAGCTGGCGGAAACGGGATGGTGGGACAAAGCCGAGACCGCCACGGAAATCGCCACCGACCATATTCTGGATTTGGCCAGCTATGCCCCGGGGGCACCGCCATTTTCACGTTTCGCCATGAAAATCCGGGCTCGGTTCGAGCCGCATTATTTCCAGGTTCTGCCCAATCTGGATATCAATGGCGTGGCCGAACTGGGCTTCAATATCGCCGGCCGCAGCTTCAGTTACTACGCCCAGAACGAGGGCACCGGCGATTTCCGGCTGGGCGTTTCGGGGACCTATCTGTCGGCCTGGAAGGCGGCGATCGCTTATGTCGGCTTTGCCGGAGCACCTTCGCGACAGCCTCTTGCCGACCGCGATTTTGTCATGCTGAGCCTGGAGCGTACCTTCTGAAGGCCGCCTTTTTGGCCAATCCGGGGAATATCGGCCGGCGGCGCGTCGTCTGAGCCGTAGAACCAAGCCCAGGCAAGGGCTTGATCCCGTCGTTGCCCGCTTTCCTTGTCACTGTTCCAGCGGTTCAGACTGGTCTCATGGAGAGGTCGCATGATAAAGTTTGGAAGTCTTCTTGTTCTGTTGGCCGTTCCCCTGACACTGCCAGGCGAGGCCGTGGCGCAGTCTGTCACCCCCGTCAGCATCACCTTGACCAACTACGCATTCAATCCGGGCGCGCTCACCCTCCAGACCGGGGTCACCTACCAGATGCATTTCATCAACAGCGGCTCCAAGGATCACAATTTCAGCGCGCCGGAATTCTTCGCGGCCTCGCAGGTGACCGCGGAAGACCAGGCGAAAATCGAGAAAGGCCTGGTGGCCTTGGGCAGCGGTCAGTCAGTCGACATCACGCTCACGCCGACAAGGCCCGGCACTTTTGCCGTGGAGTGCACCCACTTCATGCATAAAATGATGGGGATGCATGGAAGCATCCTCGTCCAATAGGCCAAGGGGACACTGCGAGGATGTTCCTGCTGCTGCACCGCTGGATCTGGCAAGACAAACAACGCTGCGCACGAAAGCTGTTCGATTTTGCGGAGACCGAAGCCGATGGCGGCCGGGACCTCGTCCGCGCCGCCGAGTTGACCCGGGATCCCACGCTGCGCCGGCTGTTTATTGTTCACGCCATGGACGAAGGCCGGCACGCCGAACTCTTTCGCGCGCGCGGCTCCGACCTGTTGCGGAACATGCAAGAACGGTCATCATCGCGCATCCGGCTGAATTGGGTGTCGCCGGGGGAGCGCGGCCTCGATGACTTGCGGGTCCATGACGAATCCGATGCCAGCCTGCTCGCCTTTTTGCACCTGTCGGAGAAAACCGCCGCCGGACATTTCGCGGCTTATGTCGCGGCACTGGCGGACGATGCGGGAACCAGCGCCGTTTTCAGGCAAGTGCTGAAGGATGAGAGCTACCACATGAATTACACGCTGGCGCAGCTGACCCGCCTGGCACCCCGGCGCCACAATGCCTTGCTATGGAAGGCGCGCCTGAGCCGGCTGTGGAAAGCCTATCTGCGGGTCATGTCGGCGATCGCCGGCGTCATGGGTTCCGTCATCTTGACGCTGCAATATTTCATCCTGCTGCCTCCGTTCGCTCTCCTGGCCAAGCGGGCCGCGCGGCGCGAGCCGCCAGGCTGGCGGGAGATCCCGCAGGAGCAAGACCTCCCCCTTCGGAGCCAATATTGAGATGAAGATCCTCGGCATATCCGCGCACTATCATGACGCGGCCGCCGCCTTGCTCATCGACGGCATGCCCGTGGCTGCGGTCCAGGAGGAGCGGCTTTCCCGGCGCAAGAATGACGCGGCCTTTCCCATGGCCGCGATCGAATGGTGCCTGGATCGTGGCGGGCTCGAACCGGACGAGTTGGACGCAGTCGTATTCTATGAGCGGCCGATGTTGAAATTCGACAGGATATTGACCTCGGCCTTGCGCGCCTTTCCCCATTCCTGGCGCTCCTTTCCCAAAGCCATGAAGAGCACCCTGGGCGAAAAGCTCTGGGTGCGAGGCATCATATCCTCCCAGCTTGGCGTGCCCCGCCACAAAGTCCTGTTCGCCGAGCATCACCGTTCCCATGCCGCGGCTTCGTTCCTGACCGCCCCAGTGCGCGATGCCGCCATACTCACGGCGGACGGCGTGGGCGAATGGGCCACGCTGACGATCGGACAGGGAACGCGGGCGCCGGATCACACAGCGATCACCTTGTTCAGGGAGATACGCTTTCCCCATTCGTTGGGCTTGTTGTATTCGACATTCACGGCTTATCTCGGTTTTCCCGTGAACGAGGGCGAGTACAAGGTGATGGGCTTGGCGAGCTATGGCCGTCCCACGATGGTTGATGCGGTGCGCAAGATCGTGCAGCGCACGGCAGATGGCGCGTTTCGGCTCGATCTCCGGTATTTCGACTTTCACACCAGCGCCAAGCGCTCCTTCTCCAACAAATTCGTGGAGACATTCGGGCCACCCCGCGATCCGTACGATCCGATCGACTTGCACTCGCCGGAGGGGCAGCGCTTCGCGAATTTGGCGGCAAGCGTTCAAGCGGTCCTGGAAGACATATTGGTGGATGCGGCCAAATCGCTCCGGCGCCAGACCGGGCTGCCGAACCTGTGCTTGGGTGGGGGCGTGGCACTGAATGGGGTTGCCAACCATCGCCTTCTCCAGGACTCCGGCTTCGAACGCATTTTCGTTCCCCCCGCGCCGGGGGATGCCGGATGTGCGTTGGGGGCGGCGCTGTATGCCGACCGGATCCACTTTGGCAATCCTGACCGGGAATTTCCGGACCACCCCTTCTGGGGTCCGGCCGTGGAAGACAATGTGCTGAGCGAATTGGCGCGGCAAGACCGGCTGCCGACAGAAGATTTTGACGAGCCGCGCCTGATCGAATGCGTGGCGGAGGATTTGGCGCAGGACCGCATTGTCGGCTGGATGGATGGGGCGCTGGAACTGGGACCGCGCGCATTGGGACACCGAAGCATCCTGGCGGCGCCGCATGCCGCAGAAATGCGGGACCGCCTCAACCGCGACATCAAGTATCGTGAGGAATTTCGTCCCTTTGCGCCCGTGGTGGCGGTCGAGGATGCCGACCGCTATTTCGAACTGCCCCCCGGCGCCAAGCGTCTTTGTCGCTTCATGTCAGGCGTTTTCCCCGTGCGCCATGAATGGCGGCAAAGACTGGCGGCCATAACCCATGTCGACGGCACGGCGCGGGTCCAGGTTCTGGAGCAGAGCATGGCTCCGAGGCTTCACGCCCTGCTTAAAGCCTATGGAAGGCAAAGCGGCATTCCCGTCCTGCTCAACACCTCGTTCAACCTTGCCGGCGAGCCAATCGTCAATCGCTGCATCGAGGGTTATTTGACGTTCCGCCGCAGCGGTATCGATGTCCTGGTGGCGGGACGCACCAGGGTCACCAAGCGGAAACTGGAGAAATTCGCATGATCAAGAGAAAGAGCAAGATGCAGCGTGGGCTCATCGTCTTGGGAAGCGCGGCCGGCTCGATAGGCGATCTCGCCCTGGGCATGTGGCGCAGCGATGCTTCGCGGCGATGGCAGTTGCCACTGGCGGTGTTTCTGTGCCTCACCGGGCTTTTGCTCGCCTTGGCGGCAAGTGTCGAGGCCTTGGCACCGTTCATCTATTCCATCTTTTGATCATGTTGCGGGACCTGCTGGCCTGCCCCGCTTGCCGGAGCGCGCTGGACCAGGGCTGGACCTGCACCGGCTGCGGCGTGCAGTTTGGCGCTGAGGACGAGATTCCCAGCCTGCGCCTGGCTGGGGATGCGTGCACGGAAACGGTCCGCGAATTCTATGAGGGGGCGCCTTTTCCCGGTTACCGGCCGCATGACGACATCCAGGCTTTGCGGCAGCGCGCGGAACGCAGCGAATTCGCGCGCCTGCTGAACGCCGCCATTCCGATGGACGCCGTGATTTTGGAAATCGGTTGCGGTACCGGCCAGATGAGTATCTATCTTTCGGCTGCCCAGCGAACCGTGATCGGTGCCGATGTCACGCGCGCATCCTTAAAATTGGGAGCCGCCGCCGCCAGGCGTTTCGGCGTGAGCGGCGTCCATTTTGTGGAGACCGACCTGCATCGGCCCGGTTTGCGGGCCGGCGCTTTCGATGTGATCTACACCTCAGGCGTGCTGCACCACACCCGCAACCCGCTGGCGGCCTTTCAAGCCATCCTGCCCCTGCTGCGCCCAGGCGGCGTGATCGTGTTGGGTCTTTACAACGCCTTTGCCCGCATCCCCTTGCAAGCGCGGCGGGTCATTGCGCGCCTGTCGGGCTACCGGTGGATTCCGTTCGATCCCGTATTGCAGGACCGAAAAAACGAAGCCGCCCGCCGCGAGGCCTGGGTTCGCGACCAGTACCGGCATCCCGAGGAGCATCGCCACACCGCCGCGGAAATACGCGGCTGGTTTGCGCAAAATGGCGTCGATTATCTCGGGACTTATCCCAGCCTTTTGTTGGGCGAGAAGACGGAAAACTTGTTCGCCGCGACCACTGACTATTGGCCCATCGAGGCCTGGCTGACCCAGATTGGCTGGATGGCGAGCTTGGGCCGCGAGGGCGGCTTGTTCGTGACCGTCGGCCGGCGACCATGAATCAGGCCAGTACGGAGTCGCCAAGGCGCAATTTGGGGCGCAGAGGCCTGGAGGCAGTGGTCACGATCACCGGCATCCTGTTGCTGGCCGTCGCGCTGGCCGCGAACCAAAGCTGGTGGGACCGGCATTTCCTGCCTTTGTACTTTTATCCCCGTGAACGGGTCTTGCTCAGTGAAAGCCTGGTGCGGCTGGTTGGTGTAGTCGCGGGCCTTGTGTTGATCGCCTTAGGCCGCACGGCGGTCCGTCACCTGACGCACCGCATGTCGGGAAAGGAAATTGCCGCCGCCCTGCTGCGCATGCTTTTCGCGGCCGGCCTGGCTTTGGCCGTGATCGAGGTGATCGAGGGCCGCTCCTTCACCTATGCCGCGGCGGAACGCCAACCGGGAGAAGAGCCGGTTCGCCAGCCCGACCAAAGACTCGGCTGGGTCTTCGCGCCCCGGCATGAGGGCAGCACGATTGTCGGCG
>Ga0157378_10004094_pt1 | contig 12878 bp, 6 predicted proteins | sample M65metaG_FD_115309 | JGI IMG/M metagenome (GOLD analysis project Ga0157378, IMG submission 115309) | Miscanthus rhizosphere microbial communities from Kellogg Biological Station, Michigan, USA - M6-5 metaG | ecosystem: Host-associated > Plants > Roots > Rhizosphere > Soil | place: USA: Michigan...
AATCAATGATATTAGCTCGTAACGAAGGTGTTGACTACTTTAACAGTGAAGTAGGTCCACAAATTTTACGCGAAGCTGCTAAAACATGTGGTCCATTACAAACAGCTTTAGATTTATGGAAAGATATTAGTTTCAACTATACATCTACAGATACAGCTGATTTCGCTGCAACGCCAACAGCAAACGTATAATAAGTTACTTTTAAAAATTAAAGGAGTATTTGAATAGTGAGACTTACACAAGGTTGCTTCTCATTCTTACCAGATTTAACTGATCAACAAATTGAAAAACAAATCGCTTACTGTATTAGTAAAGGTTGGGCGATGAACGTTGAATGGACAGATGATCCACATCCTCGTAACAGCTATTGGGAATTATGGGGTTTACCATTATTCGATGTTAAAGATCCAGCATCTGTAATGTTCGAATTACGTGAAGCTCGTAAATCATGCGCAGCTGGTTACATTCGTATTAATGCTTTTAATGCAGCATACGGTACTGAAAGTTGTGTTATGTCTTTCATCGTAAACCGCCCAGCGAACGAACCAGGCTTCTACTTAGAACGTCAAGAAGTGGAAGGTCGTCGTATTGCTTACACTATTAAAAGTTATAGTGTTCAAGCTAATCCAGAAGGTGGTCGTTACTAATCTTTATTAGAAACGTAAACTAGTTAAAAATACCAATTATTTCAATTGGTATTTTTATTAAAAAATTTTTTAATATTTTTACTTTTTAAAATTTTTATTTAAATAGAAATACAAAATAATGAAATATAAATCGTTTCTTTGAAACAAGTAGATTCTTTTTTATAGTCAAAAAAAGAAACATGTTTGCTTTGACAATTAACTTTTTGTTTAAAAAAGTCAATTGTCAAAAATAAAATTTTTATAGTTTAACCCTAACTTTGGATAATATTTTTAATTTAAAACTGATTTTCCAGCGATAATGCTATCAGTAAGTGATTTTAAAATTAGCTTAATCGAACGTAAAGCATCATCATTGCCTGGAATTGGAATGTCGACTAAATCAGGATCACAATTTGTATCTAAAATTGACACAACTGGTATTCCTAGTTTTTTACATTCACGTATTGCAGTAATTTCCCGTTTTTGATCAATGACAATTGCGATATCTGGTAAATTTTCCATATTTTTTATTCCATCCAAATGTCGACGCAGTTTTTTTAATTCTTTACGACGTAAAGCTGCTTCTTTTTTTGGTAATAAGTCTAAAGTATTATCTGCTTGTTGTTGTTCAAGATTTTTCAAATAGGTAATACGATCTTTTAATGTTGTCCAATTTGTAAGCATTCCTCCTAACCAGCGATGATTCACATAGAATGAGTTACAGCGTTTAGCTTCTTGTGCAATTAATGTGCTAGCTTGACGTTTTGTCCCAATAAATAAAAAAGATTTCCCTTCTTTTGCGTTTTGTTCTAAATATGCATTGGCTTCTTTTAGTAGAGTTGCAGATTGTACGAGATCTAAAATGTGAATATTATTGACTTCACTATAAATATAAGGGAACATTTTTGGATTCCAGCGGTAAGCTTTATGACCAAAATGAACTCCGGCTTCTAATAACTGAGATAAACTTATATCAGACATAAAATTTTAACTTGCTTAATTAAGTTGACTACTTTTTAGAAGAAATCCTAGCAGACATTAAAAAACTTGTCTAGCTTTTTTGGGCGGTTGGATTTTTAAACTTTTCTAAAATCTTTTTTGAAACAATTGCGATAATTTTGAGAACCTGTTCCAGAAGGAATTAAGTGACCAATGATAATATTTTCTTTCAATCCACGTAACCAATCGATGCGACCTTCAATTGCTGCTTTCGTAAGGACTCGAGTTGTTTCTTGGAAGCTTGCTGCTGATATAAAACTAGGATTATTTAAGGCTGCTTTGGTAATACCAAGGAGTAACGGGACATAACAAGCAGATTCTTTTCCTTGCATTTCAATAACTTTATTTATGTATTGAATATGATATAAATCAATAACTTCACGTCGTAATAAAGGTGTGTTCCCTTCATAAGTTATTAATGCTTTAGTAGTCATTTGTTTAATAACAACTTCTAAATGTTTATCATTAATTTTAACACCTTGGGATTGATAAACTGATTGAACAGAGTCTAAAATGAAGGATTGAACTTTTTTAAAACTTTTGTAACTTCCTTCATAATTTTGAACTAGACGATTTGATTTCATTTTTCCTGTTCGATCACAAAAGAAAAGCTTGACCAAGCCATAATAATTGAAAGACATTTTCAATAACTTATGTGGATTTATTTTTTCATTTTCTTTAACTGTAGTACCCAATTTTCTAAACTCAAAATTTGGATCTAAACTAGTTTTTTGGATTAATAAACCTTTTTTTTGACTTGTTGGAATTCTTTTAACACTTAAATTTTTTTTGCGTGCTTCTAAAATTTCTTCGATTCGAGGTAAACCTTGAACAATATCTCCAGTAATTTCTTTTTCAAGATTTAACAAACCAATTGTCTCACCAACTTCTAAAAACTCACTATTTTTACAAAAAACACTATTAACTTCTTGTTCAAAAAAGTCTTCTGTAATAGAATATAAACCAATTGACTTAGCTGATTTATTAAATGGATATTCAACAAATTCTACTAATGTTAATTGGTAATCAGATTTCAGAGAACTCTTATATTCGTTTTTAACAAGTTCTGAACTTTGCATTAATAATGTACGACTTTTTTTTTCAGAAGTGAAATGACGTACTTTACTTGGATTAACGATATTTTTATATTTTAAGAATGTTTTATTATTGCTTAATGAAAATTTTTTGAAAAACTGTGGAACTAATGAACTATATAATTTACCGTTTTTTTTCAAGAATATTTTTGAAAACTCAGCATGAATTTTTAATTTTTCATTTGAAAAATTTTTACTATTTGAATTTTTTTTGATCGAAATTTTCATCGTATTATAATAATTTAATGAAATATTTCGGGTTGTTTTAAATCTTGAATAAAATCGATTTGGAGAAAGAATTTTATATTGAAGGTTTGTCTTATTAACTAAACTATCATTTTTACAATTTGGGAAAAAGTAAGGTCGTCCTTTTTGTAAAGTCAATAGATTGTTGTTTTCAATAATAATTTTCCCTCTTTCATTTACATTCGAACTATTTATAATAAGATCATTTAACTTTTTGGTTGGAAATCGTTTTTTATTGACTATTAAACAATCTTGGTTAGAAATTAATAAAATTTGTTTATTTTCCTTTGTCTTTATTTTAAATTTAACAATTTCTAGTGAAGTTGGTGTCAGAGCTTCTAAATATCCTAATTTAGTATACTGATCAATAAACTGATTTTTTTGAATAATAAAACACGATTGAATATCTTTGTATTTTAAATAAGGAGAGATATAATTTTTTAAATTAAGTTTTTCACTAATCAATAAATCAATTCTTTTTTTTCTTTTGTTTTTCAATAGTTCAATATTTACATTTTTGGTCAAAAATTTGTTATGGTCAAAAGTTAAAAAGTGCGAAACCAAATTCAAATTTTTTGCACTTTTGATTTTTTGATTTGTTTTATAACAATAAACTAATTTGGATCTTAATTTAATATTAGAATTTTTGTTCAAACTATTTTGAAAAATTCTATTTTCAAAATTGCGATACGGAAGTTCATAAATTTCAATTGGTCGAACTAATAATTGTTCAACAGGTTTATCATTAATACTTTCACAAAACGATAAACTTTTTATGGAAATAGTTGAAAGAAGAACTTCCCCAGGATAGTACAATTTTTTCGATATATTTTTGAATTTTTTTCCTTCGTATACTAAACCAGATTTAATAGAAATCGTTTGTATAAGATTGTTTTTTTGACGAATTGTCACTATTCCTGATGTTTTTGAAAAAAGACCTGGAATAAGCTCAAAACCTTCTGATATAAAATCACCGTGTTCGACAAGTAATAAATTAGGTTCACAATTGATTTTATGCACTTCTTCGCCTAACCAGATAACTGTTCGATAAGTAACAGTTGGTTTATTACTCTTGATTAAACTACTTTTAGCAATATAGGAAATCGTTTTATTAGCCTTATTGCATTTTACTATATTGCGCGGATCATAATATAAAATTCCTCCTGTTAACGTACGGAATTTAGTTGTTAACAAAGTTCCAATTTGCTGATTTCGAGCTAGTTGAAGCAATAATTTAGAATGTATAAACTTAATTGATAAAAGATACTTGGCATTTTCAAAATTTAACAAAAAATTCTTATTCGAAATTTTTTTTGTCAGATACTGTAAATGAGAGTTAAAGAATGAATATTTTCGATTTAAAATGTGAACCGATTTTTGATACAAACTTTTTTGAGTATTAACAAAATCAATAGAACCACAATAATGATTTATAATTTTAGTCCTAAAAATGTAACTATATTGATTTAATTTATAATCAGGATAAAAATTAATAAAGGAATTTGACGGCGCATTATATACTTGTCCTGATAAAATCCAGATCAATTTGTTATTATTTAAAAGATTTGCCTTTTTCTTTAATCGAGGCATAAAAATTTCACCAGAAATATCGCTTAAAATCGGTTTAATTTCAGTTTTTATTTGTTTATTGGTATTGATAAGTTCGCCAATAACTGTATCTTTTAGAATATATTGATTATTTTTAGGAAATAGAATAGTATTTCTTAAAACTTCTATTTGAACTAAATTTTTATTTTTATCTTCGGGAATTATAATAATAGATCCAGAGTTTTTTGTAATTAAAACATCTTCTCCTCGATTTGTTCGTAGGAGTACTGTTTTTAAATTTTTATAAAATTTTATCACACCATTCGTTGGATTGATAATCTGTTGTCGTGCTTCAGACGTAAAAATACCACCGGTATGAAAAGTTCGCATCGTTAATTGAGTTCCAGGTTCTCCGATCGATTGACCTGCTAAAATACCAATAGCTTCACCAATATCTACTAAATTCTCATTCGCAAGATCCCATCCATAACAATTTTGACAAATGGCTCGATATAGATTGCAAGTTAAAGGTGATCGAATATAAAATTCTCTTATTTTTCTTTTTTTACATTCATCGATTAGATTTGGAGTGATTTGACTATTTGTTTGCGCAATTAATTGTTTTGTTTGTGGATCAAAAAGAGGTTTACTTAAAACCCGACCCACTATTTTTTCATAAATAACATCAATCATTTTTGATTCATGTTTAGGAGCATAAAAAAGAAAAGAATGTGTTGTTAAACAGTCCTTTTCGCGAATTAGAATATCTTGACCTACATCAATTAAACGACGCGTTAAATAACCTGAGTTAGCAGTTTTTAAAGCTGTATCAACAATACCTTTTCTAGCTCCATAACCAGACATTAAATAATCAGTAATTGTTAGACCTTCACGAAAATTTTTTTTAATAGGTAATTTCATAATCTCACCACTCGGATCAGACATAAGACCTCGCATACCTACCAATTGACGAACTTGTGATAAATTACCACGTGCCCCAGAAAAAGCCATAATGTAAACAGAATTCAATGGATCATAGTTTTTAAAATAGTAAATGACTTGTTCTTTTAATGATTCACTTGTTAAACTCCAAGTATCAATAATTTTTTGGAACCGTTCAACATCAGTAATTTTTCCTTTTAAATAGATTTTTTCAGCATTAATAATTTCTTGATTAGCTTTTTCAAGCATTAAATTTTTAACAAATGGAATTTTTAAATCTTCTATACTGATGGATATTCCTGCTTGAGTGGCATATTTAAAGCCTAAATATTTTAGTTCGTCCGCTAATGCACAAGCCTTCATTGAATCATAACTAGTAAAACTCCAAGCTAATAGTTGGCGTAATTGTTTTTTGCCAATTAAATTATTTTGATACGTATAGCTTTTCATAAAACTCATTTAGTTTAACATTTTTTTACTTTATAAAAAATTTAAAGTTTTTTGAATTGTATAGTTTAAAATAGCACGACCGGTTGTAGTTTCTAAATATTGAACAATCATTTCTCCTTTTTCAGTTTTTCGAACTTGTCGATTTTTATAGAATTCAATTTTTGTCTTGTCAGGCAATTTTATTGTTTTAATTATGTTGGTTAAGTCTGGATTTTCTTCTTGTATTCTAACCCAAATTGTGCTGTGAAGTTCAATTTTATTCTGATGGTAAGCCAAAATAACATCATCTAAATTTGCAAAATAATGACTTGACCCAAGTAAACCTTTAATATTATTGACTGTTAAATAATAGCAACCTAACACCATATCTTGACTAGGCATTATAATTGGTTCACCGTTTGCTGGTGATAAAAAATTATAGGGTGCTAACATCAGCATATAACATTCGGCTTGAGCTTCAACTGATAACGGAATGTGAACTGCCATTTGATCACCATCGAAATCTGCATTAAAGGCTGAACAAACTAAAGGATGTAATTTTATAGCGCGACCTGAAACCAAAACTGGTTCAAATGCTTGAATACCCAATCTATGTAATGTAGGTGCGCGGTTTAAAAAAATTGGATGACTCTTCAATACTTTTTCTAAAACTGGATCAATGATAGGCTCATTTTGTTGAATTAAATTTTTAGCAATTTTCATATTGCTAGCCAATCCTTGGTTAATTAGTTCTCTAATAATAAAAGGTTGAAAAAGTTCAATAGCCATTTCATAAGGTAATCCACAATGATTTAGTTTTAAAGTAGGCCCAACAACAATAACTGATCGGCCTGAATAATCAACGCGTTTTCCTAATAAATTTTGTCGAAACCGACCATGTTTACCTTTAATAATGTCAGATAAAGATTTTAACGGCCTATTATTAGCACTTAGTGCAATTTTACCTCGTTTACCATTATCAATTAAGGTGTCAACAGCTTCTTGTAATAATCGTTTTTCATTACGAATAATTAATTGAGGTGCATCCATTTCTAGTAATTTTAACAATCGATTATTTCTTGTAATAATTCGACGATATAATTCATTCAAATCCGATGTTGCAAATCGACCACCTTCTAGTTGAATCATAGGTCGTAAAGCTGGAGGAATTACTGGTAAAACTGTTAAAACCATCCAAGCAGGACTTGATCCGGTCCCTACTAAATTTTCCAAAATTCTAATTCGTTTAATTGCTTGTTCTCGAATTTTATAAATTCGTTGTTGTTCCCATTTTCTAAACCATTTTGATTCGTTATAGATCGGTTTTTCTTTATTTAAAATTTTTGTGCAAACTATAATAAAATACCTCATTCTAAAAATTTCGGATTTTAAATTAAGTTTTTCTAGTTCACGTTTAATTAAAGGAGCACCTATCAAGAAGTTCGGAGTTGCTCGTAACAAATATTTTGGTGTATCATATCGTCTATTTTGAGGTTTAGGATAGGGTTTTAGAGGATAGCCGCTATAACCTAATTCGCGACTTCTTCGATATTGTTGTAAATCCCAGTGCAAACCATAAAAAGATATTTCATCCTCTGCAATAAAATAAACTAATGATGCTAATTTAATTCTTTTTATCCTTTCATCCCATAAATTAACAATAGTTGAAGTAGTTAATTTTAGACCCTCACATTTTTTACATTTTTCTGAATGGGTTGTATAAGTTGTATCAAGTTTTTTTTCACACTCTTCTACTTCCAACAACAAAGACATAAAATTTGGTCGACTGTTCATATACCAAACATGGGTAACTGGGTAGATCAAATTAATATAACCCATCCTATGTCGTCGAACCCTTGATTCTGTTAGTTCAACACCGCAACGTTCACAAATAAGTCCTTCATATCTTACACGTTTGTATTTTCCACACGCACATTCTAAACTTTTACTGGGTCCAAAAATCCGTTCGCAAAACAATCCATCCATTTCTGGCTTAAAAGTACGATAATTAATGGTCTCAGATTTTTGAACTTCGCCTACAAATTGACCGTTTGGTAATCGTCGATTTGACCATTGTAAAATTCGAAAAGGCGAAGCTAATTTTATTTTTATATAATCAAATTCTTTTGGAAGTTCTATCATTAGTTTTAAGTTTTAAAAAGAAATATCATTAATGTTTGAATTAGGAGAAAATGTCTTTGAAAAAGCATTGTATTTTTCAATCAAATTAACTTCGACTTCATAGTTTTTATGCGAGCTAAAATTTTCAATTTTATAAGTACTCATATCTAATCCAATTGATCTTAATTCGTGCAATAAAACTTTAAAAGATTCAGGAATGCCGAATTTTGGAATTTTTTGTCCTTTTACAATTGCATTTAATGTTTCATTTCGACCTTGCATATCGTCTGATTTTATTGTTAGCAATTCTTTTAATGTAAATGCAGCTCCAAAACCTTCTAACGCCCAAACTTCCATTTCGCCAAACCTTTGACCACCATGTTGTGCTTTTCCTCTTAACGGTTGTTGAGTTATTAAAGAATATGGACCTGTTGCTCGAGCGTGCATTTTATCATCAACTAAATGAATCAATTTTAACATATATGCATTACCAACTGTAACAGGATTTTCAAACTCTTTCCCCGTTCTTCCATCTATTAATACCATTTTCCCTGGAGCATAAGGATTAAACAACCAACTTTCATTATTAACTACAGAAGCTTTCCTTAATTTTTTATTAATTAGAATTCTAGAAACTTCTAAACCATACATTTCATCAAAAGGTAAAATTTTAAAGCGTGAGTTTAATTTGTCACCAGCCAATCCAAGTAAACATTCATATAGTTGGCCTACATTCATTCGAGACGGCACACCTAATGGGTTTAAAATAATATCAACAGGTCGTCCATCTGGTAAAAATGGCATATCTTGACGTGGTAAAATACGAGAAATAATTCCTTTGTTACCATGTCGACCTGCAATTTTGTCACCAACTTGAATTTTTCGCGTTTGTGCGACAAAAACATAAATTCTTTCGAATTTATAAGTTAGTTTTGTACGACGATTAAAGGTTACTGTTTCAATAACTCGGCCATATTCACCATCGGGCATTCGATAAGAATTATCTTTAACGCCTTTTGCTTTAGCTCCAAAAATGGCGCGTAATAATTTAGATTCTGGTAATTGTTCTGAGGTGTTGTTTGACGTAACCTTTCCAACTAAAATATCGTTTGGTTTAACGAAGGTTCCCACTGTTACAATACCGTCTTCGTTTAAATGTTTAATTTCAGATAAACTTAAATTAGGTATATTTTTTGTTGTTCGTTCAGAAGTTTCTGAATTACGATCAATTTCAATTTTATACCGCTCAATATGAATAGAAGTGAAGATATCATCGTAAACAAGGCGTTCATTTATTAAGATTGCGTCTTCAAAATTATAACCTTGCCATGGCATGTAGGCCACTAAAACATTTTGACCTAAAGATAGTTCAGTATCTGTGACTGCTGGACCATCTGTTAAAATTTGACCTGATTTAATTTTTTCTCCTTTCCAAACGATCGGTCTGTGGTTAATACAAGTTTGTTGATTAGAACGTAAATATTTCTGTAATTTGTAGCTAAATTTTTTTCCGTAATTATCTTTAATAACAATTTTACTAGCAGTTACAGAATCAACAACCCCATCTGATTGAGAAGTGATTACCATTCCGGAATCGGTAGCTATTTGATTTTCTAATCCAGTTCCAACAATTGGTTTCTGGGGAAGAAGTAATGGAACTGACTGGCGTTGCATATTAGAACCCATTAGAGCTCGGTTTGCATCATCATGCTCGAAAAAAGGAATTAATGATGCGGCAACAGAGACAACTTGAATTGGCGAAATAGCAATAAAATCAATTTCAGACGGTGTAACATTAATAAAATCTTGTTTATAACGAACTGGAATTACGTTTTTTATTAAATAGTTCTCTTTGTTAGTCGCAATATCTGCAGGTGCAATTTTATAAAAATCTTCAATATCTGCAGTTAAATAGATAGGTTTTCCGGTTTTAATTACTTTTCCATTTATAACTCGCCAAAACGGTGTTTCTAAAAATCCTAATTTGTTTACTCTTGCACATGTTGTTAAAGATGCAATTAAACCAACATTCTGACCTTCTGGAGTTTCAATTGGACAAATTCTTCCATAATGGCTTGGATGAATATCACGAACAGCAAAACTTATTCTATCCCTATCAAATCCACCAGGTCCTAATCCACTTACACGCCGTCTGTGAGTAAGAGAAGAAAGTGGATTTGTTTGATCAAGATATTGTGATAACTGACTTGATCCAAAAAATTCTCGAACCGTAGCATTAATAACATTAAAATTTAAAAGTTGATTGGAATCAGTTTTATTTGTTTGATTGCGCAATTTTCTAACTAGTCGTTGGAAACCAATTCTAAATAAGTTTTGTAAAAGTTCACCTACTGAACGAACACGTCTGTTTTTTAAATGATCAATATCGTCCGGAAGAGTTTTAGTAATTGTTAAATTAATTAATTTATCAGTAATTCCAAAAATGTCATCGTACGTTATTGTTTGCAATCGTTCGTTAATTTTTAAACTTAAACGATTATTAATTTTTAATCTCCCTACTCTTCCTAAACGAAAATATGTTGGATCAAAAATTTTCGAAAATTCTGAAATATTTTTAAAATAGCTTGAGCTTAAATTAAAGCGAGATAAGGGTTGATTTTTATTTTTTGAATTAATTAGTAGAGGTTTATTAAAATAAAAAAAATCAGAATTTTGTAAGTTCTGATAAATTTCCAAATCAGTTAATCCCATTTCTTTCAATAGATAAATAACCGGTTTTTGATTAATTTTATCTAATTGAATCATAATTTCATCTTCTTGATTTTTTAATGGGTATTTGTATGAATTAATCTTTGTATTTCTTTGAAACCCAAAACGAATCCATGAACCATATTCAGGAATTAAAGTTGCAGTGTACAGATCCTTTTCATCATATTTTCGATTATAGTTAGTTTTAAGTTCGTGATCTTTTTGGTATAAAAGAAATTGTGTCTTAGTTTTCAAATATTTGTGGCGATCGGGTTTATAACTTAATTTATTTTTACCAAAAACATATTTTAATTGTTCTTTTAAACTTATTGGAAAATAGATTGATGGTTGTAAGGTTTGGAGATTTATTAAATCCCGTACATCGTTTAATTTAGGAATAATTTCTTTTATTTGTTTTTTTAAAAAAGCAAAATTATTCATTTCAATTAACCAATTTTGAGGTTGTTGGGTTATTAATAACAAGTATGAATTCAATTGACCATGAATAAATTTTTGGGAACGATTTATAATCTGATCATATGTTAAATAGAGTTTTAAAATTTGATCCTCTGATAATTCTATCTCATTTGATTCAAATAAAGAAGATAAGTAATTTTGTTGAAGAAATTTTTTTATTGGTACTTCTTTAGTTTTAGAAAAATCTTTTTTAGTTTGAATATAATTTAAATATAAAATTTCATATTTGATTAAAACTTTTGTTAAAAAGTTAAAATATTTAATTAAAGAACTTTTTTTATTTATTTCAAAATTTAAAAAGTTACTCTGTAATTTTATCCATTTAATAAAAAGATTAATTGATTGAGTTTTTAAAGGGGAGTTGGAAAGTTTTGAAATAAACCGATATAATTTATAAGACTGCAAAAAGTAAAAAGATGATTTTTTTTCTGACTCTTTTAAATATTTAATAGAATAATAGTAGGTAGAGTTTTTTTCCCAGTGTGGGATAATCTTTTTCTTTTTCTTAACAGAATCATAAGTTGGCGTCGGATTCGCAAAAAATAAATTAGACTCGGATATAAAAGCTTCACCAGAAGGAATAAATGATCGTAATTTATTAAGATCTGTTGATAATTTTTTTCGAAAATGATTTCGTGTTCTTTGATTTTTGTTTTTTTCGAAATAAACGCCCGGACTTCGAATGATTTGACTTACAATAACACGTTCACATCCATTTAAAATAAATGTGGCATCTGTAGTCATTAAAGGTAAAGTAATAATTGGAAACTGATTATGGTATTTAATAGTATTTATTACTTTATTTCTAACCTCAACTGGAATCACCAATTGAGCTCTATAGTTTCCACTATATTTTCTCGCAATCAATAAGCTATAAGATGGTTTTATTAAGCTATACTCTTCTCCAAACATTATATATTCGGTATTTTGACTGAAATCTTGAATTTTGGAAAATAAAGAAAGTTCTTCATTTAAGCCATGTGTAATAAACCAGCAAAAACTTATTCTTTGCATTGCAAGAAAATCAGGAAGAGCATTAATAAAATTCATATTTATTTTCCTTACTTGTATGGATAATTTAACGATACCAAAATTTATTATTAACTAACTCTTAAAGTTTTTGAAATAACGTTAAAAAATCACAAACATCTAACGTTATTTTGTTATTTTTAAATCGCTTTCAAGCGTGCAGCTAATTTTGCCTTTTTTCTTGCTGCAGCATTTTTATGAAAAACATTTTTTTTTGTACCTTTGTCGACTAAGCTGTAAACTAAACTTAGTATTTTTTGTGCTTTTTCCTTATCTTCAAGACTTTTAGACTTTTGATACGATTCTAAATCTTTTAAAAAAGTTTTTGTTAATGTTCGAACAGAACTTTTGTAAAATCGATTTCTTAAACGATTTCGTTCATTTATTTCAATACGCTTTTCTGAAGATTTGCTATTAGCCATAATATGTTTTATTATTTGTTGGATAATTCTTTTTATAGATAATGGTTTAGTCTAATATAGTATATTTGATAAAAAATGAAAAGTTTTTGAGATAAAAATTTTTGATAAATAATTTCAAAAAACTCTTGATAAGATAAGATTTTTTAGGCAATATACTAATTAATTTTATTATTAAATAGTTTTATGGCAAAAAATAAAGGTTCGCGAATTTTGATAACTTTAGAGTGCACCGAATG
>Ga0157378_10004098_pt1 | contig 12872 bp, 16 predicted proteins | sample M65metaG_FD_115309 | JGI IMG/M metagenome (GOLD analysis project Ga0157378, IMG submission 115309) | Miscanthus rhizosphere microbial communities from Kellogg Biological Station, Michigan, USA - M6-5 metaG | ecosystem: Host-associated > Plants > Roots > Rhizosphere > Soil | place: USA: Michigan...
ACCGGCCACTGGTCGGCGACCGACTTGGCCGCCGCCTCCTCCTCGGCGAGGATCGACTCGGCGAGGGTGACGGTCTCGCCGTCGCCGGCGCGGCGGGCGACCCGGAGCAGCCGCTCGTAGGCGGCGACCTCGAGGTTCTCGACCGCATAGGCGAAACCGGCAAGCTTGGCCGGCGTGTCGGGCTGGGCAGCGAAGAAGGCGCCCCAGTTGAGGGCACCGAGGCGGAGCATCGCGTCCTTTATCGCCGAGGGGGTGGCGCCGCGGTCGTCGAGCCGCCGCTCGATCTTCTCCAGGTGGCCTTCGGTCTCGCGCAGGTGGCGGTCGAGGGCGGAGCGCAGCGCCTCGGGCACGTCGAGCTCGCGGCTTTTCTCCAGCAGCTTCTTCGACTGCCCCTCGAGCGCGTGGACGTCGGCGAGGTAGGTGTTGAGGGTGTCGCCGAGGTCGTCGGGTTCGACCCGGGCCAGCGCCTGCTCGACCGCTTCGTCCCAGCTGGCGGCAATCCGTCCCGCCATCTCGCGCTCCTCGTCGGCGATCGCCGCTGCCATCGCCACCGTCGCCTCGTCGCCGGCTTCGCGGGCGGCGATCCCCAGCAGCTCGTAGGCGGCCACCTCCATGTGCTCGTAGGAGAAGGCGTGCATCGCCAGCTTGCCCGGGGCGTCGGGCTGGGAGCGGGCGAAGAGGACCATCCCGAAGCCGCCGGCCGAGCCGGCGAGGTCCTTGACCTTGGAGGGGGAGGCGTCGTGCGCCTCGAGGCGCTCGCGCACGCGCCGCTCCTGGGATTCGGTCTCCCCCAGGTGGCGCTGGAAGGCCTCGGCGAAGGCGCCCGCGACGAGCTTCGGGGCGCGCTCCATCTGCACGCGCGCCTGTTCCTCGATCGAGTGGACGTCGGTCAGGTACTTGACGAGCTGGGTCTGGGGATCGTTGTCGGTCATGCCCGCCAGCTACCCGCGGCGGGCCGATGCCACGCCTCGATCAGACGAAGGCCATCTCCGGCGCCAGCGCGTGCAGCCGCACAGTCGTCCCCGCCTCGCCGGAGCGGATCTGGACCAGGTCGCAGAGCTCATTGGCCATCCAGAGGCCGCGGCCACCGACCTGGGAGATCTCGGGCTGGACCCGGCCGACCAGGGGGTCTTCGATCCGGCCGCGGTCCTCGACCTCGACCAGCAGCCGCCCGTCGTCGCTCCAGAGGCGCAGCGAGCCGCTGCCGCCGCCGTGCATGACGCTGTTGGCGGCGAGCTCGCTGGTCGCGGTGACGAGATCGGCAACCCCGTCGGGGTCGATCCCGGCCTGCTCGGCCGCGGCGGCGACCCGGCGGCGGACCTCCCCCAGCCCGGTCACGTCGAAGGCGAAGGTCTCGGGCGCCGCCACCGGCGGCGGCAGCTCACCAGCGAAGCAGTCGAGGTCGGGCTCGTAGGTGGCGCTCGGCTCCCGGCGTCCCTCGCGCTGTAGGCAGGGGTGCGAATGGGCCACCTTCTCCATGATTTCGTCGCCGATCGTGGCGGCGTCGTAGGGGCAGAGCAGGTCCCAGGCGGGGCCCTGGCGGAAGGCGAGGTTGATCAGGGACTCGTGGCGGCAGCACTCCTCCAGCGCCGCGTCGCTGCGGGAGGCCCAGACCGGTTCGCCGATCCCGCGGGCCGGGCCGGCTTCCCCGTCGACGAACTCCCGCCAGAGGGGAATGATCGACGCCGGGTTGCGGCCGACCTCGCGCATGTCGACGAAGCGCACGGCGGCGGCCCCGTCGCCCAGCTCGCGCCGCAGCCACTCCGCCTGCTCCGGGCCGACGGCGATCAGGATCCGCTGGCCGCAGTCGAGTCCGGCTTGGATGAAGGGGACGGTCCCTGCCAGGTACTCAGCGGAGCCGTCGTAAAGAAGGGCTTCGTGTTGAAAACCGGCGTGTTTCATCTTGATCCTCTTGCCGGACCCTCTTCCCCGCCCGGGCGGGGTCAAAACTGGTTTGTGCGCTAGGTCACTGGGCTGTTGTTTGTGGACCACATCGCTGGGGTATTCCGACTCTTGGCACAACTGTCACAGCGCTGTTTGTGTCGGGAGGTAGACCGCTCACTTCTCACGGCATCGCACGGAGATTGGGAGAGGCGCCAGATCCAACAGATCACCCAATTTTCCAAAAGCCGGAGGACGACAGATGACCGCCCCACCCCCCAGCACCCAGGCTCCCAGCCGACCCCAGGACGAGATCCGCGGGCCCGAGCTCGGCCCCGCCCTGAAGCGCGACGTCGTGCTACGGCGAGTCCGCGCTGCGCAGAAGCGGCTTTCGCCGATTCCGGCGAGGGTTCCCAGACTGCGGTAGAATCGCCGATGGGTTCGCCGGTGCCGCTCCGCGGCGCCGGTCGGACACTAGTCCAAGGCAAGACCGCGAGGCACCAACCGCAAGGTGCCCCCGGGACTTCCGATCACGTCAAAACGGAGGTTCCGAATTGCCCATCGTTGATTCACGAACCCAGGACGGGTTGCTGGTCGTCGAGCAGCTGGAGGAAGGGGAGCGCATCCGCTGCTGCCTGGAGGGAGAGCTCGACCTCTCGAACGCCGGCACCGCCGAGCTGATGCTGGAAGAGGCGCTCAGCTCCAAGCGCCCGGTCCTGATCGACCTCAGCAGGCTCGAGTTCCTCGACTCCACCGGGATCGCCCTGCTGGTCTCGGCCCTCGGGCGCCCCGACGCGCGCCGGATCCAGTTCATCCCCAGCGAGACGCCGGGAGTGCGCCGCGTGCTCAGCCTCACCGGGCTCGAGGAGAGACTGCCCTACACCTCGCTCGAGGACGGGCCGGCGCTGTCGCCGGCCGCCTAGCTTTCCGAAGCTGCCGCTCGGAGTGGGCGGCGAGCGGGATCACCGAGTCGCCATAGCGAACGCCGCCGAAGCGCAGGCGCTGGAGGACCGCTAGCCAGGCGCAGATGCCGCGCTCGAGAACCCAGACCGGCGCCAGCAGCGAGGAGGTGGCCGGGAAGAACGCGGCGCCGCCGGCGCGGCGGCGTCCCCGCTCGGCCAGCGCAACCGAAAATGCAATCGCTACCAGCCCGAGTCGAGGTCGACGGGACGATTTCCCTCCATATAGGCGTAGTTTCGGCCCGTCGGCGCGGCTCCGGCGCCAATCGAGCGCCAGCAGCGGCACGGCCGCGAGCCAGAGCGCCATCCGCAGCGGCAGGGCGAAATCGTCGTAGGCCTGGCGGGTGCGCTGGCCCCAGAAGTGCGCAGAGGAGGGCGGCGTCCGGGCGACGTAGAGGTCGAGCGGGGCGGCCTCGCTGCCGCCGCCGGCGCGGACGGTGCGGATCAGCTCCAGGTTCTCGAAGAGGACGTCGCCGTCGTAGAGCCCGGTCGCCAGCAGGCACGAGCGCCGCACCGCCAGCGTGCCCGGGTAGTCGCGCCCGAAGCAGCGGTTGAGCAGGGTGCGGGCGGTGTCCCAGCGGGCGTGCCAGGGCAGTGAGCTGAAGTAGTTCTGCGGCCGCACCAGGTCGCAGGCGTCGAGCAGGCGGGCGGTGCGGCGCAGCGCCTCGAGGTCGTAGCGGACGTCGTCGTCGGCGATCACCACCCGCTCATGGGAGGCGAGGCGGATCCCCGTCCGCACCCCGGCGACTTTCCCCATCAGCCAGCGCTCGTCCGACAGCGGGGCCACGTGGGTGACGAAGGCGCCCCAGGCCTCGGCGTTGGCGGCGAAGACCTCGGCCGGAGAGCCGTCGACGACGATCACCTCGGCGCAGTGGGACGCGATCTTGGCCAGGTAGGAGGCCAGATCCTGCCGCTGCTTGCCGTCGGGCCAGCGCACCGGCACCACGTAGCTGAGGTCCAGCGCGGCGCTCACGCGGCGACAGGGACCAGGGGCGAGCGCAGCGACGTCTCCCCCTGCTCCCACGAATCCATCAGGTGGCCCGCCCAGCGGGCCTCGACCTGCAGCAGCGCCCGGGCGCCGAAGAGGATGTCGGCGGCCACCTCGGGCTCCTCGGCGGCGAGGCCGCCGGCCAGGTCCCAGGCGGCGATGTTCTCGTGCACGGCGTCGGCCTCGACGTGCTCGTCGTAGAAGTGGGTCACGTCGGAGCTATACCCGAGCCGGCGCAGGGCGTTGCCGTAGCGGCGGTTGGGGATCGAGGAGGTCATCTCGAAGCCGGCGAGGTGGCCGACGAGGGCGCCGCGGCGGCGGCGGTGCAGCCCGAAGTGCGTGACCAGGTTGACCGTCGCCAGGGTGATCCCGGGCCAGCGGTCGAGGTAGCGGCCGTAAGTCGGGTCGAGCCCGAGCCCGGCCATCGTCTTCGCGAAGAGCGCCGAATGCATGCGCTCGGCGCTGCCGCCGCCGTACTCGTCGAGCTGGACCTCGAGCAGCGCCGCCTTCGGCCGCGGCGAGAGGCGCGGGATCGCCCACGAGTGTGGGTCCGCCTCCTTCAGCTGGTAGGCGGAGCGGTGGACGACCTGCTCGAGCATCTGCTCCTGGGTGCCCTGGGTCTCCATGTAGCGCGAGAGCGGCGGGCCCAGGTCCTCGGCGACGATCTCCTGCAGGGCGGCGCCGACCGACTCCAACTCCGCCGCTTCGGCCGGCGGCACCAGCTCGACCACGGCTTCTTCGAAGGGACGCTCCAGGGCTCCGCGGAAGGAGAGCAGCGACGGCGACCACTCCCAGCCTTCGTCGACGCCCTCGATTGCGGTGTAGTGCAGCTCGTAGGCGACGTAGAGGGCGAGCTGCAGGTCGTCGTCGCCCAGCGGGTCGCTCGGCTCGATCAGGCCGGGGCAGGCGAGGCGGGTGTGCGACGGACCCGCCAGTGCCTCGAACAGCTGCTCGCTGAGCGGGCCCCGAGGCGGGGGCAGCTCGATCAGGCGCCCGGCCATGGCTCCTGTCCGCTCGGGGCCTTGAAGCCGATCAACTTGTGGGTGCCATCGCAGAACGGGCGCATGCGGGACTTGCCGCAGCGACAGAGCGCGATCGTCCGCCGCTCGACCGGCAGCTCGTTCCCGTCCTGGTCGGTGACCGCGAAGTCGCCGCGGACCAGGTAGGGACCGTCGGGGTAAGGGGTGATGGTGGCTGGAGACGCCTGGTCTTCTGGTGGCATGCCGCCGATCCAGCTACCCGCAGCCTGGATGGATAAATCGTCCCGGTCCCTGGGTAGGGAGACGACATGGGACAGGAACAGACCCTGGAGCCGCAGAGCGACGGGCACGGCAGCAGCTTCGAGTCGATCCGGGCGGAGATCTCGCGTGAAATGGTCCGCCTCTACAAGCAGCTGTTCGGCCGCGGGCCGACCAAGGCGCGAACGGAGTTCGCCGGTCCCGACATCGTCGTCTGCACGCTCGAGAACACCTTCACCCCGGCCGAGCGCAGCCTCGCCGACCTCGGTGAGCACCAGCGCCTGCGCGACACGCGGATGTACTTCCAGGCCGCGACCCACGACAGGTTCACGGAGATCGTCGAACGGCTGACCGGGCGCAAAGTGCGGGCCTTCATCAGCGGCCTCGACGCAGAGGAGGACGTCTGCGCGGAGGTCTTCTACCTCGAGCCGAGGGAGTCACCCGGGCGCGAGGAGCCCGAGGGTTGACCGGAACCGGTCAGGCGCTCAACTCGCCTCCTCGCCGACACGGTCGCTGATCGCGGCGACCGTGTTGCCGTCGAGCGGCTCGACGGCGACGACACGCTCGGGGAAGACCAGCAGCGCCCCCGTGGTCGGCGTCGAGGTCGCAGTCGTCGCTCAGCCTTCCGGCGAGCTCGACCACGAAGGTCCGCTCAGCTGCCGTCACCGTTCTTCCGCGCCTCCTTGGCCGCGGCGGCAGCCTTCTCCAGCCGCTCGGCCTCGCGCTCGGTGGCCGTCGCCTGCTCTTTGGCCGCGATGCTCTCTTCTTTGGCCTCGAGCTTCTCCAGCTTCGCCGTCTTCTCGGCTTTGGCGTTGGAGCGTTTGACTTTGCTCGCGGCTTTGGCTGCTTTCTCCTTCTTTTTTGCCTCGGCTTTCTTCGCCTGCGCCTCGCGCTCGCGGCGGCGTTTCTCGGCTTTGCGCTTCTCCTGCTCGGCGTTGCGCCGCGCCTCGGCCGCCGCTTTCTCGGCTGCTTCGGCGGCCCGCGCCTGGCGCTCCTCAGCCTCCCGCTCCTGCACCTCAGCTTTCTCGCGCAGCTCCGTCGCCCGCTCGCGCTCCTTCGTCGCCAGCAGCGCCGCCCGCCCTTCTTCCCGCAGCTCCGGGTCGGCGAAGAGGATGCCGGTGGCGCTGCGGGCGCCCGCTTCGGCGCGGTCGATCAGGTGTTTGGCCCCAGAGTCGGAGCCGCCCAGCGCGCCCAAGGCGACGTCGAACGGCGCCCGCGCCAGCTTCAGCGACGAGTTGAAGATCGTTTTCGGGACAGTCGACATCGCCATCTCTAGCTCTCCTCCTTGGGATCGATCGCGGCGGCGGCCGCTTCGGCGCGGTCGGCTTCGCGCTGAAGCTCGCTCGCCTCACGCTTCGCCTCGCCCTTCTCGGCCGCGGCCTGCTGACGTTTGGCAGCGGCGCGGTCTTCGCCGGCCAGCCGCTGGCGCTCGGCGGCGGCCTTCTCCGCCTGGGCGCGGGTGGCGGCCTCGCGCTCCTCTTCGGCGCGCCGGCGCTCGGCCTCCTCTTCGGCCTCGATCTCGGCGGCCTCGAGCTCGACCTCGTGGCGCTCGGCCACGGTCTCTGCCCGCTCGGCCTCGATCTCGGCTTCCTCTTCCCTGCGCTCGGCCTCGGCGGCCTTGGCAGCGGCCTCCGCCTCCGCGTCAGCCTGGACCTCCTGCAGCTTTCCCTCGCGGTGCAGGTCGTCGCGGTCGAGAACCGCGCCGGCCATCTGCTTCGCCTTGCCGACCACTTTGCCCAGGGGGCCTCCAGCAACCTTCTCTTGCTCGCTCAAGCTCGCTCTCCTTGTGGTTTCGTCCTCTTCACCTGTCCGGCTTCCCTTACCCCCGCTGGCGGGGCGGCGAACCGGACTGAGGTCACATACCCGCTCAGTAGCGCAGGAGGGCGGCGACCCCGTCAGCCTCGGAAAGCGGTTCGGCGAGCTTGTCGTGGACGACCGTGATGCGGGCGCTGCTGGACATCGCGGCCCGGATCAGCGACTCGCCCTCCTGGCCGATCGCGCCGTCGAAGACAAGATGGTCGACGCGGCCTTCGCCCAGCGCCTCTTTCACCTCCTGCAGGCCGGCGGCGCCGCGGCTGCCGCCCTTCGCCTCCCCCAGCGCCCGCTCGACGACGGCACGGTCCCGCTCCTCGTCGAGGCGACCGACCACCTCGGAGACGAGCTCGCCCACCTTGCCGGTGGGGACGGAGATCAGGTCCTGGTCGCCGCCGACGGTCAGGATCGCCTGCGGCGAGCCGAAGCCGGACTTGAAGCTCTCGACATCCTTGCCGGGGCCGAAGACGATCAGCTCGGCCATCCCGTTGCCCTCGAGGCGCCGGGCCACGAGACCGCCGCACTCGGTGAGGAAGCGCTGGCGGTTGTGGTCGAGCCGTTCCCCGAAATGGTCGTGACCGGAGGAGCTGACTCCCTGGCCGCGGGCGGGGTTGTTGGTGCTCTGGGATTTGCGCTCGCGCCAGTCGAGCATGGTGACGCTCAGCTCCCAGTCCTCGAGGTCCTCGAGGGCGCCTTCGGCGCAGCGCAGCAGCCGCACCCGCTCGGAGGAGAGCAGGGCGACCCCGCGGGCACCGCCGCGGCCGCAGATGTCGAGCAGCGGCGCCACCACCGGGTCGGCGCCGAACTCGACGCAGGCGCCGGCGGCCGGAGCCACCGCGGTCCCGAACCAGTGCTCGGTCCCCTCCTTCTCGGAGACTTCGACGAAGCCGACTTCGCCGCGGGGGGGCGGTCGCAGATCCCCGTCGTCGAAGCGCTCGGTCAGCCGTTTCGCCGTCGCCCGCAGGGCCACGCGGCGATCGTGCTCGGCTTCCTGCTGGGTCTCGAGGATCGAGTCGAGGCCGTTGCGCAGCTGGGTCCGCCAGGCACCGCCGCGGTCGGCCGGATCGAACCCGAGGAAGACGGAGAGGACGCCCAGCGGTGGGCGCCATTCGCTCAACTCCCGTGCAGCCTCCAAGGTCGGTTGGGTCATCGACGCCTCCTCCTGAGTCGGGTGCGCATCGGGTACCCCGGGCCGGTCAGGAAAAACCGACAGCGGTGTGGTCGAGCTTTGGCGCGCATAACGCCACAAAGCTCAACCGCACCTGCTTTCGGCTAGGCATTGGCGTAGCGCAGGGAGCCCGGCGTGTCGAGGTCCTCGCCGGTCTCCAGCAGCGTCTTCAGGCCGGAGAGGATCATCGGCCAGCCGCCGTAGAGCTCGCTGTTGGCGTCCTCGCCGAGCTGGTCGTGGGTAACTCGAAGGCGGCAGGAGGTGCCGACCGGCTCGATCTCCCAGGTCACCCGCGAGGTCCCTTCCTTCTTCACGTCCTCGCTCCAGAGCGCGATGAAGGTCTGGACCAGCCGCCGCGGCGGGTCGACCTCGACGTTCTCGCCGCTGGCGATCTCGATCACCCCCGGCACCGACGCCTTGTACTCGGAGCCCTGGGTCCAGTCGGAGACGGTGCCGACCCCGAAGCTGTAGCGGGCGCGCATCTCCTCGCTGGTGATCGCCTCCCAGAGGCGCTCGGGCGTCGTCTTGATGTAGATCTCGAACACGGTCATCGATCCGCGCCCGCCGACCACGGCATAGGCCTGTTCCTCGTTCATCGCTTCTCCTCGCTCTCTATGTCTTTCTTCAGCTCGCTGAGCGCCGAGGCCCAGGGCTGCGCGTACTTGCCGACCCAGCGGTCGTGGATCAGCCGGATCGGGACGGGGTTGAGGAAGTGCAGCTTCTCGCGGCCGCGCTTCTGCGTCGTCACCAGGCCCGCCTCCTCCAGCACCTTCAGGTGCTTCATCACGCCGAAGCGGGACATCGGCAAACGCTCTTCCAGGGCGCTGAGGCTCTGCCCGTCCTGCTCGAAGAGCCGGTCGAGCAGCTCGCGTCGGGTTGAGTCCGCCAGCGCCTTGAAGACCTCGTCCATGCCGGAGACCATACGTGACCTTTTGGTCACCTGTCAAGTCAAAAGACGCCCGTCGGTTGACGGCCGCCTTTTTCACTTCAAAGGTAGCCCGAGAGCACCATTTTCATTACACGAAACCGTGTCATATAGCGGTAGACTCGCCGCGGCGGTGCTCATCGGGGGCTTTGACTGGTAGCCCTGCACCCTTTCAGGGTTCGGTGGGCGCCGTCAAATGGCACGGACCTACGATTGAGCGATGGACCACGGCGACCAGAGCCTCAACTCCCTCTCCTTCTCCGCCACCGTCCACTGCCTCACCGGCTGCGCGATCGGCGAGGTGGCGGGGCTGGCAATCGGCACCGCGCTGGGCTTCTCCAACCTCGGGACGATCGTCCTCGCCGTCGCCCTCGCCTTCTTCTTCGGCTACGGGCTGACCAGCCTGCCGCTGCTGCGCTCGGGGATGCCGCTGGGCGAGGTGGCGCCGCTCGCCTTCGCCTCCGACACCCTCAGCATCGCGACGATGGAGGTCGTCGACAACCTCATCGTCCTCGCGGTTCCCGGCGCGATGGACGCCGGCCTCGACAGCCTCCTCTTCTGGGGCAGCCTCGCCTTCGCGCTCGCGGTCGCCGGCCTGATCGCCTGGCCGGTCAACCGCTGGCTGATCGCCCGCGGCAAAGGCCACGCGGTCGTCCACCAGACCGGCGTCCACGGCTGAAGGCCGCGAGACCGCAAACGAAGCCGATTATCGGCCTCTATTGCGGTCTCATGAGCTCGCCCGCGATCACCGTCTCGGTGCTTCCCCCGATCCAGATGGCGCCGTCGTCGTCCTGGGAGATCTCGATCCGGCCGGCGCGGTCGATCGCGCCCCCCTGGGTGGCGACATAGGGAGCTTCGAGCCGGCCGCTGCCGAGCAGCCACTGGGCGACCGAGGCGTTGAGGCTGCCGGTGACCGGGTCCTCCCAGGCGAGGCCGTTGACCGGGGTGAAGGCGCGCAGCTCAATCGCCGCCTCCGCCCCGGTCGGGTGGAAGCCGACGACGCCGAGGTCGAAGTCGAGGTCGCCGGGCCGCAGCTGCAGCACCCGCTCTGCGCTCTCGAGCAGGACGGCGATCCAGCCGGGCCCGTTGTCGACCCACTCGACCGCGAGCATCTCGGCGGGGTGGATCTGCAGAGCGGCGGCAACCCTCGCCGCGTCCTCCTCTGAAGCGGGGCCGGAACGCACCAGGGGAGGAGCCTCGAACGCCAGCCGTCCGCCCTCGCGCCGGATCCGAACCGGCCCCGCCTCGCACTCCTGCACGATCCCGGCGGGATCCGCCGGCTCTCCCCCGGCCTGCAGCCAAGCGTGGCAGGTACCGAGGGTCGGATGACCGGCGAAGGGCAGCTCCAGCACCGGGGTGAAGATCCGCACCCGGTAGTCGGCCCCCGGCCGCGTCGGCGGCAGCACGAAGGTGGTCTCCGAGAGGTTCGTCCAGCGAGCGAACCGCTGCATCTCCTCCTCCCCCATCCCCTCCGCGCCGAGCACCACCGCGACCGGGTTGCCCGAGCAGGGGCCGCTGCCGAAGACGTCGACCTGGGCAAAGCGGCGCGACATTCCCCGAGTCTGCCACCGGATCGGAATGTTTGGCTTTTAGTCGCGGGGGAAGCCAAGGAGAGGGTCGCTATGAACGCGAAGGCGAGCGTGGATGCTTGCCGAGGAGGAGGGATCGCATGCCCGACGTAAGCGACATCACCAGCACGGCAGTGCAGCTGGCGCGCAAGAAAGGGAAGTCACCGGCGGCGCCGCTGAAGAACTTGAAAAGCCCGGGGAAGATGGCCGCGGCGGGGGCGACGATGATGGCGCTGCCGTTCGCCGCGGAGGGGATCGCCAAGCTCGTCGGCGGCTCGCCAAAAGAGAAGGCCGCGGACCTCGGCAAGAAGGCGAAAGACAAAGCCACCGAAGGCGCGAAGGAAGCGGTCAGCGACGTGGCGGACGAGAAGCTCGGCTCGAAGCTGGGCGGGCTCGGCAGCCTCTTCTCCAAAGACGGGTCCGACGGCGACGGCGAGGAGGCGACGGAGGCCCACGGCAGCGGCCGGCGGATGCCGATCCAGCAGTCGGTCGACGTCGCGGTTCCGATCGACGAGGCCTACGACCAGTGGACCCGGTTCGAAGAGTGGCCGGAGTTCATGCACCGGGTTGACAGCGTCCAGCAGGTCGACGACTCGACCGTCCACATCTCGACCAAGGTCTGGGGCGTGACGAAGGAGTTCGAAGCCGAAATTGTCGAACAGCGGCCGGACGAGCGGATCGAATGGCACTCCGAGGACGGGCTGATGAACAGCGGCGTCGTCACCTTCCACCGCCTGGCGCCCCGCCTGACCCGGATCGAGGTGACGATGGACGTGAAGCCGGACTCGCTGCTGGAGAAAGCCGGGCGCGGCATGCGCTTCACCAAGCGCGCCGTCCGCGGCGACCTCCACCGCTTCAAGGCCTACGTCGAGATGGAGGAGCACACCGACAAAGGCTGGCGCGGGACGATCGAGGACGGCGACGTCAAGCGCAAGAGCGAGCGGAAAAAATCGAAATCGAAACGCTGAATCGCTATTCCGCCACGTGCAGCTCGAGCGCGTGGATCTGCGACTGGCCGTAGGAGCCGGTCTGGACGGGGCCGGCGGCGCTGATCAGGTCGCCGGGCCCCGGCAGCGGGTGAGGGCACAAGCCAACCCGGACGTCGATCGCGGTCAGCCCCGGCAGGGTGATCCCCTGCGGGTCGGCGATCACGAAGTGGGCGTCGCCGTCGCCGTCGGGATCGACCCGCTCGACATAGACGATCCGCCCGTACGTCTCCCGGCAGGCGGGATGCCCCGGCGGGCAGTGCGAGGGCGCCGGCCCGGCAGCCCCGATGAGCAGGGCAAGAAGGCCTGAGAGGAAGCCGGCGGTCACATCCGGTACACGGGCGCCATCGCCTCGGCCAGCGGCGCGTTGGCGCAGGCGGCGAGGGATTGGGTGAGGACCCGGCGGGTGTCGCGGGGGTCGATAACGCCGTCGTCCCAGAGGCGGGCGGTGGAGTAGAAGGGGCGGCCCTGGTGCTCGTACTGCTCCTTCAGCTGAGCGGCGGTGTCGGGCTGGCCGACCTCTTTCATGACGGCGGCGGCCATGTCGCCGCCCATCACCGAGATGCGGGAGTTGGGCCACATGAAGAGGAAGCGGGGCGAGTAGGCCCGGCCGCACATGCCGTAGTGGCCGGCCCCGAAGGAGCCGCCGACGATCACGGTCAGCTTGGGCACGCGGGCGGTGGAGACGGCGGCGACCATCTTCGCCCCGTCCTTGGCGATGCCACCGGCCTCGTACTTGGAGCCGACCATGAAGCCGTTGACGTTCTGGACGAAGACGAGCGGAATGCGGCGCTTGTCGCAGAGCTCGACGAAGTGGGCGCCCTTGAGCGCGCTCTCGGAGAAGAGGATGCCGTTGTTGGCGAGGATCCCGACCGGGTGGCCGTCGATATGGGCGAAGGCGCAGACCAGGGTTTTCCCGTACTTCTCCTTGAACTCGCGCAGCTGTCCGGCGTCGACGACGCGGCGCAGGACCTCGCGCACGTCCCAGGGGGCGCGGGAGCCGATCGGAACGGCGTCGAGGATCTCGTCCGGGTCCTCGGCCGGCGGCCGCGGCTCGATCCGCGCCCATGGGGGTGCCGGCGAGGGCGGCAGGGTGGCGACGATCTCGCGCAGCATCCGCAGCGCCTCGGCGTCATCGGCGGCGAGGTGGTCGGCGACGCCGGACTTGCGGGCGTGGACGTCGCCGCCGCCGAGCTCCTCCGCGGTCACCTCCTCCCCGGTCGCCGCTTTCACCAGCGGCGGGCCGCCGAGGAAGATCGTCCCCTGGTGGCGGACGATCACGGTCTCGTCGCTCATCGCCGGCACGTAGGCGCCGCCGGCCGTGCAGGAGCCCATCACCGCCGCCAG
>Ga0157378_10004101_pt1 | contig 12869 bp, 13 predicted proteins | sample M65metaG_FD_115309 | JGI IMG/M metagenome (GOLD analysis project Ga0157378, IMG submission 115309) | Miscanthus rhizosphere microbial communities from Kellogg Biological Station, Michigan, USA - M6-5 metaG | ecosystem: Host-associated > Plants > Roots > Rhizosphere > Soil | place: USA: Michigan...
AAGCAACTGTACGAGGACCCCGACCGCCTGCGGGTCCCGATGGTCCGTCGCGGCGAGGGGCACGTCGAGGTGTCGTGGGACGAGGCATTTGCCGTGATCGACCAGCGTCTCACGTCGATCGTCGCCCAACACGGGGCCGACTCGGTCGGTGTGTACCTCGGCAATCCGAACGTGCACAGTCTGGCGCCGATGTTCTGGCTGCGCCCGCTACTGCACGCGCTGAAAACCAAGAACATCTTCAGCGCGTCGACCGTCGACCAGATGCCGCGCCACGTGTCCACCGGCTTGATGTACGGCGACGAGAACGCGTTCGTCGTGCCCGACCTCGACCGCACCGACTATCTCCTGATGCTCGGCGCCAACCCGTACGAGTCGAACGGTTCGCTGGCGACCGCGCCCGACTGGCCCGGCCGGCTCCAAGCAATTCGCGAACGTGGCGGCCGGATCGTCGTCGTGGATCCTCGTCGCACGCGCACGGCCGAGGCGGCCGACGAGCACGTGTCGATCCGGCCGGGCACCGACGCGGTGTTCCTCCTGGCCATCGCCAACGTGATCCGCGAGGAAGGCCTCGTCGATACCGGGCCGTCGACGCCGTATCTCAACGGCCTCGACGACGCCCTCGCCGCGGTGGCTCCGTTCACCCCCGAGATCGCCGAGGCCACCACGGGCGTCGGTGCGGACGTCGTCCGGCGCATCGCTCGGGAACTCGCCGCTGCCGAACGGGCAGTCGTGTACGGGCGAATCGGCATCCACACCACACGCGCCGGAACCGTGGCCTCTTGGGCCACCGACCTCCTGACGATCATCACCGGCAACCTCGATCGTCCGGGCGGCGGCATGTGGGGCTTGGGTGCGCACTCCCGGCCACGGTCGCCGGAAGGCGGTGGTCGCGGCTACCGGACCGGCCGATGGTGCAGCCGCGTCTCGGGCCTTCCCGAGGTCAACGGCGAACTACCCGTCGCCGCGCTCGCCGAGGAGATCGAAACGGGTGGAGAGGGTCAGATCCGGGCACTGCTCACCATTGCCGGCAACCCTGCTCTGACGACGCCGGACAGCGACCGGCTCGACAGCGCGCTCGCATCCCTCGATTTCATGGTGAGCGTCGACATCTACCTGAACGAGACGACACGGCACGCCGATGTGATTCTGCCGGTGCCATCGGCGCTCGAGAAGAGCCACTACGACGTGGCGTTCTACGGACAGTCTCTCCGCAGGATCGCCAACTGGTCGCCCGCAGTGTTCACCGCTGCCCAGCCGAGCGACAGCGAGGTGCTCGGGCGCTTGGCCTTGCTCGTGCGCGGAGAGGGTCCCGATGGTGATCCGACGGTCATCGACGAGGAGCTGTTGACAGCAGCACTCGAGTCGGCGGTGGCCAACCCACACTCGAACGTCGCCGGGCGGGATGTGGCCGAGCTTCGAACGTTGGTGCACGGCGACACGCCGCAGGACCGCATCGTCGATGCCCTGATCCGGTGCGGGCCCTTCGGCGATGGCTTCGGTGCCGACCCGAATGGTCTGTCGTTGGCGGTGCTGCAGGCCAACCCGCACGGGGTCGATCTCGGAGCACTCGAGCCGCGGCTCCCCGGCGTGCTGAAGACGCCGTCGGCCAAGGTCGAGATGGCGCCGGCGCAGATCATCGCAGCGGTCTCCCGGCTGCTCGACGAGCTGCCCGCACCGCAAGGTCTGACGCTGATCGGCCGACGTGATTCGCGATCGGGCAACAGCTGGTTGCACAACGTCAACGTCCTCATCAAGGGCAAGGAACGATGCACATTGCTGATCCATCCCGAAGATGCCGCGTCGCGCGGCCTCGCCAATGGCGATGTGGCGATCGTCGAGTCACGTGTCGGGCGGGTCGAGGTGCCCGTGGCAGTGACGGACGAGATGCGTGAGGGCGTGGTGTGCCTGCCCTATGGCTGGGGCCACTCCGCGCCGGGTGCCCGACTGCGTGTCGCCGAGACCCGACCGGGCGTCAACACCAACGTGCTGACCGACGGTGCGATCCTCGACGTCGTCTCGGGGAACGCAACGCTCAACGGCATTCCAGTGACCGTCGCCCGCGCTACGCGGTGACTTTTTTGTTGGCCTTGCGACGCTCTTCCAGACCGAGGTGGCGCTTGCGGATGCGGATGGCCTTCGGAGTGACCTCGACCAACTCGTCCTCGACGATCCACTCGATCGCCGTCTCCAACGTGTGGATGCGCGGCGCCGGCAGCTTCACGGCGTCGTCATGGCTGTGGGTGCGGATGTTGTTCTTCTCCTTCGGACGCACCGCGTTGACGACCATCTCGTCGTCACGGGCACACTCGCCGACGACCATTCCCTCGTAGACCTGCTCGCCGGGGGCGACGAAGAACTGTCCGCTGAGCTGCAGCTTGTCGAGCGCGTACCCGGTGGTCTGGCCGACCCGGTCGGACACCATCGCCCCACCACGGCTGTCGGGCATGTCGCCGGCCCACGGCATCCAACCCATGTGGTGTTGATGCAGCAGCGCTGTGCCGCGGGTGGTGGTCATCAACAACGAGCGGAACCCGATGAGGCCCCGGCTCGGGCACTCGAACGTGATGATCGTGCGGCCGGCGTCGCCAGTGCGGAGATCGGTGATCCGACCCTTGCGGGGCGCGAGCTCCTGGGTGACCGTGCCGACGTGCTCGTCGGGCACGTCGCACACGCCACGCTCCTGCGGCTCGTAGCGCTTGCCGTTGACTTCCTTGGTGATGACCTCCGGTCGGCTGACCTGCAATTCGTAGCCCTCGCGGCGCATCGACTCGATCAACACGGCGAGCTGCAACTCCCCGCGTCCGGCGACCTCGATCACATCAGGTGAACCGGTCTCGAACAGCTTGATCGACACGTTGCCGAGCAGCTCTTTGTTGAGCCGCTCGATGAGGTGGCGGCTGGTGACGTACTTGCCCTCGCGGCCGGCGAACGGCGACGTGTTGACGCCGAACGTCATGCGCAGCACCGGCTCGTCGACGGTGAGCCGGGTGAGTGCCATCGGTCGTTCGGCGGAGGCGATCGTGTCGCCGATCTCGACTTCTGGGAACCCGGCGACGACGAACAGGTCGCCGGCGCTCAGCTCGTCGACCTCGTTGCGAGAGACACCGTCGAACGCCATGAGTTGAGTCAGTCGGCGCTTCAGCGGCGGTTGGCCCTCGGAGAACTCCTCCTCCAGCAGTGCCACCGTCTCGCCGCGACGCATCACTCCGTTGACCACGCGGCCGATGGCCAAGCGGCCGAGGTAGTCGCTGGCGTCGAGCGTGGTGACCATCGCTTGGAGCGGCGCATCGGGATTGCCGGACGGGGCGGGAATGGACTCGATGATCGTGTCGAGCAATGGAGCCAGATCGGCGTCGTCACCCGGCATGCCGATACCGCGGATCGACTTGCCCTCGCGGGCGATCGCCGAGATGATCTCGAAGTCGATGTGGTGGTCGCCGGCATCGAGGTCGATGAACAGCTGATAGATCTCGTCGAGCACCTCGTCGGCGCGGGCGTCGCCACGGTCGACCTTGTTGATGATGACGATCGCCGGCAGGTCGCGGGCCAACGCCTTCTGCAGCACGTACCGCGTCTGCGGGAGCGGGCCTTCGGCGGCGTCGACGAGCAACAGCACGCCGTCGACCATCGTCAGCGCCCGCTCGACCTCGCCACCGAAGTCGGCGTGGCCGGGGGTGTCGACCAGATTGATCTTGACGCCCTTCCAATGAATCGATGCCGCCTTGGCCAAGATGGTGATCCCGCGCTCGCGTTCTTGGTCGTTGGAATCCAAGACACGATCGACCACCGCCTGGTGGGCTGCAAAGGTTCCGGTGGCGCGCAGCAGCGCATCGACGAGGGTGGTCTTGCCGTGGTCGACATGAGCGACCAGAGCAACGTTGCGAAGCGAATTGGACATGACCTATCAGGGGGGTGTTGAGCGTCTAATGCCCGGTGGCCCTAGGTTCAGTCGTCGGACTCGTCTTCCTCATCGTCATCGAAGGTGACGCCGTACTTCTCCGCTAGCGCGGCGTACTCGTCGTCTTGAGTCGGTTGACGATGATCGTTGCTTCCGAATCCCAGATCGAATGCGCTGGGACCAGCTTGTTTCAGCTTTCGCGCTTCTTCGAAGCGGCGATGACGACCCTTCTTCACGGTAGGGCTCCCGAACCTAGAGAGTTGACATTGGATGCCACTCTACCCCCTCGACGGTCCAACGTGCGGCATCCCCGCAGGTAGCGGGTGTCACCAGGAGCGCTCGATGTGGCACGATGACCCGGATGGGTCGTATTGCTGCACTGTTGAACCAAAAAGGCGGTGTCGGCAAGACGACGGTCACCCTCGGGCTGGCCTCGGCCGCCGCCGAGGCGGGCGATCGGGTGCTCGTGGTCGACCTCGACCCGCAGGGCTCGAGCACCTGGGTGCTGGGTCACGACCCCTCGGCCGACCAGCCGTCGACCGCCGATGTCCTGGGACCGGGGCACGCACCCCTGAACATCCTGATGTCGCACTGGGGCCTGGAGGTCGACCTGATCCCGGCCTCGCCGAGCCTGCAGGACCACGAGGCCGGAAAGCCGAAACGGCTGCGCCGGGCGCTGCGACAGGTGCGCGACGACTACGACGCGATCCTGATCGACTGTCCCCCATCGCTCGGAAATCTCACGCACAGTGGGCTGATCGCGGCCGACATGGCACTCATCGTCGTCGAGCCGGCGGCGTTGGGACTCCGCGGGATCGGCGCTGTCGCCGACGTCATCGACGACGTCTGGAACACTCACAACGACGACCTCGAGCTCGGTGGCGTCATCGTCAACAAGGTGCCGGCCATCAGCCTCGAAGCCGACCGTCGGTACGACGAGCTGGCCCGCATCGTCGGCCGCAAGACGATCTGGCAGCCACCCGTTCCGCATCGGGTGATCGTCAACCAGGCCATCGGCGAACGCCGATCGATCCACTCCTACGGTTCGCGGGCGGCCGACATCAGCCAGGCGTTCGACACGCTGTGGGCCAGGCTGCGCCGCAGCGGCTCAGCCTGAGACGTCGATCAGGCGCAATCCGCCCCGACCGTCGAAGGTCAGACCAGCACGGCCCTGCACGAGCCGCTGAACGTCGTCTCCGACGAGCTCGGCGCGCCAGCCGTGCAACAAGCGGGCATCGCTGTCGCCGCGTAGCAGAGCCACGAGGTCGGCTCGTGTCGCCAACAGCGCCGTGTCGACCCGTTGCTTGCGTGCCAGATCGGCCATCCATGCGGACACCAGCGCGACCGCGGGCCGCAGGTTGCGGTCGAGCTCGTCGCCGTCGGGAACGGGCAGTTCGACATCACTGCGCTGGCCGTCGGCCACGGCGTCGAGGATCTCCCGGCCGAGGTTGCCCTTGCTGTGCCGCTCCTCCACCCCGCGGGCCTGGATGAGGTCGGTGGTGGTCTTCGGCTGGCGTTGGGCGATTCCGAGCACGGCGAGATCGGGCAGGATCTGGCGCACGGGCACGTCGACCGACATCGCCCGGCGTTCCCGCCACTCGCACACGGCCCGGGCTACGCCGCGGGCCCGAGGCTTGAGCATGCGGACGTCCTTGATCCGCAGCCAGGCCTGACTCGGATCGGTGCCCGACGCCGGGCGCCTGCGCAACTCCTCGCACGCCTCGGCGACCCACTCGCTGCGGCCGAGTTCGGCGAGTTGCTTGTCGAGTCGATCCTGCAGCGCCAACAGGTGGTCGACATCGGCCGCGGCGTAGGTCTTCTGTTCCGAGGTCAACGGCCGGCGCAGCCAATCGGTCAACCGATCGCCCTTGGCCGCCGAGACCTTGAGCTCGGCCATCAACAGCGAGACGAGCGACGGCGTGCTGTAGCCGAGGAATCCCGACGCGAGTTGCGTGTCGTACATCTTCGACGGCACGGCACCACACGCGTGCGTGAGCACATCGAGGTCTTGCTGCGCGGCGTGCAGCACCGCGACAGCGTCGCTGTCGAACAGCCGACGAAGGGGCGCAAGATCGACCGCCAGAGGATCGACGAGGCAGGTCTCCGTGTCGGTGGCGAACTGCATGAGCGCGAGCTTCGGGAAGTAGGTGCGCTCGCGGTGGAACTCCGTGTCGAGTGCGTAGCGCGGTTCGGCGCACAGCCGATCGATCAGCGCTTCGAAATCAGCCTGGGAGTCGATCCAGCGATATGTCACGCAGGCTGGTCTCCCGCCACGGTCTCGCGGCCGCTGTTGACCCACGCCAACGTGCCGCCTTCGATGTTGATGCCCTCGAGGCCGTGATCCGCGAGGTACTCGCAGGCTCGATAGCTGCGCGCCCCGCTGCGGCAGATCACGTACGTGGGGCCTTCTGCGGCGAACTGATCGAGCGATGTCGGTACCGTCGACAGCGGAACGAGCACCGCGCCGGGGACGTGACCCGATTCGTACTCGTGGGGCTCGCGCACATCGACCAACCGGGCTCCGGTCTGCAGCGCCGCCTCCAGCTCATCGACGGTCGCTTCGAGAATTGCCATCGATCACCAGGCTAGTGCCGTGACCACGAACGATGGAGGTTGAAGCACTAGGCCGTTCCCGCCTCGCTCGGGATACCGGTGGGGTCGAGTTGCAGTATGAACATAGAAATGCGGTCGGCCTCGTCGGTCTCTCCGATTGCTGTGGCCATCTGCTGCAGCCCACGGAGGCAACGAAGGAAGCCGCGGTTCGAGTCGTCCGCCCAGCGGACGTAGCCCGAGCCGCGCCACCCGTTGGCACGTAGCGCATCGAGGCCGCGGTGATAGCCCACGCGATAGGCGGAATAGCGCTCGATGTCGTCGCGTCCCACGCCGCCGAGTGCCGCCCACGCGAACAGCGAACGCGGATTGGCCATCACGACCTTCGCGATCAGATCGCGGCGCTCATCCCCTGACGCCGACAACGCCGAAGTCAACGCCTCGATGACCGACGCCGGTTCGGGCGGCAGCACTGTCCGCGGCGGGCCTGATGGTTGCATCGAGATCGACTGGTCGCTCACAGGGTCACCCTATGACGCGAGGTCCGAACAGTACGGTTCGGGCATGACCGCGTTGACGCTCGAAACCGCCGAGAGCATCGGTATCGCGATTGCCGTCGGCCTCGTCGCGCTGATGCTGGTGATGGCGTTCGTCGTCAAGAACGTCGTGGCGAAGCTGATATCGATCTTGATCCTCGGCGGTCTGGCATTCGGCGTCTGGACGCAACGCGCGGCCCTTCAGGACTGTGCCGACAACGTGCGCGCCCGCGGTCTGCTCGGTGCCACCGGCAGCGTGACCTGCTCGTTCCTGGGCTACAACGTCGAGATTCCCGCGGCGTCGATTTCCTGACCCGGGCTGGGCTCTCAGGCAGCGTTCGTGTACGGGACGCCGACGGCCTCTAACAGCGGATCGACGATCGCTGTCCGGAACAGGTCGGGATGACTCAGCGGAGCGTCGTGACGGCAATCCGGCAGTTCGACGACCGGGCAGTTCAGCAATTCGGCGGCGTACGCCATCCCGCGACGGTGATGCGGCGACGCAAGGCTTCCGTATGCCGTGATCGCCGGCACGGTGATGTTCTCGGCATGCCACGGTTGGTTGTCGCGTAGATCCGACAGTTCGGCGACCAGTGCCACGCCTTCTTGGCGTCGGACCTCCTTGACGCGTTCGGGCAAGGCCTCCCACCGACGGCGACCGAGGATCCGCTGCATGAACTGCTCGGCGGCCAGGCTCGTGTCGCGCTGTTCGGCGATGGCGATCGATCCGGCGGTCGTGTTCGGCCACCACGGCATCCAGGACAACGGGGTCTCGTAGACGGCGACACCGGCGACGAGATCTGGATGACGATCAGCGATCGTCAGGGCGACGTCGCCGCCGTAGCTGTGGCCGACCAGCACGGCGCGTCGGCCGGCCAGCAGGCCGACGAGATCGGCAACCTGACCGGTCATGTTGAACGGTCCGGGATGAGGGCTCGAACGCCCGTAACCGCGGCGGTCGTACCGCAGCACGCGGAAGTCGGCATCGAGTCGGCGGCTCAGCTTGAGCATCCCCGCCGAGCGATCCATCGAACCGTGCACGAGCGCGATGAGCGGCCGCTCCGGGTCGCCGGCCTCCTCGGACCACAACGCGTTCATGCGACGCGCACGATGCGCAGTACGTCGGTCGACGCGCCGCTGGCGCCATCGGGAGCGCCGGCCAGCACGAGAACCGTCTGACCTGAAGTCACCAAACCGCGGTGCACCGCGGTCTCGACGGCGAACCAGACGAGTTGGTCGATGGTTTCGTACGTTTCGACCTGCACGGGGATGACACCCCACGACAAGGCCAGCGCGCGGACCGTGGCAGGGTCCGGTGACAGTCCGATCAGCCGCGCCAGCGGTCGGAACCTGGCCATCGCCAGCGCGGTGCGGCCCGAGCGTGTGCAACACAGGATCGCATCGGCGCCGGCGTCGACGGCCGCCAGCCCGGCCGCGTGCGTGACTGCCATCGTGATGCGATCGGGGCCGTCGGGAAGGCCCTTTCGTTGCAGCCGGCCGAGATGATCGGCCCAGTGGGCGTAGTCGGCGTCACGCTCGGCACGCTCGGCAACACGGGCCATCGTGCGCACCACGTTGGCCGGATCGGCACCGATTGCGGTCTCACCCGAGAGCATCAACGCGTCGGTGCCGTCGAACACGGCGTTGGCGACGTCGCTGACCTCGGCTCGGGTGGGCGACGACGCGCTGATCATGCTCTCCATCATCTGCGTCGCGGTGATCACCGGCACGCCCGCAGCAACGCAACTCCGAACGATTTGCTTCTGCATGTGCGGCACGTCCTCGAGCGGGCACTCGATCCCGAGATCGCCGCGAGCGACCATCACCGCATCGGAGGCGGCGATGATCTCGTCGAGGTGCTGCACCGCGGAGAGGGTCTCGATCTTCGCGACCAGCCGTGTGCGCATCGGCGCGATCGCATCGCGGACACACTGCAGATCGTCGGCGTCGCGTACGAACGACACCGCCAAGAAGTCGGCGCCCTCCGCGCTCATTCGCTCGGCCAGCGCCAGATCTTCGGTTGTCGGTGTCTCGACGCGCATCCGCTCGGAGGGCAAGTGCACACCCGGACGACCCTGGGCACGACCGCCGTTGCGCACCTCGCACAGTGCTCCTTCCGACGAGACCCGCTCGACCTTCAACGTGATCGCTCCGTCACCGACGACGATCGGGTCGCCGGGATGCAGATCCTCCAACAACGTCGGATAGTCGACTCCGACGACGTCCTTGGAACTGACGGGCGCACCGGGATGGAGCGACACCGTTGCGCCGGCGCGCAGCTCGAGCCCTCCGTCGGGAAACGGCGCGGCGCGTACCTTCGGGCCCGGCAGATCGGCGAGCACGGCAACGACGGACCCGGTTCGCGTGGCGGACTCGCGCACCGCTCGCAGTCGGGCGATGTGACTGTCGACGGGGCCATGACTGAGGTTGAGGCGAACGACATCGACACCCGCGACGATCATCTCGTCGAGCACTTCCGGGCGGTCGGTGGCAGGCCCGAGCGTCGCCACGATCTTCGTCCGACCGTTCATGTCTGTTTATCTAGTAGCCGATGGAGCTGTTGTTGGTGCGCCACGCGTTACCCGTTCGCCGCGAATCGGTCGAGGGTCCCGCCGACCCTGAGCTTTCCGAGGAAGGCAGGGCACAGGCTGGTCATCTGGCTACGTACCTGTCGTCGGAGCATCTCGACGCAATCTACGCCAGTCCGATGCGGCGCGCCCGTGAAACCGCGCAGGCGGTCGCCTCGCTGCAACCGGTCGAGGTGCAGACGTGCGACGGTGTGGCCGAGTACGACCGCCTGTCACCGCACTACATCCCGGCCGAGGAGCTGAAGGCCACCAACGATCCGAGATGGCACGCGATCGTCCGGGGTGAATGGGCGAGCGACGTCGAGACGTCCGACGAGTTCCGGGTACGGGTGCTCTCGTCCATCGAGGAGCTCATCAGCGCGCACCCCAGCCAACGCATCGCCGTGGTGTGCCACGGCGGTGTCATCAACAGCTACATGTGCCACGTGCTCGACCTGCCACACCACCGTGGCTTCTTCTATCCCAACTACACCAGCATCAATCGGGTCGCCGCGGCGCGTGGTGGTGAGCGTTCGATCGTCACCCTCAACGAGTCGTCCCACCTGCGCGGTACCGGGTTGCCCATTGGGGTCTTCCAGGTACCCAAGTGAGCGACATCGACGACCTCATCGACTTTCTGGCGGCCTCGCCGTCGCCGTGGCATGCCGTCGCGTCGAGTGCCGCCCGACTGTCGGCAGCAGGGTTTACTGGCGTCGAGTACGAGGCGCAATGGGACGAAATGCCGGCACGCGGTTTCGTTGTGCGCGGCGGGGCACTCGTGGCGTGGCGGCGCGGCGCCGCCACCGATGCCCGTTCGGCGCTGCGGTTGGTCGGCGCCCACACCGACTCGCCATGCCTGCGGGTCAAGCCACGACCCGACACGGGCTGCGTCGGCTGGAAGCAACTCGGCGTCGAGGTGTACGGCGGCGTGCTCGTCAACTCGTGGCTCGATCGCGATCTCGGTGTTGCGGGCAGGGTCGTGCTGGCCGACGGAACCGCGCACGACATCGTGGTCGACGAGGCCATCTGCCGCGTGCCGCAACTGGCGATCCACCTCGATCGCGACGTCAACGAGCGAGGCCTCGTCCTCGACAAGCAGCAGCACCTCACGCCGGTCTGGGGAAGCGGCGCACCGCAGGCCGGCGAGTTCGCCGATTGGCTCACTACCCAGGTGTTCGTTGGACCGACCACTTCCACGATCGCGGCGTGGGATCTGTGCCTGTTCGATCGCACACCACCGGCCGTGCTGGGTGCGGATCAATCGTTGCTCGCATCGGGTCGACTCGACAATCAGGTGTCCTGCTGGGCGGCGATCGACGCGATCACCACTGCCGACGACCCGGGGGACACAACGGCCGTCGTCGCCTTGTTCGATCACGAAGAGGTCGGGTCGGAGTCCGTGACGGGTGCCGCCGGACCGCTGCTCGAGCACGTCCTCGAGCGTCTCTCACTGGCAACGGGTGCGACCCGTGCCGACTTCTTGCACCAGCTCGCCAACAGCACGTGCGTCTCGGCGGACAACGCCCATGCGGTCCATCCGAACTACCGAGAGCGGCACGATCCCGATCACCAACCGATCGTCAACCGCGGCCCGGCGATCAAGCTCAACAGCAACCAGCGCTACGCAACGACCGCGCGATCCACGGCGATGATCCGACGGGTCTTCGCGGATGCTGGTGTGCCCTCGCAGGTCTTCGTCAGCCGTAACAACATGCCGTGCGGCACCACTATCGGACCGATCACCGCGACACGACTCGGCATCGAGACGGTCGATGTCGGAGTACCGCAACTGTCGATGCACTCGGCACGCGAACTGTGCGGCGTCGACGATCCCGTCTCGCTGGCGATCGGTCTGCGGCGCTACTTCAGCTGACCCGCGCCTGGGCGATGTCGAAGAGGCGTTGCAACTCGTCGTGCAACTCGATCGTGATCCGCCTCGCCGCGTCGCGTTGCGCCTTCGGGCTCTCGGCGTTCTTCGACACGGGGATCGGCTTGCCGACCACGACGTGCAGTTTGCTGGGGCGGATGAACTTGGCGCCCTTGGGCATCGCCCGTTCCGAGCCTCCGATCCCGACCGGCACGATCGGCACTCCGGCCTTCACCGCGATGTACGTGGCTCCGTCGAAGAGCGGTTGCACGAGCGGGCCGCTCTTGCGTTCGCCTTCAGGGAACAGCACCAGTGGCTCGCCACCCTCGAGCACGGCGATGCACCGTTTCAACGCCTCGCGATCGGCCGTGCCACGCGTGACCGGAAAACCGCCGAGTGACGTGAGCAGGCGACCGAATGCCTTGTTCTTCCAGTACTTGTCGGCGCCCATGAACCGCATGCGGCGATTCGTCACACCCGATGCGATCGGTGTGTCGAGGATGCTGCGGTGGGTCGGCGCGAGCAGAAAGAGACCCTCGGCAGGAACGTTCTCCTTCCCTTCGATCGTCATCCGGCACCACGTTCGGCAGAACACCTCCAAGATGAGCCGCACGGTCTTGTAGGCGATCCGATCGAGCATGTTGTTGCCGGTCAGTTTCGTCGAGATCTTGGTCATCCCCGCTCCAGCAGTTCTTCGATCCGATCGACGACCTCGTCGATCTGCAGACCCGACGTATCTAGCACGATCGCCCCGTGTGCTTCGACAAGTGGCCCGTCGGCACGCGATGTGTCGTGGCGATCGCGACGCTCGATGGCCGCGGCGATGTCGTCCACGTTGCCGCCCGACTCGGCCACTCGCCGCTCGGCACGGATGCGTGGGTCCGCGGTGAGGTACAGCTTCAACTCGGCATCGGGGAACACGACCGAGCCGATGTCGCGACCCTCCAGCACTCCCCCGCCACGCTCGTGGGCCCACTCACGTTGACGTCGCACCAACTCGGCGCGAACCGCGCTGTTCGCGGCGACGGCACTGACGGCCGTGGTCACCTCGTGGGTGCGGATGTCGGTCGTGAAATCGGATCCGTCGACGAACACACCGGCTTCGCTGACCTCGAGGTCGATCTGGCGCGCCAGCGCCGCCACCGGCTCGATATCGGCTGGGTCGATGCCCCGGCGTATCGCCGCGAGTGTGACGGCGCGGTACATCGCACCGGTGTCGAGGTACTGCAAGCCGAGACGAGCAGCGAGTGCACGCGCGACGGTGCTCTTGCCGGCACCGGCCGGCCCATCGATGGCGATGATCCGCACTTACCAGCTCGTCCCCTGCGGCAGCCCCTCGCTGTACCCGGCGGCACTCTGCACACCGACGACGGCACGCTCGTGGAACTCGGCAATCGTCGCTCCGCCGGCATACGTGCATGCCGAGCGAACACCCGCCACGATCTCGTCGA
>Ga0157378_10004103_pt1 | contig 12868 bp, 10 predicted proteins | sample M65metaG_FD_115309 | JGI IMG/M metagenome (GOLD analysis project Ga0157378, IMG submission 115309) | Miscanthus rhizosphere microbial communities from Kellogg Biological Station, Michigan, USA - M6-5 metaG | ecosystem: Host-associated > Plants > Roots > Rhizosphere > Soil | place: USA: Michigan...
CAGTCCCGACGGGCGCTTCGTCTCCTTCGTGCGCGACAACAACATCTACGCCGTCGACGTGGCCACGCAGCGCGAGCGGCAGCTCACCACCGACGGCAACGCCAACCTGCAGAACGGCATCCTGGACTGGGTGTATCAGGAAGAGGTCTACGGCCGCGGCAACTTCCGCGCGTACTGGTGGAGTCCCGATTCCTCGCGCATCGCCTATCTGCAGCTCGACGAGCGGCCGGTGCGGCACTTCGCCGTGGTCGATCACATTCCCTACCAGCAGAACGTCGAGTCCGAGCTCTATCCGAAAGCCGGCGCGCCGAATCCGATCGCCAAACTTTTCTGCGTCAGCATCAGCGGCTCGGCGCCGAAGGAAGTGAGCACCGAGAGCTACAGCAGCGCCGACTTCCTCATCGTCCTGGTCGATTGGTCGCCGGACAGTTCCAAGGTCATCTACCAGATCCAGAATCGCGAGCAGACCTGGCTCGACCTCGATGCTGCCGACGTCCGCGCCGGCAGCGCGCCGAAAACGCTGCTCCGCGAGACGACGAAGGGATGGGTGGACATCACCGGCCAGCCGGTCTGGTTGAAGGACGGCTCGTTCCTCTGGCTCAGCGAGCGGACCGGATTCAAGCACCTCTATCACTACGCCGCCGACGGGAAGCTGATCCGCCAGATCACCAACGGTCCGTGGGAAGTGCGCACGCTGCACGGCATCGATCCGGCCAACGACTGGATCTATTTCTCCGGCACCGAGCGCTCAGTCCTTGGCACGGACGTCTATCGTGTCCACCTCGATGGCAGTGGCCTCAAGCGACTCTCCGAGGCACCGGGACAACACAACGCCAACTTCAATCCGACATTTACTTCGTACCTCGACACCTTCTCCGATGTGGCCACGCCATCGTCGACGTCGCTGCGCCGCAACGATGGCAGCAGCGTTCGCGTCGTCGATGCGAACGAGCCCGCGCTGATGCGCGACCTGAACATTTCGAAGCCGGAATTCGTGCAGGTCAAGACGCGCGACGGCTTCGTCATGGAAGCGATGATCATCAAGCCGCCCAACTTCGATCCGTCGAAGAAGTATCCGGTCTACGAGCACACCTACTCCGGCCCGCACGCGCAGCAGGTGCGCAATGCGTGGAGCGGTCAGACCTATCTTTGGCACCAGTTCCTGGCGCAGCACGGCGTGATCGTCTGGGTCTGCGACAACCGCAGCGCCAGCGGCAAGGGGGCGGAGTCGGCCTGGACGTCGTACAAGCGCATGGGCGAAGGAGAGCTGCGCGATCTCGAAGATGGACTGAAGTGGCTGACGTCGCAGCCGTACGTCGACGGATCGCGCGTCGCCCTCAGCGGTTGGAGCTACGGTGGCTTCATGACGTCATACGCGTTGACGCACAGCACGATGTGGAGCGCTGGCCTCGCCGGCGGAACGGTCTCGGACTGGCGCGATTACGACTCGATCTACACCGAGCGGGTCATGCTGATGCCGCAGAACAATCCCGAGGGGTACAAGGACACCGCCCCGCGCTTCGCGGCCAAGAACCTGCACGGCAACATCCTCCTGATGCACGGCACGATCGACGACAACGTCCACATGCAGAACACGATTCAGTTCATCTACGAGCTGGAAAAGGCCAATAAGCCGTATCAGCTGCAGGTCTATCCGAAGTCGCGGCATGGAGTGGTCGATCCTGCGCTCGTCGCGCACATGCGCGCGGCGATGTGGAAGTTCGTCCAGGAGAACTTAGGGGTGAAGTAAGCGTAGCGCCGTCGGCTCGACGGCTGGACCGCCAGCGGCTCGCTGGGCGGTCTGCGAATCTGCGAATGACTGCCGCCGAGCCGGCGGCGGTCCAGCCGGCGCTACGCTTGATGCGCGTACAATCCTCCCAAATCGTTCCAATCTTGGGAGCAGGTCATCCATGTTCGAGTCCGCTACATCCGCGCCTCGGTTCAAGCCATCTTTCCCCATCAAACTGCCGCCGCTTCGAGGGGCATTCGTTCGCTTCCTTCTGCGCGTCGGCGTGCTGGTGATCCCGCTCGTTCTGATGCGGGCCTGCCTCGTCACCTACGTGCCGCTCGATCAGATCGGGTTGCGGCAGGTGTCGTTCGGGATGAACAAGGGCCTGCAGAAACAACTCGTGCAGCCCGGCTATCGTCGGGCCATCTCCGGGTACGAGACCATCCGCACCTTCCCGCGCAACGTGCAGGCGGTCGAGTTCACGAATGATGAGACCGAGCGCGGCGCGGACCATCGCACCGTCGCTGCGATCAATGTTCCGACAGTCGATGGCTATCCGGTCGCGGTCGACATCACGGTGCTCTATCGCATCGCCGATCCCTTCCTGGTCGTTTCGAAGTTTGGCTTTGGCCGCGCGTATGAGGACAACGTCGTCCTTCGCTTTACCGATCCCGCCATCAAGCAACACCTCGGCGAGCTTCGCGCCGAGGAGTTTTATCGCGATCAGCGCATCGCCAAGGTCAGCGACGTGCGGAAGGATCTCGCCGAGAAGTTCCGCCAGAACGGCCTCGAGCTGGCCGACGTCGTCATCCGCCAGTACGACTACCCCGACACCTTCCAGCAGCTCACCGAGCAGAAAAAGATTCAGGATCAGTCGGTGCTGACCAATCGAGCCCTGACCAAACAGGCCGAGGTCGATACGCGGCTGAAGCAGACCGCGGCCGAGGGACAGAACTCGATCAACGTTCGCAGCGCCGAGTTTCAGGCGCAGATCACGGGGCTCAATGCGCAGAAGGATTTCTACGAGCGCTCCAAACACGCCGAGGCCGATCTGCTGGTCAAGAGCGCCGAGGCGCAGGGAACGGAAGACATCAATCGGGCCATGGAAGGCGCGGGATCGGACAAGCTGCTTCGCCTGCGAAAAGGATTGGCCATCCTCAACGGCATCAAGGGGCCGATCTACATCAGCGAAGATCCGACCGACATCGGCAGGATCTCCGGGACCGGGAAACACTGAGGTGGGATGATGAAACGACTGCTCGCATTGCTCGCCACCCTCCCCCTCCTCGCCGCCTGCACGCCGCACACGACGCAGGCCACGCAGGTCGGCGTCCGTTTCAACAAGATCACCGGATCGAGCGAGATCTCCGATCCCGGCGCGACGTATTTCTTCGCGCCGATCATCAATGACTGGACCACATACGACACCTCGACGCAGAACCTGGTGATGTCGGCCAAGGCCGCCGAGGGCGATCGCAAGGAAAAGGACGACCTGCGGTTCAAGACCCGCGACGGCAACGACATCGAGACTGACGTCACCGTGCGCTGGCGTATCGATCCGACCAAGGCGGCGGACATCTGGCGCAGGGTTGCGCCGAATACGCTGGCACTGAAGGAACGGCTTGTGCGCCCGCTGGCGCGTGCGTATGTGCGCGACGTGCTGAATCGCCTCGATTCCGAGGAGTACTACAACCCCGATCTGCGATTCGCCGCGGCCAGCGATGCCACCAAAGTCATGGCCACGCAGCTGAAGCCGTATGGCGTCATCGTGGAGCAGGTCATCCTGGGCGATTTCTCCTTCAAGCCCGACTATCAGAACCTGATCAACAAGCGCAAAGAGGCGGAGAAGCAGGCCGAGAAGCTGGAGTCGCAGATCCTGGCTACGCTGGAGTCGAACAAGGCCAATCTGCAGAACAAGGTGGCCGAGCTGACCGAGCAGCTGACCCGATCGCAGGGCGATTTCGAGCAGGCTAAGCGCGCGGCCGACGCGTATGTCGTGCGCAAGCAACAGGACGCGCAGGCGACGCTGTCGGAGAAAAGCGCCGTCGCGCAGGGGATCAAGAAGGAGCGCGCCGCGCTCAATGGCAGCGCGGGCGACGCCTACGTCTCGCTGCAGCTGATCGACGCGCTGCAGAAGAAGGAGATCCGCCAGATTCCGAAGCTGCCGAACGGCAACGTCATCATCGACGGCAACAAGCTGCTCGAACAGCTCGGAGTGATTCAGTATCAGCAGCAGAAACAGGATCAGTGATGCTGAACATCGCCGGTTCCGAGTACGACTACGCGCAGGTCGTCTACGTCGTCCTGCAGGAGTGCGAGCATCGCCGCCGCAGCTTCGAGGAGGAATCGTTCGACGCCGAAGTGCGCGCGTGCGCGGCGGAAAAACTGGCCGAGATCAAGGCCACCTACGACGAGTTCGGCGGCTCGGCGGCCTATTGGGAGGCGCTGGAGAAAGAGGTCGACGATGTGGTGCTGCCGCAATACATCGCCGCGGCACGATCGATGACTGAGTCGGAGCGTGACAATTTCGGCATCTGGCGCGGCGGCGATCTGGCCGCGCGCTTCGCCTTCGCGCTGGCCGGACTGATCATCGGCAGCATCATCATCGCCCTGCCGTTCATCCCGATCTTCGAAGAGATGTTCGCCTTCGCTCTGACCGCCGCGGGATTTCTCTATCCCGACCTTATTCGCTTCATGCACGAGCGCCGCTACACGAAGGTGCTCAACCGCCTGGTGGCCGACAGCGCGCGCTACCAAGAGAATTCGCGCCTGCACTACATGACCACGCAGGACATCCAGAAGGCGTTCGAGCCGGGGGATTCGCGGCGGTTACCGCCGTGAAGGCGTAGCGCAAAGCGTAGCGCTGTCGGCTCGACGGCTGGACCGCCAGCGGCTCGCTGGCAGGTTGTTTCTAAGCCGCCGAGCCGGCGGCGGTACAGCCATCGAGCCGATGGCGCTACGCTTTGTCTCTGCGCTATCCTCCGTCGCACAAAACGAAGGAGACTCGATGCGGAAAATCATTTTTGTCCTGGCCATCATCGCCGCCGTTTCGGCGCGTGCCGAACAGAAGAACGTGCAGTTGCTCACCAACCTCTCCGATGCCCAGCTCGGGCAAGTCATGGACAACTTCGCCGCGTCGCTCGGCGTTCATTGCGATTTCTGCCACGTGCACAAAGAAGGAACGCACGATTGGGATATGGCCAGCGACGATAAACAGGAGAAGAAGACCGCGCGCGAGATGATCCGCCTGGTTCTCGACGTCAACGAGAAGAACTTCCACGGCCAGCCGCGAGTGGGCTGCTACACCTGCCACCTCGGCAAGGAGCATCCGTCGTCAGCGGTGGCACTGCCCGTCCCGCCCATCCCGCCGACGAAGACCCACGAAGCGGAGGAGGCCGAGCGGAAGGCATATCCGGCCGCCAAGGACATCGTGGCGAAGTACATGACCGCAATCGGCGGCGAGGCAGCAGTGAAAAAAATCACCACCTCTACGATGACCGCGAAGGGCACCCGCGCGGGCGCGAACGGCCAGTCGATGCCGGTAGAGATCTACCGCTCGGGTGGCAATGTTCTGGTCCGCACGACGCCTCCCGAGGGGCCGGCAATGGCGCAGATGTACGGCACCGAGGGCGGCTGGATGGTCGGCCGGCAGGGATCGCGGACTCTCTCCGCCGCTGACGCCGCGCAGGGGCTCGCTGCCTCCCGCGCATACGACCCTGTCATCCCGCCGCTTCCTGATAACGCCCGCGTCTTCGGCAAGGCCACGATCGACGGACACGAAGCCTGGACGGTTGGCGTGCCGCACAGCGATCAATCCCGCGAGCGCATCTGGTTCGACGCCAACACCGGCCTGGTGCTGCGGCGCCAAGTCACCATCACCAGTCCCGTGGGCCAGATTCCGACGCAGACCGATTACGACGATTACCGCGAGGTGGCCGGAGTGAAGATTCCATTCACCGTGAGCGTCTCCAGCGTCAACGGAAGCGTCACACGGAAGTACACCTCGATCGAGTTGGGAGCGCCGGTCGACGCGAAGCTGTTCGCGGCGCCGCCGCCAACGCCGCCGCCGGCACCGAAGTAGACGACTTTCGACGCGGGGTTCGGTTCATCAGCAGGACCGAACCCCGCGTTTTCGGGTCCCGAACAACAAATCCCGTAGAATGAGCGGAATGAGGGGCGGGCAGATCAATCGGGTGAAGCGCCACGTGCTGCGGCAGGCGGTGGCGGACAACCTCGATACCATTCGAGGATTGCCGCCGCGCTCGTTGCGGCCGGGACATCGCTTCGCACGCCTCTTCCTCCGCCGCGCGCCGCTGGTCCTCATCCCGCTGATCCTGGCCGGCTTCGCTTTCATCAGCAGCACCGGCGGCACGCGCACCACGAAGATCGCCATACCGGCCGCGAGACCGTCTGCGCCGCACGTTACGCAGGCGTCGATGACGCCGGTGCTGATGGCGGACACGCTGGAGCCGGTGAGCGCGTCGGCGTTTCCCCTCTCCGTGCATCGCGTCGTGCTTGACGCCGGCCACGGCGGCACCGACCCGGGCGCGTCATCGATCTCGAACGTCAGCGAGAAAGAGATCACGCTCGATATCCAACGGCGGCTGGCCACGCTGCTGCGCACGAACGGCTTCGACGTCGTCTCCACCCGCAACGATGACCGGCTCATCCCCCTTCGCGAGCGCGCGCGGCTGGCCAACGGCTCGGCCTCCGACATCTTCGTCTCCATTCACGTGAACTCGATCCCGCATCCGAACAATCACGGCGTCGAGACCTACTACCTCGGCCCGACGAACGATCCGACGCTGACGCAGCTGGCGGCGGCCGAAAACCTGACCTCGGGATACGCGCTCGCGGACATGCGCAAGCTGCTCGACCGTGTCTACGCCGACGTGCGGCGCGATGAGTCCCGCCGCCTCGCCAACGCCGTGCAGCTGCAGATGTTCAGCGGACTGCGCGGCGTCGATCCCGGCCTCGAAAACTGGGGCGTCAAACGCGCGCCGTTCATCGTGCTCGTCGCCACCGACATGCCGGCCATCCTCGCCGAGGTGGGATGTTTATCGAACGATCGCGAGGCGGAGATGCTGCGCAGCGGCACCTACCGCCAGCAGATCGCGCAGGCGCTTTTCCACGGAATCCACGCATACGCAAGCGCCAACGACGCGCCGCAGAAGAAAGGAACCTAATGTCTACTGAACCCGAGATCCTTCACGTTGGGATCGACCTCGGCACTTCTCGCAGCGCCATCTCCGCGTCGAACGGCGAGCGCTTCGTCGTCGACAGCTTCGTCGGCTGGCCCGCCGACATGGTGGCGAAGAAGGTCCTCAAGCGCGACGTCCTCATCGGCCACGAAGCGGTCGCCAACCGCACCATGCTCGATCTGCATCGCCCTCTCGAGCGCGGCCTGTTGAAAGAAGGCTCGGAGAAGGATGTCGAAGCGGTGCGCGAACTGCTCAAACACCTGCTGCGCCTCGTCGGCGTCAGCTCCAACGGCAAGGTCGACAGCTCCAATGTCCGCGCCGTCGTCGGCGTCCCCGCGGCGTCGCTGCGCACGAACAAGCAATACCTCCGCAACTCGATGAAGGGCATCGTCGACAGCCTGATGATCGTCAGCGAGCCGTTCGCCGTCGCCTACGGACTGAACGCGCTGCTGCACACGATGATCATCGACATCGGCGCCGGCACCACCGACTTCTGCGTGATGAAAGGCCGCTACCCCGGCGAAGAAGATCAACGCACGCTGACCATCGCCGGCGACTCGGTCGATACGCAGCTCCTCAAACTGATCGAGGACCGCTACCCGCAGGCGAACGTGACCATCTTCATGGTCCGCGAGTGGAAGGAAAAGCACAGCTTCGTCGGCGAGGCACCGAAACGCGTGCTGGTCACCGCGCCGGTCAAAGGCGTGCCGACAGAGCTCGACATCACCAACGAGATGAAGACCGCCTGCGAGACCCTGCTCGCCCCGACGGTGGAGACGATGCTCGATCTCCTCTCGCGCGTCGAGCCGGAGTTCCAGGAGCGCGTCCGCAACAACATCATCCTCTCCGGCGGCGGCGGCTTGATCCGCAACCTCGACAAGTCGCTCGAGGAGGCCCTCAAGCAAGTCGGCGGCGGCAAAGTCACGCACATGCAAGACCCCGTCTTCGTAGGTTCCGACGGCGGCTTAGCGCTGGCGCTCGACGCGCCGGATGAGGATTGGGAGAAGCTGACGGCGTAGGGACGCTACTGTTTCTTCATCGCGCGCGCCGCTTTGGGCGCGACAACGGTCCTCGCAGCAATATGCTTTGGTAGCCGGACATCGGCGCGACGCCAGAGGATGCGCGACCGAGGGATTGGGGCCTCCCGGAACAAGGAGGCAAGACAGGCGGATGCATCAAGAGCTTTGGGAATGCGAACCGTCAGTTGCCTGGATTCCTTACCGTAGTCGAGAACAACGTATTCGCCTGCGTCGAGTTTAACCAGCGCACCTTTGGAGGGTTCGGGGGCTGCCCATGGATCAGAGATCTCCTGGAAAGAGACAGGAAACCACTTCGTCAGCTCGACTTCCGAGAGCTCGGCGGTCATCACCGGGAAAGCGTTTTCGCTCAGTTCGTTGGGCTTGGCAGTTCGCACGCGCTACTCCGAATCACGCCGAATGGTAACAATAACCGGGATTGCCACCAACTCGTTCCTCTCCAGGATGATGACGCCGGGCCTTCCCTCACTCCACTCAGGCCAGCGCGGTGCCGACCACGGGTCGGGCTCAACATCTGTATAGAACTCGGTTCCGACGATCCCGTCCGGCAACGGTCCGTCCCACGCCTTCACACAAGGAATGATCCCCGCGAAGTAGTTCCCTCGCGGCTTGCCCCAGATCATGCTTGACGCGGAGATGAGCTCATTCTCGTCGGGATCGTGATGCGCTCGGCGGTGGTACGGACCGTATTTCGCCGGTCGAATCACAATAGACATCGCCGCGAGATTCTAAGGTCAGGTCAACGTCTGCGCCATCTCCAGCAACGCGGTAACCGTGTTCCAGTTCCGCGCCGTCACATTGAGTCCGATTTTCTTTTCAGTCAGTGCATTGGAGAGTTTCGAGCCGGCGATTCCGTTGGGCATGTAGAGGTACAGCTCCTCATCGCCGAAGTGAAGCTCCTCGGAGTCGATCTTCAGTTTCTGAAGCAACGCCTTTGCGTCGTTGCTGATCGGACCGCCGAGGAAGGCTACGAGGAGCGCTTTCGGATTCCGTTGCGGACCGGTCGTGAACGGATTCGCGGCGATGACGTCGCGAATCTCGTCTGCCGTCCGGAGAATCACTTTCGCTTCGAAGCTCGTGGCTTTGCGAATCCCCTCCTCGATCCGGTCGGCGAGTTTTGCGCGATCGAGCTTGCTGCGAAAGACGACGTTACCACTCTGCAGGTACGTCTTCGCGCCCTTCAACCCAATCGATTCGCACAGCGCCCGCAACGCGTCCATCTTCAGCAGGTTGTTGCCGCCGACGTTGATGCCGCGGATCAGGCAGATGAAGGACTGGTCGGAGGGCATCCGGCGAGTATAAGACGACGGGGTGTTGACTGTGACCGGGGCTCGCGTTATTATTCCGACTCCATTACGACTTACAGGACACGCATAACAGGAGGCGCCATGGATGGAGTCGTCCAAGCACTGTTGAAGCTGCTGAGCGATCCAAAGCCGCTCACATTGGTCGGGCTCGCCCTCGTCTGCCTGACTGTTGCGTTGATCTTCGCAATCATCCGCGTCCCTCGGACGGGAAGGCGTGGTTGATGAGACTCCGTCGCGATCTGGTACTGATGGCACTTGGCCGGCTAGCCCGGAGCCTCTCCCCCGCCGACTTGGACAGTCTCCGAAAAATCGCAGGCGCCCTCGATGAGGACACGCACGACATCAGCGTCGCCGATGTCGTCAACCTGCAGTACGGCGACCGGGAGCCGGCTTCGGCGAACAAGGCTTTCGAGCGTCTCCGTGCACGGCTCCACGATGCTGCTCTGGAAACAGGGGTGTCGCTGCAACTGGAGGTGCGCGGAGCCAAGAAGGCCGGCGGTGCCCGTCGCGCCGCTTTTGCCGGTGAGGTGCCGATCGCCGCGACGCCTGAGATGCGGGAGATCGAGGAGGCCAAGCACCGTCTGTCAGGCGAGTTGATCGACCAGAACGCGAGGCCGTTTCCTCCGGTGATCGTGATTCTGACGGTGAACGACAACGAGACCCAGGCCATGCTCGATGCCTTCATCGGCGCGGGCAAACAGCCGTCGCCTGCACCGAGGAACACTCGGACCTACGATGATCTCGGCATTCTCGGGGATTTTCACGTGGTCCACGCGCAGTGCGAGGCGGGCGCTCTCGCGACGCAGGCGCGCACGATCGACGCCATCAACGACTGGCATCCCGAGGCCGTCTTAGCGGTCGGCGTTGCCTTCGGAGCCGACGACACTCATCAAGCCTTCGGCGATGTGCTGGTGGCAAGTCAGGTCGTCGGTTACGAAAAGCAGCGGATCAACGAGGACGGCTCGCGAAGTGCGCGCGAGGGCCGGACCGATGCGCCCAACCGATGGCTGCAGCGCGTCCGGCGCACGCATACCCTCGGCCAGCGGGCTGGCGAGAACTGGCCCACGGTCACCGTCGGACCGTTGCTGTCAGGCCAGAAGCTCATCGACAACAAGGAGTTTCGAGACCAATTGATCGCGGACACCGGCGTAGAAGCCGTCGGCGGTGAGATGGAAGGGATCGCTCTCGTCAGCGCATGTCAGAACGCGAAAGCGGACTGGCTGTTGATCAAAGGCATCGCCGATTTCGCCGATGGCAACAAGCCCGAAGGGAAGGAGAAGAAAGCGATCCAGTACGACGCCGCCTTTCGGGCGGCCTGGATTGCCAAGTGGGTCATCGAGGGCGGAAACCCGGTGCCGCCGCCGGCAAAGCAACGCAAACGGAGACGGGCAGGAGCCACGCCGCGGATGCAGCCCGATCGGCCATGGGCGGTTGCGCGCGCCGATACGCCGGACCTCGACGAGACCGGCATCCTGGCGGACAACATCGGCCGCAGGACCGCGCTGGATGCTCACCAACTCGCCGACGAGGGCTCCGCTCGGCAAACTCAGGACGGCAAGTCCGCTCTGGACCTCCTGAAGGACTGGCTTGCCGATCCGAACGGCGCGCCCTACTTCGCCGTTCTCGGCGAGTACGGCATGGGCAAGACCATCGTCTGTCAGCGGCTCACCCGTGAAATGGAGGCGAATGCCGGTTCCGGCCTCGTACCGCTCTACTTCGATCTCAAGAAGCTGACCGGCCTCCGCACGGCACACATGGACGCGTCCGGGGTTCACACCCAGCGCGATCGGGTGCCAACTCGCGACGAGGTCCTGCGCGAATGCATGCAGCGTGGCTGGCGGAAGAAGCCCGGGATGCCGGACCCGACACCCGAGGACGTCGATCGCGCGGTCGCGCAGGGAGCGCTGGTGATTTTCGACGGCCTGGACGAGGCCTTGGTGCACCTCTCGCCGGAGGGCGGGCTGCAGTTCACGGATGAACTGTTGCGCATCCTTCCGCCGGGTGAGAAGAGCAAGTCACGGGTGCTCGTCTCCTGCCGGACCAATTTCTTCCGCTCTCTCCGCGATCAGCACACGCACCTGATGGAGCGGGGCCGCGCCGATCGCGGCGCGGAGCGCTTCGGCGCCATGCTGCTGCTGCCGTTCAGCGAGGCGCAGATCGAGGAGTACCTTCGGCACGCCTTTCCGCAGCTCGATACGGAGCGCGCCATCGAGACGATCCGTTCGATTCACAACCTCGGTGAGCTGGTCGCGCGGCCGTATCTTCTGCGCCAGATTGGGAAGTTCGTGCCACGCCTCGAGCAGTGGCGCGCCGAGGGAAGGAAGGTGCAGGGGGTAACGCTCTATCGCGAGATCGTCCGCGACTGGCTGGACCGTGACAGCGCCAAGCATCACCTCCGTCCCGAGCACAAGCTGAGCCTCGCCGCCGATCTGGCGGCGGAGGTCTGGCAGCGAGGCCAGCGTCTGATGCCGTCGAGCGAGCTGGAGTCGTGGTTCCACGACTGGCGCCGTTCCCAGACCGACCCGCTGCGGCGTTACGAGGCTGTCGACCAGGCCAAGCTGGAGGAGGATCTGCGGAACTCGCACTTCCTCGTCCGCGAAGACGGCACCAGCGAAAAGGAATCCGGCTTTCGCTTCGCGCATACCTCGCTCATGGAGTTCTTCCTGGCCGAGTATCTTCTGCAGGCCATTCGCGATGACCAGCCGTTGCGCTGGGCGATTCCGATCCCCAGCGACGAAACGCTCGATTTCCTCGGCCAGCTGGTTGTCGAGAGCGACGACGACGCGATCGTCCCCCGCCTCGGGTCGTGGCGGACGCCCTATCGCGGCCAGGTGAGCGAGCTCCTGCTGAAGTTCGGCTTCGACTGCTATCGGAAGGGACGTACGACCCACAGCCTGCGCGGCGCCGACCTGCGCGGTGCAAACCTCGCGCGCTGGGACTTGCGGGCCACGCCGGCGCCGGGGAGTCCGCGGCTGGACCTAAGCGGTGCCCGATTCGACGGCGCGAATCTTCGCGAGGCGGTCTTCGAGGGACTGCGCCTCGAAGAAGTTCAGTTCGACTCAGCGCGGCTGGAACGGGCGGAGTTCCTTGACTGCCGGCTCGATCGGGCGAGCTTCACTGAAGCGCGCCTGCACGGCACCACTCTTCGGAACTGCACCGCCGGCGCCGCGAACTGGAGCGGCGCCGCGCTCTATCGCACCAATATCCTCCGTTCGATCGTCGACAAGATCGTGCCCGGAATGTTGCCGGCGCCCGAGCCCCGCGCCAGCCGTCCCGGGCCGAGGCGCCTAGCGATGCATAGTGGTCACGCCCGTCGGGTTAATTCGTGCGCGTTTTCACCGGACGGTGCGGCCATCGTGTCATGTGACAACGATGGGACGGTGCGCTTGTGGGACGCCACCTCGGGAGAGCCGCGCAGGGAGCTGAAGGGCCACTCTGGTCAGGTTTGGTCCTGCGCGTTTTCTCCGGACGGTGCGGCCATCGTGTCGGGCGGCTCCGATGGGACGGTGCGCATATGGGACGCCACATCGGGAGAGCCGCGAGCGGAGCTGAAAGGCCACTCCGGTCGGGTTAACTCTTGCGCGTTTTCGCCGG
>Ga0157378_10004104_pt1 | contig 12867 bp, 10 predicted proteins | sample M65metaG_FD_115309 | JGI IMG/M metagenome (GOLD analysis project Ga0157378, IMG submission 115309) | Miscanthus rhizosphere microbial communities from Kellogg Biological Station, Michigan, USA - M6-5 metaG | ecosystem: Host-associated > Plants > Roots > Rhizosphere > Soil | place: USA: Michigan...
CCGAAGCACGCGGAAACGCTCGCGCTCGCGGCGCAGAAAGCCGGCTGGGGCACGCCGCTCGCGCCGTCGAACACCGTGGGCGCCAGGCGGGCGCGGGGCGTGGCCGTGTGCGAATCGTTCGACACCGTCGTCGCGCAGGTCGCCGAGGTGACGGTGACGCCGGACAACAAGTTCACCGTCGATCGCGTCGTGTGCGCGGTCAACTGCGGCATCGCCGTCAACCCCGACGTGATCCGCGCGCAGATGGAAGGCGGCATCGGCTTCGGCCTGTCGGCGGCGCTGTACGGCGCGATCACGTTCAAGGACGGCGCGGTCGAGCAGTCGAACTTCCACGACTACCCGGTGCTGCGGATCAACGAGATGCCGACGGTCGACGTGCACATCGTGGCGTCGAACGAGCCGCCGACCGGCGTCGGCGAGCCCGGCGTGCCGCCGATCGCCCCCGCCGTCGCCAACGCCCTAGCCGCGGCCACCGGCAAGCGCCTGCGCAAGCTGCCCCTGTCCCTCGCCTGAATATAGGGTCAGAGACGATTTTCCGGACGTCGGCGCGTCCTCCAGGCCACCGCCGTCGCCGATTCCTGCGTGAAAGTCGTGTCTGACCCTACTTTTTGCGTGAAAGTCGTCTCTGACCCTGATTCGGGCACCGTGCCAACGCTGGCCATCGTCGCGCTGTCGGTCGCGGCGTTCGGCGCCGCGGCGGGGACGCGCGTCACCGACCCGATGCTGCCGGTGCTCGCGCGCGACTTCGGCGTGGGCATCGCGACGGCGGCGAACGTCGTCACGGCGTTCACCGCGGCCTACGGCGTCGTGCAGCTTGCGTACGGTCCGATTGCCGATCGCCACGGCAAGTACCGCGTCATCGCCTGGGCGTGCGCGGCGTCCGCGCTGACGACGCTCGCGTGCGCGCTGGTGCCCACGTTCTCGATGCTCGTGCTCGCGCGCTTTCTGGCCGGCGGCACGGCGGCGGCCGTCATTCCGCTGTCGATGGCGTGGATCGGCGACAACGTGCCGTACGAGCAGCGCCAGCCGGTGCTCGCCCGCTTCCTGATGGGGCAGATGTTCGGCTTCGCCGCGGGCTCGCTGATGGGCGGCCTCGGCGCCGAGCACCTCGGCTACACGGCGCCCTTCTACTTCCTCGCGCTGTGGATGGCGGTGGCAAGCGCCGTGCTGTTCCGCCTGCTGCGCAAGGGCGCGGTCCGCGATGCCACCACCGCGCACGTGATGTCGGGACGCGAGTTCGTCGCCGGCATCGCGTACGTCTGGCACCGGCCCTGGGCGCGAACCGTGCTGATTACCGTATTCCTCGAAGGCACGTTCATGTTCGGGGCGTTCGCGTTCATCGCGACGCATCTCAATCGCCACTACGGCATCTCGCTCACGTTCGCCGGCTCCATCGTGATGCTGTACGGCGCGGGCGGCCTCGTGTTCGCGGTGTCGGCGCCGCTCCTCGTGCGCAGGCTGGGCGAGGTCGGGCTCGCCGTGGGCGGCGGCGCCCTCATCTGCGCGACGCTCGCGGCCGTCGCGAGGCTGCACGCGTGGCCGCTCGCGGCGCTCGCGACCGCGGCGATGGGGATGGGCTTCTACATGCTGCACAACACGCTGCAGACCAACGCGACGCAGATGGCGCCCGAGCGGCGCGCGACGGCAGTGGGCCAGTTCGCGCTGTCGCTGTTCGTCGGCCAGTCCGTCGGCGTGGCCATCGCCGGCGCGATCGCGCAGGCGTTCGACACCGACGTGGTGCTGCTGGGCGGCGCGGCCGGCGTGCTCGCGATCGCGCTGACGTTCGCGCGCCTGCGTCGCAACCGCGCCCCGGCCGTCGCGATTTCCTCGTGACCGGAATGCGGCGATAATCGGCAGAGCCCCCGTGCACACGCCCACCGGCTTCACTCCGTCGCACGTCCTTCCCGCGCTCCTGCCCGGCACGGCGCTCGCCTTCGCCTACAGCGACGCGAAGCTGCTGGTGGGCGGCGACGAGCAGACCCCGGCGATTCCCACCCTGGCCGAGCTCGGCGCCGCCGGGGTGGACGGCGTGCGCCACTACCTGGGCGAGCTGCAGGGCGTGCCCTGCGTCGCGATCGTGCTCCCGCATCCGTACGAGCCGCCGGCGGGCCTGCGGCTCACCGGACTTCGCTCGCTGTTCTTCCGGCTGCCCGAATCGATCGTCGCCATCGGCGCGCGCGCGTTCCAGGTCGTCGAGTGGGACCGCACGCACCGCTTCTGCGGCCGCTGCGGCACGCCGACGCGCGACAAGGGCGGCGAGCGCGCGAAGGAATGTCCCGCGTGCGGGTACGTCGCGTATCCGCGCGTCTCGCCGGCGATGATGGCGCTGGTCACGCGCGGCCGCGAGATCCTGCTTGCGCGCGCGCATCGCTTTCCGCCGGCGATGTACAGCGCGCTCGCCGGCTTCGTCGAGCCGGGCGAGACGATCGAGGACTGCGTGCGGCGCGAGGTGAAGGAGGAGGTGGGCGTCGACGTCGGCAACCTCACGTACTTCGCGAGCCAGTCGTGGGCGTTCCCGCATTCGCTGATGATCGCGTACACGGCGGAGTACGCGGGCGGCGAGCTGCGGCCCGACGGCGAGGAGATCGCCGACGTCCGCTGGTTCCGCGCCGACGCGCTCCCCGAGATGCCGCCGTCGCTGTCGATCGCGCGGCGGCTGATCGACGCGACCGCCGCGCGCCTGCGCGACGCGTAGCTCCCGGACGAGCGCTCGCGGGCGCCAGAGGCCTTCACGCCGACGCCGCTAGGCTAGAATGACACGCTTCGCTGCCGCCATCGCGGCCACAAAGCCCATCCGATGCCGAACGTCCCGACGCTCCGCCGCCCGCTCGTCGCCCTCGCCGCGCTCGCCGTCCTCGGACTCGCGCCTGCGAGTCGCGGCCAGCCCGCGCCGATGCCGACGCCCGCGGCCGCGACGCCGCCGGCGGACGCCGCGAGCGGCGCCGCCAAGGCCGGTCCGCAGGAGCCGTTCGAGATCTCCGAAGCGCAGCGCAAGGCCTACGCACAGGGCATCGCCGAGGCGCGCGCGCTCCTCGCGCAGAAGAAGTACGACGACGCGATCGCGAAGCTCGACCAGCTCGCGCGCGAGCGGCCGCGCGAGCCGCAGGCGCGCTTCCTGAAGGCGGTGGCGCTCGCCGACCACGACAAGGTCGACGACGCGATCGCCGTCTATCGCGGCATGACCGCCGACTTTCCCGAGATGCCGGAGCCGCACAACAACCTCGCGGTGCTGTACTCGCGCAAGGGCGAGCTGGCGCTTGCGCGCGACGAGCTCGTGATCGCGCTGCAAACCGCGCCGGACTACGGCGTCGCCCGCGAAAACCTGGGCGACGTGTACGCCGCGCTCGCCGCCGAGCAGTACGACAAGGCGGCGACGCTCGACAAGCGCAACCGATCGGCCCCCGCCAAGCTCAAGCTCGTCCGCGAGGTCACGGCCGTCGCGCAGTAGCACTGCACGCTTTCTTCCGACCGACCCGACAGAGAGATCTCAACGATGATCCGCCGCTTCGTTGCCCTGACGTTCGCCGCGCTCGCACTCGCCGCCGCGCCCGCGCTCGCCGCCAATCCGCAAGTCGAATTCGACACCACGCTCGGCAAGATCCGTATCGAGCTGTATCCCGACGCGGCGCCGAAGACCGTTGCCAACTTCCTCGAGTACGTGAAGTCCAAGGGCTACGACGGCACGCAGTTCCACCGCGTCATCGACGGCTTCATGATCCAGGGCGGCGGCTTCACGGCCGACTTCTACCAGAAGCCGACGCGCCCGCCGGTGGTCAACGAGGCGGAGATGGCGAGCAAGGCCGGCATCACGAACAAGCCGGGGACGATCGCCATGGCGCGCACGTCCGACCCCAACTCCGCGACGAACCAGTTCTTCATCAACGTCGCCGACAACTCGCGCCTCAACTTCCGCTCGCCGGATCCCGGCGGCATCGGCTACACCGCGTTCGGCAAGGTCGTCGACGGCATGGACGTCGTCACCAAGATCGCGAAGGTGGCCAAGGGCGGCGGCAAGCCGGTGCCGCCGGGCGCGCCGCTCGATCCCAAGGACGTCCCGACCGAGCCGGTCGTGATCACGTCGGCGCGCATCGTCGACGCCGCGAAGTGACGAGGAGCCCAACGATGAGCAACGTGATCCTGCACACGAACCACGGCGACATCACGGTCGCGCTCGACGCCGAGAACTCGCCGGCGACCGTGGCCAATTTCCTCCAGTACGTCCGCGACGGCCACTACGACAACACGATCTTCCATCGCGTGATCGACGGCTTCATGATCCAGGGCGGCGGCTTCGAGCCGGGCATGCGCCAGAAGCCCACGCGCGCGCCCGTCGCCAACGAGGCGGGCAACGGCGTCAAGAACAAGAAGTACACGCTCGCGATGGCGCGCACGTCCGATCCGCACTCGGCGTCGGCGCAGTTCTTCATCAACGTCGCCGACAACGACTTCCTCGACTACAAGTCGCCGAGCCCCAACGGCTGGGGCTACTGCGTCTTCGGCAAGGTCACCGGCGGCACCGACGTCGTGGACCGCATCAAGGACGTGCCGACCGGCAACGCCGGCATGCACCAGAACGTCCCGCGCGACGACGTCGTGATCCAGCGCGCCGAGGAAGTGAAAGGCGCCTAGCGGACGCGCCGCCCGACGTCCGGTTCCCGCGCGCGGACGCGACGCCGCGATGAAGCCGACGCTCTTCCTGTCGGACCTGCACCTCGCGCCGGATCGCCCGGCAGCGGCCGCCGCGTTCCGCGCGTTCGCCCGCGGACCTGCGCGCGAGGCCGCGGCCGTGTACATCCTGGGCGACCTCTTCGACGTCTGGATCGGCGACGACCAGCTGCGCGAGCCGTTCGCGCGCGGCATCGCCGACGATCTCGCGGCGGTCTCCGCGGCCGGCGTCGCGCTGTTCGTCGGCCGCGGCAATCGCGACTTCCTGCTCGGCGCAAGGTTCGCGCGTGCCACGGGCGCCACGCTGCTGCCCGACGAGCAGGCGGTCGACGTCGGCGGCGAGCGCCTCGTCGTGCTGCACGGCGACGAGCTCTGCACCGGCGACGCCGAGTACCAGCGCTATCGCGCGAGGATGCGCGCGCCCGCGTCGATCCGCCGCCTCGAGGCGATGCCGTACTGGATGCGGCGGCTGATCGCGTGGTCGCTGCGGCGCAAGAGCCGCAGGGCGAACGCGCTCAAGGCCGACGCGATCATGGACGTGGCACCCGACGCGGTCGCCGACGCGTTCCGCCGTCACGGCGTCACGCGGATGATCCACGGCCACACGCACCGGCCGGCGCGCCACGCGGTGACCGTCGACGGCGTCGCGCGCGAGCGTATCGTGCTGCACGACTGGGACGACCGAGGCTACTATGTGGAGGCGTCGTCCGCCGGGTTCCACGTACGCGACGTCACAGGTTGAATTCCTCCGCGGTTCGCGCAACGTAGCGCAACGCGGGCCGCGCGCAGCCGCCGGACCGGCGCTTCCTCCTTCACCGACGACACGATGACGCCCGAATTCCTGACCGCCGCCTGGTTCTCCGCGCTCGCCACGATCATCGTCATCGACCTCGTGCTCGCCGGCGACAACGCGATCGTCATCGGCCTCGCCGCACGCAACGTCCCTCGCGAGCTGCAGCAGCGCGTCGTGCTGTGGGGCACCGCGGGCGCGATCATAGTACGCGCGCTGCTCACGCTGGTGGTCGTGTGGCTGCTCAAGATCCCGGCGTTCCTGCTGATCGGCGGACTGGCGCTCGTGTACATCGGCTGGAAGCTGACGCAGGACGGCGGCGACGCGCACTCGATCGCGCCAAAGGCGACGATGCGCGGCGCCATCCAGACGATCGTGGTGGCGGACGCCGTCATGGGCGTCGACAACGTGCTCGCCGTGGGCGGCGCGGCGCAGGGCTCGATGATGCTGGTGATCATCGGCCTCGCGGTGTCGATCCCCATCGTGATCTGGGGCTCCTCGCTGGTGCTGCGTTTCGTCGAGCGCTATCCGGCGATCCTGTGGCTCGGCGCCGGCGTGCTCGGCTGGACCGCGGCGAAGATGATCGCGAGCGAGCCGCTCGTGAAGCCGTGGCTCGACGCGCATCCCGGCGTGCGCACCGCGCTCACGCTGGCGATCGTCGGCGGCCTGATCGCAATCCCGATGTGGCGCACGGCCGCGCCGCAGCAGCGCGCGCAGGGCGCGGTGCTGGGGCTGCTCGCCGCCTGGCTCACGTTCTGGGGCTGGGTCGAAAGCGCCTCCGGCTTCGCGTTCGACGGCATCGACGACTGGCACTGGGACAACGAGATCGTCGACCTCGTCCGCTGGGTCGGCTGGATTCCCGTCGCGCTGTGGCTCTACCGCAGGATCGACGCCGGCATGCGTGCGCCGCCCGCTCCCGCGGCGCCCCCGGAGACGCCGCGACGGCGCCCGGGCTAGCCCAGCGCGTGCGCGAAATCGCCGAGCAGGTCGGCGCGGTCCTCGATGCCCACCGACACGCGGATCAGCGAGTCGGCGATGCCCATCTCGGCACGGCGCGCCGGCCCCATCTCCCAGAAGATCGTGTGCGCGACGGGGATCGCAAGCGTGCGGTTGTCGCCCAGGTTCGACGACAGCACGACGATCCGCAGCCGGTTCAGCGCCGCGAAGAGGTCGACCTCGGGGTCAAGCTCGAACGACAGCAGCGCCCCGAAGCCGCGGAACAGCGAGCGCGCGAGGACGTGCTGCGGGTGTGACGCGAGGCCGGGGTAGTAGACGGCGCGCACCGCCTCGTGCGCGGCGAGGAATTCAGCCAGCGCCTGCGCGTTCTCGCATTGCCGCGCCATCCGCAGCGCCAGCGTCTCCGCGCCGATCGCGATGTGATGCGCGTCGAGCGCCGCGAGGGTGGCGCCGAAGTCGCGCAGCCCCTTCTTGCGCACCTGCGTGATGCCCCACAGCGCGGGCTTCGCCGACTTGTAGCTGTCGAGGATGTTGGGGAAGCGCGCCCAGTCGAAGAGGCCCGTGTCGGTGAGGCTCCCGGCGAGCGCGTTGCCGTGTCCGCCGATGTACTTGGTCAGCGCGTTCACGACGAGCGACGCGCCCACCGCCTTCGGGCGGAACAGCCACGGCGATGTCATGGTGTTGTCGACGACGTACAGGAGACCGCGCGCCTTGCACAGCGCGCCAATGCGCGCGAGATCCGCCACCTGCGTGCGCGGGTTGGCGATCGTCTCGACGAAGACGAGCTTTGTCGCCGGCGTGATCGCCGCTTCGACCGCCGCGGCGTCGGTCGCGTTGACGAACGTCACGGGCGTGCCGTGCGCGCCGAGGGTGCCGAACAGGCTGTTCGTGTTCCCGAACAGGAAGTGGCTGGAGACGACGTGATCGCCCGCCTTGAGGAGCGCCAGGAGCGCCGCCGCGATGGCGGCCATCCCGGTCGCGAAGCAGACGGTGGCCACGCCCTCCTCCATGGCGGTCACCTTTGCCTCCAGCGCGGCCGTCGTCGGATTGCCCTGGCGGCCGTAGGCGTACCCGGACGCACGGTTCTGGAACACGGCGGCAAGGTCGCGCGCGTCGCGATAGCCGAACGCGACGGACGTGTGAATCGGCTTGTGCAGCGCGCCGTGCTCGATCGGGGCGTCGCGGTCCGAGTGCAGGATCGACGTCGTGAATCCGCGCTTTTCGGGGGTGCTGTCCATGCCGGTCTCCTGGCTTCGATCAGCTCGCGCCGCCAACAAAAAACCCGTCGGGCGGGCCGCCAAACGGGTTTTGTGTGCCCCGCCCGGTATCTCCGAGCTGGAGCGAACCTCGCTTTAGCGGCATTTTTAGAGCGCCCGCAAGCTGAAGCTCAAATCGGCGCCCCGGCACTCTAGCACACCGGCCGGCGACCGCCAACCTCCGCGCAACGACAGGCACAGGTTGAAGTCGCGCCACGAAGGAGGCATCCTAGGCGCGCGGCGCGCACGTCCGCGCCTCAATCCGCTGCACAACACTCTCGGAGGCCTTCCCGCGCAGCAGGCGTGCGAAGGCTCGTGAAAACAGCTGCCCCCGGCGAGCGACGATTCGATCGCGACAGCCGGGAGACGAGGAGGACGCGCCGTGACCGACATCAACCGGGTCCCCGCGAGGATCGCGGAAATGGCGCCCCCAGGTGCATCGCGGCGCGTCCGCTTCGCCCGCGCGTGCGTCATGGCGATCGTCGCGACGGCCGCGACCTGCGTGCACGCGCAGATCGGGGGCTTCGTCCCCAAGTACACGGGGACGCTCAAGCGGATCGCCGAGTCGTCCACCGTTCGCATCGGCTATCGCGAGAATTCGCCGCCCTTCGCGTTCCTCGACGCGCAGAAGAAGCCGGTCGGCTACTCGCTGGACCTGTGCGAGATCGTCGTCGAGGAGATCGCGAAGGAGCTCGCAAAGGACCTTCGCGTCGAATTCAAGCCGGTGTCGCCGGAGAACCGCTTCGACAAGGTGACGTCCGGCGACATCGACCTCGAATGCGGATCGACGACCAACAACGCCGAGCGGCGGCGGACGGTCGCGTTCTCGCCGACGATGTTCGTCACCGGCACGAAGCTGCTGGTGCGCCGCGGCAGCGGCATCCTCAACTTCCGCAATCTCGCCGACAAGACCGTCGTGCTGACGCGCGGCACCGTGCACGAGACGGCGGTCCCGAAGCTCGCCGAGCGGCAGAAGATCCCGATCAAGTTCGTGTTCGCGGGCGACCACCGGGAGTCGTTCGACCTGCTGGCCGCCGGCAAGGCCGACGCGTTCGCCAACGACGACGTGCAGCTCTACGGCATGCTCGCCGAGACGAAGTCCGCGTCCGATTTTCGCGTCGTGGGCGACTTCCTGACGTACGCGGACTACGCGCTCATGTTCCGCAAGGACGATCCGGACTTCGCGGAGGTGGTGGAGCGCGCGTTTCATCGGCTCGCCGGAAGCCGTGAGATCGTCGCGATCTACGAGCGATGGTTCCAGAAGCCGCTGCCATCCGGCGTCCGTCTCAACCTGCCGATGAGCCCGCACCTGGAGGAGCTGTTCCGCGTGCAGGGGCTCCCGTCGGACTAGCTGCACCCCAACCGCAGATCTTGGAGAGCCTGTCATGGGAACGATGCAGGATCACGACCCCGGCGAAACCCGGGAATGGGTCGACGCGCTGCAGGCGGTCACGCACTACCAGGGCCCCGAGCGCGCCCGCTTCCTGCTCACCCGGCTGCGCGAGCAGGCGCTGCTCGCGGGCACGATGCCGCCGTTCCTCGCGACCACGCCGTACCGGAACACGATCCCGCCGGAGCTCGAGGAGAAGTCGTCGGGCGACCGCGAGATCGAGCATCGCATCCGCTCGGCGATCCGCTGGAACGCCGTCGCGATCATCCTGCGCGCGAACAAGGAGTCGTCGGAGCTGGGCGGCCACATCGCGAGCTTCCAGTCGTCCGCGCTGCTCTACGACATCGGCTTCCAGCACTTCTGGCGCGGCGCGTCGAAGGACCACGGCGGCGACCTGATCTACGTCCAGGGCCACGTGTCGCCCGGGATCTACGCGCGCGCCTACGTCGAGGGGCGGCTCACCGAACAGCAGCTCCTGCACTTCCGCCAGGAGGCCGACGGCAAGGGCATCCCGTCGTATCCGCATCCGTGGCTGATGCCGGACTTCTGGCAGTTCCCCACTGTGTCGATGGGCCTCGGCCCGCTGATGGCGATCTACCAGGCGCGCTTCCTCAAGTATCTGCAGGGCCGCGGCCTCGCCGACACGCAGCAGCGCAAGGTGTGGGCGTTCCTGGGCGACGGCGAATGCGACGAGCCGGAATCGCTCGGGGCCATCTCGCTGGCGGGGCGTGAAGGCCTCGACAACCTGATCTTCGTCATCAACTGCAACCTGCAGCGCCTCGACGGCCCGGTGCGCGGCAACGGCAAGATCATCCAGGAGCTCGAAGGGGTCTTCCGCGGCGCGGGCTGGAACGTCATCAAGGTCGTGTGGGGCTCGGGCTGGGACAAGCTGTTCGCGAAGGACAAGGACGGGATCCTGCTGAAGCGGATGGAGGAGTGCGTCGACGGGCAGTACCAGGACTTCAAGAGCAAGGACGGCGCCTACGTGCGCGAGCATTTCTTCAACACGCCGGAGCTGAAGGCGCTCGTCGCGGACCTGTCCGACGACGAAGTGTGGAAGCTCTCGCGCGGCGGCCACGACCCGTTCAAGGTGTATGCCGCGTATGCGGCGGCCGTGAAGCACGCCGGACAGCCGACGGTGATCCTGGCGAAGACGGTGAAGGGCTTCGGCATGGGCGAATCCGGCGAAGGCCAGATGATCAGCCACCAGGCGAAGAAGATGACGAAGGACGCGCTCGCGCAGTTCCGCAAGCGCTTCGACATCCCGATCACCGACGAGCAGTTCGAGGGGCTCGAGTTCGTGCGCTTCGCCGACGGCAGCCCCGAGATGACCTACCTGAAGGCAAGGCGCGAGGCGCTCGGCGGCTACCTGCCGCAGCGGCGGCGCAAGTCGGCGTCGCTCGCCGCACCGCCGCTCGCGACCTTCCAGCGGCTGCTCGACAGCTCCGGCGAGCGCGAGATCTCGACGACGATGGCGTTCGTGCAGATGCTGGGCACGCTGGTGCGCGACAAGGCGATCGGCAAACACGTGGTGCCGATCGTCCCCGACGAGTCGCGCACGTTCGGCATGGAGGGCATGTTTCGCCAGCTCGGCATCTACTCGGCGGTGGGCCAGCTGTACAAGCCGCAGGACGCCGACCAGCTCATGTACTACCGCGAGGACAAGTCCGGCCAGGTGCTGCAGGAAGGCATCAACGAGGCCGGCGCGATGAGCTCGTGGATCGCCGCGTCGACGTCGTATTCGACCAACGACGTCCCGATGATTCCGTTCTACATCTACTACTCGATGTTCGGCCTGCAGCGCGTGGGCGACCTCGCGTGGCTCGCCGGCGACATGCGCGCGCGCGGCTTCCTGCTCGGCGGCACCGCGGGCCGCACGACGCTCAACGGCGAAGGGCTGCAGCACGAGGACGGCCACAGCCACGTCCTGGCGTCGACGATTCCCACGTGCGTGTCGTACGACCCGACGTTCGCCTACGAGGTCGTCGTCGTCGTCCGCGAGGGAATCCGCCGCATGATGGAGGCGCAGGAGGACGTGTACTACTACGTCACGCTGATGAACGAGAACTACACGCACCCGGCGATGCCCGCGGGCGCGGAGGCCGGGATCATCAAGGGCCTGTACCTGTTCCGGGAAGGGGCGAAGGGCAAGGGTCCGCGCGTGCAGCTGATGGGCAGCGGCACGATCTTCCGCGAAGTGATCGAAGCCGCGGCGCTCCTCAAGAAGGATTTCGGCGTCGACGCCGACCTGTGGAGCGCGACGAGCTTCAACGAGCTGCGCCGCGACGGCATGAGCGCGGAGCGCCACAACCTGCTCCACCCCACGGCCCCCCGCCGCAAGAGCTACGTCGAGACCTGCCTCGACGGCCATCCCGGCCCGGTGATCGCCGCCACCGACTACATGCGCAACTACGCCGACCAGATCCGCGCCCACGTGCCGCGCCGCTTCGTCACGCTCGGGACCGACGGCTACGGCCGCAGCGATTTCCGCGCGAAGCTCCGCACGTTCTTCGAGGTGAATCGCCACTACGTCGCGGTCGCGGCGCTGAAGGCGCTGGCTGACGAGGGCGCGATCAAGGCGGACGTCGTCGCCGACGCGATCCGCACGTACGGCATCGACGCGTCGCGCCCCGACCCGTGGACCGTGTGAGCGCCGCGCGTCCCGATACCGGCGCGCAGACTGCCGCCGCCCTCCCGAGCCACTGACCGAGGCCACCATGATCGAAGTGAAAGTTCCCGACATCGGCGATTTTAAGGATGTGCCGGTGATCGAAGTGATGGTCAAGGCGGGCGATCGCGTGAAGCCCGAGGACCCGCTCGTCTCGCTCGAGTCGGACAAGGCGACGATGGACGTGCCCGCGCCGCTCGCCGGCGTGGTCAAGGACGTGAAGGTCAAGGTCGGCGACAAGGTCAGCGAAGGCTCGCTGCTCCTGATGCTCGACACCGCGGCCACGGGCACGGCGAGCGCGACCGCGCCGGCGGCCGAGACGCCGAAGACGTCGGTCGCCGCACCGCCGGCGCCGACGAGCGCACCCGCAGGCATCGCCGAAGTGCGCGTGCCCGACATCGGCGACTTCAAGGACGTGCCGGTGATCGAGGTGATGGTCAAGGCCGGCGACACCGTCAAGGCCGAGGACTCGCTCGTCACGCTCGAATCGGACAAGGCGACGATGGACGTGCCCGCGCCGCTGTCGGGCAAGGTGGCGGAGATCAGGATCAAGGTCGGCGACAAGGTGTCGGAGGGCACGCTGATCATGACGATCGCCACCGACAGCGCCATCGCCCAGCCGCCGCCCGTCTCCGCGGCGGCGGCCGCCGCGGCCGCGTCGGCACCGGTCGCGGCGGCGACCGCGCCCGCAACGCCGGCGCCGGCGCGTGCGGGCACAGGTCCGTCCGCCGCACCCGCGGCCGTCGACGAGAGCGCGTTCGCGCTCGCCTATGCGGGGCCGGGCGTGCGCAAGCTCGCCCGCGAGCTTGGCGTCGACCTCGGCAAGGTGACGGGAACCGGCAGCAAGGGGCGCATCCAGAAGGAGGACGTGGAGGCGTATGCGAAGGGCGCCGCGCCCGCCGCGGCTGCCGCCAAGGCGACCGCCGCGGCCGGCACGGGCGGCCTCGACCTGCTGCCGTGGCCGAAGGTCGACTTCGCGAAGTTCGGTCCCGTCGAGATGAAGCCGCTGTCGCGGATCAAGAAGATCTCCGCGGCGAACCTCCATCGCAACTGGGTGATGATCCCGCACGTCACCAACCACGACGACGCCGACATCACGGACCTCGAGCAGTTTCGCGTGCAGCTGAACAAGGAGAACGAG
>Ga0157378_10004105_pt1 | contig 12856 bp, 6 predicted proteins | sample M65metaG_FD_115309 | JGI IMG/M metagenome (GOLD analysis project Ga0157378, IMG submission 115309) | Miscanthus rhizosphere microbial communities from Kellogg Biological Station, Michigan, USA - M6-5 metaG | ecosystem: Host-associated > Plants > Roots > Rhizosphere > Soil | place: USA: Michigan...
AGGCTGGATTTGTGGCGAGCGGTGCCACAGCTTGACGGCGTAGTTTTTCAGCTGCTTCTTTGAGTTGTTCCTCTGTGGGCTCGTCAGTTTCGGACAATCCGGCTGAGCGTCGAGCTTCTTCGATCTGATGGTCTGCGTCGAGTGCTGAAACAATCGCCGATGAAATCTGTTGAAGCGTTACACCTTCAGCGACTTGGGAAACGGCTCTCTTCTCATCTTCGCCAAGCTGACGGTTCAGCCGGCTCAAACGGCTAGCGAGCGAGGATAAAACATCCTTATCCGTATTGCCAAAAGCAACGGCTTGAAGGAGTGCATTAAACGCAACGCTTGGCTTGCGTTCAAGTGATACAGTGTCGTTCAACTCGCTCTCACAAACTCCAACACAATCTACGATAACAAAATGTGTTTTTGCTTCGGCGTCGGGCGTTACAGCTTGAAAATCATTTGCCCGGATAACGCGTACCCCACGACCTTTCATCTGTTCAAAGAAATTACGGCTTCTGACCGACCGCATAAACATCACAATTTCTAGTGGCTTGATGTCAGTTCCCGTGGCTATCATGTCAACCGTAACGGCAATTCGTGGGTTGTAACTATTGCGAAATGATGACAGAAGATCTTCCGCCTTAACACCCGTTGATTTATAACGAATTTCTTCTGTTTCTTCGCCAGCTTCGTTTTTCGTCGTGGTAACGATTCGCGCTGTTCCCGTCTTGTACGTGATTTTTTCACAGAAATTATTGCCACGTCCAAATTCTTCACGAATGATCTTCACTATATCGTCCGCATGGCTATCGTCTTTCGCATAAATCAGCGTTTTTGGGACATCATGGCGTCCGGGAAAAATTTGCGTGAAGAGTCTTTCTTTGAAAGTTCGGATTACGGTGCGAATTTGGTCGGTTGCAATGACAGCGCGGTCAAGTTCTTTCGCCTGATAGGTTAAATCTTCATCGAGTTTTTCCCAACGCACGGCGCGGGTCTCTCGGTCGCGCTTGCCTATTACGATCGGCTCGGCTTCTACTTCAATCGTTGAACCAGATTCAGTAATTTTCGTGCGAATCTGATAAACATCAAAGTCCACGTTCACACCATCAGCTACAGCTTGTCCATGGTCATATTCCATTACAAGATTTTTATTAAAAAAGCCTAGAGTTTGTTTTGAGGGTGTTGCGGTCAAACCTATTAGATGCGCGTCAAAATAATCAAGAACCTGTTTCCAGAGGCTATAAATCGAGCGATGGCATTCGTCTATGAAGATGATGTCAAAAAACTCGATGGGGACCGCACGGTTGTAAGCAACAGGAACTGGCTCACGAATAAGATTTCCGCCTGTATCAAACTGTGAACCTTCTTCAAGCGACGGGTCAAGGTCGTTGTTCTGCAACATAGAATAAAGTCGCTGAATTGTTGTAATGACAACACGGGCCACCGGATCAACCCGATTTGTCTCTAAATGCTGGACGTTGTAAATTTCTGTAAATTTCAAGTTGCTATCAGGGGGAGTGTATTGCTGGAATTCTTTCACGGCTTGTCTTCCAAGATTCGCGCGATCAACGAGAAATAAAATCCGTTCCGCGCCGCCAAATTTGATTAAACGATAAGCCGCGGAAACTGCCGTGAAAGTTTTGCCGCTGCCGGTTGCCATTTGAATCAGCGAGCGTGGCTTATCATCCACCAACGAGATTTCAAGATTACGAATCGCCCCCGCCTGAGCTGACCACAAACCACCCTCATCTAGCGATGGCATTCTTTTAAGTTTCTTTCGCAGCGTCGGGAATTCACCACTAATTTCTTGAATTTTTAGCCACCGCTCTAAAGTTTCGGGCTTATGAAAATGAAAAAGGTCACGACTGCGGGGCTCGGGGTCAAGGAGGTTTGTGAACCGGGTTTCGACTCCTGTACTTTGATATAAAAACGGAAGCGGGCGCACAAAAACTGGAACTGTTTCCGGGACGCCGAAGCTATATTTTTCGGATTGTGTTTCGACTCCGGTCAGAGTTTCGCCCTTTTTCTTAGCCTCTATACTTCCAATCGCTTTTCCATCAAGATAAAGTAAATAATCAGCAAATCCATAGCCTTTTTTAAGCGGAAATTCGCACACAGCAACGCCGAGCGCAGCTTGCAGATTTACCTTGTCTAATTCTTGCACGTGCCAACCTGCCGCTTTTAAAGCGTTGTCAATTTCAACGCGTGCCGATTCTTCAGGTTTATACATCGTCAACTATTGCTGAATGTGAAATCCCAGTTTAAAGAATTACCTATTAGAAGTGTGATAATAGCCAGATATGAACTCTAAATCAATAAAAAACCAAGCGTTCTTGGATTAGGGAAACGAAAAAACGATACTTTTAAATGAGTTATGGCAAGAAAACGCGCGAACAATTTAGACGGAGATCACCATTAGAAGTTATGAATTTGATGGAGCTAATTAAACTTCGATGTTGTAGTTCTAGCATAAATTAGAAGTAGGGGGAAGAAAATATGTCGGTAAAAAGTAGCAGAAAATTTCTTCAAGATTATTCGTTACAGCTTACATGCGAAATGTAGGTAGCTTAGAGGGTAATTTGGTAACCTTTAATTAAGTTTTGACTTTAATTGAGGAGATAACAATGCAACAAACGGAATTAGAACCCTTAACCGAAAACGGACTTGTCTTAGAACTATACAAATTAGGGCTGGGAGGTGTTTCAAAGCGCAAACTCTCTGAATGGCGCAAAGAGGCATTATTGCCAGACTTCGACGCTTCTGGATGCGGGCTAGGAAAAGGATTAGGTAGATCCGAAAGCGTTTGGGAACAACGCGATTTAGTCATTGAACAAGCAAAATGGATTCAAAGAATGCGAGCGGTCGGAATTCTGCATGAAAAATATCACCTTAATTTATGGATACTCGATTACTCGATCCATCCAGAAGACGTGCGCGATACGTTGTTAGAGCCGCTCGAATCACATACTAAAATGCTGGAAGTTGAGGCGAAAAGACTTCAGGAAAAATGGCAGCTTACCGAGCGCACCGAAGGCATACTTGAAGATGTTATTAACGACGGAGCGACCGCAGCATTTTCCGATGTAGGGAAAACACCTATCGGACCTCTTGTAATACCACAGGAAGTTTTAGAGATTCTGGTAAATATTTTTTTGAATCCGAGTTTTAACCTGAATCTTTCCGATTTAGAAGCAACGTTCTCCGATTTGGAAGATTGGAGTGAAGTTACCCGCAAAATTGGTTCTGAATTATTTAAAGGCGTAGGTGAAGAATCAGAAAACGACAAAAAACATATTGACGCTTTCGTCTTTATGCTTCAAAATGCTGCTTTCCTTCAACGTCATTTTTCACTTCATCAGGTAGAAAAGGCTGTCCGGGAATGCACCCACGAAGATTTGGCAGAAGTTCAAGCCGATTTACGGATTCTTACAAAAATTGTAATGATATTTGCCCAAACAATCGGAACTATACTGCCTCATATCAAACTGCTGACAGATTCCTCCTATAAGGCCGACGAATTGTTACCGATGCTGTTTGAGCTTGCTGAATATTTTATTTTGGCGGACATCTCACTCAGACACAATGGTTACTCACAACTCATCAACCAGATACGCGGGAAAGCGCTCAACAAAATAGAAGAAGAATTTAACGAAAACGTGCGTAAAGATTTCGAACGAGCAGCCCCGGTTATAGGTCAGTCTTTTTCTCAAGCTATGGAATTGGTCGAAAAAAGACTAACTGAGTTTGTAGCGAATCCATCGAGCTTTCAACTTTCAGCTAATAATTAAACGGAAAATATAAAACGAAACATTAGCTTTGGCTATGTAATTTCAAAAAACGAAATATGAATCCTATTCCTGTAAAAATTGAAATCGGCACATTTGGTGAAGTATTGGTTACCCTGAGATTGCTGGAATGTGGCGTGCAAGCTGCACCTCCTATGAAAGATTCTGGGAATGATTTAATTGCAATTAAGGGCGAAAAATTCCGGGCAATTCAAGTTAAAACTACTACGAAAGAGAGATTCAATAATTTAGTCTTGCCTGCGCTATTTCACATAGTTGCTTTTGTGCAGCTTGTCGTAGAGAACAACTGGCTAAATCTTGAAAAATCACAAATTTTTCTTCTTAGCAAGGAACAAATAACTCGAGGAAGCTACTCCGTAAAAAATTTGGAAGATTATGAACTAAGCCGAGAGCTTGTTGATGAACTTTTTGGAATAGAGCCATGTGATGTTGAAATCCGCTTTATAGACTCGGATAATGAAGAAAATGTTGATAGGGGGAAGGCTGTCTTATAATTCGACGTTTTAGCTAATGATTAAAAGACTTGAATGAAAGAAGCCGCTAACCCGTAGAGGAAAAGCGCAAATCAAAAAGTTGCACACCCCCGAAATTGCTGATACACGGAAGCAATAATTTTTATCGATGTCAATCTTTAGTTACACCAACCAAATTAACGATCTCAAACTTTACAAAGAATTAAAAAAAAGTGCACGGCGAGATGATCTTTCCAGTGATGACATTACTAATTTAGTGGCGAAGATAAATGAAGTAACAAATATTGCCGGACAGCTTTTAGAACAAATACCTCAAACATTTAAACAATATACAAATCATAATATCTTACATTGCCGCAATCTTATTGACTTAATGGGACGTTTTATACCAAATAAAACTCTTTCCCATTTAAATGGTTTAGAATTAACTATCCTCTTGTCATCCGCTTTATTACATGATTTCGGCATGTTCGTCACAGAACAAGAGAAGATAGATGTTCAAAACTCCCCAGAATACAATTATTTTTTATCTGGTCGTCATGAGCAAGTAACAGCGATAGAAGAAGCTTTGGAAAATAATGAGAATTTAATTGCCGAAACTCTTCGGGATTCTTTGCTAGCAGAATTTTTTCGCCGAATTCATCCAGAGAGAGTACGGGTTAATGTTCAAAAGAATCTTGAAGGCAAACTTGTTTTTCATGATATTGACATTTCACCTTATATTTTAGACGTGTGTGAAAGTCACGCTTGGGGGGTTTATGAAAGTAACAATCCTCGACATCCAAATAAAACTGTTAGTAGCCTCTCCACCAACAAACCCATTTATGGAATTCCAGTAAATCTTCAATACCTTGCCTGTTGTCTCAGACTTGCAGACATTCTGGATTTCGACCGTTCGCGAACCCCTTTGGTAGTTTTTAAAAATATGAATTTTACAGAAGATAGGTCTTGGGAGGAATGGAATAAACATCTACAAGTCCAAGGATGGTCAATTAATGAATCTGATGTAATGTTTAGAACTGAATGTGAGCATCCCGCTTTTTACGTGGCAGTTATGGAATTCCTTGACCAAATTGACATTGAATTAAGCGAATGCCGTCGTCTAATTGTTAAAGAGGCCCCGAAAGGTATTGCAGAACGTTATACGCTTCATTTACCACCCCAAGTGGATCGAACCCAAGTGGAAATGAAAGATAAAAGTTATTTGGCGGGCGCTTTTAAATTTCAACTTGAGTATGAACGTATTATGAAGCTATTAATGGATAAAAGCCTTTATCCAGATCCTAGCCTTTTTCTTCGAGAACTTCTTCAAAACTCTCTTGACGCCTGTCGAAATCGTGAAGCTCATGCAAAAGAATCAGGTGCCGACAGTCTTTATAAGGCACGTATAGTTGTTTGGGACTATGCTGATGATCCTGAAAACCCGCGAATTGTTTTTCAAGATAATGGGATGGGAATGTCTCGAAGAATTGTTGAAGAATATTTTATGCGTGTTGGACGTAGTTATTATCGTTCGCCGGAATTTGACGCCGAACGACTACGATTAAAGGCAAAAGGTATCGACCTTGATGCTACATCTCAATTCGGTATCGGTATACTTTCTTGTTTTATGGTAGCCGATCAATTTGAGGTCGAAACCTATAAATCCGGTAGCCTACCTTTGCATATTACAATAGAAGGACCAACTAAGTATTTTGTTATTAAACTTCTTAATGAGCCTCCACGAACTGATTTCCCAATTAAACCACAGTCTGATATTGACGATGGTCCGCCCAATTTTCCGGGAACTCGTATAACTATTCATTTACGCCCAGATACAGTAGTCAATGTTTTCCAAACTTTGGAAACGTTCGCTGTAAACGTTGATTATGAAATTACCGTTAATAAATCTGAAGGCGAAGAATCTTTATCCATACCTAGTCGTAAGTGGGAAAGACGAGAATATCAAATAAACACGTTGTCACAATCCTTAGAAAGGCTAGACCCTGAAGCACATGTGGGTTGGCAACCGGGTGGATTTTTAAGCCTTAAACGGGACGAAACATTGCTCACGCGCGCTTTTGAAGAATTAAAAAATATTCTAGTTCCTTCACTTGTCCGATTCGATAAGTATGAATTCTCAAATCATCTTAAAGGAGCCGCATGGTTCTGGCTATTTCAAAGTGACAAGGGAGGAGTTTGTCCAGAAAAAGGATATTTAAAGATTCAAGATGGAATTTCGTTTATCAAACTACCCGAACTGCTAAGGTATGTATCTGCAGCGGTAACAGTTAATGTAGACTCTTCTGAATGGAAACTATTTCTTCAAACACTGCGGGACCATATTACCGAAAATGAAATAGATGAAAATGATGAAGAAATCCACAACAAAATTTCACCAATATTTGATGAAAGAATGGGAGCATCTTATCGTGGTTATGGCTCTGTAAGAGGAGAACGCTTTTGGGGCTTGTGGAATGATTTAACTGTTGATGAGAAACTCGCTGCGTGTGAATCACTAGAATTGCTAAATGAGGATGCCCCGCTGTGGTTTGAAGACTCTGATGTAATTAATGATTTAGTTGCTGGTACTCACGACTGGTCAAAACGTCCTTTGAGATTTGATTATGTATTTAGTATTAAAAACTCTCCTCAGTCTATTGCTCTTCACGGAACATTACTTTCAGCAGGATTTCTAGAATGGGATTCATTACTTGGAGAATCTAAAAAGTTACGATTGTTGCCACGAATTCCCGCAGTAATGCTTGTTGATTGGCGTGGTAATAAAACTCCTACTCCAGCTTCAAATCGGCTCTTTGTATTATCTGATGAGGCGAAAAAAGCTTCACCACCATTCATACGAGCTTGCTTGTATCACGCCCTTGAGTTGCCAGATTCTAATTATGAAGAAAAAGGTTGGCGATCATGGCTAAATAAATTTCTGCATTCATTACGTGAGGCAGATTTTTGGACGGAAGTTATCCAGGAAGAGTATGAAAGATTAGAGGATATGTTTGGATACGGCGTAGTAATAAATGGTCGTTTTTCTTATCTATCACACGAACAGCTTTTTGAGACATTCGGAAAATGGGTTCCTTTTGTAAATAGGTACCGTGGAGGAAATGAAGGTCTTTGGGCTTATGATGGAGGAACTAAATTATTAAGCGCCTTTAAACTTAGAAGAATGCGAGATGATGGCATTTGGGAAATGGATACAGAAAGTCGGATAAACGTTTCTGATCAGACAATGGACAAAATATTTCTGAAAATTGAGCAAGATATTCTTTACGCATATTAATAGAACAATTTAATTCTCGCAGAATCTTTGCAGTAACGCCGTGAACAAAAGCGAAATATTAGCCATTATTAGAAATTGTTGGAATTAACCACTGTTCTGCAAAAACCCAAACTACTAAAAGCACTGCAAATAGAAAAATTACAAAATAAGTTTCATTCCATCGCCAAGCATTTTTCAACGATGGTAACTGTCGAAAATCTCCTCCAACCTCTTTGGATAAAAGCTCAACCTCTTCTTTACGATAATCAAACCATGAAATGGTATTGATAACGATTGATAAAATCACGAACAAAGTTAAAATTGTGAAAAGATATAGAACTGCCCTGATACCAAGGCGAGCGATACCAGCATCAATTTTTATTTCACGCCAAGCTGCAAAAATAGTAATACCAGCGCCTAAAACCGCAGTTGCTAATGTCTGAAAAAGCGCGATATATTTATGTGTTCCTTCATTTAAAGAATTGAGCTGTTGTAAAATGAATTTATATCGTTCTAACTTAAATTCATCTTTTTTATTAAGAGATTTTGTATCACTCCCCGTTTCTTTTTTTTGCATGGCTTTTAATTTTCATTTTTTGAAGCGTTTTGTAAAGCGGTTGCGCGAACAGAGTAACAAATATCATTTGCAAAAGCAGTTTTTAATTCATTCATTTTTTCCGCAATACTAGTTTGCTGCCATTGAGATTGGCGCTTTGCAATTACATATGCAGCATTACGGCGAACAACAGAGTTAGGGGAATTAAAAGCTAAAGTAAGCGAATGAGCAAGAGAAAGCCATTCAGCTTCTGAAAATAGAAGATGTTCATTCTCTGCTAAAGCAAGGTAGGCTTGTGCCGCTATTATTGCATCTGGATCACGAGTTCCCATTAGTAAATTTGTTATTGCAACCTCGCCGAGAACATTTATTTTACGAACACTTACAAACGCATGTTTGCGAATTATTGGATGAGGATCTGTCATCGATTTTTCTAGAAGCGATATTAATCGATTTCCGTAAATACCAGGTTGATTTTCTTCAATCTTTGCAAGAGTTAATAATGCACTAGCTTGAACATCTTCTGGTTTTTGAACATCAAGTTTGTAAGGGTTTAGTGGACTGTCAGGATTTCCAAAACCTTGCATAATATTTGATGATTGTAGTTTTTTACCTTCTACTAATGGCGATAACTTTTCAAAAAGCATTTCAGCAAGTTTAGGAGTTAAACAATCAGCAGTTTTGCTAATTCTACTCAACAAACCTACTTTATTCGCAGGAATGTTATCCGGCTCATAAATCATATCTAAAATTGCATTGATTAGTTTTTCGATAGCCGATTGACTCAGCATTTTACGGTGTTTAAGTAGGCCATCTAGGGGTGTGAAAACATACATATGAACAATAATGTTTTCATCTCCACCTTGTCTTGAAAGTGAGGCAATAATCATCATTGGACGAGACACATTATCTCCTTCTTTATAACGCTGAACCTGTAGCCGAATATCTTTAGCGATTTCTAATGCCATGCGTTCAGCATCTTCTGCAAGCATTCCTTTATTAAATAAAGGAGCCAATATTTGCAGCTCAAAACTCTCAAAACTTGGTTGGGAATATAACGAATCACCAATAATCTTTTTCGCTTCTTCAGATCGCTCTGCAATATGACAAACTAAGTTTAATGCCTCTGCATAATCAACTTGCTCTTTCTCATTGGTAGCTGCCGGAAGTGCTTTGTTAGCAATTTCAACCAGTTTCTCTTTGGGTAAATGTGGAACTGCGGCGTTAACAGCTTTCAGTAAATCTTCTCGCAGCCTATTAGAACTCGTCCACATTTCATGATTAACTGCCGTTTCAACCACCGTCTCACCTTGCTCTGTTGTTAATCTTTGTATTACCTCAAACAAGGTTTCCCATATAGAACGCATTAAAGCCAAATCACGCCAATTTTGAGGAGTGAGTTTTGCTCTTTCTAAAAGCCAATCAAAAATGGCATTTAGCTGATCTTCAGGAATAGCATCTGCGATTACTTTAAAGAAAACGGACGCAATATATGCGTGTCGTTTTAAGTTTGCGGCGGTTAGAATTTTTTGAATTGTGAGTCTAATTCGTTCCGAATCACGCCACAATAACAATTGTTTTCCTATTTCTTCGATTAAACTTCCATCTTGGGAGATAACTGCTTGATATGCAGCAAGATGAGCTTCTCCAAGCTGAATTAATTCTATTGCCATTCTGCCGGCAGCTTGACGATGAGCAAGCCAGCTTCCATTTTTATATGTTGATTCTAGTTCCTGCCAAAACGCCGGTAATGATTCATAGTGTTTTCCCTCTGCTGCATATTCAAACGCATATACTATTGCTTCAGGATTCCAAAACTTTACCCCGACCAGTTCCCGTTCATCGTAAGAGCGATTTAGCCCCTGCCCACTTTCAGGAGTGAGAAGGGATATTTCAATTTCAGATTTATTTTGATTTATAACCAGAGTTAACTCATAAGGCAAAACCTCAATTTTTGATAAAACTTCTGATTGTAAAATTGAAAATGCATCTTCATCTCTTAATTCCAGATGTAAAAGTTCTACCTTTAAAAGTGAGAGTGCTACGCATTCAATTTCGACTTGATAATCTGATGAAGGGCTGAGAATGTGATTTCGAGCTTCTTCTAAATTATCAATGGCAACTTGCAACTGTCCCTGCATCGCCAAAGCACGACATTTAGCTAGTATTTTTCGTGTAGTCGCTGATAATTGTGTAATTAAAGGGTGATCCATTATGAAGTAGATGCTAAGCTTTCTAATTCACCATACAGAAGCTGTAATTCAGCTACTTGCGCTTCGAGTTCGTTACGCTTCTCATCGTGAGGCGCCAGTTCGATAGCCTGCTGAAATGCCTCAATCGCCCCTTTATAGTCACAAAGAGCGACGAGAGTTTTTGCAAATATTTTCCAAAAAACAAATTGCGTGTCTTGATTATCAGAGATCTCCACTGCAATTTGTTGCAACCCTTGTAGAACTCCAATAGCCCTTCTTGGATCTCCTTGTTCACTAAACATACTGGCCAATTGGATGCCAATATTTATTCGTTCAGCAGAAGGCAATGAATTTAAAATCTCGTCTTTATACGCACTGACTAAAAGCTCACTGGCACTGCGCTTTGCCCCCATTTCCCACAAATCGTTAGAGATTGCTGAAATCTCTTTCAAATGTTCTTCCGCCGACATGGTTTCTCTTTTCTTTTCGATTTCAGAAATCCGTCGGTCGAAAGAAGGCATGGAGCGTCTGAAATGTTGAAGCGATTCATATTTTCGCTCATCATCTTCACTCTTTCTCTGACGTAAAACCTGTTTCCACATTTCACTTAAAACAGAATCAGGCATTGTTGCGACGCTACTATATGCTGTGTTTTGTATTGCGTGCGTAACTGACCATCCAAAGCCATATTGGTGAAAAACTGGAGCGTGGTAATTAAATTCATTCTCAATCCATGGCATTTGCAGTTGCGGTACAACATTGCTGTATTCAGCCCGCCGATCAGTAGGAAAGTCAAACCAAACTGTAACGAGTCGATGAGTTTGATCAACAGTTACATTAGAAGTGTAATAATGGCGCCACCAGTGAGTTTGAGACGTTAAATCAAGTTGAAGTGTTCGGGCTTGTTGAGGACTGGCGCGACGATGTGATTCTTCAAGAATATCAGCTAGACGTAATAACCCGCTTAAAAGTCTCATTCTAATACCAGCAACATCAGTGGTTAGTTCTCGATAACGTTCAGATTCAATGGATAAGTTTTGTGCTTCGCTTAGCGAAGCTATTAGATCGGGTTTATATTGGTCGGTCATTTGCAGACCAATAATCGGATTTTCAGCTCTTACTGAAGCTATAATCATTTCAGCAGAGATAAGGTGATGATATTTACGTAAAAGATTTCTTCGCTCATTCTCTAGTAATTCTGCCCAAGAAGTCTTTAAATTCAAATTACGAATAGTAGTTGTTTCACCAGCATTCTCATAATGCATTCCTATGTCATGTAAATAGCATGATGCATACAGAATAGTTAATTCCTGTTCACTTAAGGCGTGCTTGCTCGCTTGCAGAGGTTCAATAAGGGCGTCAATAAGTTCTGTAATGCTATCCGAATGTGTGACACTGTGGTCCGTAAAGTTTGTCAAAACTCTATTTGACAGAATTGGCGCAACGGCTGAACGTAATTGCTCTAAATGTGAAGTGCGACCCTTGAGATACTTAAATGCGGGCGGCTGAGGAATTTGATTGCTTGGCATATAAGGAATCTAATAAACATTACTTAAATTTTACAAGGCATATATCCTTTGGCGGTTCTTCTAATTATATCCTAATTCTTATAAAGGTATTAATTGTAGAAAGGTTAAGAACCCAGCTAAAGTAACCCATAAGAAATGAAAAGGCGCTCAAAACGCCTTTAGATTGTTATTTTATGGAGCCACCTTCGGGACTCAAACCCGAGACCTTCCGATTACGAATCGGATGCTCTATCAACTGAGCTAAGGTGGCTCATGAGCCGAAATTCAAAATATAGTTTCACCAAATATTAATGTCAAGCAGGCGTCCTAGTAGGATGACAAATGGACGTATGTGTATTTGAATGTGTATTTGACATAAAATGTCATCTGAATGGGGATTTTTAACTTGTTGCAAATAAAAGCCTAGCCTTTCTTTTTTTGTACAAACAACTTTTGTTTACGAATCGAATGCTCTACCAACTGAGCTAGGGCGGCTTGGCGAAAAGCCGAAATTCAAAATATAGTTGCCGAAAACGCTATTGTCAAGCAAAGTTTCCCGGCGATAAGTTTCGGAAACAATTCCTATTCGAGTCGATTTTTCAATTATAACTCGAGCGCAAAAAAGCGGCGGATACAGCGCGAAACTTCACTATTTGAAATTTTACAATTACGATTAACAGAGTATGAAGGAAATAAATATCGTCGGAGGCGGTTTGGCGGGCGTGGAAGCGGCGTGGCAGGCGGCGGAACGCGGCGCTAAAGTAAAGCTCTACGAAATGCGCCCGGTGCAGCAAACACCGGCGCATCGCACTGACAAGTTCGCCGAGATCGTTTGTTCGAATTCGCTCAAATCGGACGAGATCGGATCGGCGCCTTATCTTTTAAAAGAAGAATTGCGGCGAGGACGTTCGCTTGTGATGGAAGCCGCGATGGAATGCCGGGTTCCCGCGGGTGCGGCGCTGGCGGTCGATCGGATCAAATTTGCCGAACAAATTACCGCGAAAATCGAGGGGCATCCAAATATCGAGATCGTTCGGCAAGAATTTACGAAAATCCCGACAGATGAAATTACGATCATTG
>Ga0157378_10004106_pt1 | contig 12855 bp, 5 predicted proteins | sample M65metaG_FD_115309 | JGI IMG/M metagenome (GOLD analysis project Ga0157378, IMG submission 115309) | Miscanthus rhizosphere microbial communities from Kellogg Biological Station, Michigan, USA - M6-5 metaG | ecosystem: Host-associated > Plants > Roots > Rhizosphere > Soil | place: USA: Michigan...
GTTCACCCAGCCCAAGTATTTTTTTTACAGCGGGTATATTCTGATACATGTTATTAATAATTGGTTGGGATCAGGAATAGTCGGTGTTTATTTATTCCAGGTTATTCTTAGCGGCGTTGCAACAATATGCCTGTACTCATTATCGGTCAACATTGGACTAGAAAGGCGAGTTGCATTCCTTACCTGTTTGTTGTTGATCTTTTGCCTTCCATTTCAAAAATGGACGGTTTATCTCTTCACGGAGTCTATATTCTTTAGCTTACTTATAATTTATACCAGTATTTTTTTTAGCCGAATCCTGTCGGCACCTGCTAAGATATATCTCGGCTTATTGTTCTGTTGCTTATTGATTATTAGCCGACCGACAGGTTTGCTGGTAATCCCTGCATCGTTGGTGTTGGTATCAGTGGCATTGATCAGGAAAAAGATGTTTGCGTACCTGGCTTTAATATGGATTCCTGGAATTATAGGCCTCCTATGGATAACAAATATGGCGATGAAGGGCGAGGGAGAATTTGATTTTATAAAACCGTTTGTGGAGGAACACGTGATTTGCGGATATAGCAGCAGCGGCATTTCTTATCAACCTGCGTCGAATAACTCAAATAGCCTACAGGGATTGGTTAGTTATATACTTCAACATTTTAGTCAGTTTGCTGCCCTCGCTTCCAAAAGGGCGGTCGCTTTTTTCGGATTGATTCGACCATATTTTTCAATGCGTCACAATCTGTTCCTTGCGGTGTACTTCTACCCTATTTATTTGTTCTTCATTTTGGGAATTCCTATCGTGTATCGAAAGTCGCCGTCCTTCGTTTATTATTCGCTCGCCCTCATGGCAACCTTTCTTTTGAGCGTTTTGGTTACATGCGACGACTGGCATAATCGTTTTATCATGCCGGTTGTTCCCCTAATTATGGTCTATGCATCAGCGGGCATCTATTATGTTTACGACAGGTTAATTAGCAGGCGCCGCTCCAGGTAATGGATGTTCGGAGATGATGTTTTTGATTGCAATAGCAATCTTTTCATGTCCAAACTTATTATAGTGATCGTCCAGGCTAAAACGATCAGCTTTACCGATGAAAGAAGAGGTATTCAAAATGAAAACGCGATTCTCAAATTTTTCTTTATATGGCGATGTCTGAAATAGTTTTTGAAGCAATTGAGTAAACCTTTCATCTGGCTGCGCTTTTTCATTTGCATACAAAATGATCAATCTACGATTGGAATCGGGTACATTAAAATAGGAAAGTGTTTGTGCAAATAAATTCACCGATTCCGTCATGCTTAGTTTCAGATTCCCCACTTCTACGAGCGTATCTTTCTTTGAGGACCGCACTATATTCTTCATTAAATTATTAGCAACTGATAAAAATGTTTTTCCGGGATAATAAACTCTATTCCATTCATATCGCTTGACAAGACTGTCATACGTTGGCTTCGAAGATGTTTTTAGATTAAAGTGATTGTCAACAAACGGCTTGGTTTCTTCGGCATCATTGTCGCAATATTGCAACACAATCCACTTGCAATTAGATGTATCCAGCGTTTGCAATTTTCTTAATTCACGCACGGTGCCGAAAGACGACATCCCTGCATTAAGTACCTTAAGCCCCGACTTGTGTTCCAGTTGCTGAGGAAAACTTTCCTGTTGTTGTACACCCCAACCCATGGTATAAGAATCGCCTATGCAAATAACATCGGGCTGGCTGAGTGAAGTCTCATCGTCCCTTAGGCCAATACTGTTGGTTTCGATAAGGGTTGAAAATTCAATATTTGAAAAATTGCATTGAACGTTGGGTCGCAGCCTATAAAAGAATTGTTCATCGTATTCACTGCAATTCGATTCCACCTGTATTACTTTTCTATAGTTGCTTACGTAATATTGGCTGAACGAAGAACGCAGGAACGAAGGAATGCTGGACGGATGTTGCAGCCAATAACCAAATAAGATCTCAAATACAAGCGTCACAAATAAAATGGAAAGGGTGGATATTCTTTGTGCCCGCACCTGATTATTGCGCATTGCCAAAGCCAAAATGATCGAAAGGAACAACCAAACGAGCACGAGAAGTTGCAGCGACTTTAATAAGTTCAGGTGAAAAAGAATAGTGAGCGGCGAAAACTTACTCAAGACGACTTCTGCGATCTTGAGCAATACTAACAGGCCGATACCGATCAACGTTATTTTTAGTAGCCGCATTTTTTTGTTTTTGTCAAAGCAAAAAAGGTTGAAATGAGTTCGTGTAACAGCTCATTTCAACCTTCTGCTCAATCAAGAAGTAAATTACCAAACGTTCTCCAAATCTTCTTTTTTATACGTATAGTTTCTTTCCTTGAAATACGATTCGCTCTGGGCCGTAAGCCTCACGCTCACTTTCTTCCGGGCGAATAATGACATTGGTAGCACTACAAGAGTATATACTAGCGTGAGCATTACTTTTCCCATTACATAACCCATACCGTGAGCCAATTTCATCCAGGCCCAGTGAATGCCTGCGGCCCAAACGGGAATGAACACACCCACCACTCCAACCGCGATGGCTCCCCACAGCACGTATTTGCTCTTGGTAGCAAAATAAATAACGATCATGCCCAAAACAATCACCAGAATTGTTTCGAGGACTTTTGGCCTATCCTTATTTTCCATTAGAATAAAGTGTAAATAAACGGTGCAATAGCAGAACTACCACCCAATACAATTAGTATCCCGATTAGCAGCAGCACAATGATAAGCGGTGCAAGCCACCATTTCTTGCGGGCCTTCATAAACTTCCAGAGGTCTTGCAAAAATTCCATTATTAATGTTTTAAAGTTCCAGGGTACGCGATGTCAGCCGTCAAAGCTATTGAAAAAATGACGCTCTTGCAATACCTAATCCAGGGTAAATTCTTTTCTCCAATCGTCCTTTTCCTTCCATTCTGGCTGAAGCTTTTTATCGAACAGCAAATTCCCGACCACCAGGTAATCCATATCGGTTCTCATAAAGCAACGATATGAATCTTCGGGAGTATTTACAATCGGCTCTCCTCTCACGTTAAAGCTGGTATTGACCAACACGGAATAGCCGGTTTGCTTCTTAAATGCCTGGAGCAACTTCCAGAAGCGCTCATTGGTTTCTTTATGAACAGTTTGAATTCTTGCAGAATAATCAATATGGGTAATAGCTGGCAAATCACTACGCAGGAAATACAATTTGTCCAGCAGGTTGTTATTTTTGAAATCTGCCGGATAAGGAATCTGTCTTCTTTTCTTAACAGGCTTTACCAGAAGCATATAAGGAGAGATGTCTGCATGCTCAAAGTAATCTCCCACATCCTCCGCCGGCACTACCGGGGCAAACGGTCTGAATCCTTCCCTATATTTAATTTTCAGGTTGAGCTTTTTCTGCATTTCAGGGTTTCTCGCATCGGCAATAATACTTCTCGCCCCAAGGGCCCTTGGCCCAAATTCCATTCTTCCCTGGTGCCATCCGATCACGTTTCCTTCCGCAATCAATTTGGCAACCTTCTCAAGCAAATCATCTTCATTCTCAAAATGGGAATAGATGGCGCCGTATTTATTGGCCATTCTCATTATCTCTTTATCACTGTGCTCTGTTCCCAGATATGATCCTTTCAATGCATCCTGCTGACCATTCATGATATGGCGAGGCTGATCATAATAAATATGATAAGCCGCATATGCCGCACCCAGCGCGCCGCCTGCATCACCAGCCGCCGGTTGAACGAATACTTGCTTGAAAATGCCGGCATCATCCAGCTTTCCATTGGCTACGCAATTCAATGCAACTCCTCCTGCCATACACAGGTAGTCAGAACCTGATAATTTTTTTGCTTCTCTCGCAAGATTTAAAACCGCTTCTTCAGTTACTTCCTGGATGGCTAATGCCAAATCACAATGGCGTTGCTCCAATTGACTTTCGGATTCACGCTTTGGAAAACCGAATAGCTCCGCCCATTTATCATCATTAGTCATTCTAAGTCCGGTGGCATAGTTGAAATATTCCTGATTGAGGAAAACGGAACCATCCGGCTTTAACTCTATAAGTTTATTCTTAATCAGGTCCACATATTTCGCTACTTCTGGCGATCCGTGGTTACCATATGGGGCAAGGCCCATCAGTTTATACTCACCTGAATTCACCTTGAAACCGCAGTAATAAGTAAATGCAGAATAAAGCAACCCAAGTGAATGCGGAAAGTCCAGTTCTTTTAAAATCGTTATCTTATTGCCTTCCCCTTTGCAAATAGAAGCAGTAGCCCATTCTCCAACACCATCAATAGTAAGGATTGCAGCATTCTCATATCGCGAAGGATAAAAGGCGCTGGCTGCATGAGAAAGGTGGTGCTCGGGAAATAAAAGCTTAATTTTTTTTCTGTCTACTTTCTCAATAGAGTCCAGTGCTTCATAAATGAGCTTCTTCAGAAACAATTTTTCCTTTATCCAAACCGGCATGGACATCATGAATGATGACAAGCCTTTTGGAGCGTAGGCGTAATACGTTTCCAATAACCGCTCAAATTTTAAAAGCGGCTTATCATAAAACACAATTGCGTCTAGTTGATTAACGGAGATGCCTGCGTATTCAAGGCAAAACTTAACCGCGTTTGTCGGAAACCCGGGGTCGTGTTTTTTCCTCGTGAATCTTTCTTCCTGGGCTGCAGCAATCACTTCCCCATTTTCCAGGAGCGCAGCCGCCGAATCGTGATAGAAAGCGGAAATACCTAAAATCCTCATTGAACTTGACTGGTTTCGAAGGTTAAGGGCCAATGATCCGAAACGGGCTCTGCAATTGACATTGCCTATCTCCCGACCCTGCATTTCATTCTGAAAGGCGCGCCAAATTATATCTTTTTTCCTTTCATTGCAACCCCTATTGCGGTATCCATAATTCTTTCTGCGTATGGCCTGCTTATATCGTTCAATTTTTCAATTAAATGGTGGATCGCATCCTTGTCATTCCCTTTTACCTCCTGTTCTAAACGGGCGACCGCCTGATTAGTTTGTTCCAGTTCCTGTTTTGTAAGCATACCTTCATTTTTCGTTATGAAATTCAAGGTGGTGGAAATCATTTGCTCGGCCTCCGTTCTCGCCTCAACCAGTGCACGGATATTGATGTCTTCCTTTGCATGAGTAATAGAATCTAACAGCATTCTTTCTACTTCCTCATCCGTTAGCCCATATTGAGGTTTCACCTCTATGGTTTGCTCAACTCCACTTCTCAATTCTTTTGCTTTGACCAGGAGTATGCCGTCTGCATTAATGAGAAAACTAATCTCCACTTTAGGAAGCCCTGCAGGCATTGCCGGGATATTCGTAAGCACAAATTCCGCCAGCTTTCTATTGTCCTTGACAAGATCCCTTTCACCCTGGAATACGCTTATCCGCATTCCATTCTGACCATCTTTTTGAGTAGTATATTGGCGGGAAGCGGCAGTAGGAATTTTCGAGTTTCGCGGAATCAAAACATCCATTAAACCACCCATGGTTTCTAAACCCAGGGAGAGCGGTGTAATGTCTAATAACAAAAAGTCTTTGTTATTACCCGCCAAAATATCTGCCTGCAGTGCTGCACCAAGAGCTACTACTTCATCGGGATTCATTTCATCATGTACCTCTTTGTTAAAGAATCGTTTGACTGATTCCTTCACCAATGGAACGCGTGTTGAACCACCCACCATTACTATTTCCTGGATGTCCTGCGTTTTTAATGTCGCGTCCTTTAATGCATTCGCGCAGCAATCAATTGTGCGCTGTACAAATGGTTCAATAAGATTTTCAAACTCTTTCTTTGATATTTGAACCTTGTGTTCTCTAATCGTAGTTGTGAAAGAGTCACGTGAACTCAATTCTTTTTTTGCTTCTTCTGCCTTCAATCTTAACTCTTGTGCAAGCGCCTTATCTGAAGAAAGCTGTGACGCGCTAATGCTTAATTGTTGAATCCAGAAATTTACTATCGCGTGGTCAAAATCATCTCCACCCAAATACGTATCACCGTTAGTAGATAATACTTCAAAAATTCCATTATTAATTTGCAAAATGGAAATATCAAACGTTCCTCCACCCAGGTCATAAACGGCAATTAGTTTTTCTTCGTCTTTCTTTAAACCGAGTCCATATGCAAGACTGGCGGCCGTTGGTTCATTAACGATTCTGAGAACATCTAGCCCCGCCATCCTTCCGGCATCTCTCGTGGCCTGCCGTTGTGCATCATTAAAATACGCGGGCACAGTGATAACAGCCTTAGTAACCGGAGTTTTCAGAATGTGTTCCGCACGATTCTTTAGCTCTTTCAGAATAAAAGAAGAAAGTTCAATCGGAGAATAGAATTTGTTCCCAACCTGCACCTTTACCAGGCGTTCGGTATCATCATCAATAACTTTATACGTGAAGAATGACGCATGATTGCGCAGGTCATTATAAGATTTACCCATCAGTCTCTTTACGGAAAAAATAGTATCCTGGGGATGGGTGATAAGAAATTCCTTCGCCCTGTCGCCAACCACAATTGAATTTGAATCTGAGAAATGAACAATAGATGGAACTAATGAACTACTATCATGTTCTTTTAATACAACCGGTTTTCTGGTATCCGGATGAATGATTGCCACAAGACTATTAGTGGTGCCCAGGTCAATACCTACTATCATTTCCTTTTGTTGCAAACTGCCTGTCGATAGATTGATGCCAATCTTTGCCATTTCACGCGTTTTAACTGCAAATGTCCGAATGTTCGCTATAGGATGAAAATATCGTTCTCATAAATTTGTTAGGCGAAGCCGTAACTAAGAACTTTCTCCATCATTGCCGGTAAAATATTGAAGCAACTAATAAAAAAGCCCCGCAGGCGGGGCTTTATATAGAGAGAAAATCTTTATCGCATCAAATACATCTTACCATATCCATTATTGAAGTACTTGTCGGTATTGTCACCTTTCGAACGGTATTTCTCGAGCGATTTTCCATTCAGACTTGTCACAAACCGATAAAGGTATACTCCGTTTGCCAGTTTCTGCCCGTACTGATCCGTTCCGTCCCATTTGTATTCGGTAATATTCCGGCCAATGCGGATCGGGCCTAGCTCATCCTTCGTGATCTCCCGCACAATCTTTCCGGTAACCGTGAGGATCTGGATCTTCATATTCTGCGGTATTTCACTGCCGGTCAATGTAAACACAAAGGCAGTTGAAGTAGTGAATGGATTCGGATAGTTGAGCAGGTTAGAGATCATCGGTTTGTCAATGACTTTAAACGTAACTCTGTACTCAACATTTCCAGCCTTATTTCCGCTTCTGTCTTTTCCTTTCACGATCAACTCATATTCGTCTCCATCTGGGTTCAATGGATTTCCATTTGCATCCAGGATGGTTGGGAAATATGGGCCAAACTCAATGGTAGCCGTATTGTCGGCGGAGTTTGATGCCGGAATAAATTTCAAGGTATCGCTGTTGAAAGTAAATGTCTTCAGCGTATTTGCCTCATCGGGATACCTTATCTGAACAGACGTAAGTGAACTATCGTTCAAGAGCATGAACTTAGCTTCATCTTTCAACTTGATAAGAATATGTGGTTTGGACGAAACGATATCCCTATTTAAAATATGCATTCCATCAAACGTAACGTCCAGTAACGGATTCTGCAGATCGGGCTTCACGTACACGTTACGGAAAATGAAATTATTAAAGTGATATTGCTCCGGTTGATCAAAACCAGGGTTCACTTCCAGGTAAAGAATATTTAATCCCGGATAGTCTTTAGTATCTACTTCGAATTGGATCTTCACAGTATCTCCACTAATCAATGGTTTTGTTCTAGGCAATGGAATAGTATGCTGCACATTATTCTTGTCGAGAACATAGAACCTGATCTTCAAGCTATCGAACGCCGTTGGGCTAACATTTTTAAATGCAACTCCAAAATTGAATTTCTCTCCAACTTCCAGAGTATCCTTCGAAGTGAAGAAAAGATTAGGAGCAACCGCGCCTTCCGGAACAGGATCATATAGCAATCTCCAATATTTCAATTGGAATGGAGAACTATTAGCCGTATCGATTGTGGTCATCCGCAACCTCAAGTATGGATAATTATATGCATTGACGGATGAAAGGTCAAAATTCAGATTCGATTTATCAATCTTAAATAGTGGCGTTTCTACCTGATTTGTATCAACACCAATCACATCAACAGATACTGAATCTGTAGACGGATTCTCTAAGCTTGCTCCATCCCACAACAATTGATGCCATGCTTTGGCGGGTCCGAACAACGGTGAAGTCACGACGCCTATTGTATCAGGAGTCGGCGCGTCGAAGTTCATCTGAATCCTGTCATTAATTCCTTCGCTGAACAGTGATTTCGGAGAGAATTCACTCTGCCTGTTCTTCTTGTATGCAAAGATGAATGCTCTTGGCGTGAAGAACGAATCGATATTAGTAAAGCCCTGCGCCAGCAAACGATGATACATGGAGTTGTTGGAACCAAGGTAAGAGGTATCGCCCATCCAGTCCGCGGCATATGTGTTACTTGATGGCGCAGTGCCGGAAGTATTCCTAACAACCACATAATATCCGTCGGGAATGAGATCCAGGAGTTCTACTATTTTCCGTCTCTTATTAGTATCAAGGATGTTAAATTGAAAATTCCACCTTCGTCCACCACCGCACACGGGATCACTGCCATATTGGGTGGGATCTCCTACGTTCGCATTGAACCATGGCTGGAGACTTACCGGACTAATAACGTTGACGATAACATTTGAAACACCACAAACACTGCTAACGTTTGTGATGCCATTAATAGTTATAGAGAAATGGTCGGCTTGATTCGCTGCTGTTGGGAACACTCCATTTCTTACAATCATTTCATTTGATCGCGTTCCATAACCCCACTGCCTGCTACTGCTATCAAGATTGGTACGCACCATTTGTGACTCAGTATGCTGATAAAAATGGGATTGATTTGACCCCGAAACATTCCCTTGTATATAAAGGAAAGAAGAAACGTTCCAATGATATTGATCACCCGGCGCTGGAACCAGAGCAACTCTCCAATAATAAACGGTACTGTCAGCAAGTGCCATTCCCGGTACAAATTCCAGGATTCCTCCTATCGAACTGATAGTCTTCGTCACCTTCAATGCAGAATTGAATAGTGTGGTGGTATCCATCTCCATTACATACTGCTTCACTGGGCTGAAAGGGTTGGCAGTAGAAGCAAACAATTTTGGCGAAGGGTTGCTAATGATAGCATAATTGTAAGGATAAACAGGCCTTGCCTCGTCTTCATAAATGAAGATGTCTTTACTAGCGGTATTATTATTTTCTGAGGCCTCTACGACGGCATTTTCTGAATCGACAGTGATAGTTATTTTATTTAACCCCTTATCCCTGCTTCCCACTATCGGAATTGAAAGAACTAATGGATAGTTGTACTTTATTCCTGGAATTTTTTCGGAATAAATAATACCTACAGATCCATCCGGATATTGTCTCTTCACGGTGATGGTAATAGAGTCAGAAACTGATCTTCCGATATTGATGATGTTGGCCTTAAGAGTGAATGTTGATTCAAGAATAGAGATAAAACTTGGAGAAGCCTGGATCTGCGGTTCTTCCACTACGTAGTCAGGCAGAATTCCAAAGTTCATATGCAGTGCGGGATCACCCATGAGTGTGATTTGTTCCGCGTGCGTGCGTGCATAATAATCGTCAACACCAGTTATATCAATCATGCGCTGGAGCGCGTCCCTCTGAACAATTCCAAGCGGCTTGTCATAATCCTCGTGACTAAGTTTTATATAAAGGGAACTGATGTAGATATTCAAATAGTTTACAATTCCAAAGTGAGTACTTGCAACAAAACCGATTCCACCTCTTTGCTTTGAAAGTGTAAACTTTTCTGAAAGTGATTCATTGAAAGTGAAGCGGACGGGGTCAAATGCGAAGAAGTTACCTGCATTACAACCGTTCACAAAAAATACTGGGTATTTTCCAGGATTGTTGTAGTTCTGCGGGTTATCCAGGTTGAATTCAAGCGTGGTTGATGAAGAGTGTCCGAAATAGGTGATCATACTAAGGCCCTCTTCAAATAATTCTGCAATATGATCGTTGGACAGTTGCTCAACCGGATTGGCTGAAGTTTTACAGAATGTAAATATTTTGCTCCCGGTAAGCGTATCCTCAAGCAAGTCTTTGTAAGCATTCATGTAGTTACAGAGTACTGTGCCGAGATATGGATCGCTCGCACCTGTAACGTGCATCACATTCTTCATCCAATCTCTTCCTGCAATGGTATTGGGAGCATTCTTTTGGGCGAGTTCATATTCCTTCATTTTTTCCAGGTAGTCTTCTATTTCTTTCGGAAATACAACTGATAACCGGCCGATTGGGGTTACAGCAACACTGGAAACCGCATCCTCGGAACTTAACTTATTGTCGGATCCTGGATAACCAAACGTTGGAATCAAATTCAATTTGTCAGCAACCGGATCCGATTCATGACTACGGTATTCATTATACGCAAGGCCGTGCCCTATTAAGAACACGAATTGCGGGGGTGAAGCAAAAGTGCTTCTCGCAAATGCCAGGAAATTTTTTACTGATAACGGATGTTTCTTTATTCCAAATGCAAACTGATCCACCAATTCATCTATATCATATATTTTGGTATTAAAGCCTCCACCCGCTGCACTCTTACGATAATTTGCATAATCGGCAACAGGATTATTTCCCGACGTTCCATTATATAAGAGTGAATTACTAATTATTATGTAATTCCCCTGATTTGTCGCATCCTTGAAATCAATAAAGCGTTTGGTTGTTAGCGCACTTATAGTTGAAACATTTGATGGATCCTCGCTCACAAGAACTAACTGCCTGTCATTTGATGATCCTGGAATTACAAAACGAACCGTATACGGCACTGCAATATCTCCAACAATCCGTTGATTGTTGGTTAAATCGTACAGTACGGGGGCGGCAGTGAAATTGAACCCCACAATCTCCAGGTAATATCCTTGCGCTTTCGCAGGTAGCTGAAAAGGAAAATTATTCTGATTTCCAAAGTTAAAAACGCGCGGATACGTAAGTTCGGAAAATGACATCACCATCCGGTCACTTGCCACACTTGATCCATTGGAATAGCGAATGTTTGCAATACCGCCACTGAACATTGACACTGGAACCGAGACTGTCCCAACAAGGTCATTGAAATAATCCATACTCGTATCCGCTACAGGAATCGTGTTCACGGCAACTTTCACCCTTCTGGCATTTAAAGCATTTCCAGTCACGCCATATTTCAAAGTTGCATCTGGTCCACCCGCGAATGGAAATAAATCCACCTTCCCGTCGGCAAAGTTGGTACTTGGATTTATTTCGACACTTGAAAAGAATTCACCCTTATCGTACGACGAAGAATACACATATTCACCCACAACAGCCGCAAACCCTGGGTTAGCACGCTGGCGATAGTAAGTGCCATGAGTATACATAAAGTAAGGTTCCACGGGCAAGGTATTTCCTGCTACGTTGTTAGGAATTTCGGCAACTGGCGGGCTAGTTGCGCTTGGATTGAATGTAATGAAATAGGATGCGGTATCGGAAATCAAGCTTATTTTATCAGTGTGCTGAAACGATGGGTCGCGATACATTGCCTTGTCTGGCTGCCCATCATTCGCTTCTCCCCAAAATTCAAGATAATCGGAAGCTCCAAGAACTCCGCTGCTCGCGGTGGAATAGAATTGAACCCGCTTTCCATTTCTCCATAACTCAATATTCTGAACCGGCGATGTTGCGAGTTGTGTACCCGCGAAGGTGGATTGCGGAATTCGATATAAGCCGGTAGCACCTACCTTAAACTTATAATAGGTTTGGTTAAAATTGATCCACTCATTATTGAACGGCTGACCCATCAAATGGGACGCGGCCAACAGGAGTAATATCGTAACAATTCTTTTCATATTAATTAGTTTCCAGGGTCAGGATCATTTTTTTTCTTTCTTTTTCAAGTCAACTTTCAAAGAAAAAACATGGGTATATAATGGGTTTGACTGATTCGCAAGATTTGTGAATGCGTAATCAATCTGCACATTCGAAATTTTAAATCCTGCGCCAAGGCTCGGCTGATAAATCCAGATCTTCTTTTGATACGTGCTGTCCTCATCATCAAGTGCCCGTTGGAAATTGTTTATACCTGCGCGAACAAAAAACGCTTGTTTGAATGCAAGTTCGAGTCCGATCTTTGGATCAACACTCACTATGTTACTTCCAAGCACTGTATTTCTTCTTCCATCAAATGTGAAATCGAAATTCGCTTCAGTTAACAGGTCCATATTGCGATTCAACTTGAAGTTGTACGCACCTCCCAAGATTAACTTGGGGGCAGTTAACTCGGTTGATTTTACAGGAATATCATTCTTCGTCATGTAAAAAACTTCTCTCACACGCTCTGAGAAATTAAATGACCATGCATTGAATGTAGTGGTAACATCTCTGGCCATGATACCCAGTTTGAATCTGTGTGCTGTAAATTGTACGCCTGCATCAAATCCAAATCCCCAGGCTGTCGCAAATTCTCCAGCTTTCCTGTGGATGATCTTGGCGTTAAAACCAACATTGATTTTTTTATCCTTCTTCAGGTCCATTTGCTGCGCAAAGGATACTAGAAAGGCATAGTCGGCAGACGAAAAAGTTTGAATGTTACTGAAGTTGATCGTCCCATCAGGTTCCACAAGAAAAATTGTATTTGGAATATCGTCCACAGCAAAACGCAGAAGAGAAAGCGCTAATGCTCTCTTATTATCTTTTAGTGGAAAGGAAATGCTACCAAAATCATACTTGCCAATGCCGACAA
>Ga0157378_10004112_pt1 | contig 12845 bp, 14 predicted proteins | sample M65metaG_FD_115309 | JGI IMG/M metagenome (GOLD analysis project Ga0157378, IMG submission 115309) | Miscanthus rhizosphere microbial communities from Kellogg Biological Station, Michigan, USA - M6-5 metaG | ecosystem: Host-associated > Plants > Roots > Rhizosphere > Soil | place: USA: Michigan...
CGCGGTCTTCGACAACGGCGGCTTCATGGTCAAGGGCGAGGAGGTGCGCGTCGCCGGCGCCAACGTCGGCGAAATCGAATCGGTCGACGTCTCGATGCCCGACGACAAGGTCGCTTACGAAAACGGCAAGGCGGTCGCCAGGCCCGGCAAGGCGATCATCGTCATGAACATCAAGGACCCGGGCTTCCAGGACTTCCGCGAAGACGCGAGTTGCCAGATCCGGCCGCAGTCGCTGATCGGCGAGAAGTTCGTCGACTGTCGCACGACCCTGCCCCGGGCGCCCGGCAGCGAAGCGCCGCCGCCGCTGGAACAGATTGAAGACGGCGAGCCCGGCGAAGGCCAGTACCTGCTGCCGCTCGGCAACAACGGCACCAGCGTCGACCCGGACCTGATCAACGACATCCAGTCGCTGCCCTACGCGCAGCGCTTCCGCCTCATCTTCAACGAACTCGGCGGCGCCCTCGCCGGCCGCGGCGAAGATCTCGAGGTGCTGGTCAAACGCGCCAACCCCGTCCTCCGCGACGTCGACACCCTCTTCGGCGTCCTCTCCGCCCAGCGCAAACAGCTGGCGCAGCTGGCGAGCGACTCCGAGGCGATCCTCACCCCGCTGGCGCGCGAGCGCCGCGCCGTCGCCGGCTTCTTCACCAACTCCGGGGCCGCCGCCGAAGCCAGCTCCGAAAAGGGACCGGAACTGGAAGAGGCGCTGCAGAAATTCCCCACCTTCCTCGCCGAGTTCCGCCAGACGATGAAGAGCCTTAAGACCTTCTCCGACGCCGGCACGCCGCTGCTCGAAGACTTCGGCACCGCGGCGCCCTCGCTGACCGATGCGACCGAAACCCTGACCCCGTTCTCCGAAGCGCTGACCGTCTCGCTGAAGAGCCTCGGCGACGCGGGAGAAGCCTCGGGCCCGATCTTCGCCGAAGCCGATCCGGTGGTGAAGAAGGCGCGGGACCTGGCCAAGTCCGGTGTGAAGCCAACTGGTGACCTGGCGAAGCTGCTGGTGGATATCAAGAAGACGGGAGGCTGGGAAGGACTCGTTCGACTGATCTACAGCACGACCGCAACGATTAACGGTTTCGACCAGTACGGTCACTTCGGTCGGGCGCGCGTGACCCTTTCCAACTGCCTCGAATACATTCCATTTGCTGCAGGTACCTCAGGATGTGCCGCGAGGTTCAACGGCACGAATGCTCCCGAAGGATCTGGAGCAGGCGCAAGTACCGCTGAACTCCTCCAACTACTGAACGAGAGATTGGGCGAACCAGATAACGGCGGCGCTTCTGCTGAAGAGGGAAGTGCCATCGGTATCGGCCAGGGGGACGCCACCAATCACCAGCCTGAAAGCCAGGCCGGCGTAGCCCAGTCCTCGAAAACCGAAGGCACCGAACCCCTTCTCGACTACCTCCTCGGGCCATGAGAAATCGCAGCGGACTCACCGGCGTCGCGAGCAGCCCGATTCTGGTCGGCGCGGTGACGGTTCTCGTCGTCATCGTCGCCGTCTTCCTCGCCTACAACGCCAACAACGGCCTCCCCTTCGTCTCCACCTACAACCTCAAGGCGCGGGTTCCCAATGCCGACGCCCTGGTCAAAGGCAACGAGGTGCGGATCGGCGGCGTCCGCGTCGGCGTCGTCAAGGAGGTCGTCCCGGTCCAGCTGGAAAACGGCAAGGTCGCCGCCGAACTCTCGCTCAGCCTCGACAAGAACGCCGAACCGCTGCCAGTCGATTCGACGATGACTATCCGGCCCAAGTCCGCGCTCGGCCTCAAGTTCCTCCAGGTCACTCCCGGCGACTCCGACAAGGGCTTCAAGGCCGGGGAAACGATCCCGGTCACCGCCGCCAAGCCCGAACCGGTCGACATCGACCAGTTCTTCGACATGTTCGACGAAAAGACCCGCGACGCGATCCGCCAGAACCTCTCGGGCTTCGGCAACGCCCTCGCCGGCCGCGGCCCGCAGCTGAACGAAGCGATCGGCGCCCTCCGCCGCCTCGTCGTCAGCGGCCAGCCGATCCTCCGCAAAATCGTCGAACCGAGCACCAACTTCGCCGGCTTCTGGCGCTCGCTCGAGGCCCTCTCCGCCACGGTGGCGCCGGTCGCCGAGACGCAGGCGCAGATGTTCGTCGCCCTCGACCGCACCTTCGCCGCTTTCGCCCGCGTCTCCCGCCCATACATCCAGGAAACGATCGAAAAAAGCCCGCCGACCCTGGACGAGGTCAACGCCGACCTGCCGGCGATCCGCCCCTTCCTCGAGGACTCGGCCAAGTTCTTCACCGCCCTGCAGCCCGGCGCCAAAGCATTGGCCAGGACCTCTCCGGTGATCGCCGAATCGCTCCACGCCGGGATCCCGGTGCTGAACGCGTCGCCGGTGCTCTTCAACCAGCTGCAGCCGACGGCGCAGGCTCTCGTCGACTTCCAGGAAGCGCCGGGAGTGTTCACCGGACTCGATTTGCTCACCGACACCAACAAGCTTCTCAAGCCGTCACTGTCCTACATCACCCCGAGTCAGACCATTTGCAATTACTGGTCCCTCACCTTCAGGAACCTTGCGGATGCCACTGGTGAAGGAAACAGTAATGGACATTGGCTCGAATTTTATTCTTACGGTCCCCCAGAAGGACCAAATAGTGAGAGTACCTTTGCCAGCGCGCCGGCCAATGACCCGGAGAACGTGGCAAATCATCTTCATTACAACCCGAACCCCCAGACCGCGGCCCCCGGGCAAGGAAAGGTCTGCGAAGCTGGAAATGAGAAATACGTGAAAGGTGAGACCGTGATCGGTCACTCACCCGAGCTTTGGGGAACGGAAACCCGGACCACCGCCGAGGCGCAGGCGAGCAAATGAGCCGCCTCCCCGAGCGTGATCGTCGTGCAGCAGCCGCCGGCAGCGGCCGCATCAAGTGGCGGCCGAGCAACGTCCTCATCGCGATCATCTTCATCCTCATCTTCACGATCGGCCCTTACCTGGCCTTCACCAAACACGTCCCGTTCACCAGCCGCGGCTATGAAGTGAACGCCACCTTCTCCAACTCGGCCAACGTCGCCCTCAACTCGCCGGTCCGAATCGCCGGCGTCGACGTCGGCAAAGTCGTGTCGACCGAACGCGAGGGTGACAACACCAAGGTCACCGTCACTGTCGACGCCTCCGGCCGGCCGATCCACGACGACGCCTTCGCCGCGATCCGCCCGCGGATCTTCCTCGAGGGCAACTTCTTCGTCGAACTCGACCCCGGCAGCCCCAGCGCACCGGAGATGGACAGCGGCGGCACGATCCCGGTCAGCCGCACCTCCACCGCGGTCCAGATCGACGAAGTCCTCTCCGTCCTGCAGGGTCCCGTCCGCGCCGACCTCAGCCGCCTGCTCGAGGGCTACGGCACCGCGCTCAACCACGAACCGACCGCGGCGGAAGACGTCACCCAGCTGCCCGAGGTCAAAGGCCGCTCCGGCGCCGAAGCCCTCAACGGCGCCTTCCAGTACGGCGGCGACGCTGGCCGCTACAGCGCCCAGGTAACCAACGCCTTCCTCGGCACCCAGCAGAAGGACCTCTCCCGTCTGGTCGCCAGCGCCGGCCGCGCCTTCGGCGCCTTCGCCAGCCGCCAGCGGGACCTCCAAGGCCTGATCGTCAACTTCGACGTTTTCACCGGCGCCCTCGCCAACCAGTCGAGCAACCTCACCCAGACGATCCACCTTCTGGCGCCGACCCTGCGGATAACCCACGCATCTCTCGTCAGCCTCAACCGCTCGCTGCCGCCCCTCCGCACCTTCGCGATCGAGTTCAAGCCCGCGGTCGAAGAGCTGCCGGGCCTGATCGCCGCCTCGAAACCCTTCCTCGCCCAGGTCCGTCCGCTCCTCTCCGGCAAAGAGGGCGGCGGTGTCGCCAAGCTCCTGCGCGAATCGACCCCGTACCTCGCCGGCGCCGCCCAGGCCAGCAAGAAGGTCACCCTGCCGCAACTCAACCGTCTCAGCCTCTGCACCTCGAAGGTGATGGTCCCGACCGGCAACCAGGTGATCAACGACCGCTTCAGCACCGGTCAGCCCAACTACCGCGAGTTCCTCTACAACCTCGTCAACTTCGCCGGCATGGCGCAGAACTTCGATGGCAATGGTCCTTACGCTCGCGCACAGATCGGCAATGGGCCGGTCCTAGTGGGCGAACCAAACCCCAATGCAAATAAAGCCACTCTCAGCGACAAAATTAATTACGCGCATACGATCGAAGATCCGCTAGGTACCCAACCGCGGATCGCAATGGCTCCCCCGCTGAAGCCTGAAGTCCGCTGCTACACCAACCCCGTTCCGGACGTCAACGGCCCGCTTGGTCAGGTCGGACCGGCATCTCCGTCAGTGGCGGGGGTGAACCCATGACCGAGAGGGAAGCCGGCGTGAGCCGCTCGAAACACTTCCGCGCCTGGCTCGGCCGGCAGGCGCGCGGTCACCGCAAAGACACGATCGCGATCTTCGTCCTCGCGATCGCGGGCATCGTGATGATGCTCGGCATCTTCACCCAGCAGAAAGCCTCGCTGCCCGCCTGGCTGCCGCTGGTTGGCGAAGAATTCGACCACATCACCGCCGAGTTCTCGACCGCCCAGGCGGTCACCCCGGGCCAGGGCCAGGCCGTCGACATCGCCGGCATCCAGATCGGCAAGGTCACCTCGGTCGACCTCGAAAACGGCCACGCCGTCGTCGGCATGGACATCGAGCCGAAGTACATGGAGCTGATCCACCCCAACGCCAGCCTCCTCCTGCGGCCGAAAACCAACCTCAACGACATGATCGTCGAGATCGAACCGGGCACCGGCAAGCGCCACATCGAGGACGGCGCCCACTTCAACCTCACCCAGACCGAACCGAACACCAATCTCGACGCCTTCCTCGCCACCCTCGATGCCGACACCCGCCAGTACATCCAGCTGCTCGTCGCCGGCGGCGCCCAAGGCGTCGGCGGCCGCGGCAAGCAGGCCTCGAACGCGCTCCGTCGCTTCCAGCCCTTCGTCCACTACACCGCCAAGCTCAACAAAGCGGTTGCCGCCCGCCACGTCGCGCTTTCCCGCGTCATCCACAACTTCGGCCTCGTGACCGACGAACTCGCCCGCCACGACGCCGCGGTCAAGCGTTTCGTCACCTCCTCCAAGGACGCCCTCGGCAACTTCGCCAACCAGCAGGCCTCGGTCCAGAATGCCTTCGAAGAATTCCCCTCGTCCCTCCAAGCCGCCAAAGCCGGTCTTGCCAGCTCCAACCGCTTCTCGCAGGTGGCCCGTCCGGCTCTGATCAAGCTGATCCCGCAGGCGCAGGCGCTCGGCCCCGCGTTCGACGCTACCGAGAAGCTGTTCAGCCAGACCACGGTCCCGATCCGCGACCAGATCCGGCCGTTCACCCGGGAAATTCGTCCAGTGCTGACCCACGGGACGGAAGCGGCCGAACCGTTTGAAAAGACCGTGCGCAGCTTCGGCAACGCGCTCGGTGGCTTCAATTCCTTCCTCAATGAGTTGAGCTACAAGCCGAAAGGCTCTCGCCAGAGCTACCTCTTCTACCTGCCATGGCTTAATCACAATTTCAATACCTCCTTCAACCTTGGAGATGCTGGTGGCCCAGTTGTGCGGAGCCTCGCGATGATCTCCTGCACTGGCGCCTTCCTCGGCCACCCCCTGGCTAGAGAAGTAACGCTGAAAGGCAAGCCCTACCTGCAGACTTTGATCGAACTCATCGGCATACCACGCGCAGAAGAAATTCCAGTGTCGTTCCCGGTTGAAAACCCCAATGGAACCTGCGAAGAAAAAAGGTCAGGCGAATGAGTAAGCGCGCGCCCAGCACCGCGCAGCTTCTGGTCATTACTGGCTTCGCGCTGTCCTGCTTCGGAATCCTTCTCTTCCTCTGGGTCACCTTCGGCGGCCCGACCCCGTTCCGCGCCAAGACCTACGAGGTCTTGGTCCCCTTCAACGAGGCGACCCAGCTGGCCGAACAGTCCGACGTCCGAATCTCCGGCGTCAACGTCGGCAAAGTCCAGAAGATCGAGCTGGCGCCCAACGGCAAGCAGGCGCTCGCAACCACCGCGATCGACGCCCGCTACGCGCCGCTGCCGGAGTCGACCCGGGCGATCCTTCGCACCAAGACCCTCCTCGGCGAGACGTACATCGAACTCACCCCCGGCTCGCGTCAGGGGCCGGAGCTCGAGGACGGTGGCACCCTGCCCGAGGCCAACGTCGCTGAATCGGTCCAGCTGGACGAGATCTTCCGCACCTTCAACGCCCGGACCCGCGCCGCCTTCCAGGAATGGATGCAGGAAGCGGCGGTCGCGATCAACGGCCAGGGCCAGAACCTCTCCTACGCTCTGGGCAGCCTCGACCCCACCGTCAGCGAATTCGCCAACCTCTTCCGCACCCTCGACAGCCAGCGCCTGGCCGTGAGCCAGCTGTTCCGCAACGGCGCCACGACTTTCCAGGCCTTGCGCGGCCGCGAAGGTCAGCTTGCGGACTTGATCCAGAGCTCCGATGCCGTCTTCGAGACGACCGCCCGCCGCGATCGCGACATCGAAGCGCTATTCCGCGCCTTCCCGACCTTCCTCGACGAGTCGCGTACCACCTTCGCCCGCCTCAAAGGCTTCTCCCAGAACGCCGATCCGCTGATGCGGCAGTTGGTGCCGGCGGCGGAAGAACTCTCACCGACCCTGATCGCCCTCTCGAAGTTGGCGCCTGAATCGAAGGGCTTCTTCGAAGGACTTCGTCCGGTGATTAAGCGCGCCCCAACCGGCTTCACGGCATTGAGGACGATCTTCCGAGATGAATTCCCGCCCCTCCTACGCGCCGTCGATCCGTTCGTCCGGAACCTAAATCCAATCTTGGTTGGGCTGAAGCTCTATCGGGTTGACCTCGCCTCCTTCTTCGCAAATATCTCGGCCACCTTCGAGGCACTCATTACCACTTCAGAAGAAAGGGAAAATCCGCCACATGCTCTACGTGCTGTCGGTGGAATGACCCCCGAAACCGTCGCCACCTATCCACAGCGTCTTGCTATCAATCGGAATAGCGCATATAGCCCACCCAAATGGGCGGCAGGGCTGGTCACGGGGCTCCCAAGTTTCGACACTCGTCAATGCACGACCGGCATCGTTGCCACGCTCGATCCGAGTGACTGGGAAGACAAAGCCTTCAAAGAACGGACGGTCGAGAGTCGGAACCAGGAAACGGGCCAGGTGACCAGGACGCAAGACGAAAACGCCAAACTCCTCTTCGAACGTATTCAGCAATACGCCTTCGCCGGTCAGACCAGCACCTCCGCCATAGCCGCACCGCCCTGCAAGCAGCAGGAGCCCTTCAACCCGATCTACGGCAGCGGCCCCCCCACGCAGTACCAGCACACCTTCGAGCAGTCAACGCCGTAGTCGCGCAGCTGGTTCGAAGTCCGGAGCCTCCTCACTGGTAAGGGCGCGCTCAGTGGTGCGCTGAAACCTTTTATTGAACTGTGATCTATTGGGTACGACCTGGTATCTTCCTGTGAGTTACACCAAGTGCTCGGGAAGCGAGCACTCGCAATCAGGAAGGATCAATGGAAACTCAGAAGGTGGAAAAGGCTGTTGCTGGCAAGGGTGTCAGCCTAGGCCTGCTTGGCCTGCTGGCAGCTCTGGTGCTGTCTCTCGGTTTGATGGCCGGACCGATCGCAAAGTCTCCCGCGTCTCCGTCTCAGGAAGGCTTCTGCGGTAGCGTAAATCTCAGCCCATATGGTCAGCAGTGGGACAAGTGCTGGGCATGGGTGTGGCAGGCGAAGCTGAAATTGTCAGATGTTCGAATCACGACCCACGAACGGGCGGGCTGCGTCAGCTATTCCGGGGCAGAAGGCTATGACATTCAGGATTCGTGGTATTGCGTCGGAAAAGGAACCTATGGCATTAAGTGGGTTAGGAACGATGGACAGGTACACCGGGGCGTAATCCGCAATAACAATCTGAGCTATTCGGGTGTTTTCAGCGGCGGCCAGACGTGCTGCTACGAATAGGTTCCGGCCGGTTAGCCTGAGTCAGGCAGCAATGCCGGTCGGATGCACGGGAGAGTGGCGGTGGCCTCGTGCCGCCACTCTTTTCCGCATAGCTGTTTGGGGCGCATTGACCCTGTTTGTGAGTTCCTGCGGTGAAAGAGGCGCCGCATCCTCAATCTCTATGTCGCCGGCAATCGATGAGCGACTGAAGCAACGATTTGAGGCTTTACGGACTCCGCCCCGACGGCTCCACACCGGCGCTACGGGAATGCCCCTGCCGATCGACTTCATCGACTCAGTGGGGTGGCCCGTTCTAAAGGGCTTCGACCGCGAAGTCTGGGCGCTCGCCGGGGCAGGTCAGGTATGCCTGCTTGATCGATCACTGGCGAGTGGCGCCGGCGCCACCTGCACCCCGGTTCGCCGGGTGTTGATGCGCGGCATTACGAGCACTTTTTTGCAGGATGGCGCCCCCGGCACGCCCCCCGAGCGATCCACTATTGGCCTCGTGCCAGACAAGGCCAAGCGAGTCCGCATCCACACCCCCGGCTTCCCCACCGTCACCCGCCCGGTCGAGCGGAACGTCTTCGTCCTCACCGACCACATTCCCCAGCCACCCGAAACGATCGAGCTGCTCGAGGGCCGATCCGGCCCCACCGACCCCGCGCGGTGAACGGTCCGTCCCCATCTAAAGCGCGATCCCCGATTGCCGCACCGCCCCGATCCGCTTTAGAGGGCAGCGACTCCAGTCAACGTGGCGCAGCAGGCGATCAGGGTGGTTATGACCCCAACGGCTGACCATAGGAGCGTCCGGTCGAGGTCCCCGAACCTCTTTCGATTCACGTCCAACCAGGCATCGACCTTCTTGTCGAGAGAGTCAAGGCGATCCTCGGCCCATCCTTTCTCAGGAGCCATCGTGTCAATCATCCTAGCGCAACCTTTCGTCTGCAGCAATAGCACCGGGCAAATCCATACCCGGGACGCTAGGACGCCCACACGCAAGCGTGGCGCGCACAATGCAGATTCTCAGCAAAGAAAGTCGCGCGGATAACGCCCGCCCGGTCGAGCGGACCCCTTCGTCCTCACCGACCACATCCCCCGGCCACCCGAAACGATCGAGCTGCTTGAGGACCGATCCGCCCCCTCCGATCCCTAGAGGGCGGCGACTCCAATCAGAGTGGCGCAGCAGCCGATCAAGGTGATGATCAGCGCAACGGCTGCCCCCAGAAGCGTCCGATCGAGCTCACCGAACCGCTTGTCAATTGCGTCGAACCGAGCATCGACCTTGTCGAACCGCTCGTCCACCTTCTTGAATTCCTTGCCGACCTGATCGAACCTCAGGTCCACCTTCTCGAACTCCTTGCCGACCTTGTCGAACCGCTCGTCCACCTTCTTGAATTCCTTGCCGACCTGAGCGAACCGTAGGTCCACCTTCTCGAACTCCTTGCCGATCTGAGCGAACCCGACATCGACCGTCTTGTCGAGATCGCCAAGGCGATCGTCGGTCCATCTCTTCTCAGGAGCCATCGTATCCATGATCCTAGCGCAACCTTTCGTCTGCAGCAATATCGCCGGGCAATTTCTCACCCCGGACGCTAGGAGGCCCAGACGCACGTGTGGCGCGCAGAATGCAAATTCTCAGCAGAGGAAGTCGCGCGGATAACGCTCAGACCGGTCGAGCGGGACGTCTTCGTCCTCACCGACCACATTTCCCAGCCACCCGAAACGATCGAGCTGCTCGGCACTGATCCTCCCTAGAGGCCGGCGACCCCGGCCAGCGTGGCGCAGCAACCGATCAAGGTGGTTATGACCCCGACGGCTGACCATAGGAGCGTCCGGTTGAGGCTCTCGAACCGCCCGTCGACCTTGTCGAATCGAACATTCATGTCATCCCGGAGCTCTTTCACTCCGCCCTCGATCTTGCCTTCGACCTTCTCGAACCGAGCGTCGACCTTGTCAAATCTCTTATCGACCTGGGCGAAGCCGCCGTCGACCTTCTGGTTGAGGTCGTCGAGCCGATCGTCGGTCCACTTCTCCCTGGGCATCTCCATAGTCCCTACCATAGCGCAACCTTTCGTCTGCATCAACATCGCCGGGGCAAATCGAGCTCATGGATCTGTTGGCTAGAGGACAGCGACGCCGACCAGCGTGGCGCAGGAAGCGATCAACGTGACGATGACCGCGACGGCCGCATTCAAGAGTGCCCGCTCGAGACTTATGAACCTCTCATCAATCTTGTCGAACCGCTTGTCCACCTTGTCGAACCGTTCATCGACCTGCCTAAACCCGTCGTCGACCTTCTGGTTGAGGTTGTCGAGACGATCGTCGGTCCATTTCTCCTTGGGCAGCATTACGGCCATCATCCTAGCGCAACCTTTCGTCTGCATCAGATCATCCCAGGCCCGGTGGCCCAGACCTCTCGCGAAACCCTAGGCGGCGCCGGCGCACGTGTGGCGCGCAGAATGTCAGGGCTTAGGGGAGAGAGTCGGGCGGCTTTGGGACTCAGGCCGGGCCGGCTTCCCAGCCCGAGAAGTTCGCCGTGTCCGGTTCGATCGCCTCGCGGACCCTTGCTATCGCCTCATGGTCGGTCGGCGCCTCGAGCGTGACGGTGTAGATCGGGCGGCCGGCGATGGCGGTGCCGGTCTCCTCGTTGCCGGCCGTCATCGAGGACCTGCTGCCGGCGAGCTCGATGCCCGCCGCGTCCAGGCGCTCGTGCTCGTCCTTGGTCAGCATTCCCTTGAAGCGGACGGCGAAGACCGGCATCCGCCCAGGTTAGCGTTGGTAAAGAATTCCTTGCCTTTTGATTTGAACGCTATGGACGGGGTTCGTAGCGGAGCAGGGAGACGCCGTCGCCGACGGTCTTGGACTCGGTCAGCTTCAGCGGCCTTTTTGCCTGGCCGGTGGGGAAGAGGCGCTTGCCCTCGCCGAGGAGGACCGGGAAGACCATCAGCCGCAGCTCGTCGACTAGGTCGTTCTCGATCAGCGCCTGCGCCAGGGTGACGCTGCCGGCAACGAGGACGACGCCGTCGACTTCCTCGCGGAGGGCGGCGACGGCGGCGACCGGGTCGCCGCTGAGCACGGTCGTGTTCTGCCACTCGGGGCGGTCGATCGTCGAGGAGACGAGGTACTTCGGCATCTCGTTCATCTTCTTGGCGAAGCCGGCCTCGTCTTCGCGCTCGGGCCAGGCCGCGGCAAAGCCTTCGTAGGTGACCCGGCCGAGCAGCTGCGCCTCGGCCTCGAGCAGCTCGTCCATCTTGAACTTGTCCCCCTCCTGGCCGCGGTCGAAGTCGAACGCCCAGCCGCCGCGGCTGTAGTCCTCCGACCCGCCCGGGTCCTCGACCACCCCGTCCAGCGAGATGAACTCGGTGACGACGATCTTCCCCATGCTGCTCTCCTTTGCCTAGCGGGACCCGGCTCTTTCCGGACTCCTTATACCCGGACGACGAACAAAGGGGGAAGAAATCGACAGGCGGCGGGACTTGACCCCGCGTGCCTGTTCCCAAACCGCAACGGGGCAAGATCCTGCGTGTCAACGCGCCCGAATGGGAGCCGCTGCTGAGCCTCGCTCCCGATCACGTCGACGACTTCATGTGGATGGGGACGGTGCAGTTGACCGATGGCACCCGACTGCAGATGTACAAGCACTACTGGACCAGGGACTACCTCCATCTAGCGGAAGACGGACGCGCCTTCGTCTTCGTCCCGAAAACGAGATACGAAGAGGTCAACCCACCCTGGTTGTTGATGCGAGTACTGCGATCCGAGTTGGATTCAGAACTGCGGTATTCTGTCAGACAGAATGTCTGGCCTGTGGAGGCGGAGATCAGATTTGCGCGGTCGGCGACCAAGCACCGGATCTCGCGGGAGCGCTCGCTGTTCGTCATCGAAAGGTGCGGCTTCCAAATCGTCAGGCGAAACGGGGGTGGGATGAACCGTGGTGTCGACCAGCGAGTTGTATTCCTAGGCGATGATCTTGAGGGAGTCGCGCTGGAGATTCTGGCCGCCGAACGCAGCGAAGAAGAGTTCCTGGTGATCCACGCGATGAACCTGCGGGCTCGGTTCCGAGGTTTCTACGAGGAGGCTCGCCAATGGCAAAAAAAGTGAGACAACCAGGAAAGAAGGACGAGGAGTTGCGGTGGGTGACGGATTCAGGAGCGGTGATCACCGAGGAGATCGCCGAAGAAATGGCGGAGGATTTCGAGAGGAACCCGCCGGATCTGTCGACGTGGAAGCGCCGCTACGTCGGCCGGCCCTCGCTTGGTCCAAACGGTCTCTCCCCCCGCGTCAGCTTCCGAGTGTCTCCCGACCTCCACAAGGCTGCGTGGGCGCGCGCCGACAAGGAAGGCCGTTCGCTCAGCGATCTCGCCCGCGAGGCATTCACCCGGTACATGGATTCCTAGCCGGCGGTACGGTTGTCGGCATGGAGCGCGACGCGGCCGTGGAGGCTGTGTTCATGCCGGTCTGTCCGGCGAGTACGTTTGAGGAGACGGTCGAGCGCTTGGGTAGCGCGATCCGGCTCGGGTTGCTGGCGCCGGGGGACAAGCTGCCGCCGGAGCGGGAGCTGGCCGGCAAGCTGCGGATCTCGCGCTCGACGCTGCGGCAGGCGCTGACGGCGCTGGTGCAGAGCGGGCACCTGGTCTCGCAGCGGGGGCGGACCGGCGGCACCTTCGTCGCCGAGGAGCCGCCCCTGAGCGAGCAGGCCGGCGAGCCGCTCGACCAGGGGGCGTGGGCGGTCCTCGATTACCGCGTCGCGATCGAGTCCGGGGCGGCGATGCTTGCTGCCGAGCGCGGCACCGAGTCTCAGTTCGACCGGCTCGACGAGCTGGTGGCGAAGATGGACGACGTGCTGGAGAACTTTGAGGAGTATCGGCTCACCGACATCCG
>Ga0157378_10004113_pt1 | contig 12845 bp, 10 predicted proteins | sample M65metaG_FD_115309 | JGI IMG/M metagenome (GOLD analysis project Ga0157378, IMG submission 115309) | Miscanthus rhizosphere microbial communities from Kellogg Biological Station, Michigan, USA - M6-5 metaG | ecosystem: Host-associated > Plants > Roots > Rhizosphere > Soil | place: USA: Michigan...
CGCTACGAGGCGCTGCACATTCCCGCGCTGAAATGGGTGCATGCGACGTTGATCGAGAGCGCAGTGATAGCGTACGAATGCGTATTGCCACCGCTGAGCAGCGAAGAACGTGGGAAGTATTATGCCGAGTCGAAGATCCTTGCTGGACTATTTGGCTTACCGGCAGACGCACTGCCAGCCGAGTGGGATGGATTTAAGAGCTACATCGCCGGGATGTTCGCGTCGGAGGCGCTCGGCGTCAGTGATCGAGCGAGATACATGGCGCAGCGAATCATGACGGGAGCGGGCTCACGGATTCACGTTCCGCGCTGGTACCGGGCGCTCACTGCGGAATGGCTGCCAGAGAGATTCCGTGAGGAATTTGGATTTGAGTTCGGCCCTCGGGACGAAAAATCGGCCAACCGTGCGCGCAGGTGGCTCCCAGGTGTCTATTCCAGGCTGCCGGAAGCATTGCGCTACGTCGGTCCCTATCGGGAAGCGCAGGATAGGCTGCGCGGGAGCAAAGCGGGATTGGTGGCCCGGCGCAGCAATATGTTCTGGATTGGTCAGGCGCGGATGCCCTTCTCAGATTAGGAGGATTCAGGCTTAAGTTGGATCGTGAATGTTTTCGAGAGACTGCATCGCGGTGCAGGTACAGAAAGCCTGTGTCCGGGAGAATATACTCGGGTGGAGATTCGGGCCGAGGACTCAACACGAGCGCTGGATAACAGAAAACGATGAACAGAGCCTCCCAGATTTCGTTTGTGCTCCTCGCGATCTTGATAACGCTGATTGCATGGTTACATCTCGGCACATTCCTGTTGACCGTGCTTTTCGGCTACCTGGCCCTCCAGGTGTTCAACTTCCATGGCCGCAAAACACTGAGCGTCGTGCTGTATCTACTGACGGTGGTGGTTGTAGGGGCAGGGCTTCTGTACTTTGCAGCGCTCGCTGTTCGCACATTTCCGAAAATTGCAGACGCGGCTGTTCCGGCCATGGTCGAATTCGCAGAGAAACACGGGATTGATCTTCCCTTCACCGATTTCGCGAGCCTGAAGAGCTCGGCTCTTGAGGAAGCCAGGGAAGGCGTGGCGACCATTGGGCGCTATGCAAGGATTGCATCGATCCAGACTGTGCTGTTGCTGGCTGGATTGGTAGTCGCACTGAGCCTGTTTCTGAATCCTTCCTGGACGGCCGGTAAAACTGGTTCAGGTGTCGCGAACGTATATGGCGAAATCACGCAGCAGCTGGGACTGCGCTTTCGAAACCTCTATCAGAGCTTTGCGAGAGTGATGGGTGCGCAGATCATTATCGCTGCAATCAATACCGTGCTGACCGCAGTGTTTCTGATTGTGAGCGGATATCCTTATGCAGCCCTGCTCCTTTGCCTCGTGTTCCTGTGCGGCCTGCTCCCCATCGTGGGTAATTTGATCAGCAACACGGTGATTGTTGGCGTTGGATTCACGATGTCGCCGAAGATGGGCCTGGTGGCGCTGATCTTGCTGATCACAATGCACAAACTGGAATACTTCCTTAACAGCAAGATTATTGGAACGCGCATCGACAGTCCGATGTGGCTAACGCTGATCGGCCTGGTGATTGGCGAGAGACTGATGGGAATTCCGGGAATGATCCTGGCGCCCGTTGTGCTCCATTACATCAAGCTCGAGGCGAGCGCGTACCAGTCCCTTGGAAAGTGCGCACCCGCGGCTGAATGAAAGGCTGGGAACCGCGCCTCAGGCAGGATCGTCTGCCGTCCCGGCACGTGACTGCTGCATACGGACTGGCGGGGACCGGCGATCGTTGGAACGCGGCTCGTGGACTATGCGGTGAATGAGGTACGCGACAACCGCAATATTGACGAGCAGCACCAGGATTCTGAGCGCAGTGGGCTGGCTGACGATCTCATAAGACTCGAATGGAATGAGAGAGCCGGTAATAATGACGGTGCACCACTCTCCCCAGCGCTTCGCGAGCCAGAGGCCCGTTCCTTCAACCAGGAAAAGTCCTGCATAGATGAAGCCGACTGCTCCAACTTGCCAGATTCTGTCCTGGGGAATCTCACAAGCCCTCTGGATGGCATGGTTGAGAAGGCTGCTGCCTGGATCGAGACCAAACTTCAGAACCCAGCCTTCCAGGACCGTTCCAACATCGGCGTGGATGAGTCTGAGGGCAAAGATACCTGCCGCAATGAGAGCGGATGCTTTCACCAGCTTTAAAACGGCGATCAGCCGAAGCAGACCTGTGTCGGAATAGTTCATTTCAGCCCCGGCGAATTCTGCCAACTACAGTGAGATGCACTTCTTCGGACTTGCGATCAACTCCGATTCCGTTCCATTCCGGTCGAGAACAATGAGAGGGGCTCAGCGACCTTTGCCATCCAATCGAGGTCGCGATCTTCTGCGAACAGCAAAGCGCCGGATCCCAAGGCATAACGTCTTCAACCAGTCGCATCTACAATGAGGTGAATTGTCGCGGTCAGATCATGAGCCTTCCAGCAATCATCACGATGATCGCCTGTGCTTTGCTGCTTCCATGCGGGGCATACGCGCAGCAATCTCCACAATCGATCGCAGTCACGGTGGTGGATGAGGTTGGGGCGCCGGTTTCCGGAGCGCAGGTCAGAGTGCACGAAACGGCAGCGGGACCCATATCGCTGCTGACGGACTTCACAGGCCGAGGAAACTTCGTCTTGCATGCTGACGCTCCTTACCAGATCCAGGTTTCGAAGTCGGGGTTTTACCAGCGGATCGTGGAGCAGCAGGATGCGGAAGCCAGAGACCTGCGAATCGTTCTGAATCACGAGCAGGTGGTTTCCGAGCAGGTGAGTGTGACAGCGTCCGTACCGGGCATCGACCCGGACCAGGTATCGAACAAAAAAACAATGAACCTGGCGGAGATCACGAATGTGCCCTATCCGACATCGAGAGATATCCGGAACCTGCTGCCTTTTTATCCGGGAGTTGTGCAGGACGGGAGCGGTCAAATTCACGTGGCCGGATCGGAAGCGTGGGCGACGCTGTATCTGCTGGATGGATTCGACATTCGATCCCCTGTCAGCGGCAACTTTGCGGTACGCGTGAGCGCGGACGCAGTGCGATCGATCGATCAGGAGTCAACGCGGTATCCGGTTGAATTCGGAAGAAGCACTGGCGGCGTGGTTGCGCTATACACCGGAATGGGTGATAACAAGTTCCGTTTCAATGCGACGAACTTTGTGCCGTCTTTCCAGGAGAGGAATGGGATCCGGTTCGACAAATTCGTGCCGAGAGTCACGTTCTCAGGGCCGCTTGTACGGGACCGCGCGTGGTTCTTCAATGGGCTGGATCTCGAGTACGACAACGTCTACATTCCGGAACTACCTTCGAATGCCGACACGAACCACGTGGTGCGCGGGAGCAATCTGCTGAAGGTGCAGGGAAACACGACTGCGTCGAACATCGTTTCGGCAGGGCTGCTGACAAATGCATATCGCTCGCGCTATGAGGGGCTTTCATCCTTGGTGCCCCAGCAAAGCACGGTGAAACGGAACACAGTGGTGTGGATGCCGTACGTGCGTGACCAACGAAGCTTTGGAAATGGGGCTCTGCTGGATTTCGGCGCGGCGTTCCTCCACATTCGCGATGGCTTTGACCCACATTCAGGCGGGCCTTTCGAAATCACTCCCGAAACGTATCTCGGCAGCTATTTCGAAGGGCAGACAGGGCGGTCACAGCGGGTTGATGGAAATGCCGCGCTCTACCTCGCACCGCGCCATTGGAAGGGCCAGCACAACGTGAAACTCGGTGTCGACGTCGATCGGATCAGTTTCGATCAGCGGGAGTCTCTCGCGCCAGTCAGTTATCTGCGCGAAAACGGGACTTTGCTTCGCCAGAGCATGTTTCCCGCTGTTGTGCCATTCGCGCGGCACAACGTGGAGACCGGCGGATATCTTCAGGATCGCTGGACGCTTTCGCAGGGATTACTGGTTGAGCCAGGGCTGCGGTTCGACTTGGACGAGATCGTGCGGAGACCGCTACTCTCTCCTCGGCTGGCCGCGACCTACTCGCCCTCCCAGTTGTCGGGGAAGACAAAGTTAAGTGCGGGTATCGGACTGTACTACGACCATACGCAGCTCGAATATTTGACGCGCGAATATATCGGGCCGCGCATCGACCAGTACTTCGCAGCCGATGGAACCACGCCGCAGGGGCCGCCATTCACAACGGCGTTCGTCGCCGACTATCGATCGCTGCGTGAGCCGCGGGCTGTGAACTGGAGTGTGGGCATCGAACAGAAATTGCCCGGCGCCCTTCTGGCACGAGCCGAGGTACTGCAAAAGCGTGTCAAGGACCAGTTTGCCTATGCCAACGAGACGAGCCCCGGCGCACTTTCAGGCACCTATCGCCTGAGTTCATCCAGAGAGGACCACGATGACCTCTTTGAAGTGGATCTTCGGCGAACATTCACCGGAGGGTACACGCTTTTCGGCGCCTACACGCATTCGAGTGCGCACACGAACAAGGCGATCGATTATTTGCCGACAATCACTGACTTCGGTCCGCAGCAAGGTGGGCCTTTGCCCTGGGATGAACCCAATCGGGTGCTTTCCTGGGGATGGCTGCCGGTAGCACTCCCTTACTTCAGAAAGCGCTGGGATTTTGTGTATACGGCAGATTGGCATTCCGGTGTCCCCTACACAGCAATCAGCGCGGACCAACAGGTGGTTGGCGCGGCCGGTGGTCGTCGATTTCCAAATTTAACGTCCTTCAGCCCTGGTCTGGAGTGGCGCTTCCATTTCCGAGGCTCGAATTTCGGGTTGCGAGGCGTGCTGGAAAACGCCACGGACAGCGGCAATCCAGCGGTCGTGAACCGAGTGGTGGATTCGCCCCAATTTGGAGCATTCAGCGAGTTTGAGGGGCGCTCATTCACTGCGCGAATCCGGCTGATCAGTTCCGGCAGGTAGCGAACCGTTCGTCACTCTCCTCTTGACAATCTAGATGACAAATCTATTCTCTAGCTTATCTAGAGGAGCGGGCAGGCCGAAGTCGGCGCTTCTGCCCACCGAGAGGATCATGCATGGGGTTGCTGGCGAATTTGTTGAGTGGTGTCCGAGCGCTGTTCCGGAAGAAGGAAACAGAACAAGAGATCGACGAAGAATTGAGCAGCTATCTCGAAGCCTCGGTTGCGGAGAAGCTGAAAGCCGGCATGCCGGCCACTGCCGCTCATCGCGCTGCACTCGGAGACCTGGGAGGAACACGGAATTCAGTCAAGCACCATGTCTGGAGTTCGCGCTGGGAGTCAACACTCGACAACGTTCTGCAGGATCTCCGCATGGGAGTCCGCTCGCTGATGAAGAACCCCGGATTCACGGCCATTGCCCTGCTCTCGCTGGCGCTCGGCATCGGCGGAAACACCGCAATATTCACATTGATCAACCAGGTCCTGCTGCGGAATCTGCCGGTCCGCGAGCCGAAGCAGTTGGTCGCGTTCGGCGATTCCGTATACGGAGGCGTTGCGGGCGGAATTGAGCTTGGCGGCTTCGGTGGATATTTTCCTTGGGACTTTTCCAAGCAGCTAGAGGCAAACCCCGGTCCATTTCAGGGAATCGCGTCATACGGCAGCTTCTCGAACAAAGTGAGCATTCGGGTGGCTGACACGGGCTCAGCTGGGACGACTGCCATCCTGGCGCAGGCCAACCTGTCGCAAGCCACCCTGGTTTCGGGCAACTACTTTAATGTTCTCGGTGCGCAACCGCTCGTGGGCCGCACAATCTTTCCATCGGACGATGCGGCGACAGGAACCGGAGCGGTCGTGGTTGTAAGTTATCGGTTCTGGCGCCAATCGCTGTCGGCGGACCCCGGTTGTGTCGGCAGAATCATCACCATCAATGCGAGCCCCTTCGAAGTTGTGGGTGTCATGCCTGAGGCGTTTCACGGCTTCAAGCAGGAGTTGGAGCCGACGGACTTATGGATGCCGTTAAGCATGCAGCCCGTTGTGCTGCAGCAGCCCTCGATGCTTCTGCCCCATTCTGGTTTGTACTTCCTGCATCTTGTCGGGCGCCTCAGTTCCGATGCGGCCTCGCATAAGAGTGCCTTCGCAGCGAGCCAGAACTGGGTCAATCAGCAGGTTCGCACGGCGACTCTCTCGAATGAAGGGAGCAAGGTGACCGCCGAGCGTCGCGCAGAGATCAGCCGGCTCACCGTTCCGCTCGTGCCCGCAGCGAATGGCGTATCTCTCATTCGATCGCAATATGGCGACTCACTGAGGATCCTGATGGCTGTGGTGGGACTTGTGTTGCTGATTGCGTGCGCCAACCTTGCCAACTTTCTCCTCGCGCGAGCTACGGCGCGACAGCACGAGATCGCCACGCGGCTTGCGCTGGGATCGAGCCGAACGCGGATCGTTCGACAGAGCCTCACGGAGACACTGTTGCTCTCGTTGACAGGCGGGATTCTTGGAATGGGAGCGGCCTATCTTGCTACGCGGGCACTGATCGCATTCGTCAGCCAGAGGAATGGCACCATCACGATGAGCGCGACACCGAATCTGCCCGTCGTCCTTTTCACCCTCGGCGTTTCACTCGCAACTGCGATCCTGTTTGGACTCACTCCGGCCGTGATGGCGTCTCGGATTGGCAACCGGGGAGCGCTCAATACCAGTTCACGAACTACACAGGCGGCTGGTGGGAAAAGGTCGCGCTTATGGCCGAAGGCTCTGGTAACCGTGCAGGTGACACTCTCTCTTGTTCTTCTGGTTGGAGCGGGACTGTTGTTGCGTACGCTGCGCAACCTTCAGAATCAGGATTATGGATTCGAGCGGACGCACCTGCTGCTGGCGGATCTCGGTGAAAAGCTCGCCGGTTATCAGCCGCACCAGATTCCGTCGCTGCATCAACAACTGATCGAAAGGCTTTCCATAATCCCCGGCGTTCGGTCGGTCGCACTCTCTGCGACACCCCCGGTCAGCAATGGTGCGTGGAGTTCCAATATCAAGCTTGAAGGTTATACGCCTGCGCCCAAGGAGGACATGGTTTCACTTCTCAACCGGGTATCGGGACGGTACTTTGAAACTGCGGGGATCTCCATGGTCGCAGGCCGTCCAATTGCTCCCGAGGACACGGCGAGTAGCCTTAAGGTGGCCGTGGTGAATGAAACGGTGGCTAAGAAATATTTCCCGCACGGTGATGCAATCGGACGCAAATTGACGGTTGGAATTGATTCGGTCGCCGGTCCCTGGCTGATTGTTGGAATTGCGCGGGACACACGATCGCAGAATCCGAGGGACACGGATCCGATCCGAATGACGTACATCCCCCTCGCGCAGATTGAACCCTACATGCCAGTTGAGACTCGCCCATCCGGCAATCCAAAGCCTGCTATACGAGAGGAAAATCAAGATCGCTATGCAAATATCATCCTGCTGCGAACCACCGGCGATCCAGCGAAGGTAACGGCCGATCTGCGCGCAGCCGTTGCGTCAATCGATTCCAATCTTCCACTGGTGAAGATCACGACCATACGCGAGCAGGTATCGAATCTGACGGCGAACGATGAGCTCATTTCGACGTTGACTACGATTTTCTCCGCCCTCGCGCTTCTTCTGGCGGCCATCGGGCTGTATGGAGTGATGAGCTACAACGTGGTGCAACGAACGCCGGAGATCGGAGTGCGGCTGGCTCTGGGAGCCCGGGGTGAGAGTGTTCGCTGGATGATCATGCGGGAGTCGCTACTGCTGCTGGCGATTGGCATCGTCATCGGTCTTCCCCTCACGATCGCAGGAACCCGGGAAATTCAGGATCAACTGTTCGGACTGAGTGCTGGGGATCCAGCGACGTTTCTGATTTCGATCGCCGTAATCGCGGGCATGACGTTGCTGGCAACGTGGATGCCGGCAACGAGGGCATCGAGGGTGGACCCGCTGATCGCGCTGCGGTACGAGTAGGCGTCTTAGAGCAGGCCGGCGACTAGCGCATTCCATTCGTCTTCAAGCGCAGGTCGATGGAAGTGTCGACCGGCTCGCGCGTACCAATAATCAGCGTTCGAGAGAGAGCCTTCTTTCCGGTGCAGATAGGCATGCACTGCCATGCCATCTTGCGATTCGAGTTCATCGACGAGGCCGTGCGCTTTGGCCCAGCCCCCTTTCGCATCCCACCACAGGGCCGCGACTGAAGCGGAGAGACCGTCGGGCGGTGAGTCACGCTCTACTGACGCAAGGAACTCGTTCACATTCATTGTCGTTTTTGACCTCACCATGCGCTGTAGAGCGCTCGCTAATTCGTGTCTCTACGTGACCCAAATCACATCCGCGGATCCGAACCAAGGATAAGAATAGACACAAATCCAGCAGTAATAAAAGAAGTTCCGAAGGGGTCGATAAGCCTAGTAGGCGGCTCATTGAGGGAGGTCGGGACCATGGTTTTGAGTGGATCAGGGCCAAATAGACGAGCAGTTTGCGATTCCGACCAAAATGGTCGTATACTGAACTCAGACCATTCTGGTCGTAGTTTGCGTTTGTTGCCGTTTCGGCGGCGCGAAGGAGTTCGACGGGTGAGTGTGCTGACGGATCTGCATATCGGCGAGACAGCAACCCTGATAGCACTCGATCTGCCCGAGGCGGTGCAGAACTACCTGATGCATATGGGCTTCGTTCCCGACGCCCAGGTCACGGCCCTGCGTAAAGCTCCTGCCGGTGATCCCACCGTTTATGCAATCGATGGAATGGAGATCGCGCTCCGGCATGAGACTGCTGGGTCCATCCGCGTTCGCAGCAATGTGGAGACATCGACACGCGAAATCGATGCAGAACTCAAGAAAATCGCTGCCGACTCGGAGCACGCGGCCCAGACTGAAATCCACGAATACGCAGGGGCGACCAGATGAATGCCTGCTGTGAGACTCCGGCGTTTGAGGCTCCTCAGGCACCGGGTTCTGGAGGTCTCAGCACAGTTGTCCTGATTGGACCGCCCAACTCCGGGAAATCCACGCTCTTCAATCGACTCACCGGATTGCGGCAGAAAGTAGCAAATTACCCAGGCGTCACCGTGGAGCAACGCATGGGATTGATGGCAGGCGTGGGACGCGACGACCTGACGCTCATTGACTTGCCGGGTGTTTACTCGCTCACACCATACTCAGAAGATGCCCGCGTTTCAGTAGATGTGCTGAAGGGCAAGATGCCCGGCACGCCGAGACCCGACGCGGTTCTGCTCGTTCTCGATTCCCTACACCTTACACGGCAGTTGATGCTGGCGGCGCCCGTTCTTGCTCTGGGCTTGCCCACCCTGGTCCTGCTCAACATGAGCGACCTGATGGAATCGCGCGGCGGCCACATCGATACTCTGAAGCTTGCCAAGGAACTCGGGGCGCCCGTTGCGCAAATCAGCGCGGTACGCGGCACGGGCATGGATGCAATCCCATTGTTCCTGAACCAGTGCGCGCTGCCGCCATCGGTGAAGCGAGCTGACCAGCTTCTTACGCTGCCGGTGCTCGGGAATGCTGCCAGCACTCATCGATGGGCGGCGCAGGTGAGCCGGCGAACCGGATATCGCGCCCCTCTGTCCGCTGAGAACAGCCGCAAACTCGACAGCATCCTGCTGCACCGCGTCTGGGGACCGCTGCTTTTCCTCGCCGTAGTCATCGGCGTATTCGAAGTTGTGTTTTCGATCGGGCAGCCGATGAGCGACGGATTCGCCGACATTCTTGGCAAAGCAGCATCGCTTGTACGTCCATTGATACATCCTGGATGGTTGCAGTCGCTTCTCATCGACGGAGTATGGAAAGGCATTTCCTCTGTCCTCGTCTTCCTGCCGCAGATTCTGCTCCTGTTTCTCTTCATCGGAATTCTGGAAGACTCCGGCTATCTTGCTCGTGCAGCACTGATCGCGGATCGCGTGATGCGGACGACTGGATTAAACGGGAAGGCCTTCATTCCTCTCCTTTCGGCTTATGCGTGCGCAGTTCCGGCCATCATGGCGACGCGCACCATTGAGAACAAGCGCGATCGTTTTGCGACGATTCTTGTGACCCCGTTCATGACGTGCTCGGCGCGCCTGCCGGTGTATATCCTGCTGATCGCGGCGTTCATTCCGAACAAGACATTCCTGCACGGATTTCTGGGTTTGCAGACGATTGTGATGCTCGGCCTCTATCTTGCGGGCTTTATGGCCGCGATGACGACGGCGTGGCTGCTGAAGAGTTCGATTCTCAAATCGAATGAGGCACCGTTCATCCTGGAATTGCCGCAATATCGGATGCCTACGCTGCGTTCGCTGGCGATGCGTTTGGTAGATCGGGCCAAGGTGTTTATGCGGCAGGCGGGTACCGTCATTCTTGCTGTAACGCTGGGTTTGTGGCTGTTGGCGCACATTCCTCCGGTTCCCGGGCCGGGTGGTCACTATACCGCGCCTGAGTTGGCGGACAGCATGATCGGCAAGATGGGTCACTTGATTGAGCCCGCGATTGCGCCCCTTGGTTTTAACTGGAAGGTTGGCATCGGCCTGATCTCCAGCGTGCTGGCACGCGAGGTGATGGTATCGACGATGGGCACGCTTTACGGCGCCGATCCAGAAACGCAGGCCATGCACCTGCAGAACGCACTGCACACGGACATGACCCTGGGCGGGGCGGTTGCGCTGATGATCTTCTTTGCGTTTGCAATGCAATGCACGTCGACAATGGCTGTGGTCCGGCGCGAGACAAACAGTTGGAAGTGGCCGGCCCTGCAGTTTGCTTACATGCTGACTTTGGCCTGGCTGGGCGCGTTCGCGGTGAATCACATCGTCACTGCTCTTTTCGGCTGAGCAAGATCCGTTCCCTGCCCTCCGTATGACAGGTTCCCCGGCATCCGGGTATCTTAGGGGCATGCGGTACTGTGGCTTGAATGCCGGGTCGACGGCTCGTCTTGGCGCCGGATTCATGCTTGCCCTCGCCGTCTCCGCGGCGCTTCCCCAGGATCCAGTCCTCAAAACCCGCACGAAAGAAGAGCGCGAGGAACAATTCAACATAACGCACCGCATTACGATGAACGTTCAGGTGACGGACGCTTCCGGAACCCCTGTCTCCGATCTACGCGCGGAGAATTTCAGCCTCTATGACAATCATCAGGCGCGCAAAATTGTCGCGTTTCATCCGATCGACGGTGCGGCGCTGAGCGATGCGACAGAGGTGGTGATCTTGCTGGACGCGGTGAACACACCTCAGCAAGCGCTCGATGAAGAGAAGAATGCGATTTTCAAATACCTTGCGCAGAGCCGAAAACCATTTGCGCTGCCGACGGCATTCGCTCTCTGGTTCAATGGCCATTTGAGTGCAACGACTGCCACGACTGATCGCAATGCGATTGGGCGAGCATTTGTGAAATTGACAAAGAATGTGCACTCGAATGCTTGCGGTTTGCCGCAGAGTTCGGCACAGCAGAAGATTGCAGCGAACAAGGATGGCGGGCAGGTGAGCCCCGCAGCTTGTCGCGCGGTGCATTTCAAAGATTCGGTGGCGGCACTGGATGGAATCGCGCAACAGCAATTGGCGACTGGTGGCCGGACACTGCTGATCTGGGTGGGATCGGGGTGGCCCGTTGTACCGAGCGCAGAGCTTGAACGGCTCGGGCCGAAGCAACGAGACGCCTACGCCCACGAGTTTGTCGAGGTGTTACACGATCTCCGCGCGGGGCAAGTCACGGTCTATTCGATCGCGCCCCGGGATAGCAGCTCAACCGACATCGAGAATCTGAGAACCGCAGACACGAGGACGACCGCAACGTTCCCACGAATTGCAGTGGATGAGTTCGCGCAGAGAACGGCTGGGCGGGTGATGACATCATCCGAAGATATCAGCGCCAGCCTTCACGCCTGCATTCGAGATGCGGAATGGTACTACTCGATTTCGTTCAACGCGCCGCCAGCCCAGAACGGCGGCGGAGAAATGCATTCGCTCGATCTCAGAGTTGATCGCCCTGGGGTGCAGGTGCGGACGATGGATTCGTACTACACCGAGCCGCGGTGAATGCTTGCAAGTCAGCCGCAGCTTGTGCCGCCGTCGAGCTCGGAGGAAGACTTCGTCTCGAGAGGAATCAGGATGACACGCTTGTCAGGCATGACTTCGACTCGGAACGTAGCGCCGGGATAGAGCCCGGTCTGCTTCTGAACTTCCGGCGCAAGTGCAATGCAGCCGCAGTTCTGGACGCAACCGATGGTTTCCATCAGTCGATCTTGTCCGGATGGAGCGCGATATTCTTTTCGCCCGAGGCTTTGCGATCGTTGTAGGCCTTGACCCAGTCTTCCCAGTGCTTGCCGGCAGCCCGATCTTTTCCGGTGAATTCCAGGCGTGCGATCTCGGCATAGCCCAGCTTCTGCTTCCCATTCACATTCGGCTCGAAGTACTGAACATAGCTCTCGGCGAGCGTGGACCCGGTGCGGCGATTGAAGATGAACGCCTCAATCTTCTTCCCTGATTTGGTCGTAATGGTCACGTCGCCCCGATAATCGAAGGCTTTCTCGAGCGCGTTACGCACATCGTCTTCATTGGCGAAATCCGGCACCCAGCCTTCGAGTTGCTCGTGCTCCGTGCCGGGTGCGAGTTCGAGCGCTTCGATTTGTTCAAGCGTGTACTTGGAAACTTCGGCGGTCATTTAAAACGGCTCCTGATTTCAGCTCTCAGCTTTCTACGATCAGCCAAAGCCAATCTGGCATTGTTGGCTACTACTTTGCCGCCATCTCGCGGTCGTTGCTCTCGATCTGCACCAGCGTGCTTGCTCCGTGAGGGGCAGGCTCGCTCAGCAGCTTCAAAGCGTGCTCGTCTTCATAGGTGCTGAACCATCCGCGTGCCATGGAGTAGATGCCTTTGACCGAGAGGAAGCCATCCATGACTGCCGTGGGCTCGTAGCCGCAG
>Ga0157378_10004114_pt1 | contig 12845 bp, 11 predicted proteins | sample M65metaG_FD_115309 | JGI IMG/M metagenome (GOLD analysis project Ga0157378, IMG submission 115309) | Miscanthus rhizosphere microbial communities from Kellogg Biological Station, Michigan, USA - M6-5 metaG | ecosystem: Host-associated > Plants > Roots > Rhizosphere > Soil | place: USA: Michigan...
AACTTACAAAAAACAATCAGAAACCGATGCTTATCACCTTAACACGACAGGGCCTAAGGGTTATGAGGATTATGGCTACAGTAATTATTTTATAGGAAGGAACGAATTCGATGGGCTCTCTACGCACCAGATAATGGAAAGAGATGGTTTCTTTAAAGTTCGTACAGACCTGTTGGGAGATAAGATTGGCAAATCCGATAACTGGTTGGCTGCTGTAAATTTTTTAACAGATGTGCCTTCCGCTATTAACCCGCTAAAAGTATTGCCAATTAAAATCCCGTTGAAAATATTTGTAGATATGGGTACCTATGCAGAAGCATGGCAAAAAGACGCAGGCAAGAGTAAATTTATTTATGATGCAGGTATCCAGCTCTCTTTATTTAAGAATGTGTTGAATATTTATATGCCTATATTATACAGTAAAGTATACCACGACTATTTTAAATCAACCACATCCGGAAGTATATTTTTGAACAACATTTCATTCAGCATCGACATTCAAAATATCAGTCTTAAAAAACTGATCCCTCAACTTGATTTTTGATCGTGAACATACAGTATGTTACATACCAGCACATCAATAAAAGCAAATGGGACGACTGCATCATTCATGCTGATAATAGCCTTTTATATGCCCGCTCACTTTATTTGGATGCGATGGCACAGCACTGGGATGCACTGGTGATGGATAATTACGAATGTGTGATGCCCCTGACCTGGAATAAAAAATATGGCATCTGTTATTTGTACCAGCCGGCTTTTACAGCACACCTGGGCATTTTTGGAAAGAGTATTAACGCTGATACTGTAAATAATTTTCTAAAAAATATTCCCGGTAAATTTAAGTACTGGGATGTTTATTTCAATCATGGTAATTATTTCCAGTTAAAGGATTTTAAATTATATGAGCGGATGAATTATGTACTGCCGCTGGATGAAAACTATGAGGATATTTATAAAAATTACCGGGATAATATCAAACGGAATATTAAAAAATCTTTCCAGTTAAATTGTTTAGTAAAAAAAGATTTCCCGGTTGATGAGGTGATCAACATTGCCAAAACGCAAATGAAAACGATTGCTGGTATAAGCGATGAAGATTTCGGCAGGTTCAAAAAATTATACGAATTGCTTCATCACCAGGACAAGGCCATTACCTACGGTGTGTATTCCTCCTCCAGCGAACTGGTTTCTTCCTGCGTGTTTTTTATGGATGAAAAAAGAGCGTATTATATTTTAGTGGGCAACCATCCAAATGGCAAAACCATTGGCGCTTCGCATGCCCTGGTCGATGCTTTTATAAAAGATCATGCAGGGCAAAATATATTATTGGATTTTGAAGGAAGTGATATCCGTAACCTGGCTTTTTTCTATAGCAGTTTTGGTGCAAGGGAAGAAAGATATACAGGAATTAAAATGAACAGGTTGCCCCGGGTGCTCCGGTTGATTAAGAAGTAAGATGGAATGCTGGTGGCCTTGATTAAGGCGGATCAAAAGCGAATTTTTATTTTTGTGACACGACAAATCAGTCCATATCAATTTCATCAGCGTTCTCCGTGTTCCATTTTTTTAATATTTGTTCTGCAATTAAAAGATCTACCGGCGTAGTGATCTTAAAATTATTTTCTTCTCCTTCTACCAGGTGCACTTTCAAGCCAAATGCTTCTACCACGGTAGCTTCATCGGTAAACTTATCTTTAAAATCTATTTTATAAGCCGGCAGTAAGATCTTGCTGTGAAAGGTTTGCGGTGTCTGTACCAGTTTGACCAGGTTGCGGTCGAGGGCTTCGTTGCGGTCATCTTTTTGAAGGCGTACACTGTCTTTGGAATCAATAACGGGAATGGCTGAGCCATATTCAAGTGCAGCATTATAACAACGATGAACGAGGTCTGTACTGATCAGGCAGCGCACGCCATCATGCACAAATACAATACTTTCTTCAGTTATTAATTGTAAGCCATTTTGCACAGAATGAAACCTGGTTCTGCCTCCGGCAGTAATTTGTATACGATGGTAATCAAACCAGGCATCAATAATTTCCTGCCCGGCAGCGATATGCTCTTCCGGAAGCACCAGGATAATGGTAAGATCGCTGTAGGCTTTTAGAAATGTATCGAGTGTATAAAATAGAACGGGTCTGTTGTTTAATAATAAAAACTGTTTGGGCAAAGCACTGTTCATCCTGCTGCCACTTCCTCCAGCCACTATAACTGCAACTTTCTTCATCTTAAAAATTAATCTTTATAAATACTTACAAAATTAGTTCCGTCGCTGCTCCTGGCGCCGCGGTACATGCCTGCACTGTTAAACAGCAATGCCATATTCCCGTTTGCATCTACACCAATCATTCCCCCTTCGCCTTGCATTGCTTTTAATTTCACATTCACCACTTCATTCATGGCAGCGTCAATACTCATGCCTTTATATTCCACCAGGCAGCTCACATCATAGGCAGCTACTGCTTTAATAAAAATTTCACCGTGCCCGGTGCAACTGATGGCACAGGTTTTATTATTGGCATAAGTGCCGCTCCCGATCATGGGAGTATCACCAATGCGGCCATATTTTTTATTCGTCATGCCACCCGTGCTGGTGGCGGCAGCAATGTTGCCATTCATATCACACGCCACTGCACCAACTGTTCCAAATTTTTTATCCCTCATTAATTTCTCTACAGAATCGTTTGAATGATCCAGAGAATAATTGTCACTGTCCCTCATCTGTTTCCATTGATCGTAACGAAATTGAGAAAAGAAAAATTCATCCGGCTCCAGCTGAATACCTTGTTTGAGTGCAAAATCATTGGCGCCTTCACCGCCCAAAAAAACATGATCACTGTTACGCATTACTGCTACTGCCAGTGCAATAGGGTTGCGTACATTGCGTACCCCCGCCACGGCACCTGCGGCCAAATCCTCCCCATTCATAATAGATGCATCCATTTCCTGTACACCTTTTTTTGTAAATACAGATCCCCGGCCAGCATTGAATAATATATTGTCCTCCATCATTATCGTGGCAGCCGTTACGGCATCTGCGGCAGTACCTCCTTTTTCCAACATTGTATACCCGGCTTCCAGTGCATCCTGCAGGCCCGCCAGGTAAGCTTTTTCAAGCTCCGGAGTCATATCTTCCTTAATAATCGTACCTGCACCGCCATGTATGGCCAACGAAATTTTTTGCATCCGCTTAAAATTATTGAGCGCCGAAATTAGTTTAATTCAATCAAATAAGAACGACAGCATTATACGGGAATGGATACTTAAGTGAATGGAGTGGTTTTATCCTTACTAATAAAAGTGATAAAAATTTTTTCCATCATTTTGAGAATTTTAAAATTGATTTTATACATCCTCATACCTGCTCAGCCGGTTGCTTAATTTCACTATCTGTTGCTGCATGGCATGCATCCGTTGCAGTAAGTGTGTGATAGTTTCAATGCCTTCCAGGTTAATGTCCATTTCATAATATAAACGCACCAATTTTTCCAGCTGGCTCAACTGGTCGGCAGGAACAAATATTTTTTCTTCAACAATGGTAATTTCAAGGAGGCCTGAATCATTCAGGGCATTCAGAAAGGATGGTTCAATATGATGATGAACACAAAATTCACTGGCAGGTATCATTTCTCCTGTTTGCATACAACAGTTATTTTAATTTACTCAATTCGGTGAACAGTTCTTTTTGTTTTTCTGTAAGATTGGTGGGCAGTTTTATTTCGTAGGTTACATACAGGTCACCGGCTTCACCTTCTTTTTTATATACGGGAAAGCCTTTTCCCTTTAGTCTTATTTTAGTGCCCGGTTGTGTTTCGGAATTTACTTTCAGTTTCACTTTCCCTTTAAGTGTGTCAATGGTAGTTTCTCCGCCCAGCAAAGCAGTGTACAGGTCAATGTTAGTGGTCGTAAACAGGTCGTTGCCGGATCGTTTAAAATGAGGGTGGGGGATAATGGAGAAAGTAATGAACAGGTCGCCGGAAGGCCCGCCGTTTACACCGGGTGCACCATAGCCTTTTAATTTGATCACCTGGCCATTCTCTACGCCGGCAGGAATAGTGATACGGACATTCTTTCCGTTAACCGTAAGGGTTTGCTGGTGCGTTTCCATCGCCTGGATGAGCTGCAGCTTTAATTCTGCATTATAATCCTGCCCCCTGAATTTAGTTTGACGCTGGCGGCCGCCGCTGCCAAACATCGATTCAAAGAAACTGGAGAAATCGCTGTCATCATCACCTGAAAAATGTTCACCACCTGAATAATACGACTGTTGCCGGTTGGATTGCCGTTGCTGTTCAAACTGGTCGGCATGCTGCCAGTCTTTCCCATACTGATCATACTTTTTTCGTTTGGCCGGATCGCTCAATACTTCATTGGCCTCATTTACCTGCTGAAATTTGTGATGGGCTGCTTTATCGTTGGGATTCAGATCCGGGTGTAGTTTTCGGGCTAATTTTCGATAGGCTTTTTTGATATCTTCATCAGAGGCGCCCTTATCAACACCTAAGATTTTGTAGTAATCAATAAATTCCATGAGCTTGTTTTTTATTCATCCGGCACAAAGGTACAGCCCAATAGTTTAGGTACCGGAATGTTATTTCTCAAAATTTGTCTTGGAAAGAGAACCGTATCAGGAAATACCCGGTACCGGATCGTTTATTTGAGCGATAATTAGGTCAATGATCCTGTCAGGGGGTAAAGCAATATCCACTGATATATTATTTACCGGTACTTCCAATGCATCAAACTGCGATTGCAGTAAAGTGGTGGGCATATAATGACCGGTTCTGTTTTGCATTCTTTGCAGGATAGTTTCGTAGCTGCCGTTTAAATACACCCATCTGCATTGCGTTTCTATTCCATTGCTGAGCCGTTGCCGGTATACCTCCTTTAATGCGGAGCAGGCTAATATAATATTTGCAGATTGCAACTGTTTGCTTACAAATGCATGAATATTATCCAGCCAGGGCCAGCGGTCCTCATCCGTAAGCGGCAAGCCAGCCTTCATCTTGTCAATATTTTGCTCGGGATGAAAATAATCCGCATCATAAAATGCGTAACCTGTTTTGGAAGATAATTTTTGTCCAATAGTAGTTTTACCTGACCCGGCAACTCCCATTATATAGATTACCATGTGAGGCATATTTGCAGTGGCAACAATTAAGCGTAAATACTCTGTTAGCTATTTTAACAGGAATGAAGATATGATTTATTGGTGTAAGAAATATACAGTAGATGCAGCCGTTTACCGTTGCTTAACAACCGGTAGTCGTTTTGTTTTAATTGCGTTGTGCCGGATAAAAAAATGAGCGCCTTCTGCAGTTGGAATATTGTGGTAAAATATGTTGCGGTGATCGCCGCTAACCACCACGACTATCCTTTATTTGGCTGCGGCATTATAAGCATGTTTACATCAGGTATTTATTTATATATTTTGAATGATCCCGCAGCAGTCAATGATTACCCCGGTAATTGATTTAACAGCAGCCAGTAGAAACCCAGGTTTTTTATTGCTTCAGCAAATCTTTCAAAATTCACTGGTTTTACTATATAGCTATTTGCTCCCAGTTTATAACAGGTTTGTATATCCGGATCTTCCTTGGATGACGTTAAGATTACTACAGGTATTGTTTTGGTACGTTCGTCCGATTTTAATTTTTCCAATGCTTCTATACCGTTAACCTTAGGCATATTGATATCCATCAGTATCAATTTTGGGAGATTATTGAGGTGCTGCCTGCTTGCATATATTCCTTCGCCAAATATAAAATCCAATGCTTCCCCACCATCTTTTACATGAAACAGGTTGTTGGCCAGGTTGTGATTTTTTAATTCCCTGATGGTAAGCTCTGCATCAAACTGGTTATCTTCCACTAATAATAAATCTACAGGATTTTGATTCATCATTTTATTGTTTAAATATTATCAGTCAAATTTTCGGGTTGTAAATTTTTATCAGCAGGCAGGCTGAAATAAAAACAGGCGCCGGCATTTACCGCCCCCTGCATCCACACATTACCGCCATGTTTGGAAATAATTTTCTCCACCAATGCAAGGCCAATGCCGGTACCTTCAAATTGATCAGCACTATGGAGCCGTTGAAAAACTTTGAATAATTTATGTTTATATTTTTCATCAAAGCCTGCACCATTATCTTTTATAAAATATACTGTTTCTCCCGGTTGCATATAAGCGCCAATTTCAATTACAGGCGCTGCTATTTTGCCTGAATATTTTACAGCATTTGTAATAAGGTTGATCCACACCTGCCGGATGGTATTCAGGTCTGCCTCAGCCGATGGCAATGAATGAATGATCCATTTTACTTTATCCGTTTTATCATGGTCCATTCCACTGATGACTTCATTTATCACGATTTCCATATTAAAGCTGCTTTTGGCTATTTCATGGCGTCCCATTCTTGAAAAACTCAGCAAGTCATCAATAAGAGTACCCATTTTTAGTGTGTTGCTCCTTATCACAGCACTGATCCTTTTTGCTTCTTCATCTAATCTGGATACATAGTCTTCTTCCAATATAGCGGTAAAACCGACAATCGCCCTTAATGGGGCACGCAGATCGTGTGACACAGAATAAGAAAAGGCTTCCAGTTCATCATTGGCCTTTTTTAATTCGGCCGTTCGCATGATGATCTTTTCTTCCAGGTCGCGGTTAAGGTCTGAAATATCACGTTGTGCACTCTTTAGTTCGGTTATATCAATGGTGACCGTCATCAAGGCATACACAAAATTATTTTCATCTTTTAATGGAATAAACCTGGTAATTACATCAAAGTTAAGAATAGTGGTTTCAGTCTGGATAATTTCTCCTTCCAGTGCTTTTCTTAAATTCTTTTCTGCATTTGCAAAAGTTTCGGGCGCCAGCACATCGGCAGCCTTTCTTCCCAATAAAATGTCTTTCTTATAGCCTATTTTTTCCAGCAAATCACCTTCAATCAGCAGGTAGCGGTATTCCCTGTCTAACAGGCAGATAACGGTGCCCGGTATACTGGAAGAAATGGTTTTATAGATTTTCTCACTTTTACGCAATGCGTCTTCTGCTGCTTTACGTTCAGTAATGTCCCGGTAATTCGCCACATAGGCCTTTACGGCTGGGTCATCAATTAAATTGGTTACCACACCTTCCAGCCATACATAAGTTCCTTTTTTATGAAGGAACCTGTATTCAAATGAAAGCGGGATATTGGAAGATATTTTTAATTGTTCATACAGGTCGATAAATTTATCCCTGTCACCAGGATGAATATAATCCAGTACTTTTTTTCCTTTCCTTTCTTCAGCAGTGTAGCCTAAAATTTTTGTGACTGAAGGGCTTTGATATAAAATATTTGAATCCGGATCATTTACTACAATGGCATCAGATATGTTCTCAATCAGGGAACGAAAGCGTCTTTCACTTAATAACAGCTCTTCTTCTGCTTTTTTCCTTTCTGTAATATCATTGGCAAGTATAAATCTTGCCGGAATTCCTTCAAAAATTATTTGTTGACCAATGATCTCCACTTTGATAATCGTGCCATTTTTTTTCCGGTGATTCCATACTCCTTTATTAAAGTTGCCAGAATTGATACCAAATGAATGATCTGACTGAATAAATGACTCTTTATCTTCCTCAGGTCTGATATCTAATGCCGTCATGGATAAAAATTCTTCCCGGCTGTATCCGTATCGAAGAACTGCCATTTCATTTACATCCAGGAAACGGAAGGTACTCAGATCGATGACCCACATGGGCAACGGATTGTTTTCAAAAAGATAGCGGTATATTTTTTCACTTCTTTTTATTTCTTCGGTTCTTATTTTAACTTCTTCTTCCAGCGCTGCATTGTATTTTTTTAGTTGTGTCTCCAGTTTTTTGCGGATGCTGATATCTTTTACAATAAAATAGAAAGAGCTGATCTCGCCTTTTTGATTTTTTATCAGGTTTCCTGTAACGGCGCCAAAAAAAGCGGCGCCGTTTTTATGAAAGAAATCCCTTTCTGATTTCCATTTACCGGTTTCAATGATCTGTTTTTCTACGTTCAGGATCTCATCATAAGTAAGATGTGTAAATTGAAGTTCCTGTAATGTATTGCCCATCGCCTCTTCTTTACTGATACCAAAAAGATCTTCCGCTCCTTTGTTCCAGCTAATGATGCATTTGTCAATGGCTGTTGAAAAAATAGCCTCGGAAGACTGTTCAACCAGGCTCGCCAGGTGGTTTATCTCGAGCTGTAGTTTTTTTTCATTAGTAATATCCAGGTTCACACCGGCATAACCGGTAACTACACCGTTATCATCCCTGATAGCAGAAGTTGAAAAACGTATATACCTGTCTTCACCGTTTTTTGATTTTCTTTTAAACTCTCCCGTCCAATAATCCTTTTCGTCAATTTTCTTAACCAGGCTGTTTAATTCTGCAGGCGAGATATCTGTTTTTAAAATTTCATTGGCATCCTTTCCCAGCACTTCCTCTTTTGTATAACCATATAGCTTTTCTGCTCCTTTGTTCCAGCTCGTTATGTTGCGGTTCGCATCTGCAGTATAAATTGCATCGTTTGATTGATTGATCTGCAGGGAAAGTAATTCAAATGCTTCCTGAGTTTTTTTTCTTTCAGTAAAATCCCGTGCAATATTCGAGTAGCCATACAACTTTCCTGCTTCATCTGTTAATGCTGTAAAAACCAATTGCGCCCAAAACAGGGAGCCATCTTTCCTGAGGCAATATCCTTCCGTTTCAAACTGGCCATATTCCCTTGCTTTTTTGAGGTATTCCTGCGGAAGTTTTTTTTCAATATCTTCTTTGGTATAAAAAAAATCAAAGAATTTACCAATGATTTCTTCTGGTTTATATCCCTGGATCTTTTTACCACTGCTGTTGCAATTGATTATCCGGCCATCTGTATCCAGCATCATGAAAACGTAATTCTCTATATTACTGGATAGTACCCGGAAGCGTTCTTCACTTTTTTTAAGTATCGCGGCTAATTTTTGCTGTTCTTTTTTCCTGATGTTCTGCCGGTCTCTTACAAAGAGCAGGATCATCATTGCAAGAATAAACCAGGCTATTGCAATAATAATTTTTTGTTCATTTGCCGTTACCGCATCTTTATCTTTTTTTTGCTGCTGTAGTAAATTGAGCTCGTATTCCTGCATGGCATTTGATACCCGCCGGATGTTATCTAAATATATTTTCCCTTTGCCCGATTTCACAACGTGCAACGCTGATGGAAAACCGATATCTTTTTTTAGGCTGGTGATGCTGTCTGCAAATAATATCCTGTTGTTGGCATACCATATCAAAGAGTCAATTAATGTTGGTGATGAGTGACTGTCTGCTGCCAGTTTTTTTAATTCACCGGATAATTCTTTAAAATCTTTTTTTGCAATTGTATATGTTTCAAGAAAATCCGGGTCACCTGTAAGCAGGAATGACCTGGATGCAGTTTCTAATCCTCTTGCCGCCGTGTGCGTTTTTTCAGTGATTAATATTTTTTGCTGTGTTTCATCTACCAGCCTGGATGTTAGTATTTCCTGATTGGATTGATAAAGGGTTAGGGTAATGATCAGTGTAATAATAAGCAGGAGAAGTATAAAGCCGGTGATCTGTATTTTATCAGAGCTTAATTTAAATTTCATGAACATCAATATTTGTCATGGGTTAGAATGTACGCAGGAATATTTGATAAATATCCACGCTAATGTTCTCTAAGATAAAAAGAAAATAAGTTTTAGCAATAGACCACTACTAAATTCAATGATGTTCGTTGAATTTTAATTGTTTAACAACAACAATCTGTTATTGCTCCTTAGTGTTCATGTAAAATGCACAGGTGTCGCCAGCGCTATTATTTTTGCTATACGCAAGCAAAGATCACCATTGCACTGCCACCTTACCCATGCTTTTTCTTTTTTCTAGATATTCATGTGCGGCACCGATTTCTGATACATGAAACGATTTCCCCAGGACAGGTTTAAATACTCCATCCCTGGTGAGTTGCACCACTGCCTCCAGGCAACGTTGTATTATCGCAGGTTTTTCATCTGCAATACGCAGCATGTTTACACCTATGATTGCTTTGGACGGCATCATCAACATTAATGGATGATAGAAGCCGAATCCTAAAGCAGCACCCACTTTGCCAAAAATATTTTTGCCACTCATATCTGAAGCGCCATAACAAACCAGCCTGCCGCCGGCTGCCAAAGACTTAAAGCCTTTTTTTATGCTGCTGCCCCCAACAGCATCAAAGATGGCATCAACTCCTTTTCCTTCAGTGCTTTTTTTTATGATGGATTCAAAATCCTGCGTGGTATAATTAACAGGATGCTGCACACCAAGAGACGATAAGTATTTTAATTTTTCATCACTGCCTGCGGTAGAAAATATTTCACAGCCTTTGTATTTTGCATATTGTATCAATGCGGTGCCGACGCCACCTGCGCCTGATTGTATCAATACTTTATCCCCGGCATATAAACTCATTACTTCTGCAGCGGAATAATAAGCAGTGCAGTATTGGGTGGCCAGCGCAGTAGCTGCAGGCATATTGATATCGGCTGGGATTACCGCTACCGCACTGGCTTTGGTAACAGCATATTCAGCATAGCCGCCAAATCTTGTCATAGCTACCACCCGGTCGCCTGGTATTAATGTGGACACATTTGTGCCCACTGTTTCAATATAGCCGGCTACATCATAACCAAGAATAGCAGGCAGTGGCGGCGCCTCTTTGTACATACCAATCCTGGCCATTACATCAGCAAAGTTTAATCCAAAGGCAGCTACTTTTATCAACACTTCCCCTTCACCCGGTTCAGGCTTAGGCACTTCTCTTATTTCAAATGCGGTGGAGGCGTTGCCATTTTTTACCAGTACAGCTGCTTTCATTTTTTATTTATTTGTAGTGAATGAAGATAGCTTTTAGAATCAAACATCCCCTGTTCTAAACCGGAATACTTAATTAATTCTCAATGGTTCACTGGTAATTATTTTTCTTTTGTCCATACCCTGTACGCTTTAAAATAAGAACTGTTCCATAATTGATACCTGGGTATCATAAACTGTTCCAGGCGTCTTAAAAAATCAGGATAATTTTTTGTTTTGCTCCATAAGTTTTCACTCAATGCAGTCATGCGGGGAAAGATGATATAGTCAACTTTAGTAGTTGTAGCGATATATTCCGTCCATACATCGCCTTGTGCACCGATAATTTGATTTGCCAGTTTTGCTTTTTGTACCGCATCGGGGATTATTGGATAGTTATACACCGCATCCAGTGGATTGTATCCCCCATTGGCCAAACTGTCATTTGGATCTTTCGATTGGTAATTATTAAAATAAAACGGTTTTGCCGGGGTCATAATAATACGGAACCCTTTTTTTGCAACTTCCAATGCCTTTTTATCATCGGCCCAATTCATAATAAGTGTAGAGGTATCCAGTCCATCTTCTGCTATCTCGTGCCAACCTATTACTTTTTTGTTAAACAGTTTCAGCTGGGCAGTGACATATCCAACCATGTAAGTTTGCAAACCCGTTTCATTCTTTAGATGATTGTGCCGGATAAACCGTTGGGTAAGGCTATCCTGTTTCCACCAAAGATGGCTGCATTCGTCTCCACCAATATGTATATAGGCGGAAGGGAATAAATCACCCAGTTCTTTAAAAATTGTTTTTAAGAAGGTGAAAGTAAAATCATTTGGAACCAATACATTATTCTGGCGGTTAAACATCCCCCAGGTGATGGCTACATTCCAGGCAGTATCGGGTTTGGTACTCATTTGTGGATAGGCTGCTATGGTTGCCCTGCTGTGGCCCGGTATGTCCAGTTCAGGAATAATTGTAATGCCCCTTATAGCGGCATATTCAATCACTTCTTTTATTTCAGCTTTGGTATAATACCCACCATAGCGTTTTCCATCATAGCGTATAGGTTTATCAAAAAAGTGACCAATTAAAGTAGAATCTCTCCATGAGCCCACTTTGTTCAATGCAGGATAAGTATTGCTCTCGAAACGCCAGCCCTGGTCATCGGTTAGGTGCCAATGAAAGGTATTGAATTTATGAAAAGTGAGGTAATCGATATATTTTTTTATGTAGCTCAATGGAAAAAGATGTCTTACAACGTCTAAGTGCATGCCACGGTAAGAGAATAGAGGGTAGTCGGTAATGTTAACTGCAGGCACCTTTATTGTTAATTTTTTTGAGAGTGGTATTAGTTGCAATAGCGTTTGGGTTGCGTTTACAAAACCTCTTATATCTCTTGCTTTGATCAATACCACATTCCCCGATACTTTCAGTTGGTACATTTCATTCTTGTTAATAGCTGTAGTATCATATTTCAGCACAATGCCAATCCAGGGTGCTTTCTGCGACGGAACCAATGTTCTAAGGCTAAGAGTAAGTCCCGTTTGTTGGAGTATTTGTTCACGTAAATAGCCGGCCTGTTTTTCAAAATTCGGGGGATAATATAAAATACTATTGGTGCTTAATTCCACTGGTGCAGCGTTTATTTGTTCAAACTGTACCGGTGCCGGAATAATGGGATTGGTTGGTTGTGTAAACGAATATCCTGGCAAAAAAAGCAACGATAAAAAGATACTGTAGTAGTTCATAAAATTAAAGGAATGCGTGTAAGGCAGGAACGCGTATGAAAACAGAATGCACGGATAAAAGAAGGATTTTTTTATGAAAAAATATCAGCATTGACTATTTGTTTATATCAGCCTTATCTGTGTCATCAGTGTTCTATCCCGTTTGCCCACAGCAAATATATCCATTCCCCAAAACAGAGCCCTGGTCTTTTTGATGTAAAAAAAAAGGCGGGCCTGGCGGCCGTTCACTAA
>Ga0157378_10004116_pt1 | contig 12844 bp, 11 predicted proteins | sample M65metaG_FD_115309 | JGI IMG/M metagenome (GOLD analysis project Ga0157378, IMG submission 115309) | Miscanthus rhizosphere microbial communities from Kellogg Biological Station, Michigan, USA - M6-5 metaG | ecosystem: Host-associated > Plants > Roots > Rhizosphere > Soil | place: USA: Michigan...
GCTTGATTTCAGCCTGTTCAAAAAAAAGCCCAAATGGATCATTGGGTTCAGCGACATTACCGTTTTGCATGAACACCTGTACAGCAATTATAGAATTGCCGGCCTGCATGCGCCCATGGCAGCTGCATTCAATGATGATGGAGCTTCAAATGAATTTATACAATCCCTGAAAAACGCGATTGAAGGAAAGAAGGCGAGGTATGAAACGAAAGTGCATGCATACAACCGGCGGGGCGAAGCGGTGGGTGAACTGGTGGGTGGTAACCTTACCTTGGTAACCCATCTAATTGGAACGGGCTCCGATATCAAAACAAAGGGCAGAATTTTATTCCTGGAAGATATTGGTGAGTTACTGTACAAGGTTGATCGTATGTTTTACCAGCTTAAAAGAAGCGGCAAGCTCGAAAAGCTGGCCGGTTTGATAATCGGCGGTTTTACAGATATGAGCGATACGGAAAGACCATTTGGTAAAACAGTTTATGAAATAATACAGGAGCTGGTAAGTGAGTACGACTATCCGGTTTGCTACAATTTCCCGGTAAGTCATAACAAAGAAAATTATGCGCTGAAAGTAGGCGTGGGCTATAAATTAAAAGTGGGAAAAAATAAGGTGACGCTGGAGGAATGATGCAAGTCGAGACTAATTACGTATAGTTTTTTCTTTGTTTTTTAATCTGAAAAGTATGGGAAGAATACCCGTACAAAGGGTTATTAAACGTATATGACGACAAAAAACCCGGTTACCTTAGCAGGTATGCAAAAGGGTGGAACGGTGTACTTACTAACCAATGTTTTGAAATCGGTATTGTATACGGGGGTAACGTCTAATCTTCATCACAGGGTACAACAACACCGGGATAAAGTATATCCAGAAAGTTTTACGGCACGTTACAACGTTATTTACCTGATGTACTACCGGAATTTCAGCTCGATTACAGAAGCCATCGCTGAAGAAAAAAGGATTAAGGCGGGTAGCAGAAAGCAAAAATGTGCGCTTATCAATTCAATTAATCCCTACTGGAAAGATTTATGGGAGGAAGATGTTTCAAAATGGTAGCTGTATACGTCATGCGAGGCACGAAGCCATCCGGATTAGCAGTTAATGGATATTGAGTATAGAAGGGGTTGCAGTGTTCATTATTTCAATAGCCCGCTCTAAGGCCACCGATTGCTTCGTGCCTCGCAATGACATCCCTTGAAGTGCAGATTGTTTTGCTTCGCGTTGAGATGCAAAAAATACTGCGGTCCATAAAAAAATCCCGCCAGTCACGCGGGATTTTCCATTATCGGTCTTTCTTAGTATTATACCGTTGCTGCTTCTTTGGGGGCATGCTGCTTGGGCATTGCCTCTTCGGGGTTAATGCCCAGGCCCTGTGCAATGGCCATACCCAGGCCAATGTCTGCCCGGAAGAAATGGCATAACTGGCGGTTAATGATTTCTGATTTCTTCAGGCCTGCAATGCCGCTCATGGCACCCACAATATTGCTAACCAGGTTTTTCTTATCCTGTATGCTCAGCACTTCACGATAAAAAATACCAGGCTGCGTATAGTGATCGTTTTCGCCTTCCGCATTACGGCTGTACCAGGTAGCCAGCGTGGTGTCCAATTCTATTGGCCGATCGGCATAAGCGGGATCCGGCTTTATATTATCAAAGCTGTTAGGGAAATAATTAGGTGATTTGCCGCCGTTCCCGTCTACGCGCATGGCACCGTCGCGCTGGTAATTGTTTACCGCAAACGGGCAACGGTTAACGGGAATCTGCTCGTAGTTGGCACCCAGGCGATGACGATGTGCATCAGGATAGGAAAGAATACGGCCCTGCAGCATTTTATCGGGCGAATAGCTGATGCCGTCTACCACATGGGCGGGTGCAAAAGCAGCCTGTTCCACTTCAGCAAAATAGTTCTGCGGGTTTTCATTCAGTTCCAGTTCGCCTACATCCATCAACGGAAAATCTTTCTGGCTCCATGTTTTGGTTAAATCAAAAGGATTCCACTTATAGGTTTTTGCCTGTTCTTCTGTCATGATCTGCACCTTCACATGCCATTTGGGAAAATCACCTCTATCGATGGCTTCCACCAGATCGCGCTGCGCAAAATCCGGATCTTCACCCTTCATTTTTACTGCTTCATCATTGGTAAAATTTTTAATGCCCTGGGCAGTTTTGAAATGAAATTTTACCCAATGTTTTTCATTGTCTTTATTGATAAAACTAAAAGTGTGACTGCCAAATCCATGCATGTGCCGGTAACCGTATGGTGTACCGCGATCGCTCATCAAAAACATTACCTGGTGCAGGCTCTCCGGATTCAGGCTCCAGAAATCCCACATCATAGTCGGGCTCTTGCAATTGGTATATGGATCACGTTTCTGTGTGTGGATAAAATCGCCAAATTTCTTCGGGTCCTTAATAAAAAAAATAGGAGTATTGTTACCCACCAAATCCCAGTTGCCATCCTCGGTGTAGAATTTCAATGCAAAGCCACGGGGATCGCGTTCTGTATCGGCTGAACCTTTTTCGCCTCCTACGGTAGAAAAACGCAGAATGGTACGCGTTTTTTTGCCAACATGACTAAAAACCTTTGCTCTTGTATATTGAGTGATATCATGGGTAACGGTAAATACACCGTAAGCAGCGCTGCCTTTTGCATGTACCACCCGTTCGGGTATACGCTCACGGTTAAAATGGGCCATCTTTTCATGCAATATAAAGTCTTGCAGTAGCAGGGGGCCTCTTGGTCCTGCACTCAGGGTATCTTCATTGTGGTAAAAAGGGATGCCCGCTGCGGTCGTTAACTTTTTTTCTTCGCTCATAAAGGATTTTTTATGGTAATGGAATATACAACGCGCAACAAACTTCGGCTAATTGCAGTATAAAACAAATTGATTAATTTTATCGGTTCATAGATAAAAACTATATCATGACGTTTGTTCAACTGGAATATATTGTGGCGCTTGACAATTGCCGGCATTTTGCTACTGCGGCAGATCGGTGCTTTGTTACCCAGCCCACCCTTAGCATGCAGGTACAGAAATTGGAAGAAGAACTGGGCATTAAGATATTTGATCGAAGTAAGCAACCTGTTATTCCAACTGAAGCAGGAAGGGAAATTATTGAACAGGCAAAGAAAATACTGGCCGAAAAAAGCATTATGACCGATATCACGCAGTTGAAAAAAGGCGTGATGATGGGCGAATTGCGTATCGGTATCATTCCCACCTTAGCGCCCTACCTATTGCCATTGTTTGTGCAGGCGTTTAACAAAAAATATCCAGCGGTAAAGCTCGTTGTCAATGAAATGATGACGGAATATATTGTAGCGCGGCTGCGTGAAGGCCGGATCGATGTGGGCATACTGGTAACACCGTTGCAGGAAAAGGGTATAAAAGAATATGTTTTGTTTTATGAAGAGCTACTGGCCTATATATCCAAAAAAAACAGCGCGTATAATAAAACTTATGTACTGCCGCAAGATATCGATCCCAATAAACTATGGTTAATGGAAGAGGGTCATTGTTTCCGATCGCAAATCGTAAACCTTTGCGAACTGCGGCGTTCTACCGAGTTAAGCAGTCATTTCGAGTATGAAGCAGGCAGTATTGAAACATTGCGGCGCATGGTAGAATTGAATGATGGCATTACCATCTTACCGGAGCTTACCACCCTGGATATGTCTTCAAAGCAATTACAGCAGATACGCCATTTTAAAAAGCCCGCACCCATGCGCGAGGTGAGTATTGTAGTGCACCGCGATTTTGTAAAAAAACGTTTGATAGAAGCATTAAAAGAAGAAATCATTGCGGCCGTTCCGGAGCATATCCGGAAAAATAAAAGCGCCAACGTGGTACCGGTATAGGGAATTTCTTGATTGCGGATGTCTATTTCTTTATCTGCATGTCCCCGATTTCACACTAAGCTGCCGCCGTTGTGTCTTTTGATCAACGATAGCAGAGGATGTAAGACGATCTAAGTTTACATGCTGCTTTTCTATTGTTGATGGCGCTAAACAAACGAAACATAACCCGGCGCTGCTTTTCAGAAGTTTGCTGAAGGCCTTCAATACGCAACATTCAGTATTGGATACTCATTAGTAAGCGATCAGAAGAATAACTAATATTGAACAGGATAATGAACAAGGCTTAAAAGCCGAAAACTAACCGTTGCTGGCAACAGTTAGCAGTTCCGGATGCACAACCAATAACCAGTTAAGAAATATTTATTTTAATTGTTTCTGTTATCGCAGATATCCGTGGTTGTTCACCTGCAGCATGCAATGCTTCAAACCGCTGCCTGCTGCTTTCATCATTCTGTATATAATACCAAACTTGCCCGGTATCACAGTTTTGCACAATAATTCCAAAGCTGGAGTAAATGAGTGCTGCATGTTCTATATCACCGGGGTCTGCCAATGGCTGCGATGCGGTACCGCCCAGGGCAATAAGGGTTTTGCCATTATTGCAGAAAAGAGCAAGGCCCTCACTGTCTTTTTCTGTGGTTAACCTGCCGGTCAATAACATTCCTTCCAGGCTCCTGGTCATATAATTGATGTCTTCTGCAGGCAATTGTGTAATGCTGTTCTTCCTGCATGAGACCGACAGTGTCAGCAGCATGCAAAAACTTAAGATTGCAGTAACCAGCGCCAGTACTGACGGCGGTTTCTTAAAAGTGGATGCTTTCATTTTTAAAAGTTTGCGGTTATGGTTGTGAATATCTGTAACGAAGGCTGCAGGAATGATTTCCCGCAACAATCAGTCTGTTTCTTCCAATAAAAAAAGTTCATCAACATTTTTTTTAAAAAGCCTGGCCATCTTAAGTGCCAATATAGTAGACGGCACATATTTATTGCTTTCTATGGCATTGATGGTTTGCCTTGATACGCCTATTTTTTCGGCCAGATCCTGTTGCGTAATATTCAAAACAGCCCTTTCTATTCTGATGGTGTTTTTCATGGTCAACGGTTTAGTCAAATAATTTTTTACTATTGTTCAATGCATAGTTAAACCGCGTAATAAAGATAATCAGCACAGTAAGCATATTGTACATCATTACATCAATATAGGCAAGGCCATGCACCAGCCAGGTGGCGACCAGCAATAAGATATAATTAATAAGAACCGCCCATTTCAGTGATTCAAGCCTGGTTTGGGCAATGTATTCGTCTTCTGTTTTTTCCCGTGCAAAGGCGATAAACAACAGCGCGACAATGATGCCGGTCAGTGCCAGTTCATCTGTTAAGTTAATGGTATCCTCCAGGTGTATATTCTTTTCATTGATAACGGATTTGCCTATGCGCAGCGACAGAAAGGCGAACTGGAAATCAAAAAAACGGACTAATATTCCAAGCGCCAGCGAGGGAATCAATAAGATGAGACCGATGCGCTTGTAACGGTTTGGTAAGAGCAGCTTACTTTCCATGTGTAAAGTTTTATTTACCAAATGTAAAGTAAACTTTACATAAAGACAACTTTATTTTACATAATGGATGAATGGTTTTAATGGAGCAAAGAATCGAGCTTTTGATGGAAGAGCGGAAAATCATTCAAATCATTATGGCTACCTCCATTGATGGTAATGAACTGATCCGATGGTTTCATGAAAGGCTTAAGCTTTTCTGCGTTCCTGTAGGGGATTACGCCATCCGAACTGCCGTGGAAAATAGTAACGGGCACAATTACCTGTTGCAGGTATTGGTACGAGGGGATTTTATAATGAATCATGCGGGCCACCGGATAAATAGGGAAATAATGGGCACATAAGGAGGTCATTGAATAGTAGGGTGTCTCCAGGATCAACTCCTTGCAATTTTTTCGGGATGCCAGCCAGGCGGCGATGCCGGTTCCCATGCTTTTTCCATACAATACAATGCTGTCTTTTCCAAAACGCGCAGCGGCCAGTCTGTATAACTGTTCAGCATAATTGTATAAAAGTTGTTCCGTTAAAGTTCCGGTGCTTTTGCCATAACCGGGGTAATCCATCATCCACACTTCATAACCGTTGTTTGTGAAACCAGGTGCGTACTGTGCATACCAGGCAATATTTTTCCGGTTGCCATGAAAGTATAAAACTACCCCTTTGGGCTTTGCGGCCGCAGTAAATTGTATGATATTGATATTGCAGCTATCGTTATAGGCAATATTTATTTCTTTGTGCGGGATGCGGAAATGATAAGAATGATACTTTTCCATTTTCTCCGGGTGAAACAGGAATCTGTCCTGCAGATAATAAATGGCGATGCCTATCAGTCCATACAGCATCAAAGCAATTTTTAACCAGCGGAATATGATTCTTCGTTTTGGCATGATACTTCTTTTTTTTATTAAGCGATCCTGGTGAAATTTGAGATTTGGGGATATAGGGATTTTGAGATTTCTTTTGCAGCAACAATCTGAATCAATTACAAGATCCCACAATCCCAAAATCAGCAATTGCTTTTTAGTATTTCAGAATATCCCTTATGAAATTATGGTACTCCGGAAACGAGGGTAAATTGTTGTGTCCACCTCCATGTATGCGTATCAGGGTGATCTTATGAGGGTTTATTTTTTGCAACTGTTCGCTATGCTTAATGGGTATCAGCCGGTCCTTGGTACCATGAATAATATAGGTATGGCAGTTCACATGTTTCAACCATTTGTCGGTGCGCAGCCGGTACATCAGCAAAAATTTTACGGGTAAAAACGGTAAAAAACGTTCTACTACCCGAGTGAAATTATAAAAGGGGGCGTCTAAGATCAAATAACGGGGTTTGTTGTCGCAGGCAATTTTACTGGCAAAACCGCTTCCGAGACTTCTTCCGTAGACCAGTATATGATGTTCGGGGTATTGCAACAGCAATTGATCGTATACAAACTGCATATCTTTCATCAACTCCCTTTCACTTCTTTTACCGGTGCTTTTGCCGAACCCGCGATAGTCTACCAGCACCACATCATAATCGTACCGGTAGAAATCAGTAGCATATTTTGCCCAACCCTTGATGCTGCGGGTATTGCCATGCAGGTAAAATATCAGCCCTTGCGGCTGTTCGCGGTAAAAATGCAAACCATTGATGCGTACGCCCGGCTGCACGTCAAAGAAAAGCTCTTTAAAAGGGATATCGTACCGGAAAGCAAAATCCTGCCGTAGTTTTTCAGGTTTGAAAATAAATTTATCCTGTAATAAATATACCAGCAGGCTCAGTACTACTACAGCAATAACAATATAAAGGAGGGTTGTATCCAGGAGCTTATTTTAAATTCCTTCTTGCGGATTTTGCTCACAGCAGACCGGAATAATTTAAAATTCAAAATACATCATTTAAAATAATCATACCGCTTCTTCCGCATCGTGATAAACCCGTTTTAGCTTGATGCCCTGTACCGGTGCAACGATCAATGGGAATTTCTCAATATTTACATTGGAGGGATCGAGGCCAAATCCGCGTTCTTCGGAGAGGCTGAGCTCTTTCAGCCAGAAATACAATTTCATAATTACACGTTCAAAAAACGGCAGCTCATTGTCCTGGCTCAGGTATTTTTCCATTACAATAAATTGAAAATCGCCTACTACGTTGTTTCGTTCCAGGCTTTCATAACGGCTGGTGATGTTCACTTCCTTATTGTGTACCAGGTCTTCTACAACTTTCCTGAACATAAGATTAATCTTTGGTTCCATCCGGAAGCCCAGTTTTAACTCCACCCGTATAATATCGTTGGGTATAATATGTTCAACATTGTATTCGCTGGTGTAGGGGTCGTCTACCGTATCAACGTGCACGAACCAGTAAATATCTGATCGCTTGGGCTTTTTATTGAGAATAGAATAAATGATTTTGTGCTCAATTTCTTTGGGGTTATTGGCACTGGTCATATAAACCAGGTGGGTAGCAAATTTGGGAACGGTTTTATCGTTACTGAGTTCCTGTATCTGTGGCAGGTAATGCTCCAGCCGCACAAATTCTACATAGCGGTTTTTAATTTTCCTGCTGCGGTACCAGATATACATAATGGAAAACAGCCCGCCCGCCACCAGCAGGGCCACGTAACCACCGTGCTTAAACTTGTCCAGGTTGGCGAACAGGAAACTGAATTCTATCGATAGGTAAAGCAGCAGGTATAGATAAATCCAGGTAGAAGGTACGCGGCGCGAAATAAGGTAATTGGCGAACAGTATGGAAGTAGCCAGCATGCAAAGTGTAATGGCAAGGCCATAGGCAGCTTCCATATTGGTAGATTCTCGGAAATACAGCACTACACCGCCGCAACCGAAAAACAACAGGAAATTAATACCGGGAATATATATCTGGCCACGCTCTTCAGTAGGAAATACCACTTTCATTTTTGGCCAGAGGCTCAGGCGCATGGCCTCACTGATAAGTGTAAACGAACCGCTGATCAATGCCTGGCTGGCAATAATGGCGGCCGCAGTAGCAATAATGATCCCGGGTATCACAAACCAGTCCGGCATCACACCGTAAAAGGGATTAAATCCCTTGCCAATCATTTCTTCGGTTATACGAACGCCATGTTTATTAGCCAGTATCCAGGCACCCTGTCCCAGGTAATTCAGGATCAAACAGGTCTTTACGAATATCCATGAAACGCGAATATTGTCGCGCCCGCAATGACCCAGATCGCTGTACAGCGCTTCTGCACCGGTGGTACACAGAAACACGGCACCCAGGATCCAGAAACCACTGGGGTATTTGGTCAGCAGCTCTATGGCATAATGAGGGCTCAGCGCCCTGAAAATCGAATAATCCTCATGCAGGTGTATAAAACCCAGCACTGCCATCATAGCAAACCAAAGCATCATGAGAGGACCAAATATTTTACCAATAGAAGCAGTCCCGAATTGTTGCAAAAAAAACAGGACGGTAATAATGCCCAGTACAATATAGATGATGGTCCTGGTATGAAGATCATTCAGGTGCGGAATATTGCGTAAACCCTCTACCGCAGAGGTTACTGATATAGGCGGGGTAATCATGCCATCTGCCAGCAATGCCGCGCCGCCAATCATAGCTGGCAGCACCAGCCATTTTTTTTGACGCCTTACCAGCGCATACAATGAAAAAATGCCGCCTTCACCACGGTTGTCTGCCTTGAGGGTAAGGATTACATATTTCAGGGTGGTTTGAAGGGTCAGCGTCCAGATAATACAGGAAAGGCTTCCTATTATCAGCTCATCAGTAATTATTTTTCCTTTGGTAATGGCATTGAGAACATACAGGGGAGAGGTTCCGATGTCGCCATAAATAATGCCCAGTGCCACAATTAATCCTGCTGCACTGACTTTGTTAATGTTAAGATGTTTACTCACTGTACAGAAAATTATTAATCAGGGTTAGGGATCGCAAGCAAGGTTATGAACTGAACCGGTTGGCTTTTTGCGGCCCGGTGGAACAGGCACCGGTTTTTGTTTTGTAAACAATTCAGGATTCCTGTTATTGCTGTTTGAAGTTTTTGCGGGGGCTGTTTGCCGACAGGCCCATTGCAGAAATAACTATCAACTGTTCGTATCATTCTTCCGGTATAACTAAATTGCGCCGGGTATTAGCCCGACGCTGGTACAAAGGTATAAGGAAAAAACAATTTCGTGCACTTTTATGTAATTGCCCATCGCCGGGCCTCCGTTATTTGCAGGATATCGTTAAAAAATTGCCATAAATGCAACTGCTAAATCTTTTCGGTTACCCTGTATGTTGTACAGGTAATTACAATTCATAAATTGGGGTGTAACCTGTAATTTTAGTACCAGAAACAAAGTTGTATGCCGTATAAAAGAGTTATCGTCATTTTCCTGCTGTTTTTTGCTGCCCATATCGTACATGCACAGGCGCCGAGAATTGTTTATTCAGAGCCGGAAAAAGAAGACAGCCGCCGTACCAATTTTGAAATCATTGGCAAAATGAACGGCAATTTCCTGGTGTACAAAGCCAACCGCAGCGATGATGCGATTTGTATTTACGACAACGATATGAAATTAAAGGAAAGGGTAAAACTGGATTTTACGCCCGACCAGCAGCTGATTAATGTAGATTTCATAGCCTACCCCGATTTTTTTTACATGATTTACGAGTTCCAGCGAAAAGGCATTGTGCATTGCATGGTTACCAAAATGGATGGCAATGTAAAACGGTTAACTGATCCGATAGAACTGGATACTACCCAGGTGGGCTTTGCCGCCAATAATAAGATATATACGGCCATCAACAGTGACGATAAGCAGCATATCATGGTATTTAAAATAAACAGCAAAAACCGTGATAATTTCGTTTTTACAACCCTGCTGTATAACAAGGACCTTCTCCTGGAACATAAAGACCGCATGGGTATTCCCATGGAAGAACGAAACGATTTCTTTACCGATTTCTTACTGACCAATGACGGAGAACTGGTCTTTGGCAAATTCTTACGGTTGAATAACAACGAATATATTACCAGGCTGGCCATGGTGATAAAATACCCGGATTCATCCCGTTTATCGGTAACCGATGTGGATCTGGGCGGTAAAATACTGGACGAAATAAAATTAAAGGCCGATAATACCAATAAGCGGATTTTGCTGAATGCTTTTTATTACAAGCAAAAACGGGGCAATATAGAGGGCCTCTATTCGCTGTTATGGGATAAAGCTGAAAATAAAAAAATAAGGGAGATCAGCAGCCTGTTCAACGATGAACTGCGGGCCAATGCAAAAGGAGAGGACGCCTCAGCGCGGACGGCCTTCAACGATTTTTTTATCAAGAATATCATAGTAAGAAAAGACGGCGGTTACCTGATTGTATCCGAGTCGGAATACAATACTTCGCGCGGTGGGCCGTTTAACCGCTGGGATTATCTTGGTTACGGCAATCCCTGGATGTCGCCGATGGATTATTATAATTATTCTCCCTACGGTTACTGGAACAGCCCCTGGAACCGCTGGAACAATGGGATGAATACCCGATACAACGCTGAAAATATTATGGTGCTATCGTACAACAAAGACGGATCAATAGACTGGAGCACCGTGATACCCAAAACCCAATATGATGATGAAAGTGATAACATGATCTCATTTCAACTGGTAAATACCGGCGCGGATATTCATTTTCTTTTCAATATGTCTGAAAAGCGAACTATCATGCTGAACGACCAGAGTATTGCTGCCGACGGAAAAATAACCCGTAACCCAACGCTGAAGAATCTTGACAAGGGGTACGAGTTCATGACACGGTCGGGTAAACAGGTGTCTGCCAAACAGGTGATTGTGCCATGTCTGTATCGCAATTATCTTTGCTTTGCAAAAATTGAGTATTAAGCGGAATCCCAAAAACTAACTCAGTGGTCGGAATCTTTAAACAAAAAAATCCCGGTAACGCCTTTATTTTACTGCTCTACGCCATTGCACTGAAATTTCCTTTTTTTATGCATCCGGAAAAACCGATGGCAAACGAAGGAGATAATTATATATTCAAAATCATTGTAAAATTTCTTGATCCATTTGCTGCCGCCAGCCCCATTGTTTATGCATTGCTGGCGTTTTTGCTTTTGTTTACCCAGGCAACCCTGATCAACCGGATCAGTAATTCATTGAAATTGTTGCCCAGGCCAAACTTCCTGATTGGCATGTCGTATATATTGGTTACTTCACTGGTGCATGAATGGAATTTATTTTCTGCTCCCATGCTGGTCAATTCCCTGTTAATCTGGATATGGTACCGGCTCACCAACCTTTACAACCATCCCAATCCAAAAACAGCCGTTTTCAATGTGAGTATGCTGGTGGGGCTTTTACCATTGATTTATAGCCCCGCGGTGGTGTTTTTGCTGCTGCTCATGTTTGCCCTGATTGTTACCAGGCCTTTCCGCGTTACAGAATGGCTGGTGGCCTTACTGGGTTTTACCACGCCGTATTATTTTCTATTTGTCATTCTGTTCCTCAATAGCCAATGGAACTGGCATAAAGTTATTCCCCTTATTTCATTTCACCTTCCGCACCTGCCCTCATCGCTTTGGATTACGGGTGGAATCATATTCATGGTAATCCCTTTTTTAATCGGGGCCTGGTATGCGCAGGCCAATCTTGGTAAAATGCTGATACAGATGCGTAAAAGCTGGAGCCTCCTGCTGGTATTCCTGATTGTTTCTATGCTTATCATTCTACTCAATCCGGGCACCAATTACCTGCATTGGTTACCGGTGGTGGTTCCATTGTCGGCATTTCATGCTGCAGCCTTTTATTACCTGCCGGGAAGATGGGTTCCATCTATATTACATTGGATTATATTCGGGTTTGCAATTATGCTGAATTACTCGGTGCATGGCTGAGGGCGGCTATTAGCTGTTAGCCTTGGGTCGATGTTTTTATGTTGATCACCAAACATTGCGTAGCTACTAACAGCTAATGACTAACAGCTAATAGCTTACAGCTTGCGGCTATTTTCTTATCTTTACCTTTTCCAAAATATTTTGTACTATGAAATTTGGCGTTGTGGTATTCCCGGGTTCCAATTGTGATCGTGATATGCAAGATGCATTGCAGCATGATCTTAACCAGGAAGTGATCATGCTCTGGCATAAAGACAAAGACATCAGTATGTTTTCTACAGAAGATTGCCTGGTATTGCCCGGTGGTTTTTCTTATGGCGATTACTTGCGTTGCGGTGCCATCGCCCGCTTTAGCCCAATGATGCAAAGCGTTATTGAATTTGCCAACCGGGGCGGCAAGGTATTGGGCGTTTGCAACGGGTTCCAGATCTTATGCGAATCTCACCTGTTACCGGGCGTGTTATTAAGAAATGCCAACCAGCAGTTTGTTTGTAAAAATATCTACATCAAAGGCATTGGTTCCGAAAAAGCGTTGAAAATACCGGTA
>Ga0157378_10004117_pt1 | contig 12842 bp, 10 predicted proteins | sample M65metaG_FD_115309 | JGI IMG/M metagenome (GOLD analysis project Ga0157378, IMG submission 115309) | Miscanthus rhizosphere microbial communities from Kellogg Biological Station, Michigan, USA - M6-5 metaG | ecosystem: Host-associated > Plants > Roots > Rhizosphere > Soil | place: USA: Michigan...
GTCATCGAACTTCACCGCGCCTTGGCGGGGTGCGATATTTTTTGGCAGAACAACCTCAGCCTGCGCACTCTGTGGCCAGTTACACTTCGCCGTCGGCCGGTGGTTATTACTCATCAAGGCTCTTATTGCCGAAAGCCAGCAGGCCTCGATCTTCACCAGCGGGTCAAACACGCCGCCGTAAATCATTACCCGAGCATCGCGGTCAGCAAGGCGGTCGCGAAATGTTTTCACACCGAGTCGGTGATTATTCCGAACCCATATCAATCTGAGATCTTTCATCTGCCGCCAAACGACGCCGACCGTCAACAGGATCTCATTTTTGTTGGCCGGCTGGTTTCGGAAAAAGGAATCGATCTGCTCCTGCAAAGCCTTGAAAAGCTCAAAGCGCGCCAGCTCGCTCCCTGCCTAACGATCGTAGGTTCGGGTCCGGAACGGCCGTTGCTTGAGCAGCTCACCGCTCGATTAAGATTGGATCGGCAAGTAGCTTTTGCTGGGCCGTTGCAAGGACAAGCCTTGGCCAAGACTCTTCAGCGACACAAGATTTTGGTTGTTCCTTCGCGCTACGACGAACCTTTTGGGGTGGTCGCTCTCGAAGGCATAGCTTGTGGTTGTATGGTGGTGGGTTCAAGCGGCGGCGGGTTACCGGAGGCAATCGGTCCGTGCGGCCTCACTTTTCCCAACGGCGACGTAGACGCTTTGACGAGAGAGCTCGCGCGTTTACTACTGCAGGGTGACGAGTGGCAGCGACTGCGCGTTAACGCGAGTTCTCATCTCGCTAACTTTGAAGCCGAAACCATCGCCCAGAAATACCTTAGTCTATTTCGAACGCTGCTGTGATTCTTCTCTCTCATCCGACCGCGAACCAGAATGTGAGGCAGGCGGCAATCGCTTTCGCTGAAGCCGGATTGTTAGCTGAATTCTGGACGTGCGTAAACTGGCACCGCAACGGGTTACTCGACCGACTGTTTGCAGTCGCGCCGGCGCTCCAGGGAGAACTTCGAAGAAGATCGTTCCCGTCCGAACTCGATCCTTTCATTCATACTCATGGTCGGCGTGAATGGGGCCGGCAGTTCGCGAATCATTTCGGTTCGCAGTGGCTTACCCGGAAGAACGGAATTTTTGACATTGATGGAGTCTACCACTCGCTTGATCGCAGGGTGGCGCGCCGGCTGCGTCAGGGGTTACCAATTAAAGCAGTTTACAGCTACGACGACGGGGCACTGGAAACGTTTCAAGCGGCAAAGAAATTGGGAATTTTTTGCTTCTACGAACATCCGATCGTCCATTGGCGGCTTGCGCAAAAGATTCAGCAGGAAGAGGCACAGTTACGACCCGAATGGGCGCCAACCCTTATCGCGTTGGGAGACAGCGAAGAAAAACTGGCTCGCAAGGATGAAGAACTGGCACTCGCGGACCTGGTTATTACGCCAAGCAGTTTCTCGAAGGAGAGTCTTGGGGTCGCTGGCAACTTAACGGCTCGAGTTCGAGTGATTCCTTACGGAACGAATCCCATTTCTTTGCAGGTTTCGCGGCCAAGGAAAGAAGGAAAATTGCGCGTGCTTTTTGTTGGCGCACTAACCCAAGCTAAAGGACTTGGCTATCTCCTCGAGGCTGTCGAACAATTGCAAGGCAGGATCGATCTCACTTTGGTTGGACGCCGTGTGAGCGCCACCATCCCCACGCGAACCGTTCTCCAACGGCACCATTGGATTCCTTCACTTTCTCATCCCGAACTCTTGCGAGAGATGGTAAGACACGACGTGCTTGTTCTACCATCCTTGAACGAAGGTTTCGGATTGGTCTTGGCCGAGGCAATGGGGCAGGGATTGACAGTGATTACCACCGCGCATACGGCCGGCCCGGAGCTGTTCGTTGACGGGGTGGAAGGGTTCATCGTTCCGATTCGATCCAGCGAAGCCATTGCCGCGAAGCTTCTCCTGCTTGATGGTGAGCGGGACCGGCTTGCAAGCATGCAGGAGGCGGCCCAGCGGCGTTCGATGACTAACAGCTGGGAAGATTACCGGCGGCGGCTAGTTCAGTTGGCACGGGAAGTGATGGCTAGGAAGTTCGTTTTATGAAGATCTTGACCGATTGGCAGAGTCAAACCCCGGAGGCGAACAACCTGCCCAAGATCTTTGATCGCTCGCAGACTATCCGGAACATCCGGCGACTGATCTGGCTTTATCTTTGGCTCCTGATCTTCGAGGGCAGTTTTCGGAAATGGATTTTGCCTCAATATTCAGCGCCGCTTCTTCTTATTCGCGACCCCGTGGTCCTGGCGATTTACGTTCTCGCCTTGCGCGCTCGGCTCTTTCCCCAGAATTTCTTCGTCGTTTCGATCGAGATTTTGGCAATTCTTTCGTGGGCCACTGGGATCATCGTTTTGCTTCCTTACCTTGGGATCAAAACGATTGTGCTCGTGACGGGCTACGGCGCGCGCTGCAATTTTCTGCATCTGCCGCTTATCTTCATCCTACCCAAAGTCCTCAATTTGGAAGACGTCAAGCGCATTGGCTGGTGGGCAATCATTGGCATGATCCCAATGGCGTTCCTGATGATGATTCAATTTAACTCTGCGCCTGACTCATTCATCAATCGCGTTGCTGGTCTAGGTGAAGGCACCCAAATCCAAGCCGGCGGAGGAAAAATCCGACCGCCGGCATTCTTTTCCTTTATTTCCGGCACCATTTATTATGCCGCCGCCGCGACCGCTTTTCTGCTTCATGCGATTCTGGCCGAGCTTCCGTATCGACGATGGTTACTCTACAGCTCGGGCGCAGCGCTTCTTCTTGCGCTCGCCGTTTCGGGGAGTCGTTCCGCAGTCCTTGCAGTCATGGTCGTGGTTGCTTCTTTGGCGATTATTCTGTTCGTTAGGCCGAATCTGGTTGGACGATTCGGTCGGCACCTCCTTCTCGCCGTCGTCTTGTTCGGGGCGATCAGCTGTCTTCCGATCTTTCGGGAAGGTCTCGGAATTCTTTCCAATCGTTTCACTGAGTCGGCGGAGGAAGACTCAATCATAGGTGGCTTGGTTAGCCGAACAGCCGGTGGGTTTACCGAGGGGTTGATGATTTTGGATCGGGTTCCACTCGGCGGCTACGGGTTGGGTGTCGGCACGAGTGGTGGGGCAAGTTTTCTCATCGGCCAGGCGACCTTCCTGCTCGCGGAGAACGAGTGGTCACGGATCCTCCTTGAGAGCGGGCCGATTCTTGGTCTGGCTTTCCTCATTTGGCGGAGTGCCGTCGTCCTACAGCTCTTCCGTTTTGCGGTCCGGGAGGTCCGAGCTGGCAACTCACTGCCGATCCTGCTTTTCGGCGCCGGTGCGTTCGTTTTTCTCCAATGACCGTTCTGCCAACCAACGACCGTCGGTTTCGCCGTCATTCTCACTGGACTCGCCCTTGCCGTCAGCTCGTAGGATCGATTAGAACCTGTTCCCTAGATTGGCCTGAAGCTTGAGCCTAACGAATTAGAGGGTCAGCCAAAATTGCGGCGTTCGCCCTACGCTGAGCGGTTACACGGGCCGGCCAATATTTCTCATCATTCCAATGGTCTGCCTCGTCGGTAACTACGCAGCCGATCAATGGCATAGTATGGATCGGTTCGCTCGTATGATGCTGCAGGGACTGTCTAGCGAGGGTGTAGCAGTGCGACTGGTTAGGCCAAAGCCGCGGCTCGGACTCATTCAGGCCGGGCCGTTCGTTCAGAAATGGTTAGGCTATGTCGATAAGTTTATCATCTTTCCTCGAGAGCTTCGCCGAGCTGCCTCCGACGCTTCGCTTATTCATATCTGTGATCATTCAAATGCTCCCTACGTCCAAAAGAATAGCGTGCCTACGGTCATCACCTGTCATGATCTCTTGGCAGTGCGCAGTGGATTGGGCGAACCAAGCGATCATCCTCCTTCACCTGCTGGCAGAATTTTGCAGCGCTGGATTCTGCGCGGGTTGAGGCGTGCCTCCGCGGTGGTGTGTGTTTCGGATTCCACGCGACAGGATGCCGAAAGATTGGTGAAGGCCCGTGGTGAAACGCCAGAGCTACACACTATTCATCTGGCAATCGATGAATATTTTCGAGTTCAGCCCATTGCAGAAGCGCGTCTAACACTTGCGCGCTACCCGCAGTTAGACCTGACGCAGCCGTTTGTGCTGCATGTTGGGTCCAATCTGCGCAGAAAAAATCGGGAAGGCGTGCTCAGGATCTTTGCCCGCGTGCAGGAACGCTGGCCAGGTCAATTAGTCTTTGCCGGCGAGGCTCTCACCGATATCCTTGCGGGCCAGGCGCGCGCTCTCGGGATCGCCTGTCGTATCGTCGAAATTGCAGGACCAAGTCACGAAGAGTTATCCGCGCTCTATAACTGTGCGGGCGTCTTATTATATCCATCCCGCTCGGAAGGCTTCGGTTGGCCGATTGTGGAAGCACAGGCCTGTGGCTGTCCTGTGCTCTGTAGTGACTCAGGGGCAGTCGCGGAGGTAGCTGGAGACGGTGCTCTTATTCATCCGCATGAGGACGAAACGGCTTTTGCTCACGACCTTCTCCGCCTCCTTGAAGAACCCGAGTACCAGCGTTGGAGAGCAAGGAGTTTGAAGAACGCCGAGCGCTTCTCGGCGGCGAAAATGATTCGGCGATATGTTGAGCTTTATCGCTCACTGGCCCCTGCGCTGTGAAGACCTTGCTTCGACTGATTAGTATTATTCTGCCGTGGGAATGGCGACGCCGTCTTCTGGAGAAGCAATTTGGCTACCAAATTCATCCTACCAGTTACATTGGTTTCTCTTGGATTTGCGCGCGCCGTTTAATCATGGAAGAAAACTCACGCATTGGGCATCTCACTGTCTGTCGTGAGATTGATCTACTCCAGCTCGGAGCGAACTCGATCATCGGGCAACTAAACTGGATCACGGGTTTTCCTACCGGGAAGAGCCGACACTTCGCGCATCAGACGGACCGTCGCCCGGAACTGATTCTTGCGCCGCACGCAGGCATTAGTAGTCGTCACATGATCGATTGTACCGCACGTATTCGCATTGGCGCCTTTGCTACTGTCGCCGGCTTCCGCTCGCAATTACTCACTCACAGCATTGATCTGGCGGCCGGACGGCAGTCTTCGGAGCCGATCGAAATAGGGGAATACTGCTTTGTCGGAACCAATTGCGTTATTCTTGGCGGGTGCAGTCTGCCGCACCATTCCGTCCTCGGTGCAAAGTCGCTGCTTAACGAAAGCTACGCTAACCCCTATCAACTCTACGCCGGTGTCCCGGCGAAGCCAGTCAAAGAGCTTTCAGGCGACCTGCAATACTTCCGACGCAAGGAAGGTTTTGTCTGGTGAACCCTTTGTCCTAACTCTATGTGTGGGATCGCAGCGCATTTTGGTTTCCAAGGCCCGGCTGAGCCGCTTGATCTTCGGCTGATCGACCACCGTGGTCCTGATGCCAGCGGGGAATGGATCTCAACCGATAGTCTTTGTTGGTTAGGCAGCACTCGCCTGGCGATCCTGGATCTTTCTCCGACTGGAGCGCAGCCAATGGTCGATCCCGTCACTGGCAACGTCATCGTCTCGAACGGTGAAATCTACAACCACCGGGAATTGCGCGCGGAGCTCGGCGACCTCGACTGGCGCGGGACAAGCGACACTGAGACGATATTGTTAGGCTATCGGATTTGGGGCCGCGATTTGCTTCCACGGTTAAGGGGAATGTTTGCCTTCGCGATCTATGATCGCGCGCGCCGACAACTCTTCGTCGCGCGCGACCGGTTCGGAATTAAGCCCCTTTATTATGTCGCAGACGAACATGGCGTCCGCCTTGGGTCGGAGATCAAATTGCTTCGCCGTCCCGATTCGCAAACGACGCCGAACTCGATCGCAGCCTACCTGCAATGGGGCGCATCCCCTGAAGCGAAGCTCATTTACTCAGAGATTAAGACCTTGCCGGCGGGTCATGCCCTAACGATCAAAGGAGAGGGCGAATGTGAGTCCTGGCGCTATTGGCCATCGGCAGAGAGATTTGTTGCCGCGCCAGAGTCGGCACCGCAAAAGGTTCGCACTCTGCTCGAGAATGCCGTCGAAGAGCATCTTCTTTCCGACGTTCCGGTGGCTAGCTTCCTGAGTGGAGGGATTGACTCATCGATTGTCACGGCGTTGGCAGCTCAGCGACTTGGTTCACAATTGCAGACCTTTACGATTGGGTTTGACCTTCCGGGGTTCGATGAGAGTGCGATCGCGCAACAGGTGGCCGAGCTTTACGGGACGACTCATCAGTGCCTCCGTTTGAGCGAACCGGAAATCGTCCAGTTGGTGAAGGAAGCAGTTGGCCATCTCGATTTGCCGTCGGTCGACGCGATCAATACCTATATTGTTTCGCGAGCCGTCGCCGGAAAAGGAATCAAAGTCGCGCTCGCGGGTTTAGGTGGAGATGAGCTTTTTGGCGGCTATCCAAGTTTTCGCGATGTGCCTCGCCTGAAATGGATGGGGAAACTCCCGCGAGCCTGGAGACGTCTGGTCGGTGGCGAGCGCCTGGCAGATTTGCCTGAAAAAGCCGGGACAATCGAACTGGCACACTGGCGCCGCCGCTTCTGTACCGATGAAATGCTCACCGCGGCGGGCTTGCCTAACGAAACAAGGAAGTGGGAAGCGCCCCTCGAATTGGCAGACGATTTCGCTCGCATCAGCTGGGCGGAACTAACCGGCTACATGCGGGAGATGCTCTTGCGCGACTCTGACCAGATGAGCATGGCGGTCTCGCTCGAGCTGCGGGTGCCGTTCCTCGATCACCGGCTGGTTGAATATTCGTTAGGCTTGCCCGCCGTGGAAAAACTCCGCTGGGGCCGGGCCAAAGGCCTGCTGATCGAAGCCGCGCGCGATCTCCTTCCGCCGGCAGTTTATGAGCGACCGAAGGCCGGTTTTGCGCTTCCGATGACGGAATGGATGGAAGGCCCGCTCCGCTCTTTTGTGGCCGAAGGGTTGGATGGGGTTATGCAGCTGAAGCTTGTCCCTAACGAATTCGTTTCACGTTTGCGCTCACAGTTTCAGGGCCGCCAGCTTCACTGGACACGTCTCTGGAGCCTGGTGGTGCTGGGCCATTATCTCAGGCGCAACGAGTCACTAGGCCAGCTGGATGAAGATCCTACGTTGCATTCATTCGCTTGATCCGACCATCGGCGGCCCACTCGAGTCGGTGAAGCAATCGACTCTTGTCCTGACTGAGCGAGGGCATGAGGTTGAAATCGTCTGTCTCGATGCACCGAACGCGCGTGGAGTGAACGAATTTCCGGGCCGCGTCCATGCCCTTGGTCCAGGTCGTGGCCGTTATGGATATTCGCCCCGATTTGTTCCCTGGCTTCGGCAGCGGCAGCGCGACTTCGATGCGGTGGTGATTCACGGAATCTGGAATTACCACAGTTTCGGGGTCTGGCGCGCCCTGCACAGAACGAGCACTCCTTACTTTGTCTTTCCCCACGGGATGTTGGATCCGTGGTTCAATCGCACTTATCCGCTAAAGCATCTCAAGAAGCTGCTCTACTGGCCATGGGCTGATTATCGCGTTTTGCGCGATGCGGCCGCAGTTCTCTTTACCGCGGAGGAAGAGCGTCGGCTCGCACGTGAGTCATTCTCGCTCTATCGCTGCCGGGAAGTGGTGGTGAATTATGGCACCGCTACGCCAAACGAAAACCTGTCGGCTGCGGCGGAGGATTTTCTGAACGCGTTTCCGGAATTGCACGAAAAGAAGTTCCTGCTTTTCCTCGGTCGCCTCCACGTCAAGAAAGGGATTGAAGAGTTGATCCAGGCTTTTGCTTCCGTGACGGCGGATCACCTGGTCATTGCCGGCCCTTGCCGCGATCCGGTCTACCTTGAAAAACTTCAGCGCCTAACAAACGAAGCTGGGGTCGCGGAGCGCACGACTTTTACCGGAATGCTGAGGGGCCCGCGAAAATGGGGCGCATTTGCCGCTGCGGATGCATTCGTTCTTCCTTCCCACCAGGAGAATTTCGGGATCGCAATCGTGGAAGCGCTCGCCTGTGGCACCCCGGTATTGATTTCAAAGCAGGTCAATATCTGGCGGGAAATAGTGGAGGATGGCGGCGGGTTCGCGGAAGTGGATACTCCCGCCGGTGCGCGACGGCTGCTCGAACGCTGGCTTGCGACCGGCTCGGAGACAAAGGAACTAATGCGTGTGCGGGCGCGAACTTGCTTTCGTCAGCGCTTCGAAATTCATCGCGCGGTCGATTCTTTTCTGGCCGTTCTGCAAAGTTCGTCACCAGCGGCATGAGGATCACGATCGTCCTTGGCGCGTTTTTTCCCGTCCCGCCGATTCTTGGCGGGGCCGTGGAGAAGGTCTGGTTTGCCATCGGTCAAGAATTCGTTAGGCAGGGGCACGAGGTAACGCAGATTTCGAGGACACATCCCCCTTTGCCGGAGAAGGAGACGATCGCAGGAGTTCAACATCTTCGGGTCCGTGGCTTTGCGCAGCCCTCCTCGATAATCTGGCTGAAATGGCTCGACCTGCTTTATTCATTGCGGGTTCGTCGGGTGCTGCCTGCGGCCGAAATCCTGGTGACCAATACTTTTTGGCTTCCCATTCTCGTTAGGCGAAAAGATCGTGGTCTGGTTTATGTTCACGTGCAGCGCGGACCCAAAGGGCAAATGCGCTTCTATGGTCACGCGGGCCGGCTCTGCGCAGTTTCGCAGGCGATTGCCGACCAGATTGTGGGCGAGGCGCCGCAGCTTCGAGGCAAAGTGCGCGTGCTTCCAAATGCCTTGCCGTTTCAGATCGACCGATCGCCTTATCGCGCTCGGGGACGGACGATTTTGTTCGTAGGCCGGGTTCATCCGGAAAAAGGGATCGAACTTCTTCTGCGGGCGCTCTCCGTGTTGCCACCGGAAATTCTCGCCGATTGGAAAGTGAAGATCGTTGGTCCGCATGAAATTGAACTTGGAGGCGGTGGCGATTCGTTTCGCAAGCGAATGCAGGAGTTGGCCAGCGATTCGGGCGCATCCGTCGAATGGCGCGGTAAGATTTTCGATCCGGCCGAGCTAGCGGCCGAATATCGTTCGGCGAAGATCTTTGTTTATCCCTCGATCGCCGAAACCGGGGACGCCCTGCCAGTGGCACCGCTCGAGGGCATGGCCCACGGGTGCGTGCCTTTTGTTTCCAACCTGGCTTGTTTTCGTGATTACATCACGGACGAAGTGACCGGGTTTGTTTTTGATCATCGCGCGGCTGAACCAGCAAAGGCCCTCGCGTCTCGCCTCGCGACCCTCCTTCGGCTGGATCCAGCCCGGCTGGAACAGACTTCAGATGCGGCGCGCGCGAAAGCGGCTGAGTTTGAAGTCGAAAAGGTTGCGCAACGTTATCTGGAAGACTTCGGCAGTTTGCTGGAAGACATTCCGAACGAATGACTGAGCCGTTGAAAAATGTCGATCCCGAGCAGGCCTCGCAATTCGCGTCGCCCTGGCGGGTCGACGAACGTCTCCGCCGGATGCTGTGGGAATTTTGTTGGGCGGTCTTTTGCAGCTGGACGCCGAAACCAGCGAATCCGTGGCGTCTTTTTTGGTTAGGCGTGTTCGACGCCAACATTCACGGGCTTCCCTTTGTGCATCAGCGAGCCAGGATTGCGCTGCCGTGGAAACTTACCTTGCATGATCGCGCCTGCATTGGCGATCGGGCAAACATTTACAGTCTGGGAGAGATCGAGCTGGCTTCGCGGGCGGTCGTTGCGCAAGAGGCTTATCTTTGCACTGGGACGCACGATTTTTCACAGGTGACGATGCCGCTCGCAGTCGCAAAGATCACGATCGGTGAAGACGCGTTTGTCGGGGCGCGCGCTTTCGTCATGCCGGGGGTTAGAATCGGCGCGCGCTCAATTGTTGGCGCATGTTCGGTGGTGATACACGACATTCCGGATGACGTCATTGCCGCGGGCAACCCATGCAAGGTGATCCGCCCTCGCCCTTCCGTGAACCCTTCTGCTTCGCGCGACCGAGCGTGACTAGTTGGCCAAGCCACCGTCGTAATTAATCCAAAGCGAGATAGTTAGCAGAGTCGTTATTCTAGACCTTGCGACGAACCATTGGCGGAGTTTTTGCAGCGGTTGATCAAGCCAGGGAAAAAGAATCTGACCTAATAGGACTAAACCTTTGGTCGAGCGACGGACGCGGCGATCAAAGTTTTCGCTGAATAAGAGTCGAAGCGCCGCACCCTTCTGTCGACTTTGCGCGAGGTGTTTCACATAAAAGGGTGCCATCCTCCGCAGAGCGGCCTTACGCGCTGACTCATCCTCGCCCGGAATCTCAACCTGCTCGACGAGCGGAAACATGTATTGGACAACGCGCCCAGACTGCATCAGGGAACCGGCTGTCTCACGATACTTGGAGGTGTATTTGTTGAGAAAGTAGAACTGCGCGTTCTCCAAAGCCAGCCGGATGCCAAAATCCAGGTCAGTCGCATCTCCCACTTCACTGCGCGGGCGAAGCCGAACTCGCTTTGCCGTGTCAGACCTAACCATGAAGGCATCGTTGGGAAATTGCTGCACTAGGGCCGAAGCAATTGCCGACCGTTGTAATCCCGCCTCGGCTGCTGTTCGGCGGAATATTTTATTGGCTTGTTCGGATTCGAACAGCCGCACGTCGCCCGTTTCGGAAATAATGTATTGTTTGCCAAAGGCGGCGGTTAAATCCCGGTGAACAATCCAACAGTTGGCCAAGTCTTCGATTGCTTCCGGCAAAAGCAGATCATCGTGGTGTAAGAGCACAATCCGATCGCCGGCAGCGCGCTGGAAAAGGCGGTTAACGTTATCAGCCTGACCAAGTCGCGGTGAGTTTCGCTCGTAGTGAAGGGGGATTTGATCATCGAGCTTCAAGCGGTTGATTATCTCCGCCGATGTATCGCTGTCCGAATCATCGCCCACTAAGATCTCCAGCGGCCGATAAGTTTGCGCGAGACAGGAAAGAATCGTCTCCCGTAGCAACAAAGGTTGATTGTAGGCTGGGATACAAACGCTGACCAAATTATTCATCCGCAGTATGGCATTGATCTTAGCTTAGACATGTATCCAGTCCCAAAGAACTGAATATGAGTGACCATTCTCAGGTCCCGCTTTCGGTTATTATTCCGACTAAGAACGAAGCACAAAACCTCGCGCGCTGCCTCGGGTGCGTGCAGTGGGCGGATGAGATTCTTGTGGTCGATTCGCAGAGCAGCGATGGCTCGCAAGAAATCGCGGCGCAACATGGTGCCCGGGTGGTGCAATTTGAATTCAACGGCACCTGGCCAAAGAAGAAAAACTGGGCCTTGGAAAATCTGCCTTTTCGGCATGAGTGGGTTCTCGTCCTCGACGCCGATGAAGTTTTGCCCCCGGAAGCCGAGGCAGAGTTTCGCGAGGTCATTGCCAACTCCGGATCGATCGCGGGTTATTGGATTAACCGACGATTTATGTTTATGGGCCGCTGGCTTCGGCATGCTTATTACCCAAACTGGAATTTGCGTCTCTTTCGCCATTCGTTAGGCAGGTACGAAAAGTTAACCAGCGTTGAAACCGCCAGCGGCGACAATGAAGTCCACGAACATGTGGTCGTTCAGGGTCAGACCAGACGCCTTCGGACCGAAATCGATCACTACGCTTTTCCCTCGGTGGACGTGTTTGTTGAAAAACACAATCGTTATTCGAATTGGGAAGCCCGGGTGGCACTGGCCGCGGAGGACGCCTCCGCGGGATCCGACCTGCAGCACGCCGATGTCGCAAAACGTCGCCGCCTTAAACGGCTGGCCCAGCACCTGCCTTTTCGACCCTTGCTCCGTTTTCTATACGTCTATCTCTGGCAGGGCGGATTTCTCGACGGACGCGAAGGCTATTATTTTGCGCGGCTGCACGGATTTTATGAGTTTCTTTCGGTCGTCAAAGCGCGCGAGCTCAAGCTGAGTCGGCAGCTCCCTGACCTCTAAAGACTAAGAGGTGACGACCTACTGATCCTCGCCTGAACTCTGGAAGCGCTAGAACTCGGCGCTGCCCGGGGTGCGCGCGAAAGGGATCACGTCGCGAATATTGGAAACGCCGGTAACAAACATGAGCATGCGCTCGAACCCGAGCCCGAACCCGGAATGCGGCACCGTGCCGTAGCGGCGGAGATCGAGGTACCATTTGTAATCCGCAAGATTCATCTGGTGCTGACGAAGGTTGCTTTCCAGGATGTCGAGTCGTTCCTCGCGTTGGCTGCCCCCGACGATTTCACCGATGCCGGGCACGAGCAGGTCCATCGCCGTCACTGTTTTCCCGTCATCGTTCAATCGCATATAGAAGGGTTTGATTTCCTTCGGGTAATTGAAAACTGTGATCGGGGACTTGAAATGTCGTTCGGTCAGCCAACGCTCATGTTCTGATTGCAAGTTGAGTCCATATCCGACTGGGAACTCAAACTTCTCGCCGCTGGCTTTCAGTAACTCGACCGCGTCGGTGTAGCTAACGCGCTGAAAGGGCCGTTCGATTACAAAATCGAGGCGTGTCAGCAGCTCGCGATCGACGAATTTTCCGAACAACTCCAATTCCGCCGGGCAATGCTCACGAATATCGCGGACCAGATACTTTACGAGTTCTTCGGCGAGATCCATGTCGCCCTGTAAATCACAGAACGCCATCTCTGGCTCGATCATCCAGAACTCATTTGCATGTCGCGAAGTATTCGAATTCTCCGCTCGGAAAGTCGGGCCAAAGGTGTAAACCTTCGAAAGTGCGCAGGCGAAAGCTTCGGCCTCAAGCTGTCCACTGACCGTGAGATAGGTTGTGCGCCCAAAAAAATCCCTCGTCGCATCGATTTCGCCGTTAGGCAATCGCGGCGGGTTTTTTAGATCAAGCGA
>Ga0157378_10004121_pt1 | contig 12840 bp, 11 predicted proteins | sample M65metaG_FD_115309 | JGI IMG/M metagenome (GOLD analysis project Ga0157378, IMG submission 115309) | Miscanthus rhizosphere microbial communities from Kellogg Biological Station, Michigan, USA - M6-5 metaG | ecosystem: Host-associated > Plants > Roots > Rhizosphere > Soil | place: USA: Michigan...
CGCTGGCTATGAAGGTAGTTATGGTCATGAAGAACAGGATGCAAGAACTTACGCGGCCTGGGGAATCGACTATCTGAAGTACGACTGGTGTGGAGCGCGAACTCTCTACACAGACGAAGAGATGCCGGCGATTTATCAAAAGATGGGCGACGCACTGTTGAAGACAGGTCGACCAATTGTCTACAGCCTCTGCCAGTATGGAAGACTGGATGTTTGGAAGTGGGGCGCTGACGTTGGGGGAAATCTCTGGCGCACAACTGGCGACATTCGCGATACGTGGGACTCCATGACCAACATCGGGTTTCGCCAGAACGAACTCGCCTCTTATGCGAAGCCAGGGCACTGGAACGATCCGGACATGCTTGAGATTGGTAATGGTGGCATGAACGATGCAGAGTACAGAACTCACCTGAGTTTGTGGGCAATGCTTGCGGCGCCGCTTCTTGCGGGCAACGATTTGCGGAACATGAGTCCGGCCACGCTCGAGATACTGACTAACAAAGAAGTGATTGCAATTGATCAGGACAGACTTGGAGAGCAGGCAAAGCAGGTTTGGAAATCTAGTGATCAGGAGATCTGGACGCGACCGTTATCGGGTGGAGCATCCGCAGTGGCTATATTTAATCGTGGAAAAGATGAGGCAAAGATTACGGTGAAGTGGGGGGACCTGGGTTTGAGTAAGAAGAAGACCGTTCGAGATCTATGGCTTCACCAGGACAGCGCCTCCTCTGGGCCAGACTATGTAGCTACAGTTCCCGGCCATGGTGTAGTAATGCTACGAGTGAAGTAAGAACTCACCCTACACGAACCTCCTTGGAGTGCGGTGCCCCCGCACCGCTTTGGTAACAAGATCTTCTTAATCTTAGTAGCGTTGCGGGAGCTATTCTCAACTGTAACTCGACCACACGAACCTCCTTGGAGTGGTGCCCCCGCATCGCTTTGATAAAAAGGCAACGCTACAAGGGCGCTCAGTAGTCATCGTCGATCTTTACACGATCGGTCTTAAAGCTGTAGATCGTTTTCACGCTTGAAGGTGAAGCTGTTCGCTCAAACCATGCAGCAGAACACCATGGATACTGATTCGCAACCAGCACCAAGCCGTGCTTGACTGCGTTCTGATGCACGTAGTTCAGCCGTGCCAGATAAGACTTTTCAAACGTAAGCTTCGTTTCCCAAAAGTTATACCAAACCTGACGCCCCACCTTGCAATCAAGCTCATTCAACTTGCTGGCGCTTTCAACGTGCAAATGTTTCAGGAATGTCCCCAGGTTTTCGGAACTACCGTTACCGCGAGCGATGCAGTGATAGTGATTTGTAAATGCGGCCCATGCTTCCAACTGCCATTCATATCGCTTTGCGAGTGTGAGCAGTGTGCCCTCTAAGATGTCCAGCCTTTCGCGACCCGTAAAGAAGTGCTCCTTATATAAGGTTGCGCCAGTAACGATAAAGACTCCGTCAGAACCGAGACGATGTATAGGTGCATGTGGCCAGTCTTTTTTGTGAGAAGTTTGATCCGTCATGAGGTGGATCTCCTTGTAGTGTGAGATTTGAATTGCTTGAAGGTATTGTGCGCGCTTGATGAGGAAGTCACAAGGAAGGTGTGGCTTATACCAAAGCGGTGCGGGGGCACCGCACTCCAAAGGTATTATGAGAACCCTACGACAGGATGAGGGACGTAGTGTTCTTCAAGGAGACTGATCTCATCATCAGTCAATTTCAAAGACAACGCGGCAACTGCATCGTCCAGATGTTGCGGCTTTGAAGCACCCACGATTGGTGCAGTTATCACCGGTTTGTCTAATAGCCATGCAAGCGCCACCTGCGCTCGGGGAACGCCACGGTTGCCAGCTACCTCCGCCACGCTTTCAACCACCTTCCGATCAGATTCCACCGCACTCGTATAGAGCGTCTTGCCGAATTCATCCGTCTCAGTGCGCCGTGTGGTCTCATCCCAATCGCGCGTCAGTCTTCCTCGTGCAAGTGGACTCCAGGGAATCACTCCAATACCTTCGCTCGCGCAGAGCGGCAACATCTCACGCTCCTCTTCTCTATTGATAAGATTGTAGTGGTTCTGCATTGACACGAATCGACTCCGGCCATGCTGGTCAGCCTTGTAGAGTGCTTTCGAAAACTGCCAGGCAAACATCGACGACGCACCAATATAGCGAGTCTTACCGGCCTTGATTACGTCATGCAACGCTTCCAGAGTCTCCTCGATTGGCGTCGTTCGATCCCAGCGATGTATTTGATATAGATCGACGTAATCCATTCCCAGGCGAGTCAAGCTGGCGTCGATCTCAGTCATGATCGCTTTACGTGAAAGACTGCGCGCATTCGGACCCCCACGCATTGGAAAATACACTTTCGTAGCTACGACGATTTCTTCCCGTCGTGCGAAGTCTTTCAATGCTCGGCCGACAATCTCCTCGCTTGTTCCGTCCGAGTAACTGTTTGCGGTGTCGAAGAAGTTGATGCCGAGTTCGATTGCTTGTTGAATCAAGGGACGACTCTGCTCGTCGTTGAGGGTCCATGAATGAGCGCCGCGATCCGGGACTCCGTAAGTCATACAGCCGAGGCAGATGCGCGAGACTTTAAGACCTGTTTTGCCGAGGTTTGCGTATTCCATCGTTACCTCACAGTCCGATATGCTTTAGCTTGTCGGAGCAGAGTATAGATTTTAGTGTTTCTGCAGAACGACAAGCTAAAGCATATCGGACATTGCGCTCCTTCGTTTATATTAGAATCCATGGAAACTATGATCACTCACCTAACCTGGGAACAACTTGAAGCCGGTCTGGACCACATTCGCCAATCGCCGCAAGATGGAGGGCTATTGCAGTTGATTGTACGCCGACCGACCGTCGAAACCCGTGAAGTGTTAGAAGCGGCCGAATTGAGCATAACCGATGGTTTGGTCGGGGACAGTTGGAACATGCGCCCAAGCTCGCGCACGGCAGATGGATCCCCGCATCCTGAGATGCAAATCAACATCATGAACGCCAGGGCTGTTGCCTTGGTTGCGCAGGACAAAGAGCGCTGGCAACTAGCCGGTGATCAACTTTTCATCGACATGGATTTAAGCAAAGCAAATCTGCCCGCAGGTTCACAAATTGCGATTGGCACGGCCATCCTGGAAGTCACGGCGCCGCCTCATACCGGCTGTCACAAGTTTGTCGGACGCTTTGGAATGGACGCAATGAAGTTTGTGAATTCGGAAGTTGGGAAAGAACTATGCCTGCGAGGTATCAACGCGAAAGTTGTCCAGGGAGGAACGATTCGAGTCGGGGAGCGTGTAAAGAAACTGTAGATGGCGCGCAAGAATTTATTGGTCAATGACCAATAAATCCTTCTCACCCTCACAGTAGCGCTCGTAGCCTCTCTTTCGTCACCGCCTCCTTAGGCGTCCTCGCACCGCCATTCAACCATTCATTGATCTTCTTGATCGATAGTGTGTGCACAACTGAACTTCGAACTTCAATCTCGAGGCGATTCGCTTCACGGGGTTCGCAATCGTGTTGACGAAAGACCCTTATCGCAAGTACCGCTGCTTCATACAAGCTCTGCGCTTCGACTTCGACTGAATGACGAATTCCTGATGTGTCGACATACGACACCACACACGAGGCCATGAGCCGCAGCATAGCAGCCGGATTTTCGGTTCACCATTTTTTGCAGCTTGAGTAAATCAAAAAACAATTGACTTTCGCACGTGCGCGAAATATCGTCATCGCCGTCTCGTACAGTGCTGAATTCTCACGAGCCTCGCATACTCGATCAATTCAGCTTTACTTCCCCCGCAACATTCAAGAGTCCTGCTTCAAGGGCGCAACTTTCTCATCATCACTGCTTAGGAGACGAAAAAATGGTAACCAGAAGAATCACCACGAAGTCCGCAGTTCTAAAGTTCAACCCAGAGTGGATTAAGGATCCACCCCCTCCGTTTCTTAAAAATTTGGATAAGGCAACGGTCAAAGAATTGGCCGCTGCCAAGAAACAATTTGTAGCGCAGGTCAAAGAGATTCTGACCAAAGCTAAAGGATAGTCTGCGGTTTTACGGGTAGACCTCTTAGCGGCTCTACCGGCGGAATTGCTTGCCAAAACCTTACTCGTTTGGGAGAACGCTATGGTCCAGCCTATTTCACTTCCCGTCTTTCATGGTTCAGCGGATTCCGGACGCGAACGGGACACGTCGCGTCCGGTCTTGCTGATCGGCTTTCAAAACCAGGGCAACCTCGGTCTCGGTTATCTCGCCGCTGTGTTGCGAAAGTCGGGTTACTCAGTTCACGTAGTCGATATCGAGCAGGAACCTGAAAAGATTCTCAAGATTGCCCTCGACATCGATCCTGTTCTAATTGGGTTTTCTTTAATCTTCCAATTTTTCATCGATCGCTATGCCTCGTTGTTGTACCTGATGCGTGCCAACGGGTTGACTTGCCACTTCACCATGGGTGGTCACTTTCCCAGTCTAAGTTTTGAGCAGACGTTGGAGTTGGTCCCCGAACTCGACAGTGTTGTTCGCTTTGAGGGAGAGATGACACTGTTGGAATTGGCTGATGCGGTGAGCACAAATAAGGAGTGGCGAGGTGTTCATGGAATCGCTTTCCGCGCTGGCAACGACGTAGTCACAACAACTGCACGAGCGCTTCTCGACGATCTCGATCAACTACCCTACCCGGATCGCGACTATCAACCAGAGATGGTTCTCGGTCGCAGCATCATGCCTCTTCTTGCGAGTCGTGGTTGTGCGCGCACCTGCTCATTTTGTTCCATCCATACTTTTTATCGTGCAGCTCCGGGACGAATCGTGCGTACCCGCAAACCTGCCGAAGTCGTTCGCGAGATGCGCATGCTGCACGAAGAGCAGGGGATAACGATCTTCCTTTTTCAGGATGACGACTTCCCGCTGTTTGGACAGGTGTGGCGACGTTGGGCAAATGAATTTGTCGATGAGCTACATCGCAATGAACTGCCCGGCAAAGTTATCTGGAAGATGAACTGTCGCGCTGATGCCGTTGAGCGAGAACTATTTATCCGGATGAGAGATGCAGGTCTCTATCTCGTTTACATGGGACTGGAGTCAGGTAGTGAAGAAGGTCTCGAGACTCTGCACAAACAGATCACTGTCGAACAGAACATCAAGGCGGTGAACACGCTGAAGAGCATCGGCCTGATGTTCGAATACGGGTTCATGTTGCTGGATCCGTCGAGCACGTTTGAATCGATCCGGCAGAACGTAGACTTCCTTCGCACAATCCTGTCCGATGGCTGCCTGCCGGTTACGTTTTGCAGGATGCTTCCTTACGATGGTACGCCAATCAAAGACGAACTAGTGAGAACAGATCGTATACGGGGCGACGTTTGCAACCCGGATTATGACTTTCTCGATCCGCGGATCGGTGAGTTCTACGAAGCACTTACGCAGGTTGTTAGCCTCACAGGTTGGATACACGGGTTGAAGGCAGTTACATCTCAACTCGGTTGGGCCTGGCATGAAGTGGCGACAATTGAAAGGTTGTTTCCGACTTTGCCGGGCATGGAAGACTACAAGCGAACGCTGCGCAGGATTACGAAAACAAGTAACGAGTTTCTGCTGCAAGTTGTCGAGGATCTAACTTATGTATTCTCAGAAGGTCGTGAGACTAAGTGGACTTCAGCCGTCATTGAAGAACATCGAGACGGTTTTCTGAATGAATTGCTGGCTGAGCGGGATTCATTTGTCTACAGGAACGAAACGATCATTTTGAGTGCCCTTGAAACCGATAGCGGGCTTACGATCATCCCCGAAGTCGATAGCGTTGCCGCAACGGCGTGAGGTGATATAGCGCTCAATTCACCACATAGGGAACAGGCCTTCTAATGACCCGTACTTACACCGTTGCGTCCCATTGCTTTAGCTCGATACAAACCATGATCGGCCTCTTTGAACAACTGTTCGCCGATATCCAGGGGAGCGTCATCTTTCTCAATGAACCGGCTGGCAGTGCCGATACTTATTGAGAGTGTACCCGCCGGAAACGCGCGAGGCGCGAGAACCGGTTGCTCGTTCGAAACTGATAGGCGCAGTCGTTCGGCAATTTCCCGAGCCTCATCTTTCCGACAATCCGGTATAGCCACGACGAACTCATCTCCTCCATAACGGCAAGCAACAGCACGATCGGGTGTGTGATTAGCGATTACATGCCCAACAGTGCGAACTGCGTCAGCGCCTGCAAGGTGGCCGTACTGATCGTTTATAGACTTTAGACGGTCAACATCAAGTACCAGTATCGATAGAACCGAACCATCTTTCCTGGCATTCTTAACAAGAGTCTCAAGGCGCGACTCGAAGGACCGCAAGTTATGTAACCCGGTAAGGTCGTCAGTAATCGAGAGCAGGCGCAGGCGGTTTGCATCCTGGACCAACTTTGCAGCAATCAATCCGACAGTGAAGAACAAAATGATTTGCACTATGTCGCCTTGACGAAAATCCTGAAGACCAATGAGCCTGGGATTGGCAAGGTGGTAAAGCAGCACAGCACATGACGAGACCAATAATCCGCCAGAAAACCCAAACTCTTGAGCCGCTAGAATAATCGGTAGGTAGTAAAGATGTTGGAAAGGCACGTCACCAGTTGCGCGGTCTAACAGCGCAATGAGGATTAGTGCCGCGCTGATGAGAACCAGGTAGTGCGGTCGGCGCGACGAGGTAGGTCCGCTATGAAGAATATCACTACTTGTAATTCGCATCGGTTAAACCAACAAGCGCTGTGGCAATCCGGGGTTATCCATTTATAAAATTTTGGTAACACCACAATCGACGACTCATTACTCTCGAATCGGCTCGCTCGTATTGGCACGGCAATTCCCATGCAAGTCCGATTATGAGGAGTAACTTTAATCAAATACCGTGCGCTAGATTTATTTTGCTAACCGCATGCTGGGTTTTCTTTTATTCACTTACTGCGGGTCTCTCAATGGCGCAGCAGAAGACCGATCCCGATGATGATCATTGCAATGAGCCCCTTACTTCAGTCTTCAAACGAGTTTCACCGTCAGTTGTTTTTATTACGGCCGTGTCTATTAATCCTTATCGTCCAAACGATCGAGTCGAACATTCTGTTGGCTCCGGGTTTCTGATCGATAATTCCGGACTGATTCTCACCAATTCTCACCTGGTTTTTGGCAGCCAGTTGATCGTCGTAACGTTGGACGACGGGACGACGGTGTCGGCTCAGGTTGTCGGAGCGGATCCTATTTATGATGTTGCCTTGTTAAAAATCTCAAAGCCGAAGGAGGGAGTACTCAATGCATTGAGCTTGGGTGATTCTAATCGACTCCGAGTCGGTGAAGAAGTTGTCGCAATCGGCAACCCCTTAGGACTGGATCAGAGTTTAACTCGTGGTGTCGTCTCGGCGATCAATCGGTTTCTGCCGGAAACATACATCACAATGCAACAGCCATTAATTCAGATGGATACGCCTGTAAACCCGGGAAACTCGGGTGGACCGCTGGTAAATCGTTGTGGTGAAGTTGTGGGAATCACCACGAGCGTCATACCTGGAGCTCAGAACATAGGCTTCTCGATACCAATCAACATGGCAAAGGAATTAGTGCCGCTACTAATCAAAGATGGAAGAGTCGTAAGACCCTGGTTGGGTTTCCACGGTCAGTTCGTTGAAAGCGGACTACAACAGCTTTTTAGCTTTCCGCTCGTCCAGGGCTTTCTCATTGAAGTGATCGAGCCTGCGAGCCCAGCAGAAAAAGCGGGGCTACATGGTGGCGAACTCGAACTCAGTGTAGCCGGGCGTGATTTTCTCGTAGGTGGCGATATCATCACGAAGATCAATGGCATCGAGGTTACGTCGCCTGAAGCAATGCTCGAAAAACTAAAGTCCCTATCTGTTGGCTCCGTGCTCAGCATGAAGGTTTTTCGTCAGGGGAAGTTTCTCGACGTGAAGTATCCTCTGCCAGAGCGGCCTCTACTGCCAGGCGATGTTCCCAGCGAGCAAGTAGGGACAACGACAAAATATAGCTCAGGAGGAAGGACGCAAATTAAGCCCTACTAAAAAGGATCTGTAGGGCTGTCCCTATTCAGCAAGCGCGTCTTCAATAAAGATCAGTGGGGCTAAATGTCTTCGTGCGGCGAAAGAGCCACACTCAGCTCAAAGAAGTTTGATTCCAAAACTCAATTTAACGCAAATCTTTGACGGTACTCAGTTGAAGACAGGAACGCCTTAACCATCTCAGCCTCAATGAAATTACCGTTGAACTGATTCAGCTTAGTAAGCCAGAAATCGTAACCCGTGTAATCACTATCTTGCGGGTCGTTCGGATTGCGGCGGAGGTAGCCGAAAAACTGCATCAAGACAAACGCGCGATTGAATTCCGAATTAATAAGGTTCTGATTTTCCGCCACCGCTCGCAGGACTTGAGCGCGAGTTTTAGCATTCGACGAAAGATCACTGACTAACTGATCGCGCACTGGTTGCGTCAGCGGATTGCCGGCATTTGCGTTCAAGGCATCGACAAACTGCGCCGCCGTCAGCGATGCAGGAAATGCGGTGGTGAATTGCGGCCGTTGTACGAACTCGGCAGCAAAAGAATTCTTGTTATCGTCCAATTGCTGTTGCCAATTACCTTGCCCAACTACCACACCCTGACCAATTTCTTGTGTGTCGAGTAAAAACTGATTGAGCCGCACTATTGGTACTGCTAGCTGGTGTGGTCCACCCAAGGTTGAATTGCCCATCGCATCACCAAGAGCCGTTTTGTAGATGCGTTCGACGAGATAGCCCGTGTCTTGAAACTCAATCGAGAGATAGAAAGCCGCTGAGACATTTATTTGCCTCACAGCCAGACACTGAGGGTCGCCATTACATTGCGTGAAATTGCTTATCCAGAAATTGAGACCGCTGATGTCTGCTTCTCGATTAAGGAAATCGAGATAATGCTGACGCACAAAGAAATCAGGCATATCGATCGAATTCGATCCGTTCGCGGCGTCGTTGTCATTGATGGTTACCGTTGCGGTTGCTGTGCCTAGGGTTGCGTTTGACGCATTGGTGAGACCGACGCTGAAAGTCTCTGAACCCTCCTTGAGGGAGTCGTCCACGATGAAGATCGAAACAGTTTTTGTCGTTTCACCAGGTGCGAACGTCACCGTCGCAAGCCGAGCTTCATAGTCACAGCGCGACGAAGCAAGTCCATTAAACACTCCGCAATTTTGCGCTCCGGCTTGATCGTTCGTAGCAAAACTAGCACTGGCAGCAGCGCTTGAATCGCCGGAACGAGTCACGGTGATATCGACATGGCCATCTCCTTCGCCAACAGAGTATGAGGGCACACTGAACTGAATTGTGCCTGGTACTGGCGTGGGAGTGGGCGTAGGAGTCGGTGTTGGTGTTGGCGTGGGCGTAGGAGTTGGCGTTGGTGTAGGAGTCGGCGCGCTTGCCTGGACGAGGATGGTCCCTGTCATGCCGCTAAAGCAATGCGGACCGCAGAAATAAGGAAAATTTCCGGCAGCATTGAAGGTATGCGTATAGACAGTTCCGGAACCTGCACTTCCATTGTTTCCGCAGTTTGAATTGTTTGGCCAACAAAACTGGTTGTTAGGTTGGCACGACCCTCCGCTCACTATGTCGTGGCCAACCGATGCAAATGTCCAGCGAACTGTATCGCCAACATTGATTGTGACGACCGACGGCTGAAATTCCAGCTGATTGTCTGGTCCGACGTTAATATCAATTATCGCGCCTTGAACTGCTGCAGCAACGGCTGTGGGACTATTTGCAGCCAGCGATGGCAGAACAGTGTCTTTTGATCGCGAACGTAACGGTGCTGTCCAACTCTGAAGCCACTTATCTTGTGTTCCAAAATCCACGTGACCACGGAGTAAGTCAGTTACAAACGATGGATTCGGAGCGTGCCGCGCAGGAAGCATTGCACGACATACCGATTCGCTTGATTTCGTTTGATTTTGTCCAATCTTACGCCCTGCTCGAACTGGTTCTAACAGTGCGACGCTGATCGTCAGCATGATTCCGATGAATAAAAACAAAACGATTCGGTTTCTCACGGCTGCTACCTCAGAAATCTTCTGTATAAATTAAAACCGATAGTGAACCTACTCGGAGACAAAACTAGATTGCTGGAGTTGTATCGACTCGTTGTGGTTGTCTGTGTATTTGAGAAGGTGAGCGAGAAGGAGTGACGGCCAATGTCCTTCTGAACTCCAAAACCAATCTCGGCCTCCGATTCCGATCGAAAGTCGATGACTCTGCCGGTCGAGTCAAAGATCGGAACCACCCGGCCTAACTTGAACCCTACTCGCGGGGTATATTCGAAGAGCAACGAGACCGTAGGTCGAATGCGACCGTTTACGCCAAAGCCAAAGGATCCCGAATGCTTCGGTTGGTGGAGGTCGACCGTCGCAGGTGGAAAGAAATCCGTCGAGCGCGGATCGAACCTTCGCTGTCCATTGGCATTGAAGTGAACAGCCGGCGAAAAGAACACATTCACGTACTTGGTGATACTACGGGCCAACATCACCTGGAGATTGTAGGTGTAGTGTTCCGTGAAATTGTCATCACCTTCGATACTGCCATAGGTCGAAAGTGCGACTGGTGAGTGATCGTTTTCGTCGAGCCAGTGATAGCCGGCGCCAAGTTCAATCGTGCGACATAAGCCGCGCTGACAAATTGCTGATCGGTACGCGCTCACATAAAGCTTGTCGGTGACTCCATAAAACACCCCGAAAGATGGAACCGCCGAACTATCCAGGCCAATTAAATCTCTGGCGCTTTCATCCAAAGGCCTCACAGGTTCGGCGAATCTGTGCGTGAAATAAATATTCACGCTTCCTTTGAGCACTCGTTTTGGTGTGGGAACGTTGACGATTCGATAGTCGTAAGGTTCAGCCTCAGCGGTAGCCTTTGTCGGTTGCTCAGTGGCCTGCGGCTGCGCGGCAATTCGAGGTTGTGCTGCTTGCTCGATCCTGGTCCAGGTCTTTGTGTTCGTGTCGACTCTGAGTCGCTCTCCATTAACTTCTACGATCGCTACGCCAGGAGCCTTGTCATCAAAGCTCACATCCACTTTCTGCTGCGACGGTTCTACGACGACGATCTCGCCAACCATGTCGTCGTGTCCACTGCCGCAGGTGACCGAACACTGAAATTCAAATCTGCCAACCTGGTCAGGGGTAAACTCGACAGTGACAGTCTTCTTCGCGGGGATTCTCTGATTGATGCTAAATGCCTCGAGCTTAATTCCATGATCGACGTCCGCAGAAGTAATGATCAGTCTGACGGGTTTTCCCTTTTGAACAGTAATCGTGCGGGGATTGAATTCGAATTGCTTCGCGGTGATTTTGATTTCTACGGGTAGGGAAGTGGTTTGGGTTTGTGAATAAGCAGACGTGCCTAACAGGATCAGCCAGAGCAACGAAAGCTGCATGAAGACTAAGGAGTGCTTTCTCAGGTCAAACGAAGTATTTGCCATCGATAATTTCTCCTGGAACTTGATTAATCAGTATTCAAAAACAATCTCCTCATATCGGTAGTGCATTAGAAGACAGCATGATGCTGTGAACAGACCTCAACCTTGACGCCCGTGAACAAAGCTCGCGCACGTCGTCTCAAAATGGAAAGGATTCAAAAAGGGAGACGATTTACCGCTGTAAGACCAAAACAAGATTGCGAACTTTAGTGGCAAAGATGATGCCACCACTTCACTTCAATAAATCGCCAGAACGAGAACGCGAACTGCCGATTGCATTTAGAATTTTGTTCGTTCTTCCAAATATTTGATTTTTTTGATTTTGGGTGAGCATTGATCCTCGCGGGCTTACGCGAAAATGAACTTGCCTTTGAAGCGCTCTGTAAAGCCGCAGAGCATCGTGATAGTCTCATGACGCTCTAAGACGATTTTCAGTTCTTCGTTCCAGATCCATACCTGAGGGCGTTCTGCCAACTGAATGAGACGAACCTTGCATAAACCATGGAATCGATTATCGCCGGTTCATTTTGCTTGCTGATCGGGATCGTTGGACTGTGGACGGGCTTGCGAGCGCTAAAAATTCGCGCGGCACTTGATCGCTGGCCCACCACCTCGGGTCGAGTGATCGAGCGCGGCACGTTTAAGCCGGATTACGCCTCCGGCCCTCCAGCCTTTCAACACGCTCCTCTGGTTAAGTATGTCTATCACGTTGCCGCTAGAGAGTTCTCCAGCGATCGAATTCATCCGAAACAGATTCAGCAACCACGACACAACACTGTGGCGTGGGCGCAGAAAAAGGCGCAGTCGTTTCCGGATAACGTCACCGTGCATTACAACCCTGCGGATCCAAGCGAATCCTTCCTCGTGCAGACGCCCAGAAAGCTGCTTTTCATTGTGATAGCCGCATCGTCCCTGGCGATTTTGTACTCGGCGTTTTTCTTCATTAAGTAATCGAGCCCACGACCAAGGTTGAAATGATTACTTTCAAAGCGGAGCAAACTTCTGACTTGGCTGCGTCCTATCGCTCAGCGTTGGAGCGCGGTATGGAATTAGAGTGAGTTAAATGTTGGATGAAGAAGACCATTGGTTATATATGCTCTTTAAGAGCGGCAATCGATCATTGGGCCTTATTGGGGACAACCATGATCGACGCTTCAGGGCGAGAAGCTGAAAGGTTTCTCGCCTTTTACTTTGGATAGCGGTTACGCAATCGGACGCGGCACTTAAACTTCAAAACAATTTTTGGCTGTTGTCTTATTGCCCCTTCGCTGCTAATGCAAAGTCTCGAGAACCTTCATCTCGGACTTGATATCGTTTTGAGCGACGATGGCAACTTTGTCTGAAGCCTGTTTACAGAAACACGATCTC
>Ga0157378_10004131_pt1 | contig 12825 bp, 7 predicted proteins | sample M65metaG_FD_115309 | JGI IMG/M metagenome (GOLD analysis project Ga0157378, IMG submission 115309) | Miscanthus rhizosphere microbial communities from Kellogg Biological Station, Michigan, USA - M6-5 metaG | ecosystem: Host-associated > Plants > Roots > Rhizosphere > Soil | place: USA: Michigan...
ATCGACGGGCTCAGAGTTCTGCTGAGCGGTATTCAAGAGGGACGAATTCGATGCCTCGCGGTAGATACGCCTGTGCCGTCGCAATTCTCGCACGAGATCCTGAACGCCAATCCCTACGCTTATCTCGATGATGCCCCGCTGGAAGAACGGCGGGCGCGAGCGGTGGAAATGCGCCGCATCCTGCCTGAGTCTGTGCTGGAAGAAGTGGGCAAACTCGATCAGTCAGCGATCGCACAGGTTCGGCAGGAAGCCTGGCCCGATGTGCGGGACGCGGACGAACTGCACGACGTCTTGCACACACTGATTGCGTTCCCTGAGAGGGCGTGGGGACAGCCTTCCCCGCCTGTCCAGCCAGACGCAACGGTTCTGGGAAACATCCTTTCCCTGACTCCTCAATCGGACAATCCGTCCGCCGGTCGAACTGCGCTCGAGCGGACACCTGAGATTGGCCCTCACGTAGGCAGTGAGTGGCCACGATATTTCGAGAGGCTGATCGGACAGGGACGGGCCACGCGGGCCGAGCATGCGGGCAAAACCTACTGGGTGGCAGCGGAGAGAGCCAAGGCATTTTCGCTCCTGTTCCCCGACGCAAAGTTTGATCGCGCCATAGCCGAGATTCAGGGAAATACGCCCTCGTCCGACGATGCTCTGCTGACGCTTGTCACTGGCTGGATGTCCCATCTAGGGCCGGCCACCGCTTCACAGCTTGGCCACATGCTCGGGCTTCCTGGCTCCGAAATCGAGAAAGCATTCCTTCGCATGGAAGCCTCCGGCGCTTTATTGCGAGGCCAGTTCACCGATGCTGCATCGCGGGCGGGTCGCCCGCGGCCACATGAGCCGCAGCCGCAAGAAAGTGGACCTGAACTCGAATGGTGCGACCGGCGGTTGCTGGCGCGCATTCACCGCCTGACTGTCGCCACACTACGGAAGCAGACCGAACCCGTCACGGCAGCGCAGTTTATGCGCTGGCTCTTGCGCTGGCAGCATGTTGCCCCGGGATCGCAAGTTCAGGGAGAACGGGCCACTCTCGATGTACTGCGGCAGCTGCAGGGTTTTGAAATTCCAGCCAATGCCTGGGAGCGGCAGATTCTGGCCCGTCGGATTTCCGACTACGATCCCAAGTGGCTCGACCAGCTTTGTCTGACCGGAGCCGTGGGTTGGGGACGATTGTCGCCTCATCCTGCCACTCTCGATGACACGGCAGCAGGAAAGCGGCGCGTGATTCCCACAAGCGTGGCTCCGATTACTTTCTTCGTGCGCGAAGAATCTGACTGGATGACGCCACATCGTCCCGATGCCGGCCAGCCTGAAGCGCGCGGTCTGAGCGAGGGTGCGCGCCAGGTGCTGGAGTTCCTGCGCCAGCGGGGGGCTTCATTCTTCGCCGACATTGTGCGGGGTACGGATCGCTTGAAGGCTGAAGTCGAGACTTCCTTGTGGGAACTGGTTGCCGGCGGCCTTATTACGGCCGATGGCTTCGACAATCTGCGCTCGCTGATTGATCCCAAGCGTCGCGCCGGGCAAGGAAGTGGACGCGTCGCGCGTCCGCGGCATAGTACGGGCCGCTGGGCGCTTTTGTACACAGACCAGGCTGCCGATCGCAATCGTGCGGTGGAAGCGACTTGCTGGATGCTGCTCAAGCGCTACGGGATCGTCTTTCGCGATTTGCTGTCCCGCGAGCCGAACCTCCCCAAATGGCGCGAAATGCAAATGGCCTTTCGCCGGTTGGAAGATCGTGGTGAGATTCGCGGCGGACGTTTTGTAGACGGATTTCTGGGCGAGCAGTTTGCCTTGCCCGTGGCTGTCGAGTCTTTGCGCGCGACCAGGAAAATGCCTCCGACCGGAGAGACGGTTTTGTTGTCGGCTGCTGACCCTCTGAACCTGGTGGGAATTCTGGTGCCCGGAGAAAGAGTACCGGCCATCTCGGGACGGACGGTCACTTTCCGGGACGGAGTGGCGGTGCAGGAGAACGGCACGACGGATTCACAACAATTCGCGGCGACCGGCGATTAGAAGGTTTTCTGCCCTAAAAAGGAATTCGAACAACCGGTTCTCAGCTGTCAGTTCCCGGTTCTCAGTTTTGGCGGCAAAAAATGATCGGGAACCCGATGAGGGGGTCCCTCGGATTCCCGACCAGCACATCCCGGCGAAATTCCTGAAAGCGCTTCCCCCGTCGCTTTTTGCCGAGCCGCACTCTCCGTTCCAAGCATGTTTGGAGCCATCCGCCGACAATTTGGTATTGAATATAAGTATCTCATTTTAAAATGCTTACATCTATGGAAGGGTGCATGTGGTCAGGGCTGCACAGGAGACATCCTATCCAAACGGATAGAGGTCTATCTGTTCGGATAGTGGAACAAGCAAGTACAGCGTGTTCACGAATCTCAAAAAATGTGTTAAACCGTAGCCGTTAGCGAGGTGTGACAACGGTGAAGCCCAGACTCCAGGTTGCCGCGGGACCATTGGCAGATTCAATCTATTTCCTAACCGAACCCGAAGTACGGATTGGAAGAGACCCATCTAACTCCCTGGCAATCGGCGATCTTTCTCTTTCCCGGCGTCACTGTGTCCTGTCTCGCCGCGAAGATGGTTACACTCTGCGCGATCTCGAGAGCCGCAATGGCACCTTCGTGAATGGCGGCGTTGTTTCGGAAAAGCGGTTGAACCACGGAGACCAAATCTCGGTGGGAGAATCGGTCCTCGTATTTCTGGTCAAGGACACCGGTGGAGCGGAGGGGCGGGAAGAAGTGGAATTCGACGATACCCTGACCCATGCCACCACGCAGCTTCGTCCGCAAGATGTTCTCTATCTGCAGCCCGAGCGTATTCAAAAAGAATTGCCTACAACTTCCCGCGTGGGACGCAACCTTAACGCGTTGCTGAAAATCAGCCGGGTTGTACACTCCATCTCTGACCTGGATCAGTTGCAGGCGCAGATCCTCGAACTGATTTTCGAAGTAGTGCCGGCCGAGCGCGGTGCGATTCTGCTGGATGCCAATGGCAATATCAGCGACAAGTTTTCTTCCGTTTTCGCTCACCATGGGCCGAAAAAACGTGGAGAGACAGTGCGCGTCAGTCGCACGATCACCCGCCAGGTCATGGAAGAGGGAGTCGCCATACTCGGTGGGGATGTCCCGGGAAGCCTTAGTGGAGTCGAGAGCCTGGTGAGCTTACAGGTGCGCTCGTTGCTGTGCGTGCCTCTCACCGTTTTTCAAAAAGTAATCGGTTGCATTTATCTGGACACCACGAATCCGGCGACCCGTTTCGATCGCGATCATCTGGAACTGGTGGCCAGCATCGCGGGCATCTCCGCGGTGGCCCTGGAAAACTCGCGGCGATTGCTATGGCTGGAACAGGAAAACTTGCGACTGGCGGCGGAGATCAATCTGCATCACAACATGGTCGGCGAAAGTGCCGCGATGAAAGAGGTCTACCGTTTCCTGTCGCGAGTGGCGCCGACTGAATCCACGGTTCTGATCGGCGGCGAAAGCGGTACTGGAAAAGAACTCGTAGCTCGAGCCATTCATCGCAACAGCCCGCGCGCCACCAAACCTTTCATGGCCATCAACTGTGCTGCAATCCCGGAAGGCCTTCTGGAGAGCGAACTGTTTGGCTATGAACGAGGCGCATTCACTGGGGCCGCCGCACAAAAGAAAGGCCGGCTGGAAATAGCCGATGGCGGGGTCGTGTTCCTCGATGAGATTGGGGAGCTGGCGCCGGCTTTGCAGGTGAAGCTGCTGCGCGTGCTGCAGGAACGGGAGATCGAGCGCCTGGGCGGCTCGCGTCCAATCTCAGTGGACATTCGCCTGATTGCTGCGACCAACAAGGATTTGGCAGCCGCGGTAAAAGCCCGGACATTTCGCGAGGATCTCTACTACCGCTTGAATGTAGTGTCGCTGCAGGCGCCTCCGCTGCGAGACCGCCTCGCGGACATCCCTGTCCTGGCGGAATATTTCGTCACCAAATATGCGGCCAGGTGCAAAGTGAAACCTAAAAGGATTTCCGCGGACGCCATGGCCGCACTCGCCAACTACGATTGGCCGGGCAATGTGCGAGAACTGGAGAATTCAATCGAGCGCGCCCTGGTGTTGGGAGTATCTGAGAGTATCGAGCCGGAGGACCTGCCCGAGTCGATTCTGGAGAGGGTCCCCGGGCCCAGCCAGGGAGAGGCGAATTATCACGCCGCCGTGATCCAATTGAAAAGGCACCTCATCCTTACCGCGCTTGAGGAAGCGAAAGGCAACTACACCGAGGCGGCGCGCAATCTCGGTGTGCATGCCAACTACCTTCACCGGCTGGTGCGGAATCTGGATTTACGCGACTCAATCCGCTCGTTCCCTATTCTCCGGAGCGGAACGGGTAGAGCAATGGATGGCCGCGTGTGAGCGTGTCAGGGTAGTTTCAGCGCCATCAGGGTTGCAGGATTCAGATACACGCCCTGCCACCGTACCGCCAAGTGGAGATGCGGGCCGGTGGCGCGGCCCGTACCTCCGCTAAGTCCAATCTCATCTCCGCGCTTCACCTTCTCGCCCTGTTTCACCTTGATTTCGGACATGTGAAGGTAAAGGGTCAGCAGCCCCTGCCCGTGGTCGATCACTACGCAGTTCCCTTCAAAATACAACGGGCCAGCCAGCAGGATGGTTCCAGAATTAGCGGCGGAAATGGGTGTGCCCGTAGGAACGGCAAAGTCCAGTCCCTGATGCATGCTTTGCACTTTGCCATTGAAAGTACGCCGGGTACCGAACACATCGGAGACCTTCGCATCGACCGGCGCCCGAAACGCTCCCGACCACTCCCGCTCAGGATCGGTGTGATGAAACACATCCTGCTTGACCGTCTTGTCTTGTTGTATGCGTTCCAGTTGCTCCTTGCTTGGCTCGGTAAAGCGTTTCGCAACGCTAACCGCAATACTCGGATACTTCGCGGCGCGAATCACGATCCTTCGGGAAAACGATATTTCCGTTCCCTTGGAAGTTGTTCCCTTCAGTGAAAGAGCATAGGTACCGGGTCGAGTCTCGAGACTGACTCCCGCAATCCCGTACCAGACCTTCGCGGTGGAGTCATAACTGAATGAGATCTGGTGTTCGAGCCAGGTGCCGGAGACGCCGGTCAATCTGACAGGAGGTGTGACCTCCAGAATGATCGGAGATCCGTTCACCAGTTGCACTGGTTGCCAACGAAGGGTCCAGGACTTTCCCGACGCTGGCCGGGACGCTGGAACCTCAGCAGCCCTGACCAGATTGAGCCAAGCTAAAGGAAAGAAAATTAACAGCCAGAGGCCGCGGACAGCATGGGACGACAAGGTTTAGGCTCCTGCTCTCAGCCTAGCATTCCCGGGAAGATACGGAACTCACAATCGGTGAGGTGAACCTGAGCGGGAACCGTTACTGCTGGCTGGGAATGAAATCCAACTGGACTTCGGTAGTGGTAGGGCGCTCGGCGGGTACATATTTCCACTGCCTCACCGCCAGCGTCGCCGCGTCCACCAGGATCGGATTGCCGCCGATGGGCGAAATCTTTCCGACCGAACCGTTCGGACTGATCGAAATCGATAGGCGGACGACTCCGCCAATCGCGTTCTGCTTCAACTCACGCGGATATTTGGGTGCCACTTTATAAACCAGCTTCCGCAAGGTCGGACTGCTTTGAGCGGGTGCGAAGGTCGTTGTAAATGGCGCCATGACCAAACAGAGTCCGGCGACGGTGTGACGCAGGCCGAGGATTGGCCACGACTTTTTCAATTGGTCCAAGAGGATCCAATGCAGTGATTAGGATTGAAAGGCAACGTTGCGAGATTAGGAAATTCGTAACACTTCTACAAGTTACGGATGAATAGCGGGCAGTAATGTGACTGCGGTAACTTAAAGGAACAAACATCCTGTCAAAACGGAGGAATTCATCAGAGCCGGGCATTCGGACAACCTATAAAAACGGTTCGGAAAGTCGATAGGACAAAACGGAAGAGCGAACCTCAGCCTTTCGACCTGATCAGTCACAACGCTTCTACAGATCTCGTGTACCACCCTCACCAGACCAAGCCGCTAGAGAAAGCGTCTACCGCAAAGGACACGTATGAAGCGCCCTCCTAGTATGAATCAATTATTGACTCTTTCCGAACTCCCTGTGAGGCTCCTTAGTTGGTGTCCGGTACTACAGTGCGGAGGGCAGTGTATTTTCGTCTGGGAATTGTCTCTGCCTCTTGTTTCTTAGCCTTTTTGATGGTGGGCTGTTCAAGACGGATCGATGCCTCTTCGCTGGTGACGGTGGAGCACACGATATCGCCTGACCCGCCCCGGGTCGGGCCAACTACGGTCGTTCTACGAGTGACGGATCGCGACGGCAAACCGGTACCCGGAGCCCGCATTGAGTTGGAAGCGGACATGTCGCATCCCGGGATGGCGCCAGTGCTTGAGGAAACGAAGGAAACCAACGCGGGCGAATACCAGGCCGATGTCAGGTTCGGAATGGCGGGAGACTGGATCGTTCTTCTCCATGTGAGATTGCCCGGCGGTCAGACCCTCGAACGCCAGTTCAACGTAAGTGGCGTTCGCCCCAACTAGGCAAGCTGTTGACTCCATCTTCCATCCCGGCCCTGGATCAGTCTGAGCCCCAGCCATTCGATCTGATGCGAGTGCCGGGAATTGGACGGCTGTTTCGCTGGCGGTACGCTCGCCCGTTGCTGCAGGCTCCGTTGCTGATCGTAAGCGTGATCATGATCCTGCACGGCTTGTTTGGGCCGAGCCTGGCTCCCAAGAACCTCGCGACGACGCTGAGTTGGCTGCACTTTCGCGGATTGCTGGTGCTGGTCCTGTTGTGTGCCGGAAATTTTTTCTGCCTGGCCTGTCCGTTTATGCTGGTGCGCCAGATGGCCCGGCGATTCTTTAAACCGAGATTCAACTGGCCGCGTGTGCTGCGCAACAAGTGGTTATCGGTAGGGCTGTTCGTTCTGATCTTGTTTGCCTACGAGCTATTCGACCTGTGGTCGTCGCCATGGTGGACAGCGTGGCTGATTATTGCCTACTTTCTCACCGTGCTCGTGGTCGATGGCCTTTTCAAACACGCATCGTTCTGCAAATTCGTCTGTCCCATCGGACAATTCAACTTTGTGGCCTCAATGCTTTCTCCGTTGGAAGTGAAGGTCCGGGAACCTGACGTCTGCATCACTTGCCACACCAAGGACTGTATTCGAGGACAGCGTGAGCCTGCCACTGACCTGGTGGTGATTCGCGGTTGCGAACTGGCCCTGTTTCAGCCACGCAAGGTTGGAAACATGGATTGCACGTTTTGCCTGGACTGCGTCCATGCCTGTCCGCATGACAATATCGGAATCCTGAGCCGGATGCCTGGCGAAGAACTGCTCAGCGACCCTCTTCGTTCAGGAATCGGCTACTTCTCTCAGCGCAAAGACCTGGCCGCGCTGGTAATCGTGTTTACTTTTGGCGCGCTGCTGAATGCGTTTGGCATGGTCAGTCCGGTTTACGCCGTTGAAAGCTGGCTCGGAAGGATGCTGCACGTGAGCCAGGAGGCTCCAATACTCGGCCTTATCTTTACCTTCTTTCTGATTCTTGAACCGGTCGTTCTGCTGGGATTAGCCGCGTGGGTCACGCGCCTGTGGTCTGGGAATCAGCGCGCTCTGATGCCGCTAATCGTGAGATACACCTACGGACTAGCTCCCCTTGGTTTCGGCATGTGGCTGGCCCATTACGGTTTTCACTTTTTGACCGGACTGTACACCTTGATTCCGGTTACTCAGAGCGCGCTGGCAAGCCTGGGATGGCCCGTCTTGGGTACACCGCTCTGGACTCTGACCGGGTTACCATCCAACATCGTGCAGGTGATTGAGATCGGATTTCTTCTGCTTGGATTTGCCGGATCGCTGGTGTTGATCCACACTCTGGCACACGAGGATGTCCCGGATCGCCCATTGCGCGCGTTCTTCCCCTGGGCAGCAGTCAGTGCAGTGCTATGGGTGGCGTCGATGTGGCTGATGTTTCAACCCATGGAAATGCGTGCCATGCTCATGAGTGGATAGTTTAGGCTGGCGCGCGTGTCCACCGCCGTCGATGTTGTGATGATTTTTGATCTTTGTTTCTGTGTTCTCGATCTGTCGAAGTCGATATGAAAACGAATTGCCAAACCGGCATGCAAAAAGGTTGGGCCTGTGTCGTGGCCATACTATTGCTGCTGTTGCCCGCCCGAGCCCACAATGGGCCACCGTTTCCTATCATCGAAAATCAGAAAGTCGGACCGTGTGTGATTTCTCTCTGGACTCATCCGGATGTCGGCACCGGAACTTTCTTCGTGCTCGTAGATCCACTGCCGGGCAGCAAGATTCCAGATGATCTGAAAATCACAATCGGCGTCCAGCCGGAAAGCGGGAGACTCTCGGAAGTCGTTTACCCCGCTACCCGCGATGACTCAAGAGGCCAGGCAGAATACAAGGTTCTGGCAGAGTTTGACCGCGACGAGTTCTGGAAAGTCCGTCTGGCGATCACAAGCGCGCAAGGTAGCGGTGAAGCGCTCTCGAGAGTCGAAGCCACGCCGCCGGGCTTCGGGCGATGGGATCTTCTTTTGTACCTTCTACCATTTCTGGCGATCGCGTTCTTATGGTTTCGCGGAATGGCACGTACCCGAAACCGCAGGAACAAGAGATTACAGGTCGCGTGAGATGTCGAACGTCCTGCGCGAATAAAATGACGGCTGTGCTAGATTGCAGACGATCCTGCAACGAACTTGATTTTGATTCTGACCGATTTGTTGCGAGTTTTGCGAAGATTTCGACAGCACCCAACTATGCATATACAGCGATCGAACGGTGTTCAACGCGCCCTTCTGACTGTTGTCCTGATGGTGATGGTTGCACTCACCAGTTGCCACAGGTCTCCGCGATTACCCGGCAAAAACTCCAAGACCTACGCTGATATGGTTTCGGCCTTTTATATTGGCCTGGCAGCGTTGCAGGTTGGCGATGATGTCCACGCTGAGAGCAAACTCTCGGAGGCGACGCAGCTTGTTCCGGGCGAGCCTGCCGCATGGGCCAACTGGGGAGTGTTGGCGTTGCGACAAAGAAATTACGATGTGGCCGCTCAGAGATTGGAGAAGGCACGCGGACTGGCGCCGAAAAACGATCGAATCTATGACCTGCTGGGCATTCTAGAGAGCCAGCGGGGAAATTCAGCGGAATCGATCGTCGACTTGCGCAAAGCAGCCGATCTGAACCCTCAGAACCTGCGGGCAACCTACCGACTGGCGGAAGAAACGGAACGGCTCGGCGCCGATAAGGGAGCCGCCGAAGTTCAGCGACTGTTGGAAAATATCCTCTCCGCTCAACCTGACAACCTGGCCGCGCTGCTGGAGGTGAGCCGGATCGCAGCCAAGCGCGGAGACGATGCCAGGTTGAAGTCGGCAGTGGCCGAAATCAGCGCCCGGTCTTCAGGATGGCCGCCGGAAGTGCAACACCAACTCGCCGCTGTGCAGTCAGCCACCAAAGGCTCGGACCTGCGCCGGGCGGCAACGCAAACAACATTTCTGCGCAACGTGATGATGCGGGTGCCCGAATATCGGCAGAGCCTGACTGCGATCAAAGCGCCGCCCGGTGACGAAGCTGAGCCGTTCACTCACTTCCTGCGGCTCGAGTCTCCGGCCTTCCGTCCGGCGTCCGCGGATACGGCGATTACTTTCAACGTTCAACCCGTGCCCGATCTTGTCGTCACGGGAAAGTCAGCGAACAATCGCTGGACTTGGGTTGGTTCAATTCCGCTGGGTAGCGCCGGTGCGCCCGCCATCGCCGCAGCCAATGGCCGCGAAGTGCGCTTGTCTACCGGTGCCACATTCCCTTTTCCTGGTGGAAAGAGCGGTGTTCCGCCGATGCCGGAGGGCGTCGCGGCGATTGACTTCAACTATGACTTCAAAACCGATCTGGTACTGGCTGGCGCCGGCGGCGTACGTCTGCTGCGACAGGACAACCCAAAAGCATTCACCGATGTAACCGCACAGGCCAAACTGCCTGAAGCGGTGGTCAACGCTCGATACACGGGAGCGTGGGCGGTGGACATCGAAGCCGATGGCGATCTCGACATTGTCCTTGGCGCTGCGGACGGCACACCGGTCGTCCTGAGAAATAACGGGGATGGGACATTCCTGCCCATTCGCCCGTTTTCTGGAATCTCGGGTGTGACCGGATTTGCATGGGCCGACCTGGACGGCGACGGCAATCCCGACGCCGCGATCATTGATGCCACGGGCAAGCTGCATGTGTTCATGAATTTGCGGCAGGGGCAATTCCACGAGCGCCCGCTGCCGCCAGGTTTTTCGTCGGTAAAAACAGTGGCAGTCGCCGACGCCAGCAATCACGGGATTCTTGATCTTCTCGCAGTCCTCGCCGACGGGGCCATCATTCGCATCTCCGACAAGAATGAAGGACAGAGTTGGGAGGCCACGGAAATTGCGAATGTCCCCGACACAGGCAGTGTTTTTGCGGGCGATGCACGTCTGCATGTGGCGGATTTGGACAACAACGGGGCCCTCGATCTGTTTCTTTCGCCCACTACTTTGATCAAGGATAGCTCCACCACCGGCGCACTGGTCTGGCTCGGGGATGCCAAGTACAAATTCACGCTGCTCTCACAACCCGTGGGACCGGCGTTGGTGTTTGACGCCGCCGATGTGGGCAGCAATGGCCATCTCGATCTACTCGGTCTCTCCGCCGACGGGCAAGTGGTTCGGGCAATTAGTCAGAGTCCCAAGAAATATCACTGGCAAGTGGTGCGTCCGCATGCGGTGCAGGCGGTCGGCGATCAGCGCATCAATCCGTTCGGCGTCGGCGGCGAAATCGAAATCCGCTCTGGCATGCTGGTCCAGAAACAACCGATCGTAGGGCCGCAAATCCATTTTGGATTGGGCGATCAGCCCGAGGCTGAGGTGGTGCGGGTCGTCTGGCCGAATGGCACGGTGCGCGCCGAGTTTGGAGTGAAGGCCGATCAGGACGTCGTCACCGAACAGCGGCTGAAAGCTTCTTGCCCATTCCTTTTCGCCTACAACGGCAAGCAGATGGAGTTCGTGAAAGACGCTGTTCCCTGGGGCTCGGCCATCGGCCTGCGCATCAACACGCTGGGTTCCGCGCAAATCGCCGCAACCGGTGAGTGGTACAAGATCGGACGCGACCAACTCGTCCCGCACGATGGCTTTTACGATATCCGCGTTACGGCGGAACTGTGGGAGGTCTATTACTACGACTACCTGTCGCTAATGACGGTCGACCATCCCGCGGGCACGGAGATTTTTGTCGATGAACGTTTTGTAATCCCGCCTGCAAAACTCGGTATCACCACGGTAGCAACTCCGCACAATGTCGCGCAGGCGATGGACGACACCGGTCAGGATGTGACAGGCCTCGTCAGCACGCTCGACGGAAAGGCCGTCAGCAGTTTCGGTCGCGGGCAGTTCCAGGGCGTCACCCGCGATCATTACCTCGAAGTGGATCTCGGCGACGATGCGCCGAAGAGCGGTCCGCTTTATCTGATCGCGCAAGGTTCGATCCATGACACCGAGTCATCGGTGAACGTTGCGATTACGCAGGGTAGTCGCTGGCGTGCACATGGCATGAGCGTGGAAGTGCCAGATGGCCGCGGCGGGTGGGTCACCGCTCAGGACAACCTGGGGTTTCCGGCAGGCCGCAAGAAAACTGTCTTATTTAATCTGACCAACATTTTTCGTCCGGGCACACCGCGTAAAGTTCGAATACGGACAAATCTGGAAATTTACTGGGACGCGATCCACTGGGCACAAGGCGCACCCGACGCGCCGCTGAAAGAGACGACTCTCGATCCGTCGGTGGCCGATCTACATTATCGCGGCTACTCGGTGATGCACATGCCGGTCGGCGCAGGCGCACCCGAAGTCCCCGATTACCAACAGATTGAAGGCACCAAGCAGCGCTGGCGCGACTTGATCGGTTATTACACACGTTACGGCGACATACGCGAATTGGTAACCAAGATCGACGACCGCTACGTCATCGTGAATTCCGGCGACGAAATGTCACTGCACTTCCCCGAGCAGCCACCACCGCCCGCGGGCTGGGTGCGAGACTTTGTGATTGAGGGGGACGGCTGGATCAAGGACGGTGACTTCAACTCAACATTCTCCAAGACCGTGTTGCCGCTTCCCTACCACGCCAAGAACGAGTACACCACGCGCCCAGGTGCTCTCGAGGATGAATGGGCATACCGCCAGCACCCCGAGGACTGGCAGAACTATCACACGCGCTACGTGACACCTCAGGTGTTCCAGAATGCGTTGCGGAGCGAGCTGTCGAAATGAACGGCAATCGCATCGCAAGGGCCATTGTCGGGATAATTTTCGTGGGGCTAGTTGTGTCCCCGCTCGTGTTCAAGCGCCTGGCGGCACGGCGATCGGCGGAGAGATCAAACACCGACGCAAAGACTGCATTGGCGCGGCACGGCTTCTACCTGCAGGAAGTTTCTCAGGCTGCCGGCATCAAGTTTGTTCACCAGGCGCCGGAACTAGATCCCAAACTGAAACCGATCATGCCCGAGGTCGCGTCGATGGGCGCGTCAGTGTCCATTGTTGATTTCGACCGCGACGGCTGGTCGGACATTTACGTCGTCAACAGCGCTATCGGAAGTAAGAATGCCCTGTACCGCAATATGGGTGATGGAACTTTCAAGGACGTTGCCCCCGAACTCGGCATCGCGGATGTAAATCAGGAAGGCACTGGAGTCTCCACCGGCGCAGTCTGGGGCGACTATGACAACGACGGCTACGAGGATCTGTTCCTCATCAAGTGGGGACGGCCCGAGCTTTACC
>Ga0157378_10004132_pt1 | contig 12822 bp, 14 predicted proteins | sample M65metaG_FD_115309 | JGI IMG/M metagenome (GOLD analysis project Ga0157378, IMG submission 115309) | Miscanthus rhizosphere microbial communities from Kellogg Biological Station, Michigan, USA - M6-5 metaG | ecosystem: Host-associated > Plants > Roots > Rhizosphere > Soil | place: USA: Michigan...
AGGACTGGTACGGGGTCCGGGTCGGCTCGACCGACAGCGATCTGGCCGCGCCGGTGCCGGACACCGAGGCTGAGTTAGCAATGCTGCTGGACGTGCAGGAGCGGCTGGGGCGGACCGATCCGTACCGGCAGCTGGCCGCGCTGTTCCACCTGATCGCCCGCCGGCCCGGCTGATCCGGCTATACGACGTGAAACTCGATCCGGTAGATCAAGGTGTCGTCCTCGATCGGCCCGGCGTGCGCGGCTCGACTGCGGAGCGCTTCCCGATCGGGCTCACCGGAACGGCGCACGTCCTCAGCAGTGACCGCCGAGAACGGCAGTAGCTCCATCGAGTCGACCTCGATGACCACCCCGGCCGTCGGGTACCGGCCGCCGACCTTCACCTTCGGACGGCTCCACAGCCGGATCGACACGGTGATCTCGCCAGCGGCCACCGCCTCGCGCAGGTCCCGGCCGAACATCACTCCGCGTTGATGGGTACCGGCTGCTCGTCCACCTCGCCGTGAATCTTGACAGCGGTGATCGTGCTGAGCTGACCTTGAGTAGGCGGCCCGGCGATCCCGTTCTTGTGCAGCGTCCGGATGGCGATGGTGTGCAGTTCAGACTTGGCGGTGCCACCGGCGGCCAGCTCTGGTAACAGGATCGTCAATGTGGTGGTACCGAGGTCGGGCACCACGAACAGCTGAACCGTCACCAGCGTCCCGATCGGCGAGTCGGTGGCCTGGATCTGGCTGCCATCGAAGGTCGACTCGGTGCCGTCGTGGGTCACCTTCAGCTCGGTGGCGGGCAGGAACGCCGAGTCCAGCTCGCCGGGTGCCGGTGCCACCCGCCGGAAGGTCCGGTAGCTGATCCGCAGTGGCTTGTGGTCGAGCTCGCCGGTCAGTGTGTACGAGGTTTCGACAAGTGGCATGACTTTCCCCGTTCGGATTGCGCCCCGAGCGCGTGCCCGCAAGCTGCCTTACAAGCTAAGTCAGAGCATGGAGGCAGCCGGCCAGCCCGTCAATCCAGACTTAGGATCCCCAGACCCGCACGTAGTCCACCTGGTACTGCTGGCTGAAATCGGTGCTCGCGTTCGGGTCGCCGTAGTAGCTCGGCTGCCCGACCTGCAGGTTGAGCCGGAGGTTGTAGCCGCCGGTGAAGTTGGTGCCCAGGTACGGGAACGACGACACCGGGTAGTCGCGGTACTTGACGCCGTCGTAGTAGGCGTGACCGGACCCGTCGGCATCGACCTCCCAGCCGTAGGTGTGCCATCCGGTGAAGTCCTGGCCGCTGACCAGCCAGCCACCGTTGTACTTGCCGGCGCCGGTGTTGGTGTCGCTGTAGATGGTCGCCGCATAGTGGCCTTCCGGCGGGTCGCTGATCGCGCCGGACGAGGCCCCGGTGCCGAGGTCGCCCCAGGCCTCCATCACGTCGATCTCGCCGGTGCCGGTCGAGCCGCGCAGCCAGAACGCGGGCCACATGCCGGCGCTGACGTTGGTCTTGGTCGGCAGCTTCGCACGCAGCTCGAAGTAGAGGTGCTGTCCGGTGGCGGGGCTGAACTTGCCGATCGTGTCGAGGTATCCGGTGGTGTAGTTGCGCGTGGTGCCGCCGGGCTCGGTGTAGGTCTCGTGCACCGGCTGGATGTGCAAGAGGTCCCCGGACTCGGTGACGTTGCGGGACAGGTCGATGGACGAGTCGTTGCTCTCATGCTGGTTGTTGCGGACGTTCCACTTGCCGGTGTCGACGCTGGTGCCGCTGAACTCGTCGTCGAACTGCAGGGTGGGCAGGCTGGAGATCGGCGGCGTGATGCCGGTGACGAACGTCTGGTCGGCGCCGTTGCTGGTACCGGTGGCGTTGGTCGCGGTGAGCCGGTAGTGATACGTCGTGCTGCCGGTCAGGCCGGTGATCGCCGCGCTCTCGGCGACCGGGCTGCCGCCGCTGCCCGCGCTGCCGGGGGTGACCGGCGCGACCGAGCCGTAGCTGGTGGTGGTGCCGTACTGGAACTGGTACGTGGTCGCCTGGTTGTTCGGGTTGACCGTGCCGTTGAGCGTCGCCCCGTTGTAGGTCACGCCGGTCGCCGCGGTGGTGGTCACGTCCGGCGGGTTGGTGGTGTAGCTGACCGACAGGGTCGGCGGGTTGCTGGCGGACTCCCGGCTGTTGAACGTCCGGTAGCTCGGGTTGTTGCCGCTGACCAGGAAGGAGTAGGTGCCGTTGCCGGTGACATAGCCGGTGGTGGTCCAGCTGGCATAGCTGTTGGCCGTGATCCCGGTTCGGCTGGCCAGCGTGCTGCCCATCGCCGGTTGGTTGGCCCAGGTGAGGGTGCTCTCGCTCCAGCTGGAGACGGTCTGGCTGACCGTGAAGGTGTTCGCGTCGCTGGTCACCGCGTAGAGCTGGAGCTGCGCGCTGTTGACGACAGCGCCGGCCGGCAGCCCGGACACAGTGAACTTGACGAAGGTCCAGCGCCGGTCCGGAAAGGTGGAGGTGGCGTTCACCGCGAGCGGCACCGTGCCGTGCGTCCCGGTGGCGTTGTTCTCGGAAGTGTAGGAGTCCTCGCTCGCGGTGAACGAGGTGTTGCTGGTGGTCGCGCCTGCTCGCGAGGTGCTCATGACCGCCGCGCATCCCAGCACCGCAAGGGCGCTGACGGCCATGACGGACGTGATCTGGCGCAACTTCATGCGTGGCTCCCTTACCGGCTCGGATGCCCGCGCATCCGTTCATCACTCACGACGTACCGGACACCTCGGTCGTTCCACCATGTCCCGAGATTTGGGTCAAACCGTCTAGCGGTTATCGATGACCTTGCAGTACGCGATGAGGCGGCTGCCGGCGATCGAGCTCGCCGAAAGAGCAGCCCGACACGAGCAGCCACGGGTTGGCAGCGCAGCCTGCTCAGGTACACCCACATGGTGACGGCGATATTGCGATCCCCGCCGGGCAACCAAGTGGTCGTCGACCCCCAGGGGTGCCCCATACTCACCCGCTACCGTCGGCGGTGTTCTCCCCCGAGCCCGCTGCGATCCTGGTGAGCCACGCTGATGGTCACTATGAAGTCCTGCCCAATTGAGGCAGGGAGGACACGTAATCGACTAGTGTCAGACTTCGTGGGATTGTCGAAGACAAGGGTTGACCGAGCCGGTGATGCATTGGCCCGCGAGCGCTACCGGACGGACGAAGAGTATTTAGAGGCTGACGACGTCGTAGACCACTATCGCGCTGCGCACCTGGCTCCCTTAACTGAGACAACATCCGAAGTTCAGGCCTGGCTCGATGGTCATGGCCAGAGCTACTACTTGGCACAGCGTTTGAAGCGCAAACCTCAGATTTTGCGCAAGCTCTCTCGCCTGAGCGTCCGGTTAAGTCAGCTTCAGGATATCGGCGGTCTACGTGTCATCGTTCCACAGAACCGCGATGTAGATGCGCTCATGCGCTTCCTGCAGCAAAGATTCGCGGCGCAAACCCATATCACACTCGGTCGCGTTACGGACTATAGAGAGCGCGGCCGTGATCGAACCGGGTATCGCTCTCTGCACGTGCTTCTTAGCCGAGAAGGACAGGCTCTCGAACTACAGATCCGAAGCCGTATGCAGCACGCCTGGGCAGAAAACATCGAGAGGACCTCAGTCATATATGGCTACCACCTCAAAGAAGAGGAAGGCGACCCGGCCGTCCTCCGGTACTTTCGGCTGCTGTCCGATGCCTTTTATGAGGTCGAAGGTGGCCGGAGCCCCGAACCGACACTTAGGCTGAACATAGATAGACAACGCGAGATCGCAGAACGGATTATTTTGGAGTCCCCTCGCGCTTCCGTGCTCGCCAGCAAGGTGGATCACGGCGTCGTCCGAGCCATTACCTCAAAGTTGCAGAGATCGGCAGGTATTTCTAATTGGGTACTTGTCTTTGACTGGAATAGTGGCTCATTCGTTAGCTGGACAGAGGCGTCAAGAACATCGTCTGCAGCGATGGCTACGTATGTTGAAAACGAACGTCGATTTAGACCGGAGGATGGTTTCGAAGTTGTCCTCGTCGGAGCATCTGAGCCCAAGACCCTCGAGCAGACGCACGCTCACTACTTTGGTCTCGCTCGTTATGATGAGGTGCTGGAGTCGCTAGATGTTGCGGTCGAAGGCTTATCGGAGCGCCTTGGCCTCGGCCTCGGTGAGCGACAGGTGCTGCTAGCGCTACATCGCAGGCACAAATGGGGAGCCGGCCGGGTATCTCGCGACACTATTCACAACATCTATTGCCCAACGGTCCGCGATCTCGATGGGGCACTGGATAACCTGATCGCGAAAGGGCTTGTGATCTCTAAAGGCGGTTACAGTTTGAATCAAAAAGCGAAAGCCGAGATCGAATCACTACTTTGATAAAGGCAATTTGATCGACTTTGGAACCGTCATACTGTGCACTGAGCGTTTGCTATTTGGTGGTCCTAACCGATCATCTCTCGGCGAAGGTCGAGGTTCTAGCCAGGCTTGCTCGGCAGCCTACTCCAGACCCGTCCACCAGTCGCTCGTCATCGGGTTCGTTCCCAGCCCGTGCGGCCCCTCGAGGTCAACGCCGCTTCACCGCAGCCGAAGCTGGCGAAATCGCTGAACGGTACAGGTCCGGCCAGACTATGAATCAGCTTGCCCGCAAGTACCGCGTCCACCGCCACACCATCGCCTACTGCTTACATACGCAGCAGATTCCTACGCGACATGCAGGCCTGCTACCTGCCGACCTGCAGGCCGCTGCGTCTCTCTATGAGGCCGGCTGGTCGCTGGCCCGGATCGGCAAGAAGTACGGCACCGCCGATACCACCGTGCGCACCGCACTCGCCGCGCACGGCGTGAAGATACGGCCACGTAGAGGCGCGGCTAGGAACGGAAGCGGTGACGAAACCTTATGACTGCTGTTTCACCTGGCGTGTCGCGCACTGGTTGACACCCCTCGCCATCCGATACTGAAAGGTGCTGCGCTGAGCAGGTCAGTCAGTCCGAGCCGAGCGGGTTCTCGGAAGGTTCAGAGGGGAGGTACTTCATGGGTACCAGCCCGAAGGACGCCAGTAAGGCGTCGAAGCTCCTGTCCAACCCGAAGTCGTCGGCTGCCGTCAAGAGTGTCGCTGGAAGCGACCTGGCTCAGACGAAGGGCAAGATCAAGGGCAAGTAGCGGGCCCGTCTGCTTAGCGGCGCGGGGAAGCTAACCGCTAGGGAGACGGAAAGGGCGATCGGGGCAACCACTAATTGCCCCGATCGCTCGCTTACAGTAGCGCGAAGGTGAACAGCGAGCCAGCAGATCAATCTGGCCGACAGCCCGACAACTCAGAGACCAGCATCTCAGCAATCGTTTGCAGTCCGCGTCTATGGGGTTGATGCGGATCGATTTCGGCATCATCGCGTTGTTGAAACTCTAGAGGCCGAATTGCCTTCGCCACTCTTGGTCGAACGCCGCGGCTTCAGACAGATACTCCCGAAGGTCTTTCTCATACTTGAGCTTGATTCGCTCGAAAAACCAGGTGTCGAACGCCACGCATTTCTGCGCATAGCTATTGATCTCATCTACGATTTTGACCCCGTCGGCTTGAGCGCGAATCCAGTTTCTTAGTTCACCATTCCATCCATCCCAATCCAGCAGCGGTTGCGAAGCAAGGATGAAGGTCACGGTGTAGGAATTCTGCGAAATGGTGTTACTGCTCTGAGCAACTGGCAATCGATGATGAGTGAGCATGTTCCGTAGCCCCTTAAGAAAGAGGCAAGCAATATCCGTCGCAAAATCAGCATCTACCCTTGCAAGGTACTCGTCTCGCAAATCTTGGTCTTGCATGAAGTGCTTCTTTATGAAGACTCGCTGCTGGTCCACTCTGGTGCTTAGAGCCGTTAGGACGTTATGGAGCAGGCGTTCTACTTCTGACAACAGCTCATCGTGCTGTTTCCGGTTAGTAACGGCGAAGATGGGTATCGAAAATGCTGGATCTTGCATCTGGGCGACGAGTGCGTCGTATTGCGCAACGTTGCGTAGGAAGACGTAGCTGATCCGGCCGAGGTAGTCCAGTAACGCGACGATGCGTCGGCCTGGGTAAGCGTCCAGCCGGTCTTGCCAGATCAGAAGGTTTGGCCGGTCGTCTGACTCGGCTCCGAGGTCGCGCAGCGAAGGTTGCAGTGGAGCAGTCGGATCATCACTCGGCATCCACGAATAGTCCCACGCTGGAAAGCCAAGTCGGGCAAGGCTCCGCCAGATGCTGCCTTGTCTACGGCAAGATGACCGAATGGCAGAAGACGGCGAGACCAATAGTCGCCTGATCCAGTCGCTCACTTCCATCGGTGCGGCAGGAGTTGGCTCGCTAGCTGGGCTCGGCATCGCAGGACCGCCCGGCGCGATCGTCGGAGCGGTCGGCATACAGACCGCGCTCGAACTCACCGGGCAGCTGTGGGAGCAGATCGGCCATCGAAGACGTCTCAACGCCACGGTTCCGATTGCTTACGTCGCTGCCGAGCTACACCAACCGCTCGATGAAGTCACCGAACGGCTGGCCTACGATCCTGCTCTCGGTCCGATCACCGCGACCGTTCTTTTGGGTGCGGCCTCTACGCAACGGCATGACAAGCTGTGGGCGTTGGGCCGGGTACTGGCAAATGTGGTCCAGGATCAAGCCCGCGTGGACGAGGAGCAGTTCATTGCCTCAGCCCTGAACGCGATTGAGGCTCCACATATCCGGTTGCTGGATCACCTGGAGCGTAGACAGGCGGCCAACTCGGGACAGCTCGTCAGTCAGTATTCGTTTGAACTTGCCCAGCTCGGCACAGCCTTCAACTCCGTACTAAAGACACTTGAAACCGCTGGCCTCATTGGGCAACAGCCGATCAGCGAGACACGGAATGGCCCTATGCCACGCTTCAATTTGCCAAATTCTGAAGGGCCACCCAAGATCCAAGTGGTCACCTTGCACTGGGGTATGACCGATCTAGGCAAGCTGGTTATGGAACGACTCCATCAAGCGGCTCAAGAAATCGCCGATTCGGACGGGACGGCTGGTCAACCATGACAGACGGTCTCGATGGTGTCGGGCCGGCAGGAGCCACACAGATGGCTTCTTCGATGCGAAGGGTTGCGTAGATGCCTGTTCGTTTGCGCAGTGTGACTCTTACCAGCGGTGAGGTCTTGAACCTTGGCGACAACATCACGCTGCTCGTCGGGCCGAACAACGTCGGCAAGAGCCTGCTCCTGAACTCCACCTGGTCACACCTATCACTTCACACTGATCACCCAACTAGGAAATCGCCAATAGTCGAATCAGTGCAGCTGGCGTTGCCTTCGCCCGAAGAATTCACGGACGCTTTGCTGAAACGCAGCAACTATCGGCCCGCCGGCTCGTACCCTCAGGGCCAGTACGGGGAAGGCCACTATGTTCTTCCATATGGAAATGTTGTCTATGAGTCAGCAGCGAACAATATCTATGTAGAAGTAGCGGCTAGCTCATCTTTCCAAAACCTCTGTGTAGCCTTCGGCATCTCGCTAACTCCCGAGACCCGTCTAAATCACCTGGGCGGCGCGCAGATCCCGGATTTGCGTACAGAATTTGCTGACCAGCCGCTGCAATTGCTTTGGCAAGACCGGGAGCTTGAAGCCAAGCTCGGAGCACTGGCTCGCCGTGCTTTTGGAATCGATCTTACCGTCAACCGGTTTGGTGGTTCACAGACAAATTTGCATGTCGGCAAGCCAACGACAGTCGAGCCGCTAATTGGTGAAAAATCACCTTACTTGGACGAAATAGCGCAACTACCTCTCGCCGCAAATCAAGGGCACGGCATTCAGGCATTCCTTGGCATGCTGATGCTTCTAATGACGCGCCAGTATGACTTCGTGCTTCTCGACGAACCCGAAGCATTCCTCCATCCGCCACAGGCTAGATTACTCGGCGAGATCCTGGTGGAACTTAGTTCGGAAGGCACTCAGTTTGTAATCTCGACCCATAGTGACGACTTCCTGCAGGGAGTCCTGACTGCCTCTCGTACCACCGTCGAAACGACGGTAGCCCGCCTGACGAGGCCGACTTCAGCTAGTAATTCGGTAGCGCAGGTCGCACCAGAGGCAGTCCGAAAGCTCTACGAAGACCCACTCCTGCGGTACTCCAAGATCCTCGGCGGCATCTTCTACAAGGGCGTCGTGCTGTGCGAAGCCGAATCGGACTGCAAATACTATGCCGCCGTCCTTGACGAGATGTACTCGGCAGCACAGCCTAATCAGCCTAGGCCCGACCTTCTGTTCACCCAGTGCAGCGGCAAGGATCGCTTCGGCAAAGCCGTCCAGGCACTCCAGGCGACCAAGGTGCCGACGGCTGTCATCGCAGACCTGGACTTGCTCGCAGACGAGGCAAAGTTCAGAGAACTATTCTCCATCATGGGCGGCGACTGGTCAGGTCTACAGAGCCACTACAACACCGTAGTCGCGGCCGTCAGAAGCCAGGCCACGACGGTCAAACGATCATTTGCTAAGTATGAAGTCGATCAGGTCTTTGCCGGTAGCCAGGCAGAAAGCTTGACGCGGGATGAAGCAAAGAAGATCACCGAGGTGATACGAAGCCGTTCTGGCTGGGAGCAGGTCAAGAAGAACGGGATAGGTTCACTCCCGAAGGGTGATGCGACCAGCTCGTTCAACGCGGTACTTGAAGCAGCCGCAGCTTTAGGCTTGTTCCTACTACCCAACGGTGAGCTTGAAAGGTTCCATCCGATTATCGGCGGCACCAAGCAGGAGTGGCTTCGGCAGGTCTTCGAAACAGAGGCCTACAAGTTGAGCTCCGACGCTACCCGACTGCTCACCAGGGTTACGGACTACATCGCCTCAGCCCAGTAGGTCAGCTGAGAAGCATCGAGCTGGCAAGCAACGTCGCCACCCTCAATGAAGACTACAACTGAGCCGTCGAGCATGGCGTTCTGTCCCACGGCCTGATGCGGTGCGCTAAGCCTGCGCCAGCTTGCCGTGCATCGCTATATCTGTCAGACCCTTCACCTAACATGTTCTGAACTTGACTACGAGCCCGAGGGGACCAAGCCCGTGCACTGGCCTGATCTGACGTTTAAGGATCTGTGGTTGCTGATACTGGGGGCAATCCCCGCTTGGTATTTCGCGCGCAAGCGGCTGCCGCGTGGCCTCGACTGGATGCTGACGGCAGGCGCGCCGATCTTGCCGCCGAGCGTCCGACAAGTAACACCTGATCTACATGTCATGTACGCACCTGGTAACGAACAGATCGAGTTGCAACAGCCACAGATAAATGTGGCCCGGGTCATCAATATTGGTCGATCAGATATTGTGCCCGGCGAGGTGGCCAAAGGACTGATAATTTGCCATCCCAACAATAAGCTGGTGAGCGTTACCATTGTGGCGGCACATGTTGACGTTGCCGCGGGAGACCTCAAGGTTCAGGTATTCGAGCCACTGACGGTTGATAAGACAACCGTTGAGGTTACTGGCGTGCTGCCACGTGGATCGTGGTTTGACGTTCAGATCTTATCCGACGGCGATGGCGGAGAGCCGCTTGTTGATGGTCTAGTCGTTAACCGGACGCATCGTATGCGCCGGCTTGACGGAGCATACATTCGTACCAAAGCCACCCCAACGTTTCGTTATATGACGTGGCTTGCACTTCTGTTCGCCACTGTATTTATGATCGGCTTCGTCGTAGATCTAGCGTTTGGGCAAAGATATATATACCGCACTGAACGCGTCCGCGTCAGCGTAATTAAGAGCCATTACTGGTTAACATTCCAGATCGTGTGGGCGGGCACAATACTTGCCCTTCTGTTGGCCCTGGTGATCATGACGATTGTGGCTTTGCGGTACCGGCTCCCGAGCATCTTGGCGGCTCGATACCTTGCCAAGATGCCACCGATCGATAAACGTCAATAGGCAAGTGCGCCGGGCCTCCCTACGTGCCGCACAATTGCCGACCGTCAGCAAGTGACCGGGATTCTACAGCGATCACAGCTGATATTTCCAAATCGAATTTAGATTGCGATTCCCCTTCGATTCAAAATACACAGCATCTTCAACAACCACTGGACCACCGCCGGCGGGAAGCCCGACACCGGAAAATTCCACCTTCTCGACCGCATTAGCGACGCTTTGCACTATCAGTTTGGTCTTGCTGGCATCGGGTTCAGCCTGCAAATACGCAAGCGTGCGGCCGTATAGGGACGGGAAGATGCCTCGCTCCCCACCAAGAATCTCCTCCCCGCTCATGGTGGTGACATGTACGAAAGGATCGGGAGCCCAGTCGGCCCATGCGAGTAGCTCACCTGATGGACTCGGGTGTGAACCGGCCAAGACCCGCCTCGGATCGTCCTCTGCTACATCAATTCCCCGGCACCAAATGACGAGCTTTTCGCCGTCAAGATCCTGCCAGAAGATCTCTTCGCCGTTGAATCGTGCGCTGTCGCCAGTCTGGCTAATCGTTGTCCAAGCAGCGGTTTTGAGGTTCAGTATGGATATACCGCCGCCCAAGCCTCCGGATATATCCCGCCCTTGAACGGCAACGTAATCGCCCTGCAAATCTGTGGGGCCGCCGGTCTCGCTCACGATAGTCCTAGCGTGTGACCCAAGATCGTAGACAACGACGCCGCCCGACTGCCGATAGGCCGCCACTCTGCGTCCGTCGGTGCGAGGCATGTACTCGAACTGACCCGGCGGAGTCAAGCGGTCGGCCGGGCTGTTTCCCTCCTTTGCCCATACAGACAGGTTCGAACTGTTAGCTTCGCCCTGCGCCCAAACTACAACTTGACCGGCGGCATGCACATCTCGTTGTAGGAACTCGGATTCGTAGACCAAAGTGAACCTATCGAAACCTCCAGCTGCTTCTGTCAGACGGGTGACTAGTCGTAGCTCATCGGGCATTTTCTCCCCGAGTTCGTCAAAGGCTTCGCTCGCGAAGCGCATAGTGCTCTCGTACAGATCGAGAACGGTTGCGGTATCCATGTAGCCTGCGAAGTGCTGGAGGTTGTTTCGCTTCTCATGGAGCACCTCGATAGAGGCTGCATCAAGGTAGGTCGTCGGACTCTTTATCTTCTTCATAGCATCGAAGATGCCCACCGACCTGTTGCCGCTAGCCATAATCGATTCACCGCGGTTCAACAGAATTGCCTTTAGCAACATCTCAACCGCAAAGTCCAGCGACAGTACAGTCTGCACTGGATCGCTAGGCCGATCCTTGCTTGAATGAACAGATGCGTGATAGAGCGCGTCGAGAGCCGCTCTATAAAACGGCCTAGCAATAGGCTTCATATACCGATTTTATCAGGCTTGTCGCTCATGAGCACTCATGCGCTTGGCGCGCTAGATGCTGAAATCGAAACGCGGCACGTTTGAGGTGGGGAACAGGCGTTGAAGGTTGGCCAGCACGAGCAACCTTCCTAGTTCTGTCACCTGAAAGGCTGGCTCAATACTGTCTCGCCATGACTTAAATCTTAGGAGTGCTGGTCTCTGATCCGACTCTGCCATCATCCTGACCCGGTAGCTGGCGTCAACGACGCCGAACTGTGCACGCTCAGCCGCCAGATTTCTGATCTCAACGATTTCTTCTTCTGAGTGTCCATGAGTACGGATCGCTGCTTCTAGGTGGTGTACATTTGGATAGGACAATCGGACAGCTTCGGCATTGAAATCATGCGGGTAAAATTGAAAGGTGTCAAAGCCGCGGCCAGTAAGTTCAGCATTGAACTCTGCTGCCGCGTCATGTGACAGCCCCGGACCCAGATACCCTGCCATCATCTCGGTTAGGATCTGTTCATAGGTCTTTAAGCTAGAACGTCCGTCATAGATGACTCGGACCAGCCCGAGTGTATCAAGATGCTCTAGCCACCTCGGCCCGGTCGGCAGGTCATCAATGTTTATATTCTTGATCGTCTCATTCAAACGATCCAAGTTCTCACCGATAGTAGGCAAACTTAGGTTCAAAATATAGAAATGGACGTACGTCGATAGGCCATGCAATGCTCGGGTTTCAACTTTGTCGATGACCTCGATCGCTTTACTTATGCTGCTCCGAGCGGCTCGCCTGTCGTCGTCGGCTCGCTCAGAAAGCAACTGAATGAGCAAGTCGTAATCTGACTCGTCACCGCTACAAGCAGCTGCGATCTGCGCCTGCCGGAGCAGAACCTGAAAATCGGGCTCGCTAAACGCCTGCAGCCTATCTTCCGGAAACTGTGAGAGAGTCCGCTCATTGAATTGAGCAACACGTGCATCGCCAGTATGCATTGCTGCGGCGGTAAAGCCGGCAAGCGCATTGGCCTTCTGATCTAACAAAACGTACTGTGCAACCTGCACGATATTGTTCGTTATCGACATGTCGCCGGACGCCTGATTCTGCTGCGAGCCGGCCCCGGACGACTGCTTCTGACTCTTTCGTTTCAGCAGCGGCATAGCTAGTCCGTGTCGTCGCGGCGGACGCCGATGTCCCTCGACGTCGTGATGTTGCCGCCGGCCTGATTGATCTGCCCTCGGTTACCCATGCTTGCGCGCTGACTCCGCGACCGGATATCGACCCGCCCGCGCACCGACCATCCACCCAGGCCACCTATGAGCAGGCCGACGATTCCCGTAAGCCATGCCATCTTGCCTCCCGAACGGTCGATCTAAGCCGCGCTAGCTCTCTGAGGCCGAGCATGCCAGAGCAGTCCGACACTTGCTTGCAACACCGCTATAGACGGGCTACCTTAACCGGCATCGCACAGCGATAGATTCAACGGAGCTGGGGAACGGGCAGCGATGCCCCCCCCCCCCCCCCCCCCCCCAACTATTTTTGGGGGGGGGGGGGGTGTCCCGGCCCGTGGCTTCCTAAAAGACACAAACACCCGAACGACGCGTCTGCTAC
>Ga0157378_10004136_pt1 | contig 12816 bp, 11 predicted proteins | sample M65metaG_FD_115309 | JGI IMG/M metagenome (GOLD analysis project Ga0157378, IMG submission 115309) | Miscanthus rhizosphere microbial communities from Kellogg Biological Station, Michigan, USA - M6-5 metaG | ecosystem: Host-associated > Plants > Roots > Rhizosphere > Soil | place: USA: Michigan...
CGTCGACGCGGTCGTCGTGTCGAGCCAGCACAGCCCGCTCGTCAGCCAGGACACGATGCGCGAGGACATCACCGAGAAGATCATCAAGGCCAGCATCCCGGCGAACCTGATGGACAAGAACACAAAGATCTACGTCAATCCGACGGGACGCTTCGTGGTCGGCGGCCCGCACGGCGACGCCGGCGTCACCGGCCGCAAGATCATCGTCGACACCTACGGCGGCTACGCCCCGCACGGCGGCGGCGCGTTCTCGGGCAAGGATCCAACCAAGGTGGATCGCTCGGCCTGCTACATGGCCCGCTACATCGCGAAGAACGTCGTCGCGGCGGGCCTCGCCGATCGCGCGACGGTGCAGCTCGCGTACGCCATCGGCGTCGCCGATCCGGTGTCGCTGCTGGTGAAGACGGAAGGAACCGGAACGATTCCGGAGTCGAAGATCACCGAGCTCGTGCGGCAGCACTTCAAGCTGACGCCGCGCGGCATCGGCGAAGAGCTGAACCTGCGCCGGCCGATCTACAAGAAGACCGCGGCCTTCGGGCACTTCGGGCGAACCGAACCGGAGTTCACTTGGGAGCGCACCGACAAAGCCGCGGCGCTCAAGAGCGCGGCGGCAGCGGAGTCCGTCGCCGCCCGCTAGATCAGAGCGTGGGGCGACCTTTCAGGGTCGCCCCACGTGCACGTTTGTCCTATTGCTTGCCGCCGTGGTCGTCGCACGCCGTGACCTTCGTCTTGCCCTTCTGAACCGTTCCGTCCTTGCAGAGCGCGGTCGTGTCATCCGGCGTGACCGCTTTTTTCACGGTCTTGGCCGTTTTCTTTGCGCCCTTCGCGACCGCCTTGCCGGCGTGTTCCGCAGCGTCGCCTGTATCCTTCGCGGCTTCCTTCGTCGCGTGGCCGGCCTTCTTCGCTTCGTCTTCCGTCGTGGATTGCGCGAACGCGGCGCCGGACAAGCTGAAGAGCAGCGCGGACGCCAGGAATGTGTGGCTCAGGAACTTACGTGACATGGTTAGGTCCTCCGCCGCGTGTCAATTACAAGAAGCGTTCCTGCCATCTTTTCCGAGTCTCTGGACGAGCTTCGCGCACGTCTTGTCCGCGAGCGAGTACTCGCCGGGCGCGGCCGCATAGCCGGTGTCGAGGTCGAGGTTGCGGAGCGTGAGCGGGCCAGAACGCGCCTCGGCCAGCAACGCCCGATAGCGGCTCTGCGTCGCGGCGAAGCTCTCGGCGAAGTACCGCTCGGCTTCCGGCGACGGCACCTTGAACGACAACGGCGCGAACGGCCCGATCTTCGGCAGCAGTTTGAACATCACGCCGAAGACGCGCGCCCACCATTTCGGCTTCGCGTACGCGCTGCCGTACTCCTTCTCGTACTCGACCCGCGTCAGGTGGAAGACCGCGATCTTCTTCTCCTTGTCGCGCGCGGCGACCTTCGTCATCTCGGGAATGATTTCGCTGACGGCGCGCCGGTAGGTCCCGATGGCGAGCTCCATGTCCGAAAACAGGTCGCACATCTCGAGACCGTAGACGTCGCGGAAGGTGCGCTCGAGCAGCGGCATCGCGACCTTGAACCCGATGAACTTGTGATACGCGTCCGAGGCGTAATGACCCGTCGCCACCTGGAGGACGTCGAAGGAGAACTCGACGATCACGTGCCGCTTCGGCGAGTCCGCGTACGTCATCCAGCTCCCGTATTTCTCCCGCATCTGCGGATACATCGTCGGCACCGCGCGATTGGTGCCGAGCGGATGGCCCTCGCTGTCGGCGGCGTAGTGCGCGAGCGCTCCCAGCCCGAATGCCAGCTCGTTGAGATCATGGGCATCCGCGACGAGCTTCGCGACGAAGTCGCCTGACCGCACGTAGTGCACGAGGTCGCTGAAGAAATGGCTGCCGAAGGGGTAATAGCCGAGGTCCTGGATTACGCAGCCGCCGTACGCGTACGCCTTCGCCTCGATCAGCTCATCCGGCGTCGCGCGCGGAAATCGCTGCTTCAGCACCGGAACGATGCCGGTTTCCCATGTCGCGTCGACATTGGCTTCGTGTGTAAGAACGGAATAGGCGCTGGCCCGTGTTCCGCTCAGCAGGGCGACCCCGACCGCAATTATGGCGACAACGACCGAAACGCGCATCTCATCCGAAGACTCAGCAAACGGTGAGCCATTTGCATTCCGTAGCTGAGGCGGCAGAATGCGATTTTTTCGATCCCGCCCGGGAGTCCCAATGGTTACCCTTCGTAGTCAAGTATTTGCAACGGCATCTCTGCTGTTGATCGGGCTGATCAGCTCGAGCTCGGCGTTCGCGCAAATCACAACCCGCGGCTACGTCGATTTGCATACCGCCGGACCAATCATCCTCGCGGGCGAACGCGGTTTCGTGACCGCCGGCGGGACCGGCGAGACCGAGTCGAACCTGCCCTTCTTCAGATGCAATGAAGGACCCGCCAGCTGCACGCCGGGCGCGACATTCAGCATCCACGCGTTCATGACGGTGTCCGGCACCGCCGCCATCGACGGACACAGCTACCAGGTCGGAGGGCTGGGCGCGAACGACGCGTCACTGACGCTGTCATTCGACGGCTCGGTGGTGCTGCCGCCGATTGCCCCGAGCGCCGTCGTGACCGCGTCATTCACGTCGAGCGGAAACTTTTTCCATCCGACGCCCGCAGGCCCCTGGCAGCAGGAGGCGCTCGCCGGCAGCGGTCTCGCCGACATCTATCTCAGCTCGCCTGCCGGCGGCGGTTTTGCCAACAGCTGGCACGTCGACCGCATCGTCTACCGCTTCGATCAGGCGCCGCTGCCCGGTATCTGGGCGTACAACGACATCGGCGAGGTCGGCCTGGCCGGCGGCGCGCGGTTTTCGAACGGGCAATTCGTGCTGAACGGATCCGGCGGCGACATCTGGGGCGCCGCCGACGGCTTCCACTTCCTCTATCAGGACATGGGGCACGGCAATACGATCGCGAGCCATGTCATAAGCCTCTCGGCGAGCCAGCCGTTCGCCAAGGCGGGCGTGATGCTCCGCCAGAACGGCGATGCGGCATCTGCGCACGTGCTTCTCGACGTGAAGCCGGATGGCGGCGTGGAGTTCATGACGCGATCGACCACGGGCGGCAACACCACGTACATCGCGGGCGCGGTCACGACGTTCCCCGTGTGGCTCCGGCTGAACCGGACTGCGAACACGGTCACCGCCTCGATTTCGCAGGACGCTCTCTCCTGGACAACGGTCGGCACGACGGCGATTACCGGCTGCTGCTGGGATCTTGGCGGCCTGATTGTCACGAGCCACGACAACGGGGCCATGGCGCGCGCGACGTTCGAAGAGCCGCAAATCGGACTCGACTGGCCGTGGAACGATCAGGACATCGGTGCCGTCGGACGCGCCGGCGGCGCTGAATTCGTCCACCAGCGGTACGCCGTCTCGGGAAGCGGCGCCGACATCTGGGGGACGTCGGACGCCTTTCACTTCCTGCATCAGTTCCACACCGGGCCCAACTGGCGCATCGTCGCGCGCGTGGACGGCGAACAGGACACCAATCCGTTCGCCAAAGCCGGCGTGATGCTCCGCCGCAGCCTCGACGCGTCATCACCGCATGTGATTCTCGACGTCCGGCCCAACGGCGCCGTCGAATTCATGGCCCGCGACTCCACCGGCTCGACGTCGTATCTCGGCGGGACGACGCGCACGTTTACTAACTGGCTGAAACTCGAACGGACCGGAACCACGGTGGGCGCCTTCTCGTCGGCGGACGGGACCGCGTGGACGAGGGTCGGCACGATCGACGTCACCGGCATTCTCGACGACTGGGCGTACTACGGTGTGGCGGTGACGAGCCACGACACGACGCTGGTGAACACGGCGTCGATCGGCACGCTGTTCGTCGAGCCGAGCGTAGGCCCGGGCCCGACATCTGGCCCGCCGAACGTCGTGATCTACGCGGGCGACGTGGCGGCGAGTGCCATGCACGGCGTGTGGGCCGCCACCAGCGACTCGACGTCGCCGAACTCCACCAAGCTGACGACGCCGGCAGGCGGCGCGCCGAACACGAACGCGCCTCTCGCCTCGCCGGCCGACTACATAGACATCCCGTTCACCACGGCGACGAACACGCCGTACACGTTGTGGATCCGCCTGAAGGCGACGAACAACTCCAAGTTCAGCGACTCGCTCTGGGTGCAGTTGTCCGATGCGCAGGCCGGCGGCACGGGTGCCTATCCGATCGGCACCACGTCGGGACTGCTGGTGAACCTCGCAACCGACAGCGCGGCGACGAGCCTCTCGAGCTGGGGTTGGGCGAATGGGGCCTACTGGCTGACCCAGCCGGCCACGTTCACCTTCTCGACGACCCAGCACACGCTCAGGGTCCAACCGAGGGAATACGGCGTGCAGATCGACCTGATCGTGCTGAGCCCGTCCTCTTTCCTGAATCCTGATGCGTCATGTCCCACCTCGTGTGGAGCGGCGCCCGGGCAGCTGAATAACGACACGACGATCGTCCCCAAACCGTGAGTACACTCGACCCATGCAGATAGGCATGGTCGGTCTGGGACGGATGGGGGCGAACATGGCGCGTCGCCTCATGCGCGGCGGCCATGAATGCGTCGCGTACGACGTCAGCCCGGGCGCCGCGGCGGCGCTCGGCAAGGACGGCGCGAACGCCGCGGCGACCTACGACGAGTTCGTCTCGAAGCTGAAGACGCCGCGCGCGATCTGGCTGATGGTGCCGGCGGCGGTCGTCGACGAGACGATCGAGAAACTCGCGGGCCTGCTGCACGCCGACGACATCCTCATCGACGGCGGCAACTCTTATTACGTCGACGACATCCGCCGCGCCGAGGCGCTGCGCGGCAAGAGCATTCACTACGTCGACGCAGGCACGAGCGGCGGCGTCTGGGGCCTCGAGCGCGGCTACTGCCTCATGGTCGGCGGCGAACCCGAGGTCGTCGCCCACCTCGGTCCGATCTTCTCGACGCTCGCGCCGCCGAGCGGCTTCCTGCACTGCGGACCGGCCGGCGCCGGCCACTTCGTGAAGATGGTGCACAACGGCATCGAGTACGGCCTGATGGCCGCCTATGCCGAAGGCTTCAACATCCTGCGGCACGCCAACGTCGGCACGGGCGATCACGAAAAAGACGCCGAGACGACGCCGCTCAGGAATCCCGAGCACTACCGGTATCAATTCGACCTTCCGGCGATTGCCGAGGTCTGGCGGCACGGCAGCGTCATCTCGTCCTGGCTGCTGGACCTGACGGCGAAAGCGCTCGCCGACGATCCGAACCTGCAGAAGTTCACGGGCCGCGTCGCAGATTCCGGCGAAGGCCGGTGGACGCTGGCCGCCGCGATTGACGAAGGCGTCCCGGCGCATGTGCTGGGTGCCGCGCTCTACCAACGCTTCAGCTCACGTGGCCAGGCCGGATTCGCGGATCAGCTGCTGTCGGCGATGCGTCATGCCTTTGGCGGACACGCGGAGAAGGCCTAATGGCTGAGATTCGCGTCTTTGCGTCGCAGTCGGCGCTCAACTTCGCGCTCGCCGAAGCCGTCGCAAGCACCATCAACTCCGCCGTGCGCGCCCACAAGAAGTGCTCGATCGCGCTCGCGGGCGGCACCACGCCCAAGCGGCTCTACAAATTGCTCGCGACGGATTTCAAGAAACACGTCCGCTGGCGCCACGTGTATGTGTTCTGGGGCGACGAGCGCCTGGTGGCGCCGGGCAGCGCGCAGCGAAACGATCGCATGGCACGGGAGATGCTCTTGACCCACGTGCCGTGCCCCGAACGACACATTCATCCGATGGCGACGCGCGCGAAGCAGTCGCCCGAAGACGCGGCACGAGAGTATGAGGCGACGATGAGACAGCACTTCGTTGACGGCCGGCCGCGTTTCGATTTGGTACTCCTCGGCCTCGGCGCCGAGGGTCATACGGCTTCCCTGTTCCCCGATTCCCCGGCGCTCGACGAACGGGAGCGCTGGGTCTGCCCCGTGCAGGTGCCGGTCACGCCGTCGCAGCGGCTCACGCTGACGCTGCCGGTGTTCTCACAGGCGGCGAACGTCTTCTTCCTGGCAATGGGATCCGCGAAGGCGCGCGCGCTGCGCTCGGCGATCAGCAGCGACGCCGACCCGAAGAAATGTCCCGCCGCCGCCATCAAGCTCGTCGACGGGCGCGTCACCTGGTGGGCCGATGCACCTGCCGCCGGTTCGAACAAGGATCAGGACATCCACAAGGGCGCCGTCGAGGAAACCGAGCACGATCCGATCGTGCCGATCCAGCCGCAGGGCGCGAATTTCGACGACAGCGAAGTCAGCAACGCGGACGAGAAGGGACAGACGACCGATCACCCCCGCGATGAACAACGCTGACGCGTTCGTGTTCTTCGGCGCGACCGGGGATCTCGCGTATCGCAAGATCTTTCCGGCGCTCCAGGCGCTCGTCAAACGCGGCGGCTTCGACCTGCCGATCGTCGGCGTCGGCCGATCCGCGGCCGGCGTCGAGGCGCTGCGCGAGCGCGCGCGCCAGAGCCTCCAGGAACATGGCGGAGGGCTCGGTGACGCCGACTCCAGGGCGGCCTTCGAGAAACTCTCCTCGCTCCTGCAGTACGTCAAGGGCGACTACGAAGACCCGCAGACGTTCACGGCGCTGCGCGCGGCGCTCGGCACTGCCAAACAACCGCTCTACTACCTGGCCGTCCCGCCCGAAGCCTTCACCCTCGTCGCCAACGGGCTGGCGGCATCAGGCTGCAACGCCGGCGCCCGCGTCGTCGTCGAAAAGCCGTTCGGACGAGATCTCCAGAGCGCCAAAGCGCTGAACGCCACGCTGCACAAGTGTTTCCCCGAGTCGGCGATCTTCCGGATCGATCACTATCTCGGCAAGGAAGCGGTGCAGAACCTGCTCTACTTCCGCTTCGCCAACACGTTTCTCGAGCCGATCTGGAACCGCCATCACGTCCGCAACGTGCAGATCACGATGGCCGAAGCCATCGGCGTCGAGGGACGCGGAAAGTTCTACGAAGAAGTTGGCGCTATCCGTGACGTCGTTCAGAACCACCTGCTCGAACTGGTCGCCCTCCTGACGATGGAGGAGCCCCGGGATGACCATCCGGACGCGCTGCGCGACGAGAAGCTGCGCGCGTTCCAGGCGATGGAGCCGCTGACGCCGGACAACGTCATCCGTGGACAGTTCACCGGGTACCGCAGCGAAGACGGCGTGGCGAAAGATTCCACGGTCGAGACGTTCGCGGCCATCCGGCTCTGCATCGACTCACAGCGCTGGGTCGGCGTGCCGTTCTACATCCGCGCGGGCAAGAAGCTGCCGGTCAGCGCCACGGAGATCCGCGTCGAGCTCGATCGGCCTGGCAACTACGTCAGATTCCGTCTGAGTCCCGAGGTCATCATCTCGATTGGCGCGCGGGCGAAGGCGCCGGGCGAAGCGATGGTCGGCGAGGACGTCGAGCTGCGCGTGCGTCACGTGGAAGCCGGCGAGATGTCGCCGTACGAGCGCCTGATCGGCGAAGCGCTGCAGGGCGATCCGATGCTCTTCGTGCGCGAGGACGAAGTGGAGACGGCGTGGAAGATCGTCGAGCCGGTGCTCGGCAACGCGACACCGGTCCACGAATACGCGCCGGGAACCTGGGGCCCGCGCGACGCGGAGTCGATCTTCCTATTTCCCGCGCTTGAATAGTTTTCTCGACACGTCCGGCCAGAACTCTTCCCAGACGTTGCCGATCGCGCGCGTACCGAAGCCGCTCGCGCTCCGCCACGTCGTCTGACCCCACGTCGTCGAGCTCGGCGGCAGCCACGTGTTTTCAATGACGTTGTTGACGGTGTTGCCGGCGAGCCGTGCCCACGCGAACTCGAGATGGCCGTCGGGCCGGTGCGCGAGAAACACCGTCTTCAGCGCGTAACCAAGCCTCGGCTTGACGCCTTTCTTCCCCGAGCGAATGTAATCCGCGCGCTCGCCCCAGATCGCGCCGAGGCCGGCTTCGAGGGTGTTCGAGATCGCGACGTCGGCTTCGCGCTGGAGATAGCGCTTCCCAGCGCCCTTCCAGGACTGTCCCCATTCTTCGGGCTGGTTCCAGGCCGTCTGCCACGCGACGCCGATCGGGCCCACCACCGTCAGGCTCTTGATGCCGATCGTTCCGTCGACGATCCAGTGGATCCGTTCTTTTCCTGTCATCGGCTGATCGATCCGGGGCTCTGTCTGCTGGGCGAGGACGCTGACGGGAGCCGACATGACCAGTGCTGCGAGGACGAGCGCCGCGAGTCTCATTCCCGTATCATGGCGTAGCGCGAAGACTTTAGTCGAGCGAACCAGCCGATGAATTTCGATCCGACGTGGATTTTCCTGTCGCTCATTCCCGGCGGCATCGGCTTCGTGCTGTTTGTCTACGGCAAGAAACTGCAGAGGTGGCCGCACATGATCGCGGGGCTGCTGCTGATGGGGTATCCGTATCTCGCCACGACGGTCATGTCGTTGACCGTCGTCGGCGTCGCGATCTGCGCGGCGTTGTGGGTCGCGCTACGAATGGGTTATTGAGGTCCGCCTGAAGGCGGACGCTACCGATGTTCAGGTAGTGTCCACCTTTAGGTGGACCCTCGACTATTGCACGGGCTCGATGCGCAGCAGCGCCGCCTGATCTTCGTCGGTGATGAAATACAGCAGGCCGTCGGGTCCCTGCCGGATGTCGCGGACGCGCTGGTGCAATTCGCGCAGCAGCGGCTCGCGGCGCATCTCCTCCCACTTGTCGTTGAACACGATCCGCTGAATCTGTCCGCTGCGGGCGATCTCGCCTTCGCGCATCCCGCCGACGAACACGTTGCGCTTCCAGCCCGGGAACCTGTCGCCCGTGTAGAACGCGAGGCCTGAGGTCGCAATCGACGGCACCCAGAACACCGCCGGGTCGTCGAAGCCGGCCAGCGTCGGGCTGAACCGCGGGCCGTTGTAGTCGCGGCCATAGCTGACGATCGGCCAGCCGTAGTTGTGCCCGGAGCGGATGATGTTCAGCTCGTCGCCGCCGTTCGGACCGTTCTCCGTTTCCCACAGCTCGTTGGTGAACGGGTTGAACGCGAGGCCGAGCTCGACGCGGTGGCCCATCGAGAAGATGTACGGCTTGTAGCCGATCTTGCCGACGAACGGGTTATCCGGCGGGACCTTGCCTTCGTCGGTCATCCGCAGAATCTTACCGGCAAGATCGTTGGTCCCCTGCGCGCGGTCCATGCTGATCTTCGAGCCGGTGCCCGGGCCGCCGATGCCCATGTAGAGCATGCCGTCCGGACCGAACGTGATCCGCGACGCCTCCATGTCGATGTCGTCGGCAACGAAGATGTCGCGAATGTCGGTGAGTCCCTTGCCGTCCCACGTGCCGCGCAGGATCGAGTTGCTCGCGATCGGATAGTCGCGGTTGGTGCCGTCGACGGTCTTCGCCGTCCCCATCGGCTTGTGGTACGAGATGTAGACCCAGTGGTTCTGCGCGAAGTTCGGATGCAGCGCGATGTCCATCAACCCGGCCATCGTGGCGATGGACGTCACCTGCGGAATGCCCGCGACCGGCTCCGCTTCGAGTTTGCCGCTCCTGACGACACGCAGTCGCCCCTGGCGCTCGGTAATAAGAATCACGTTGTCAGGCAGGAACGCGATGCTCCACGGATGCGACAGGCCCTTCGCGACGACCACTGCGCGAAGACCGCGCTGTTCGTAGCTGTCAAAGAGGAACGGGCCGTCGCCGAGCGCCGGGCTGTTCCACGGAGCGACGCGTGGCCCTGCCGGCACGGCGCCGCGCTGATCGCGGACGGGCGGATAGGGATACTGCTTCTGCTGTTGAGCCGTGAGCATGGTGCCCGCGAGCACGCAGAAGCCAAGCAACGCCATGGATGACTTCATTTGTTTGTAAACTATATCGCAGCATGCATAAGCGTTTTGTGGTCGCCGTCACTGCCGTCGCGGCTTCGGTTGCGATTGTCTCAGCCGCACTTCCGGAGCCGGTGAAGACCGACGCGGGACTCGTTGCCGCGGCGAAGAACTCCCCCGACGGCGTGCGCGTGTTCCGCGGCATCCCGTTCGGCGCGCCGCCGGTCGGCGCACTGCGATGGAAGCCGACGCAGCCGCCGGCGAAGTGGGACGGCGTGCGACCGGGCGATCGCTTCGGCAACGTCTGCATCCAGCCGAAAGGCGTGGGACGCCTGAACGTGTCCGTGGACATGCCCGACTCGCCGGCGACGAGCGAAGATTGCCTGTACCTCAACGTCTGGACCGGTGCGGCGCGCGCCAACGAGCGCCGGCCGGTGATGGTGTGGATCTTCGGCGGCGCGTACACCGAAGGCGCCGGCTCGAGCCGTCATAACGACGGCGAGGCCCTCGCCCGCAAGGGCGCGGTCGTGGTGACGTTCAACTATCGCCTGGGGCCGTTCGGATTCTTTTCGCATCCGGACCTCGACGCGGAATCCGGCCACGGCGCCTCCGGCAACCAAGCGGTATGGGACTGCATTGCGGCGCTCAAGTGGGTGCAGCGCAACGTCGAGGCATTCGGCGGCGACCCGGGCAACGTCACGATCTTCGGCGAGTCCGCCGGGTCCGCGCTGTCGGCGGGCCTGGTCGGATCGCCTGAGGCCAAGGGGTTGTTCCGCCGCGCGATTTCGGAAAGCGGCGCGTGGATGGGATTGAGCATGGCGCCGATGCGCAAAGGCGGCCCGGCCTTCGCGCCGCCCGCGCCAGGCGGCGGCCGGGGACGGCCGACGGTCTCGCCGCTGGCGAGCAAGCCGATCGCGGAACTGCGGGGTCTGGCGACGGAAGACGTGACGAAGTCGTTTTCCGGCGCCGGCATGGTCGTCGACGGCTGGGCGATTCCCGAAGACGAATCGATCACGTTCGCGAAGGGGCGGCAGAACGCGGTCGATGTCCTCATCGGATCGAACAAAGACGAAGGGTCGTTCACCCTGCGGGGGCCAAAAGCGGACGAATGGACCGAGCGCGTGCGCGCGCGCTGGGGCGATCTGGCCGACGCCTATCTGAGGCTCTACCCCGCCGGCACGGATGACCAGGCGGCGAAGTCGTCCGAACAGGCGTTCGGCGACGAGATGGCGTGGCACATGTGGCGCTACGCCCAGGCGCAGGCGGCGCTCGGCAGGAAGACCTTCCTTTATTACTTCACGCACGAGCCGCCGACCGAGCCGGGCAAGCCTAATCTTCGGGCGACGCACACGGCGGAGATTCCGTACGTGTTCAACAACCTGAAGGCCGCGCGCGTGTTCCCGGACACCAGCTCGCCGGATCTGTCGTCCAGGAGTCCCGCCGAGATCAGGCTCGCGGATGTCGTCTCGCAGTACTGGGTGAATTTCGCGAGGACCGGCGATCCGAACGGGCCCTCGACCTCGCTCGGAGCGAGCCTGCCGCGGTGGCCGCCGTTCAAAGACAAAGCCACCGGACGGCGAATGGAACTCGACGGCACGCCGCAGCCGGGCGGCGTCCCGCTCGACAAGTTCGAGATGTACGACCAGCTGTACGCAAAACAGATGGCCGTGACAAAGTAGTGGCGACCGTCCGCGCTGCCCATCCCGCCGGCGTCAGTCGCACCGTGGTCCCGGTGCTGGCGGCGATCAGCTTCTCGCATCTGCTCAACGACACGATCCAGTCGCTGCTGCCGGCGATCTATCCCATTCTCAAGACGTCGTACAACCTGAGCTTCTCGCAGGTCGGTCTGATGACGCTGACGCTCATGGTGACGGCGTCGGTGCTGCAGCCGCTCGTCGGCCTCTATACCGACAAGCGCGCGACGCCGTACTCGCTCGTGTACGGGATGGCGTTTTCGCTGCTTGGGCTCCTGCTGCTGTCGGTCGCCTCCCGCCTCGGGACGCTGCTGCTGGCGGCCGGTCTGATTGGCGTCGGCTCGGCCGTCTTCCATCCGGAGTCGTCGCGCGTCGCCCGCATGGCGTCGGGTGGACGTCACGGCCTCGCGCAGTCGGTCTTCCAGGTCGGCGGCAACGTCGGGTCGGCGCTGGGCCCGCTGCTCGCGGCGTTTCTCGTCCTGCCGCGCGGGCAATCGAGTATCGCGTGGGCCTCGAGCGTGGCACTGCTCGCGATCGCGGTCCTGTGGAAAGTCGGCGGCTGGTCGAGCCATCAGCATCGCGCGCCCCGGCCGAAGGCGACCGAGGCGCACACGATTCATCATCCGGAGCATCTGACCGTCTCGGAGAAACGCGTGCGGTGGTCGATCGTCGTCCTGGTCGCGCTGATCTTCTCGAAGTACTTCTACCTGGCGAGCCTGACGAATTACTACACGTTCTACCTGATCAACCACTTCAACGTGTCGGTGCAGGCGGCGCAGATCGACCTTTTCATTTTCCTGGGCGCCGTCGCCGCCGGCACCATCCTTGGCGGCCCGATCGGCGACCGCTTCGGCCGGAAGCTCGTGATCTGGGTCTCGATCCTCGGCGTGTTCCCGTTCACGTTCGCGCTGCCGTACGCGAATCTGTTCTGGACGCAGATCCTCACGGTCGTCATCGGCCTGATCCTCGCGTCCGCCTTCTCCGCCATCGTCGTCTACGCGCAGGAGCTGATGCCCGGCCGCATCGGTCTGATTTCCGGCCTGTTCTTCGGCTTCGCGTTCGGCATGGGCGGCCTCGGCGCCGCCGTCCTCGGCCGGCTCGCCGACGCGACCAGCATCGTCTTCGTCTACCGTGTCTGCGCGTATCTGCCGCTGATCGGTCTGTTGACGGGCTTTTTGCCCGATGTTACAAAGCGCCATCATTGATGGCGCGCCTGACCGCATTCGTTCCCGGCGTCCTCCTGCTCGCTTTCGTAGCGTCGACTTTCGTAGCGTCGACTTTCGTAGCGTC
>Ga0157378_10004137_pt1 | contig 12812 bp, 8 predicted proteins | sample M65metaG_FD_115309 | JGI IMG/M metagenome (GOLD analysis project Ga0157378, IMG submission 115309) | Miscanthus rhizosphere microbial communities from Kellogg Biological Station, Michigan, USA - M6-5 metaG | ecosystem: Host-associated > Plants > Roots > Rhizosphere > Soil | place: USA: Michigan...
CTTCGTCGCGCCGCTGATCGCGCTGGTGGTGCTGCGACGGTCGGGTTTCGACGTCGCGGGCGTGTGGAAGACACGCCGGCGCGTCTTTCTGATCCTCGGCTGCCCGATCCTGGCGGCGGTGCTGCTGGGCGGTCTGCTGGGAAAAGCGTGGGGCTATTACGGGCGCATGCCGTACTTCGCGTTTCCGCTCGCGCTGGTCGTGCTGGCGCTGATCTTCTCGGCGTGGGTGAACGCGCGGCCGGGCGCGTTCCGCATGAGTGCGCAACGTCGGATCATCGCCCTGTACGTGCTCTCGATCGTTCTGTCCATGACAGGTTTTCCCCGGGGGCCGCTGGGCGCCGCGCTTCGCGGCGGCACCTTCGGCGTCAGCCCGCACACCTACGCCGAATCGGGCCAGGTCTTCCGGCGTTTCACGGCCGCCGCGGGGCTGCAGCGGCCGACCATCCTCACGCCTGATGTCGGCGGCCTCGCCCTCTGTTGCGACGAATTCAGGATCGTCGACCTCGCGCTGCTTTCGAATCGCACGCTCGCGCATCGGGGCCACGCCGCGCTCGCGGAGGTCCTGGCGACCGAATCGCCCGAGCTGGTCGAGGCGCACTGGGGGTGGGCCACCGCGGGAAAGCTGTATGACCTGCCCGGCTTCCGCGACCGCTATCTGCCCGCGTTTGCCGGCGGGACCAAGCTCTGGCTCCGGCGCGACGTCGCCCAGGCGATCGAAGGCAAGGGACGCGGCTGCCGGTTGCCCACGCAAAGAGAAGACGTCCGGGAGGCGCTGCGCACGCATCGCTACGCGAATCACGACGTGCCGGAAGATCGAACGGCGTTCGAAGCGCCCGGCGTCGTGTTCACGCTCGACGCGTGTAAGTGATCTCAACGCGCGGTCGGAAAATAGAACCGGCCGTCGCTGCTCACGTAGTTGCTGTTCAGGAAACGCAGGAAGCGCGGCCCGAGAGCCAGCAACTCCTGGTCCACCGTGATGAGCGCGGGCCGAACGCGGCCGCTCTCCAGGGCATCGAGGTAAGTGTCTTTCTCCTGGTCGGTCAGCATCACGCGCAGCTCGCCGTGCATGAAGAAGTAGTAGAGCGGGTGCGGCCGGAACACGCCGGTTCCCAGCCAGCCGTCCAGGACTGTATCCGCCGGACCGGTGTGCTCGAAGACGTAGCGCAACCGCGCCAGCTGTCGCCCGTCGACCCGCCCGAGCGACCGCGCCAGCTCGACGGCCGGCAAGATCAGGAGCGGAACGGTCGCGGCGACGAGGACCCACGCGCGGGCGCGCTCCTGCGCCAGTTCGACGAGGAACGACAGACCCCGCGCGGCGAACACGCACGCGATCGCCAGCGGCATCAGGTGGTACTGCCGGTACGCCGCAGGCACCACCACAAGACCGGCGATCAGCCCGCCCAGCGTGCAGAGCAGCACGACGTCGCCGTACTGGCGCGCAGCCGCGCGACGGAAATTGTGAATCGCGACGGCGGCGCCGACGACGCCCAGGGCGAGGATCGGCCAGCTGGTCGCGAGCACGGTCAGCACGTTCCGGCTCGAGTGCGCCTTCCAGCGGGCATTGAGGATGAAGTTGTTGAAGACGAACGGCGCGGCGCCGCCGTGAACGGCGAACCAGGCCCAGGTCATCGCGACCGGAAGGGCGACGCCGACCGCAACGACGAGCAGCGCGATGATACGCGCGCGCAGCGTTTGCCCGCGGCCCGCCCATGCCCAGAGCGCGAGGCCCGCAAACGCGCCCGGCAGGATGAAGAGGGCCTTCTGCGTGCACATGATCGAAGCGCCGAAACACAGCCCGCCGGCGAGGAACCAGCGCAGACCGCGCGGCGGCGCCTCTTCGTGTGCGCGCAACGCGCGCAGCAGCAACCAGAGCCCGGCGATGAAGAAGGAGAGGGCGGGCACGTCGGGGCGGATCTCCAGCGTCTTCTGGATCACCACCGGCTGCCCGACGAGAAACAGCGCCGCGAGCAATCCCACCTTGCGGCTGGTTCCGAGGCGTCCCACCAGGAACACGAGGCCAGCCGACAGCGCGGTCAGCGCCAGGGAAACGCCGCGCGCGAACACCAGGAAGGCGTGCGCGCTTTCGTACGACTGGTCGACCGCGAAGGCGCGAAAGAACGGCGCCAGCGCGTAGTAGTACCAGGGCGTGTGATGCTCGAAGAAGTCCCGGTACGGGACCAGGCCGTTGAAGACGCTCCAGGCCGCGTGCGCGTGCTCCAGCTCGTCCTGATCGAAGAAGCGAACGCCCATCACCGGGATGCGCGCCACCAGCAGGACGACGGTGGCGGCCAGCAGGAAGATGGCGTCCGCGTGCCACCTGGCCTCTCCACGCGCGTCGGCGGACATCTCCGCTCGTATCTACATCAGTCGGCGCGGCGAGCGAAGCTCGCCGGCTCCTCACGGTCAGTTGAGTCGGGAACCCTCAAAGGGTTCCCGAACCCTCCCGCGATGATGCGCGGCGAGCGAAGCTCGCCGGCTCCTCACGCGCTAGTGGCGCATCAGGTCGCGGATGTTTCCGAGCGAGCATTCCACGGCTTCCGCCTGGCGGCGGCTCTTCATGCAATCCATGGCGGCCTCCAGCAGGACCGCCAGCCCGTCCTTGCCGCTGGCCGCGTCGCCGGCGAACTTCTTCTCGTGCGGGTCGAAGGGGATCTCCAGCGTGATGGGCGTGCTGCCGTCGGGGTGCAGCTCCCAGGCGAGACCGTCGTAGCAGATGTTCACGCCGTGCTCGCCGATCGACAGCCTGGCCTTGCTGTCGCTGGCGGTGACCGTCCGGATCCGCGTCGCGCCGGCCAGCTGGGCAATCTCCTTGATCAGCTCGCGGGCCGCCGTGCGACGCGCTTCGAGATCCGGTGACAGGGCGTCAGCTGCGGATTCGAGAATCTGCTTCGCACGCGTCTCGTCGTACTTGGCCATGCGGCACCCCCAAGGGTCCGCTCATCGACAGGGCGCCGCGCAAGCTTGAGGCGGCTCAAGCTGCCATGATCATTCAGGAAATTTGACGCCTAGAAACGATACCCGACGCCCAGCGCCACCCGCCAGTACGCGGGCCGCACGTCGGTCGTCACCATCTTGACCGTCTCGACGCCGTTCATGTCCTTCATGCGCGACGTATCGGTGCGCGTCTGGTAGCCCTTCTGGTAACCGCCGCCGAGGCTGACGAACGCTCGCTCCGTGAGGTTCATGATGCCGCCGATCTCGCCGGCAATCACCAACCCCTTCGCAGGGTCGCCCGTCTTCGGCTTGACCAGCGAGTATCCCGGCAGCACCGCAGCGTAGACGGCAATCGTGTCGGTGAGCGGGTAGGCGTACGCGGCGCGCACCATCGCATCGATCTCCATGGATGCGGCGGGATCGGTGGTGATCGGGTCTTCCTTGGGCTTCACGTTGAGCAGCAGCTGCGGCGCCAGCCCCACCGTCAGGCCCGGAGCGACCTCCCAGCCCACCGAGATCGCGCCGCCGGGCGCGAACGCGGCGTCCAGCGTCGCGGGCATGCCGCCGTAGACGGCGGTGAACGAGCCGTTCGACATCGGCAGAAACATCAGGGCTACGTGCATCTTTCTCTTGGGCGCGGGCGCTGACGCGGTCGCGACGGTCGAATCTTGCGCGCGCGCCGTACCGGCGATCGCGACGACCATCAGACCCACCAATCCGATCTTTTTGCCGATCCTTATGCCGAGCTGCATGCTTGCTTTGCGCATCTGTTTTCTTCCGTCGTCTAGAAGTAGAACGAGAACCGCAACCGGGCGCTGTACATCTCGTTGTCGTAAACGATTCGAGGATCGTCGCCGGCGGTGCTGAAGTGGGCCTTGGAGTAACCGCCCACCAGCTTGATGTAGAACGCGTTGTGAATCACGTACTGCGCCGCGATGAACCCCTGGTACAGCCAGTACTTGTCAATCGGGTTCGGCTCGATGCCGTTCTGATCCTCGGTCCACGTCATCAGTGAACCGACGCCGAAGATCAGCGTGTGCCGCGGATCGCCGTTCGACACGTTCGCGAATGCGCCGATGCTCGTGCGCGTGAGGCTCGACTGCGGCTTCAAGGTCCCCATGCGGTCGACGTCCAGCACGGTGCCCTGCGCGGCGTTCACGCCGAACTCGATGTGGGGCGCGAGCACGAACTGGAGGGCGCCGCCCACGCCTTTCGACGTCGTCCGGGTGTTGTCGGTGTTCGTGTTGAACGCGACGATCTTCTGGTACTCGGTGCCGACCTTGAACTTCACCCACCCGAAATCGAGGATGCCGACGGGACGCACGGCGTAGACGGGACCGCTGGCGAACGTGCCGGCCATCCCGAGCGCCTCGAAGCGCAGGAACGAGAACGGGTAGACGTGCGCCGCGACGTTCGTCGACGAGCCGCCCGGGCGGAACTGGTTGTCCGTCAGGCCGTAGAACCCGATGCCGGGGTTGGCGGGCGCGACCGCGCCTCGACGCTCGAAGGTGTTGAAGTCGAGGCCCATACCCAGGTGAAACACCTCCCAGCCTTCGAAGCGGCCGGCCTGGATGTCCCAGCTGTTCCACTTGCCGATGCGCAGCCAGAGGTCGTCGGTGTCCGCGCCGCCAATCTCGGAGCGTTGAATCGTCTGGTCGCCGGTGCCGACCAGCTCGACCTGTCCTTGCAGGAAGTACTCGCTGTCGATCGCGTAGGTCGGGGTCAAGCGAAGGAGCATGCGGGCCTGCCCCTTCCAGTACTTGATGTTGTTCGTGGTGAAGCTGGTGTCGGTGCTGGAAGGCCCGAACTTCTGGTACGAGGTATCGACCCATCCCCACCCCGACATGCCGATGACGAAGCGCTCGCCGGCGGCCAGGTTGGGCAGGTAGGGCCACTGCATGCCGTGAAACGTCAGCCACAGCGACCCGTGCGTGAGGCCGCGGATCTGGAAGGCGGGATAGGCGGAGGCGGGCAGGCGAACGACGCCGATCTTCGTGACTGGCTCGGCCACCTCCGGCACCGTCGCCGGCGCGTTCGCCGGTTGCAACGGCGGCGGCATCTTGCCGACGGGCGTGGGCGGCGGCGGAGGCGGCGCCGGCGGAAGCGGCGCCTCGACGGGCGCCTCGGTAGGCGTCGCCGTGGCGGGGGCGCCCGGAGCGGCGGGTGGGACCGGCGCCGCGCCCGGCGGGGGATTGGCTTGCGCGAACGCCGTCGTGGCCGACGCGAGCAGGATCAACGAAGTCAGAAGAGGTGTGCGCATGCAATCCATTGGGTGAGCGTTCGTTGGCGGTTGGCGGTTGGCGGTTGGCGGTTGCCGAACTGCGATCAGTAGCCCTTGACCGTCACGGTCTTCGTCATCTCCGGCAGGAAGTTCACCGAGCTGCCGCCGACCATGATCGTGATGTCCCCGCTCTCGACGACCCACTTGCCGGTCGTCGCGCCCGCGGAATCCGTCTGGAAGTAATCGAGGTCCGACAGCCGGACCGGAATCGTGATCTGCTTTTCCTCGCCGGCGGCGAGGTGCACGCGCGCGAAGCCCTTCAGCTCCTTGGTCGGCCGCTGAGACCACGACGGCCGCTGCGGGTTCGCCGGGAAGGACACCCAGACCATCACGATCTCGTCACCCGGGACAGCGCCGGCGTTGGCGACGTTGACGACCACGGGCAGCACCGCGCCCTTGCCCATGTCGCTGCAGCCGAGCTGCAGCTTGTGGTACTCGAACCTCGTGTAGGAGAGGCCGTGCCCGAACGGGAAGAGCGGTTCGTTTTTCTTGAAGTCGAACCAGCTGTATCCGACGTGGTAGTCGAACGTCGTCGTCCCGTTGCCGCCCTTCCAGATGTCGTACTGATCGAGCGACTTGCCCCACGTGATCGGCAGCTTGCCGCTGAAGTTCGCCTTGCCCCAGAGCAGCTTGGCCAGCGCCGGGCCGACCCGCTGGCCCGGATACCAGGCCATCACGACGGCGGGTACGTCAGTGATCCAGGGTAGATCGATGACGCTGCCGCCCTCGAGCACGACAACCATCGGCTTCTTGAGCGCGGCGACCTGTTCGATCAGCTTGTTCTGGATGCCCGCGTAGACGCCCTTCTGTTTCGCGTCGAGGAGCAGGCAGTTGGCGAGGTCGCAGCCGTTGTCGCGATCGGCGGCCTTCGTGTACTCCTCGCCCTCGTCCTGCGCGGTCAGGCCCGCCATCACGACGATGAAGTCGGCGTCGGTCGCGGCCGCTATGACCGGGCCGAGGTCGCCCTCGTTGTTGGTGGCGGTCGTGACCGTCACGCCCTGCGAGTTCTCGCAGGTGGTTCCGTTGACCGTGCCGCCGGCGGCGCGGCAGAGGCCGTCGAACGGTCCGATCGCCTTCGCGGGATCGAAGAAGGCGCGGCTGGATCCGAGGTCACCGCTCCGGATGTCGGTGGCGAAATTGACCTTGCCGCCCGTCTTGATGGGCCCGCCGTTGTCCGTCTCGTACGTCACCGTCGCGCCCACGATGGCCAGCTTCGTGACCGTCGACGGGATCGGCAGCGTGTTGTTGGCGTTCTTGAGCAGCACCATGCTCTCGATCGCGGCCTTCTCCGCCAGCGCGAGGTGAGGTCCGTTGCAGCTGATGTTGCTGTTCCGGTACTTCGTGATGGGCGCGTTGATCCCGACCCGGCCGGTCTTCTTGTCGGCCTGGAAACGGAACTTCTGTTCCAGGACGCGGCTGGCCGACTGGGTGATGTCGCCGAGGGTCAGCGAACCGGTGTTGACCAGCGTCTCGAGCTGGCCGTAGCAGAGGGCCCAGGGCAACTCGACGTCGAGGCCGGCGTGGACCGATTCGATCGCGTAGTTCTTGAGCAGGTTGGAGTCCGTGGTCGCGTCCGTCTTCGGCTTCATCGCCCACCAGTCGCTGAGGACGAACCCCTTGAACCCGAAGTCCCCGCGCAGGACGTCGTTCAGGATGTGACCGTTGGCGGTCGACTTCTCGCCGTTGACCTTGTTGTACGAGGCCATCACGGAGGCGACGCCGCTGTCCTGGACCACCATGCGGAAGTGGCGGCCGTAGATCTCGCGCAGGGTCTGCTCGTCGACCTGCGCGTTGTTGTCGTCGCGGCTCGACTCGATGTCGTACGCCATGTAGTGCTTGGCGTTGGCGGCGATGTGCCGCTGCACGCCGATCGTCATCGCCGTGGCGAGGCGGCCCATGTGGAACGGGTCCTCGCCGTACACCTCCTGCGCGCGGCCCCAGAAGGGATGGCGAAGGATGTTCATGCACGGCGCCAGCAAAAGCGTCTGCTTGGCCGCCTGCATCTCGTCGCCGATCGCCTCGCCGATGGCGTACTCGAGATCCAGGTCGAACGCCGCGCCGCGCGACATGCTGACCGGAAACACCGTCGAGTATCCGATGTGCTCGCCGTTCACGACGGCCGCGTTCTGCGTGGCGCCGTCCATGTCCTCGCCCAGGTTCATGCCGCGCGAGGCGTCGCGGTACCTGAAACCGCGCAGATCGCTGGTGTCCTGGCTGCGCTGGATCATGGTGAACTGCGTGTGGAACGCGTCGCCGTAGAGCACGCCCTGCATCTGCTTGATCCGGTCCTGGAGCGACATCGTCGCGATCGTCGTCTCGACCTTCGTCTTCAACGCCGGATCGGGCTCGTAGGGTTCGATGTAGTTCAGCTTCAGCGTGACCTCGCTGCTGGGGCACGACACCGCGGTGACGACGTTGTCGACGTTGCTGCCGGCGTCGTCGGCGTCCGTGCCTCCGTCGGCGTCGGACGGGATCTCGGGATCCTCGATGCACAGCGCCACGCCGCCTTCGCCCGTCTGCGACTTCGGCGGCGACAGCCTGCAGCCCGCCGCGGCGACGAAGCCGGCGGCGATCAAGAACAGTAAAGGTCTCTGCAAATTCATGTTCGACATGGGATCTCCGCGCTTACTGCTGAGAGAGGCACACGATCACACAAACGCCTACCTTCGCGAGACACAATTGACCGAACGACGGCGTTTTTGTCTGCCATCGTTCGGTCAGGTTCGGCGCGAAGGGATCGTCACGGCACGACGACGGTCGCCCAGCCGGTGCCGGGCATCGAGAACTGGTACCGCTGACCCTTGATCGAGACGATGTAGTTCGCGTTCGCGCCGCCCGAGTTGTAGACGACGGCGACGACGCTGCCGTTCGGGTTCTTGAAGGCGAGGAACGTGTCGCTGGTGTTCGAGGCGACCTTGGCGCCCGTGCTCACGTACTGCGAGGCGTGGCGGAACACGTGGTACGTCGGCGTCAGGACCAGTGACGTCCCGTTCACCACCAGCAGCGAGTCCTGTGACCACTGACGGATCAGGTCGTTCCCCTTGCCGCTCGGGTCGAGGACCATGTTCCAGGCGTTGTACGCGGTGACGCCGCCCTTGTTGATCGCGTCGACGATGTAGCCCCAGGACTCGACGGCGTAGGCCTGATCGTTGGGCGCCGGCTCCTTGTAGCCGCTCATCCAGGGGTAATTGCCGCACTTATGCTCGGTCGCCCAGACCGGCATGCTGCCCGTCGTGAAGGTCGACGGACTGATGCCGCTCGTCTTGCCCTCGTAGAGGTCCAGCATGCCCCACTGCAGTCCCATGACCGTGGGAACGGTCTTCGCGCTCGCGTCCGCCATCACGGCCTTGACGACCTGCAGGTCCTTGCTGTTCGCGCCCTCGTCGCCGTTGGACATCGTGCCGAGCATGATCTTCGTGTTGAGGCTGGCGGCGGTGAGCGCGCTCTTCAGCATGGGGAGGAACTTCGCGTAGAGCGCCGGGGCCCAGATGGCCGACGGGTAGCCCTGGGCGTAGTTGGGCTCGTTCTGGGGGGCGAGCGTGTCGATCTGGATCCCCATGCCGTTGTACGCCTGGATCCACTTCACGAACATCCCCGCCAGCGCGGTCAGGTAGGAGGCCATGTCCTGCATGCACCCGCCGTCGTAAGTATTCGAGTCGGTCGCCGAGCCGTTCACCGGGTTGCCGCACGAGGTGCCGGTGCCGGCGGCGGTGCCGCTCCTCGTCTTCATCCACGGCGGCACCGTCCACGGGCTGGCCCAGAAGCGGATGCTGCCGTTGACCGCCTTCGCGGCGTTGACGTACGGGATCAGGTACATCATGTCGCGGCTGATCGAGAAGCTGTTCAGCGCGGTGTCGTTCGCCGTGTCGAGCGGGGTGTAGCGGGTCAACGCGTAGTCGCTGGCGCCGATCGGGATGCGGCCCATGACGAAGTGCGCGCCGTCGGTCCCGTCGAAGAGCAACTTCATCGCCCTGTCGCGGTCGGCCTGGCTCAGCTTCATCAGCTGGCTCCAGCCCGCTTCGTTGAACGCGCCGCCGAAGCCTTCCCAGGTCTGCCGGGAGGTCGTGTCGCTGACCGTCACGTTCGCGGTGCCGCTGGTCACCATCGTGATCGCGCCGGTGGTCGTCCAGTAACCGCTGGGCGAGGACGTGATCAGCTTCGGACCGGCGGGCGCCGTGCCGCCCGTGCCCGTCGTTCCGGCGGTGGAGCCGCCCGAACCGGTGGTGCCGCCGCGGCCCGCGGTGCCGGACGTGCCGGCCGTGGCGCCGCCGGCGCCGGTGGTGCCGCCGCGACCGGCCGTGCCGCTGGTCCCGGCGGCGCCGCCGCCTACTCCGCCGCCGCCGGTGGTCCCGCCGGTGCCGGTGGGTTCCACGCACGCGTTGTTCATGCACACCTGCGTGCCCGTGCAGCAGGCCGTGCCGCACGTCGTGCCCGCGCACATCGAGGTGCACTGGCCGCCGCTGCAGAGCTGCCCGCTCTGGCAGACGTTCGTGCAGGTCCCGCAGTGGGTCGCGTCCGACGCGACGCAGGAGCCGTTGCACTCCATCGTGCCCGACCCGCAGACACACACGCTGCTCTGGCAGACGTGTCCGCCGAGACAGGGGATGCCGCAGCCGCCGCAGTTATTCGAGTCCGCGCTGGTGTCGATGCAGCTGCCGTTGCACGCCATCTGTGTGCCGCTGCAACTGAGCGTGCCGCCGCCGCCTCCGGAGCCGGTCGTTCCGGCCGCGCCGGGACCGCCACCGGTGCCGCTGGCGCAGGCTCCGATCGTTAAGAGAAGCGCGAGGCCGAGACCCGCGAAGCCAAACTGATGAACCGATAGGCGTGCTGTCTTCATTAACATCAAGATTCCCGGTAGGAGGTGAGATGATCTCTCATACCCGAACGAGCGCCGCGGGGTCCAGCGCGTTCGGCTTCTAATGATGTCGGTTAGTTCACCCCGTTCGTGCGTCGTTTTCGAACCGCGACCAGTTATCATTTTTCGCGAACGCGCTCCCATTTCTGGCGACGAAGATCGGGTGTGGCGTGATCAAGCCCGTTCGGTTTGGGAATCCGGGTCGAACATGACGAGATCACGTGTCTTCCTTGCGGGGTGCGTCTTCGCCGCGGCTTTGTTGGCCGCGTGCACGCCCGGTCCATCCGATTCGACCGGCGCGGGAACCGGTAACGCCGGGACTTCGGGCGCCGCCGGGGTGGGCGACGCGGGCGCGTCGGGCGCCGCCGGCACCAGCGGCAGCGCCGGCAGCATGGGCGAGGCGGGCACGCTCGGCGCGTCCGGATCGAACGGCGGTGACGGCAGCAGCGCGGGCACGACCGGGGCCGCCGGGCGCGGTGGGACGACCGGTTCAGCCGGTGCCAGCGCGGGCACGACGGGCACGGGCGGGACGGCGCCCGCCGCGCCGTTCCTGTTCACGTCCGCGCCGGGCGCTTACTGGAAAACCGGCACGGTCACCACGGTCACCACGACCGCGGACATGACCGTCACCGACACGACCACGTACCAGACGTGGGACGGCTTCGGCGGCGCGTTCAACGAGATGGGCTGGGACGATCTGATGTTGCTCAGCGCCAGCGATCGGGATCGCGCGATGAAGCTGCTGTTCGACGCGACCGACGGCGCCCGCTTCGTGTTCGGCCGCATCCCGATCGGCGCCAGCGACTACGCGCTGACGCGTTACACGCTGAACGAGACGGCGAACGACACCAGCATGGCGAACTTCTCGATCGCGCACGATCGAACGCTGCTGATCCCGTACGTGAAGGCCGCGCTGGCCATCAACCCGAACCTGCGCCTGTGGGCCAGCCCGTGGACGCCGCCCACCTGGATGAAGACGACCAGCGGCACCGTCAGCGGCGCCGCCTGCACCAACACCGGCAGCACGCCCTACGACGGCGGCTGCATGAAGGATGACGCGGCGACGCTGCAGGCGCTGGCGCTCTACCTCGCCAAGTTCGTGCAGGAGTACGGCAAGGAAGGGATCAAGATCGAGGCGATCCACCACCAGAACGAGCCCGGTTACGCGACCGGATACCCGTCCTGCCTGTGGACGCCGGCGCTGTACACCAAGTTCATCGGCACGTACCTGGGGCCGACGTTCACCAGCCAGAGCGTCACCGCGGCGATCTACCTGGGCACGATGTCGAACAACGACTCGGGCAAGGACGGCACCATCGTCACCACGGTGAACGCGGACGCGACGGCGTCCAAGTACATCAAGGGCTACGGCCTGCAGTGGAACATGCTGCCGGTCGTGTCGTCGCTGACGTCGAAGAACCTGCCGATCCTGCAGACCGAGCACAAGTGCGGCAACTATCCCTGGGAGACGGCGACCTTCAAGAGCGACAAGGCGCCGAACGATCACGCGTACGCGATCGAGACCTGGGGCCTGATCCGCGACTGGGTCAAGGCGAACGTCAACTCGTACAGCAGCTGGAACATGGTGCTGGACACGATCGGCACAGGCATCGACGCCGGCCGCCGCTGGCCGCAGAACGCGCTGCTGACCGTCGACCGCACGGCGAAGACGCTGACCGCGACGCCCGCCTATTACGTCTTCCGCCACTTCTCGCAGTACGTCCTGCCGGACGCGAAACGCGTCGCGACCAGCGGCACCGGCGTGGACATGCTGGCGTTCAAGAACACCGACGGCAGCATCGTCGCCATCATGTACAACGCCGGCACCGCCGCCCGAACGACGACGCTGTCGATCGGCGGCGCGCGCCTGCAGTTCTCCGTCCCCGCCAGCGGGTTTGCGACCGTTAAGAAGTAGCGGGGCCGCGCTCAGCGCGGCGGCGTCTTGTAGGGCGCGTGGCGGTAGTACTTCGGGCGGGAGTCCAGCCGGACATGAAGCCAGTTGACGCCCATCCCGGCGGTGCTGATCCACAGCGGGCGGTCGGACAGACGGGCGAGCGCTTCGCGCGCGAGGCGCTGCAACAGCGCGTGGACCTGCGGCGCGGGCGCGTTCCGCACGAACGCGGCCAGGTGAGCGTAGGCATCCGCTGCGACGACCGGGCAGGGTACGACCAGCTTCGCGTCCCCGCCGAGATTGTCGAAGGCGACGACGCCGTCGCCGTCCTCGTCGCGCGCGAAATATTCGCTGAACGCGCCGACCTCCGGCGACGCGTGGGCCAGCCCGCGCGCCTCCGTGAGCACGAACTCGAAGGGGCGCTGCGCCGTCGCTGCGGTGATGGGCGGCGTCTCCCAGAAGAACGCGCCGAACGGCGAGCGGGCGAGCACGCGGATCAGGTCCGAACGGAAGCCCTCATCGTCGCGGCAGAGCTCGAACGCCGACCGCGCCGACACCGCGCCGCCGTTCCAGCCCACGCGGATCTTCGTCGCGCCCGCATCGATCGCCTCGGCCTGCGCTTCGAACATCGATGTCACCTCAGCCGGCGCGTTCGCCGCCGCGGGGTCCATAGAAGAAGACCAAGCGGGCGGCGCCGCCCGCGACGACGTAAACCTCGTCGCGGTCGTGCGGCGTCTGGCGATCGACGCCCGCGGGCTGGTACATCTCGACGGCGAGCGAGCCGCGACCGAAGATCGGAACCGCGAGATTTCCGGGTGGTGGCGGCCCCTTCGCGAGCGCTTCTTCCAGGC